>Ga0209542_10000597_pt1 | contig 87173 bp, 105 predicted proteins | sample RifCSPhighO2_01_FD_184028 | JGI IMG/M metagenome (GOLD analysis project Ga0209542, IMG submission 184028) | Soil microbial communities from Rifle, Colorado - Rifle CSP2_plank highO2_0.1 (SPAdes) (version 2) | ecosystem: Environmental > Terrestrial > Deep subsurface > Rock core/Sediment ...
GGAAGTAGAAGTAAAGATGGAGCTGAAGTAACTGCCCAATTATTGTCTGTTTTACAGACAATGAAGATACAAATGAGCAATCCTTATCAAGGATTGCTGAATCTACTTCAGATGCCTAAGTAGATACCTTCTCTTCTTGAAAGATATTCCAAAATCTTTTTAGGACGTTTTAAGAGGTATCCCAAAGTAGAATAAATTTTAATTTTTTTAAGTTCATGTTTTATTAAATTTCTCCTTGTATCAATAAGGACTCCTTGAGAGTGCACTACTTTTTCATCCCAATCCTGTTCAGCACCAGAGTAGGCAAAAATTTTCAAAGAAGGCTCTTTTTTTATAGCTACGCTAGCAGCACTAATAAATGCCCTCAACATATGGAATGGAGCTACAACAATGTACCATGATTTAGGGCCTCCTTCTTTAGATGTTCTAACAAGTGCTTGTGCTTCAGTATAAGTATTTAAGTTATTTTTATCTAAAGGCTCAAGAGGCACAGTCTCTAAACCAAAATTACTCTTTAATTTTTTAGCCCATTGCTCATATCCTGGAAATCCAGAACGTTTAAATCTTGCATCGTTTGGATCAGGACCGTCTAGTACAAAAACAGGAACTTTTAATCCTCTATCTCTAATTTCCCGGGCTGATTGAAAAACAGATTGTTCATTATCTCTTGTTTGCCCAAAAAGATAAACAGCTTCTACATTTCTTAATGGATCACAATCACTTGATATTAAATCATATATTTTAACTAAATCTGTTAAGCTTCCCTGGTGCTTTTTTATTTCATCTCTTACTATTTGTACCATATTTGGTAGCCCTGAATAGTATATTTAAAGATTATGCCTACTTTAAATTAAATTAAATATAAATTTATAAACTGCTTTTTCTAACCAATAAGAGTTTACAATGGCTTCAAAAAAAATATTAGGAATGAAAGATGTTTCTCAAAAAAAACCCAAAGTAATCGGAGTCATATTAGCATATAACGTTGCGAAAATGCTTCCAAGAGCACTAGAAAGAATACAAAGTATTCCTAAGGGACTCCTGGATGATCTCATTTTGATGGATGATGGTTCAAAAGATGGAACTTATGAAGCTGCAAAGAAACTAGGTCTAAAAGCATTTAGGCATGTGCCTAATAAAGGCTATGGTGGTAACCTTAAGGAAGGAATTAAGAGGGCTCTTGAAATGGGGGCAGACTACATTGTAGAAATTCATGGAGATGGCGCACAATTTAATCCCATTTCAATTAAATATGCAATGCCTTTCATGCAAAAAGGACATGCCCAACTTATTTTAGGTTCTCGTTTCCAAAAAAAAGGACAGGCGCTAAAAGATGGAATGCCTCTAATAAGATTTCTAGCAAACAGAGGATTAAGTTTCTTTGACAGGTTAGTGCTTGGACTCAAGTTAACTGAATTTCACACAGGTTTCAGAATTTATGGGCGAAAATTACTAGAAAAAGTACCTTATGATTCAAATACAAACGATTACTTATTCAGCTTCCAGATTATTGCCCAAGCAGCATACTACAAAATGCCCGTAGGTGAAGTGCTTGTTGAAGCTGACTATCATAGTGATCACACCTCTCATTCAATTAAAGGAGCAAGTTGGTATGCAATACGTACATTTGGAGTTTTAACACAGTTTATTCTAGCAAAAGCAGGTATTGCCTACAATAAAGTATTTAAAAGGATTAAGTAGGTATTTTATAAATGGGTCTTTTAAAATGTAAGTCTTGTGGTTATGAGGATATACAACGATTTTTAGAATTAGGAGACATACCTCCTGTAAATGCATTTATACCACAAGAAGAAATAAAAAATGAAAAAAAATACCCTTTAAATCTCGCTTATTGTCCTCATTGTTTCCTTGTGCAACTAGAAGAAATTGTTCCTCCAGAGGATTTATTTAGAAATTATCTCCATCTTTCTGCAGGATCTCAAACAAATATAGATCATCTTGGAGAAGTCGCAGATTATGTTGGGCAAAAATTCAAACTAGATCAAAATTCAAAAGTTTTAGAAATAGGTTCCAATGATGGAACTCTTCTTAATTTTTTAAAGAAACATACACCTCATGTTGTTGGTGTTGATCCTGCTAGAAATCTCATCGAAGCGAATAAGGAAAAAGGAATAGACTATATAGCTGAATTTTTCAATACAAACACTGCCTCAAAGATATTAAACTCACGCGGAAAGTTTGATATTATTCTTGCATTAAATGTTATTCCACATACCCACAATAATATAGATTTGCTGAAAGCAGCAAGAATAATTATGAATAATTCAGGAACTTTAATTATGGAGGGAGTTTATGCTTTAGAGACAATATTAAATGGGGAATTTGACACAATTTACCATGAGCACATATATACTTTTTCACTACATTCATTAGTCTCCACTTTTAGAATGGCGGGATTAACCGTAGTAGATGTTGAGAAAATTCCTACACAAGGAGGGTCTTTGAGAATATTTGCAATGAAAGATGAATTTGCAAAACCTATTTCTGAGTCTGTAACTAGTCTATTAAAAGAAGAGGAAAGTACAGGATTAGCTAATCCAGAAACTTATCAAAGAGTAGGGCAAAAAGTTAAAGACTACAACATAGAAATAAAAAAGTTAATTGAAGAAGAAAAAGCTAGAGGTGGCAAATTAATAGGGCTTGGAGCTCCAGCAAGAGGAATGGTAATTCTAAATTATGCTAATATTAATGATCAAGACTTAGATTACATCGTAGACGATACCCCTATTAAACAAGGCAGAGTTGCTCCAGGGGTGTACATCCCAGTTAAACCAATGGATGCTCTAAAAAACGAAAAAGGAAACAAAACATTTCTTTTGTTATCTTGGAATTATAAAGATAGTTTTGTGAAGAGGTTGAAAGAAATAATGCCTTCATTCAGAATGATAGTTCCTTTTCCACAGTTAAAAGTGGAGGAATTTTGACAGATACTTCCAAAGCATTAATAATTGGCGGAGAAAGTGCCATAGCCCAGGAATTGCCCTTCGGGATAAAAGTCTCCCATAAAGAATTAGATGTGATGAATATTTCTCAAATTGAACAAGTGTTATCTAAATATAAACCTTCAACAGTTATTTGTTTAGCTAGCATAGATCTACCTACTTCCCAAAAAAATCCTTCGCTTGCATATGCAATTAATGTAGTTGGCTTATGCAATGTAGCTACACAAGCAACTAAAATGCAAATTCCAATTGTTATGATTTCAACTGGGGCAATATTTAATGGACCCATAACAAAAGTTTTTAGTGAACAAGATACCCCTCATCCATTAAATGTATATGGGCAAACAAAATATCTTGCAGAACTTCTCTTGCGGCAAATGACTCCTAATCACTTAATAATTAGAACTGGTTGGTTATTTGGACTGAATCATAAAAAGAATGGATTTACAAGATTTATTGATAATCTTTTAAACACCATAGATAATGGCAATGTTATAAAAGTCACTCAAGATCAAATTGGTTCTCCTACATACATAAGAGATTTCTCAATCAAGTTAAAAGAGCTAATAGAATCAAATGCTCAAGGAACTATTCATGTAGTAAACAAAGGTATTGCCTCCGCATTTGATATTGCACAAGAAGCTCTAAAAATTACATCTAAAAAAACACCAATAGAAGTGGTAAGCACAAAAGATATATCAGGCGCAGCAGCTCGTTCAAAAAGTGAAGCACTTGAGTCTAAAATCACTTTAAGATCCTGGCAAGAAGCACTAAACTCATATTATTCAGAAATCATAAATGATTCTAGTTAATAATCTATTTTATAAATCTGAATTATTTATTATTATATGGCTAATACAATAAAATCTCCTACAAATAAATCATTTCTCAACTCTCTATTTTCAACTAACCCTCGTACATTAATCATTATCATATTTTTCATCGGTTTAATTCTAAGATTTCTAGTTGCCTCACACCTTACCCCTGTAGAAGATGAAATGGTGCACGGAGTACATGCATTAGGATTTTCAAAACTTGCTCCATTAAGTTCTCTAACTCAGGGACCGGTATGGAGCTATTTAACAGATTATACCTATAGGATTTTCGGAGTAAGTCTACTCACTGCAAGGTTTCTTTCATTCCTTTTTGGAAGCCTTTCAATTATAGTAGTTTATTTAATTGGAAAGCGCCTATATAATCCCAAAGTTGGATTAGTGGCTGCATTTTTATTAGCAATCTCAGCATTCCATATTACTTGGACTGCAAGTTATCAGGATCAAACTATGATGTTTTTTGTGCTTTTAGCATCTTACTTTTTTATTAAAGAGTATCAGACTACTAAGAAAATATCTCTTTTGAGCGCTTTGTTTCTAGGTATTGCAGAATTAGTAAAAATAATTACTGGCGTATTCGTGATAGTTTTTATAGGATTTATGATCTCAATACTTTACAAAAATCATAAACTAGATAAAAAACTATTTAAGAAAAATCTTAAAAGGTTTATTTATTTCATACTAATTCTTATTTTAGCATTAGCTCCAATAATTGCATATAATTTATTTTTATATAAGGCAAAGGGAATTGTAGATTTGCCACTAGCACAATTTTTACGCATTAATCCTGAATTCTATATGGGCCCTGGCTTACATCATGGAGAGGGGTTTGTATTAGGTAAATTAGTCACAAACCTCTATTCCATTCTCACAGTATATTTTCTCAAAGAGGATTTACTTATTTTCCTGCTAGGGCTTTTAGGAATGGTTTACTTTGCGAAATCAGGTTTTAAAAATGATAAAAAATTCGAAACTCTATTCTTTTTAGTAATGTTTTTCTTCACATTAATTTTCCTAGCTTCTTCAATAGTTTTGCAAACTCACTATACCACTTTCTTTCCATTATTTGCCCTCTTTGCTGCCCCATTAATTATGTTTATGACATCAAAAATAAACGGAGTGCAAAAGAAAAGGTATTTTCTCCTAGCAGTCCTAATTATAGTAGCATTATTTAATATCAGTAACTTGCATGACCCTCTAACTTCAAGTAGCGCTACTCAAAAACTTAGGTCTTACATTACTTCAATTGATCCAAACACTTTAGTGCTAGTTGATTCTAGGATATATACTGGAACTTATACTTGGGCCTTATATGATAAACACTATGTGAATGCTCAATATCTACCAGAATTACTATCTAAAGATGATCAGACCGAGCTAGTTCCAGTAAATACAATCTTTATCGAATGCGTAAACGACGATTGCGGATGGGGCACTATCAAAGATCAACCAGAATTAAATGCTTCAATGGAAGCTATTATCTCTCAAATCAAAAATCTCTCAAAAATAGTCTCTTTTGAAGGAGGAAGTTCTATAAAAGGAGTAAGAGGTGCAGAAATAAGAGGAATACCTTTCTACAGAACATATGAGGTTAGGCTAACGTTCAATCCTCAAGCATTACAATCTGTGGATCAAACCCACAGCCATTTCTTCTACTATATTCCTCGAGATGTATATCCAGAAGGTGCATTTGATTACTATGTTGTAAAGGGCGCACCAAACAAACTGCTAAATTTTGTAGCATACGCCATTCTTTATATTTTAATATTCTTGGCAATTGTCTCAATTGGAGTGCCATTCTACCTCTTATATAAGGAAAAATAAGACTTGTATGATCTTTCTAGCATTCTCCAATAAATCTTGAGGTAGACAAATCTTTATAAATCATATCTCTCAACTAGAAAAATGTTAAACGGCAAAAAAGTGGCTTTAATTACAGGAATCACAGGGCAAGATGGTTCATACTTATCCGAACTTTTATTGAGCAAGGGGTATTATGTTAGGGGAATAATCAGGCGTTCAAGCAATCACAGTGCTAAAAGAATAGAACACATTCTCAAAAAAATGAATTATAGCCAAGATTCTTCCAAAGAGTTTGTTTGTTATCATGCAGATTTAACAGACGCTTCAAGTTTAAGGGCAATTATTGAAAAAGTCCAGCCTGATGAAGTGTATAATCTTGCAGCCCAAAGCCATGTAGGAATTAGTTTTGATAATCCTCATTCAACCTTTGATATCAATGCATTAGGGACATTACGTCTTTTAGATGCGATCCATCACAGCGGGCTTAAGTGCAAATATTATCAGGCATCTTCCTCAGAGATGTTTGGAACGTCTCCTCCCCCTCAACATGAAGAAACTCCTTTCAGACCTGTAAGTCCTTACGGAATCTCAAAAGTAGCAGCCTTCAATTTCACACGCCTATATAGAAATGCATATGGGTTGTTTGCATCCAACGGAATTTTATTCAACCATGAATGTGTATCTGAAAATACTCCGATAATTGTAAGAAATAAAAAGACGAATGTCCTTTCAATAAAAAGAATAAAAGATTTAAGAAAACCTAAATCAAAGGGAGCAAATGTGCAACAGTGGCTGGTAGATAATATAGAAATATGGGATGGAGATAATTTTGTTAACTTAAGATTGATTACAGCTACTAAAAGAAAAAAAGACGATGAAGACTTCAAATGCAAAATAATGAATACAAGAAACGGAATAGTTGAAGCAACAAATCATCACAACATGCTTTCAGACGACCAAAATAAGATAAAATCTAAGAGCATAGATATTGGACAAAAACTACTGCATAAAGGATTTCCAGCTTCTCCTGATTTTGCAATTTTATCTAAAGAGGAAGCATTATTTTTAGGAATAATGGTCGGTGACGGTTATATAGGAGAAAACAATCATGGAAGAGTCACAAATAATAACAAAAAAATAATAGACTTGGTTAGAACATTGTGGAAAAAGATAGGTTTGGGAAGTGTTAGAATTAGCGAATACAAAACAGAATATGGCATGGCAACACAAATTGATTTAAGCGCCAACAACAAATACCTTCAGCTAATTAGAAATGAAATTTACACTCATGATGGTTTTAAGAAAGTTCCAGATAGAGTATTAAATGCGTCAAAAGAGGCTAAACTGGCTTTCCTTATGGGCTACAATCTGACTGACGGGTTAAAATCTAATCTTTGTACTTATGAATTTAAAAATTTTAAAACCAATTCAATAATTCTAGCACAAGGATTGCTTTTTTTAATAAAACAAACAACAAATCAAGAGTTTAATATAACTTTTGATAGTGATGAAAAATATTACGGATATTATTCTATGAATTTTTTATCTCTTACAGATAATTTGGCAAAAGAAGATAAAGTTAACGAACTATTGTCAATAGATTTATCTCAAAGAGAAATCTGTGGACAAACAGGAATATCAAGAACATTTATTAGGAATATACAGAATGGTGGACACGCACAGATTCTTCACCACTTAGCTAAAGAAAAGACAGAGGTAAAAAAGATACTTTATCACCAACAACAACCGGAATGGGTATTTGATATAGAGACAGATTCTGGAAAGTTTATGGCAGGTGTTGGAAATATAGTTCTTTCAAATTCTCCTAGAAGAGGGCTTAATTTTGCAACGCGCAAAATTACTCGTGAAATGGCCCGCATAGTTATTGGAGAAACATCTGAGATAGTCATGGGTAACTTAGATGCAAAGAGAGATTGGGGCCTATCTAAAGAATATGTATGGGCAATGTGGAAAATATTACAGCACCATGAGCCTGACGATTTTGTCATTGCCACTGAAGAAACACATACAGTAAGAGAGTTTTTAGAAGAAGCATTTTCCCTTTTAGGTTTAGACTACAAAGATTATGTTTCAGTAAATGAAAAATATAAGCGTCCAGCAGAAGTGCCTGCATTACTCGGAAATGCTTCAAAAGCAAAAAAATTACTTAGTTGGAATCCCCAAGTTAAATTCAAAGATTTAGTATATATGATGGTAGAAGCAGATCTCAAAGAGCAATTCGAAGAAAAAGGAATTGTTCCAGTAGATCCTCAAAATAGAAATAAAAAAGGATTCTATATTGCAAAAGCAAAAGAGATACTAAAAGAAAAGGGAATGCTTCAGATTATATAATAAGTATCTTAATTATAAAGTGGTAATTTATCGAAAAGTTTAAATAGTTCTTATTTCTAGCCAAATAATGGATAAATTACAATTAGCTCTTCCAGTAATGCTTCACGCTAATGAAGAAATAACTCAGTTTAGAATCGCTCAAAAACGTTTAAGGCAATTAGGGGATAATTATGGCGTTCCCATTGAAGTAGGAGTATTTTCTCTTTTTTTGCCCGCCCGTAGTCGTAGTCCTGAAAGTTTTAAAGAGCAATTAAAAAATCAAAGAGAACATCAACTTCCAATTAGGCTTGTTGAAACAGGGGTACAAAGACAAAATGCTTTATCATATGGTCCTCTCGACCCCACATTTAATCTAAACATTCAATCAGATTTAGAATTAGTTATAGATCAAGCTGCTCAATTAAGAGACTTAGATCCTACTGCTCCCGAAGAATTAGTTGTAGCCCCCCATGTTGGGATAATTGTTCTTGATTCTACTCCCAAAGGAAATTTTTCAAAACCTGGACTTTATTCTTTAGAAGACTTTGTTGAAAAAAAAGGCGAAATATACTCTCGCGCAAGAGAAAGATTTATGGAATTAGAAAAGTTAGCATCTTCAAAAGGATTAAGACTTGCTATAGAAAATGCTTATTCAGCAGTATTTGAAAATATTGGTTATTGGCAAGGAGTTTCAGAGGAATTTGGAATAGGGTTACAGGCCTTTAATGATATTTCAAGTCTAAGAGATATTTCAAGAGGGAATCTTGTTTTTGATCTTGGACATTTTGCTGCAATGAAAGAAATCCCAATAAGATATGAACAAAATAAAGATATTATTCAACCAGGTAGTCTCTTTAAAACCTTAAGTATCGGATCATGGGAAGAATTTGAAGCAAAAGCAGGAAGAGTAGAAGATTATCTTCCAATGGCCCATGCTTTTCACGTTTCAGCCCAAGATGGTCTTGGAATAAGAGTTCCGCAAGGATTAGAAATTGGCAGGCGTTGGGGAGATGGAACAGGTCCAGATTTAACTCCAATGGAAACATATCATAAAGTTTTGGATAAAGCAATAAGTAATGGTCTACCAGTAGCTGTAGAAGAGCCGTTTAGTTTCAAACCGCTTACATACATAGAAGCAGATAGATTTCTTGAGCCTATATTAATGTCTTATGTCAATAGAACTAAATAATTTTCATAGATTTTAAAATGATAATGGATTATGACTCCCTAAGTAGCATAAGGGCAGAGAACAAAGATAAGAAGATAGTTTTATGTGGAGGGATATTTGATATTACTCATGTTGGGCACATACTATTTCTTGAAGACTGTAAGAAGTATGGTGATATTTTGGTAGTTTGTTTAGGGAATGATAAATTTGTTAAAGGATATAAGGGAATCAATAGACCAATATTAAATGAACAAATAAGATTAAAAACAGTTGACTCTCTAAAACCTACAGACTATGTTTTTTTAGATAAAATAAATGAGTGGAATGGAGAAAATACTCTCAAAGATATTCTTGTACCGATATTCAGAATATTAAAACCTGATTTTTACATTATTAATGAAGATGCAGTAGGCATAAATGAAAGAGAAAATTTAGCCAAACACCACAATATTAAGATGGTTGTTTTACCAAGATATTGTCCTAAAGAATTTGATAAAATCTCTACTACAAAAATTATCAAGTTAATAAATAAACTAAAGGATTCTTTTTAATGGATTATTCAAAATCTCAACTAAGAGAATTAGGTAAAAAAATGCTTCATACTGCTTTTAGAGTAAATAGGAGATTAGGAAGTTTAGGAGATAAAGAAATCGTTACTACAAAAGATATAGTTTTAGAAGCTGATGTTGCTATTTCTAAAGCTGTTAGTAAAGTGGTTCTCAAAAGTAGACTATCTGCGATTCTATGGACAGAAGAATTTGGGAATTCTCAAATAGGAAAAAATGAACCAAGAGTGACTATAGCTTTTGATGATATTGATGGAACATATAATAAGAAACACGGAGAGGGAATACTCCCTTATTGCTCAATTGTTACTATCTTTAATGGTGCTTCTCCTCTTTACAGAGATGCTTTATATGCTGGAATTATCATTCATAATACCAATGACTTGTTTGAAGCAATAAAGGGAGAAGGAGTTTTAAAAAACGGAAATAGGTTAAGCTCAGATTTTCCAAGCCAATTAAGAAAAGACAGCCCTATATATGTAAATCATCATGAAACATCACGTGCTACACCCACTGTTTTGAAAGCCATAGGGCGCTTAGAATCTAGAACTGTTTCTAGGGATGTGCTCTCATCCGGAGTTGCCTTTGCTCTTGTTGCGCAACACGGAGTTGCATATATAGGAGGTAGAAATAAAGCTCACGAATTAGGTGCAGGATATTTATTTATGCGCGAAAGTGGAGGGACTATTTTAGATTTCAATGGGAGAGATATAGGAGCAGATACTTATGATTTTAATGAAAGTAAGTCAATGATTGCAGCAGTGACTTCAGGTATTGCTCAAGAGATTTTAAGAGAAATTAGAAAAGATTAAAATTCATACTTCACATCATTTACCTCTGTCGAAACAAATGGTTTTTCTGTAAAACCTACCATTTTAGTCCCCGCTTTTGGAATTGCTTTATAGGCTACTTTTGAAGGGATAAGTAAGACTCCAGTATCATTTAGAATATACTCTTTAGTCTCACTCGTTTCTACATCTTTAAGAAAGAATTTAGCCTCACCTTCTAAAATATAAAACGCCACATCATAATTATGGTAACATCCAGCAAGTTGCCTTTCTTGTTTTATCAGATAAAACTTTACCTGGGCAGCCTTAAAACCCTTCAAATCCCCATTAAAAGCAGTTAGAAGCGTTCTTCTTTCATCTTTATGTTCAATTCCTCTCTTCTGATAAATTACATCTTTAAATCCCACAAATCAAGTCTTATTATATAGATATATAAATCTTTATAAACTTAATTTTTCAGGTTTAAATATGTCTAAAGAATCAGATCTTGAAGAAATCTTAAGGTTAAGTCCTGTCGGAAGTCATAAAGATTCAAGGAGAGAAATCATTGATTTCCCTATAGGGTATCTTCACGGAGCTAATGTAGCTATAGGACACACGATAAGATTATCTAATGACTCAAACAGTCTCCCTTTAGGACAACATTTTCATACAAACTATGGGGAAATATTTGCGTTAGTCCAAGGAAGTGGGGCGCTTTATGTTAGAGTGGTAGTTCCAGGAGAAAGGAATAAAATCAAATCAGAAATAGTTGTTCCAGAAGTTATCTCGCAACATTCTTCATATGAAAGATTACGTGGTACAAGTGCAGAGTTAAGCATGGATAGTACTGATTTATCCAAAATGATCATTAAGGTCTTACCAGGATTAGCACACACATTTGTTTTAAGCCCAGGTAGTATTTTAATGAATTATGTTATTGATTCACCTAAAGATTTCGATCCAAGCAACAAAAACAATTTTGTACAGTTTCCATTAATCTAATTTAACATTTAAAAACTCTCTGGAGAAATAAACTCAATATTCTTATTAAAAACTGCAAGTTTTTCCTTTAATATGTCTGCAATATTCCAAGACAGGATAAGAGCATAAACTTTGTCAAATTTAGAGAATATTTCATCTCCTACAATAGGTATCCTTGTAGCAGGGGTGTATTTTCCTTTTTTATGGGGAGAAGCATCAGTAACATAATCAATTAAAGTATTATCAAGTCTATAGAAATTCAAGAATGTATTTCCCTTAGCTGCAGCACCAACAGCAATAATCTTATAGCCTTCTTCTTTTATCCTGCAAATTCTTTCTAAAAACTTACTTCTTTGTAGCCTGGTCTTATCCATGAATTTCTTATAAGTTTCACTTTCAAAAGCACCATTCCTTTGTTCCTCAGATATCATTTTTTCAACACTTTCAGATTCCTTACAATGCTCCTTTTTTTGAGCAATAATTCTCAAGGAGCCCCCATGATAATCAACAATCTTCACATAAGAGATTACAAGCCCTACACGAGCAAGTAGTTTTTTTAAAGAACGAACAGTAAAATAACTGACATGTTCATGATATATTTGATCAAATTTTCCACTTTTTAGGGTATCTATCCAATAGGGCTGTTCAAAAACGAAACTTCCATCTTTTTTAAGGATATTTGAAACACAAGTAACAAAATCTAAAGGATTATCAGAGTGATTAAAAACATTATTTGCAATAACTAAATCTATCTCCCCATATTTATCTAAAATTTCTCTAGAATATTCTGTCCCAAACAGCCCTATGATCGTGGGAACATTTCTATCTTTAGCCAATTCAGCCATATAAGGAGATGGATCAATCCCAAGCACTTTATTATTATTTTTTAAGAATTGTTCAGTTAGGTAACCATCATTTGAGCCTATTTCAACAACAAATGAATTTTTCTTCAAATTTAATTGCTCAGTTATATTTTGGGCATATTTTTCCCAGTGCCCTCTTGAAAAAGCAGAATTAGACGAAGTATAAGAGTAGTCTATATTTGAATATCTATCAAGTGGATTTGTACTATATTTTGTTTGAATATTCCCGCATTCAATGCATAAATCACAAACGAGAGGGTAAATCAAATCAGGCTCGCTAATTTTAGATTCAGGAACAAATGTATCTGCAAATGGATGGCTTCCTAAATCAATTATTTGCACCAAATTATTTGAATCACAGATCAAACATTTATCTCTAATCATAAAATTTAGTCATAGGTATCCTTTATAATTGTTTTTATAAGGTTTTTTAAACTCGCCAAATCTTTTTAAACCTATTTTTCTTCCGCACCACATGGCTAAAATTAACAAGAAAATGTTATTAGCATGTTGGTCAATAAATAATCCTTATTGGATAATTAATCAAGCATATAACATACCATTAAGGAAAATTTTCAAAGAAGTAATTAATTTTGATCCCCAAGAGGAAATTTACAAATATGGTAAGAAAGAAATGAATAAGAAATTTCTAGAGGTCTTAAGAAAAGAAAAACCAGACTATATACACCTATTCTTAGTATGGGATGAATTTTATCCAGAAACTCTTGTTAAAATAAAAGAGATTCTTCCAAATGTTAAAGTTACTCACTGGAATGGTGATGATGATATAAAATTTGAAAATTATACGATTCCTTACTCCCTCGCAATAGACTATCAGTTCATAAGCCAACTTCAATTCACAAAAAGATACGATTCTTACAAGCTTCCTTGGTTTGATCTGCTTGGTGCAGATACTGATAAGTTTAGACCATTAAAAGGGTCAAAGAAAAAATATGATGTCTTATTTGTAGGCACTCCTAAAGGAGACAGGCTAAGGTATATGAGGTATTTATTAAAAAAGAAAGTTAATTTTGTTTTAGGTGGAGCAGGATGGGATGATTATCCTGAATTCAAAGAGTTTTATCTTGGAAAGATTCCAGATGAAGATATTGTTAAAATAATAAATGAAACAAAGATAAGTCTTTGTTTTTCTCAGAATTTCTTTAGCAGTCCTCACGTCTTAGAAAGATCATTAGCAGTTAATGCTTGCAAGGCATTTGCCCTTACAGAATATGTAGAGGGATATTTTCTTAAATTCAAAGAGGGTAAGGATTTTGCATCATTTAAGAATGAAGGGGAAATGTATGAAAAGATAAATTATTATTTAAAAAATGAAAAAGAAAGAGAAAAAATAGCAAAATTAGCTTATGAAAAAGTAACTAAAAAATTCTCAAACCAAAAACTACTGTCAGATGCTTACAAATCAATAGAAAAAGATAAAGGGCCGCTACATGGGGCTATCAGCACTAAATATATGCATGAAAAGCCAATCTATCTAGAAAAAGCAGATTTCAAGAAAGGAGCGAATCACATAAAAAATAAGATAGCAAATTTCAAATATATTTGTTTTAAAAATAAAGGCTATAAACCGGAACCTTACAGAGATTATTTTCAAGTTTATACTATGGAATTAATTAACAAACCAGTTTCTATTTGCGATGCAATGTTAAGTTCTTGGTTGATTGGAGATTACGCCTGTCTTTCTCTCCATTATGCATATAATTACTTACCTAAAAAAGATAGAGGTTATATTTACAAGAATACAGATATCTCACAATTCATGGTTAGAAAAGATTATTTCCTTAATAATTTAGGCAAATTTGCTTCATTTTACAAAGGAGTAAATTCAATAGATAAAGACAAGACTTTCTTCATTTCAATACCTTTAATTAAAACAAGAAAATTAAAGAAACTCCCTATATTTGATTCAGACCACATATTATTTATGCATTTAGAGTTAAATTTAGTAGTTTTAAGAAATCAGAAAAGATTTTCCAAAGATTCCTATTTATACAAACTAATTATCTATTCCTTATTTGTTAATCCCCAAATACTCAAATATCTACTAGTTTATTCATTAAGAAGAACCAAGAATCCATATTTAGTAAGAATCTCCCAATTCTTCAATAAATTTTTTAATTAATTTCGTATTTATGGGTCTGTTTTTCTCTATTTGCACTATACGGTGCACAAGTAACTATTGATGTTCCTTTATTTGCTTCAACTTTGGAAGCGACTCTAGAAGGAATAAATATTCTTGTACCATTTACTGCTTCATAAGTCTTTCTTTCTTTAGTTTCAATGTCCTCTAAAGTTACTTTAGCTTCCCCAAGAAATCCCCAAACTTCATCATATTCTCTCCAATGCCCTCCAAAGTTACCTCTTTCATCAATAACTAATACTCTTACTTCACTTGGTTCAAATTCATTATCTGAGCCATTCATTACAGTGCTTACTCTTCTCTTAGCATTAATATTCAAATCAGCTTTCTTCACATATACTACTCGTTCAATTGCCATTCAGTTTTCCCTTTATTCTCTCGAATAATGAAATATCTAATGAAGAATCTTTAGCTCTTTTAATTATTTCTTTATTTAGGAGCATACTTTCTGGTTTTATTTGAGGTTTGTATTTTTTATACAAATCATATAAACTTATTCGATCACAACCAACATTCACTATTCCATTAAATGTATTGTCTAATAAAAAGATAACATCCTTAGCAATTTCAGAGATGGGCAATTTAGAGCAAAACGAGTCTGTAAATGCAGTATCAAAAGGAATATTATCAGGGTCAAAAAAACTAGTCCTTATAATACAATAGTTTTCTAGCGTCCTAACAGATAGTTCTCCTCCAAGTTTGCTCCAACCATACATTGTAAAAGGTATAGTAGGGTCGCTTTCTTTATAATTTCCTTGTTCACAGGGATAAACATAATCTGTAGAAATATAAATAAATCTAGTTTTTTGCTTACGAGCTGCCTCTACTAAATAAGCAGTACCTATAGAATTAGTAGATATTGCCTGGCTTGGATCTTTCTCACATAACCCAACACTTGCAATTGCTGCACAATGTATTATTTCATTAATAGTGTGTGTATTAAAGTAATTCTCTACTGAACTTTTATCTGTAATATCTAGTTCATTATGGCTAGGAATTAACAATTCTTTATTGAGGATTCCTCTAGCAAGGATAGCTTTTCCAAGTTTGCCTGTTGCACCAGTGATAAGCAATTTTAGTTTATCCATAAAGTTTCTCCATAGATTGACTATTTAAGTATTACTTTTTGCCTTAAATTTAATGTTTTTTGTCTTTAATAGAATGGACATAACAATATTTTTATCTTCTTCATTAAACAACTTTAATAGGTAAATACTAACAAGATAAACTACCATAATAATTACACTAAATAATATAGACATATTAAGTGAAATTTCAATATTTTTTATAAAGTAGATTCCCATCACCAATAAAATTATCATTAGCACTATTAGGCGACGGATATAATTTTTTATTATGTTAAAGCCATATATTCTTTTTATCTGCACGATTACAGTTAATGCAAAAAATAGTTGCGTAATTGTTGTAGCAATTGCAGCACCAACCATTCCATAAGAAGGAACAAGAAGCAAATTCATCAAAATATTTATTATGGTAAATGCTAAAAAATCTTTAAGTACTAGTTTAGTTTTTCCACTTATTGAGATCAAACTAGTCGAAACCCCCACTAAACTAGAGAAAATGGCTCCGAAACACAAAATCTTTAGAATATTTCCAGCAATCAAAAACTCTCCCCCGAATAATAACCACAACCACTGCTCTGAAAACAAGAATAATAACAAAAATAGAGGGATATTAAGGAGATATATCCATTTTACTACTTGCTGAGTCAAATTCCTTATTATCTCTTTTTTCCCTTCAGAAAATTTGAAAGAGATTAGTGGGAAAAGAAGTTGCATGAACAAGTCAGGGGCAATTCCAAATAATGAAATTATAGTCACTGCGGCACTATATAATCCAACAGTTTTAGCATCAAGGAAATATCCTAAAAACAATGAATCTATCCAATAAAATACGCTATAAAGCACACCTACAAAGATTAGTGGCCAAGCATAAGCCAATACGCCTGGCATAATTTTATTATATTCTGGAATTTTTGAAGAAGGCATTTTATTAAGATCTTTTTTAGCATAATGTCTTGATAAAATAAATAACCCTATGAACATCAAAACATATGAAATCGAAATTGCAATTGCTCCAATTCCTATTAAAACTAATAGCCCTATAAACACAAATCGCGCTGTATTTTGATAAATATTAACTAATGTGGAATATGCTCTTATCCTCTCAAAACCTTTCAAAATTCCAAGATATAAATTAGATAGTGCTATGAATGGTATTGCAATTGCCATTCCAATTAACAATCCTGAAAATTTCTCTTCATGAAATACTTTTTCTGAAAGAGTTGGGGCAAAGACAATTAACAACCCCATACAAACTAGGCTTGCTAGTAGAAATAGGTTCCTTGAGGAACTAACTAATTTTCTTATGTGTCCAAAACGTTTTCTCCCTCTATAAAATGATACATATCTCACTAGTCCTTCTCCAAGTCCTAAAGTTGCTATGGAAGAGGTGACTGAAATTAATATAACTGCAAGTGTAAATAATCCATATGTCTCTGCACCAAAATATCTAGCAATAATTATTTTATACCCATAACTAGCAATCTTCGAAATTATCACTGCAAAAAAAACAAATGCTGAAGATTTAACTAACAGTTTTAAGTAATGGTTAGTTTCTAAATATTCGGCTCTTTTTTTCATATGAACTGATAGAGATTTATCTTAAAAAGCGTATCTATCCTGTTTTAAGAGGGATCTCAAGATTTCCCCTTCTTATTAGGTGTAATCTTTTAAAACAGTAGGCTAACGCCTTAAAGTAAAGCTTGCATTTCAGCAATTTAGTTTTTGTAGGTAAAAGGATTGTTCCAATAATTTGTAAAAGGCTCATTCCAAAAAGCGCAACTCCAAAAGTTATAATTCCTCTTAAGTCATTAAACACTTTAGATTGGATATAGAAATGATTTACATGATTCATATAAGCAAGTTTAGGGGTAGGCATTCTTTCTGCAGTAGAAACCCTATGGATAATAGGAGCATAAGGAGTAATAAACAACCCATTAGGATATTTTTTATTTAATCTTGTCCCAAACTCAAAATCTTCAGCTAATGCATATCTAAAAAATCGTTCATCAAAAAGATTATTTTTAAATACCTCTTTCTTAAAAGCCATATTAAACCCGGGCAACCAAGATGAGTTTATCACCTTAGTTAATTTAGAAGGATATCCGGCACCATAAACTGAAAAGGTTTTAGCGCTATTTTTATCCCAATGTTCTATAAAAAATAATTTTCTTGCACTGTTTAAGAATTTATTTACAGTTTTATCTTTCGGAAAATAATACCCTCCCACCCCAACACATCCTTTGTTAAAGTTAAATACTTCAATTAATTTTGAAAAATAGTTTTTGCCTAAACTAACATCATCATCAAGAAACAACAATATCTTTGATTTTTTATGTATTTTTTTTATCCCTAAATTTCTTGCAAGAGTTAAAGAGGGAGTTTTGGAGTGATAATATCTTATTTTTTTGTTCTTTAATTTTTTAACAACCTCATAAGTTAATTTATTTGTGCTCTGATCAACAATCATCACATCAGATAAGCTAGAAATTTCATTCTTGAAAGATTTTAAGGTAATCTCTAAATCTTCAGAGCGATTATATGTTGCTATAATCACTCTAATATCAGAAATATTGTACTTCATTTAATAGTCTCCAGTTCAACTCTTAGTGCAAATGCAGGAATTAGAAAAGAAAGAAAATTAGTGTAGAATTTTTGCATGCTAATGCTAAGATTAAAAAACCATTCAAAAAAAACAAGCTGTTTAGAAAAAATAATTTTTTTAGAAATTATTCTAAACCTTGCCTTAGAGTAATAATTCAAAAAATCTTCTGGTCTAAAATAATCAAAAGTTCTATATGTGTAAAATTGCTTATGTGTGGGGTCTGCTGCAGCACCAACACTCGGAAATATAGGCACTTCAATAGAAATGCGAGACTTATTTTTAGTTATCTTCCAAATTTCCTCTAATGGTTTAATAATGCTGTCTAAATGCTCAAGCACATGATTTGAAAGAACATAATCAAATTCATCTTTTTTAAAAGGCCAAGGATAAACATTAAGGTCATGAACTACATCAACTCCTTTAAGTTTTGAAATATCTAAATTAACATATCCTTTTTTAGGATAATTTCCACAACCAAGATGTAATTTCTTCATTGAATTTTACCATCAAACCTTATTAAAAAGCTTTCTTTAGCCTAAACTGTCTGTTTTCCTTCTATAAAACCTTTCCAGAATCCAGGAATATAATAAAAATGATCTGCAATTGATGCAACAATATAGGCTGGAATTGTTTTAACTCCTCCTTTTTTCATAGGATAGTTAGTTGCATATGTCAAAAGTCCAAATAACGGAATTGCTTTTAAAATGCCTGCCCACCAACGAACCAGACTAGTGTTATGGATTCTTACAAGGGCACCATATCCATTAGCATATTGGTAATTTTTCTTTAATCTACTTAAGAAATCTGTAGGGTGATTATGCATTACTTTAGCATCTTTTGGATATGCAATAGAACCTTTAGATTTTAGTTTAATATAGGTATCATAATCTTCTCCTGCTGTTCTAAAATTTTTTTCATCAAATAGCCCTATAGATTCCATAACTTTTTTCCTATATGCTCCCCCCTTACCATCAAGTGAAGAAGTGATAATGCCCTTTTCTTTTATCATAATCCCACGCGTAATGTAATTAAAACTATTCCATATTTTTTTTGGAAGTTCCACTTTAGAAACTGATGAAACTACATTTGCATTTTGAAATGGTTCAATTAAATTTTTTAACCAATGATTATCTGCAGGAACACAATCTTGAGGCAACATCACCACAATACCATATTTCGATTTTCGAAAGCCTATATTCATTTGAGTTGAAAATCCCTTTCCTTCATCAATAATCAAAAACTCAACCTCTCCTTCATAAACCTGAGATTTTACTTTTTTAACCAATTTGTCAAGTATTTTCTTATCAGGATTATAAGCGGGAACTATAATTGAAACATCCATTTATAAGAAAATCTAAAAACAATTAATAAAGTTATTGTTAAACCAGAGTTTCTTTATTTTCTTTTAACAAATACATCAATATCTTGTTTCCCTTTAAGAAAACCGCTCCAAAATCCTTGAATATAATTAAATTGAAGCAAAGGAGTCAATAACAAATAAATAGGAAATAGAGATATTCCTTTTCTATAAGGGAACGCTAAAATAAATCCAATTATTCCTAAAAAAGGTATTGATTTTATCATGCCAGAATACCATCTAGGTAAGTCAGTTCCAATTTTTCTAAATAATGCGCCAAATCCATTTGAGTATTGTTTTATTTTTTTCATTCTGTTTTTAAAATCTATTGGGTGATAATGGTATACAGAAGCATCAGGATAAGATATTTTTCCAAATTTTTTCAATTTAATATAAGTATCATAATCTTCTCCTGCAGTTTTGAATTCATTTTCATTAAAGAATCCTAATTTTTGGAAAATTTCTTTCTTATATCCGCATGCCTTTTCATCCAGCTCTGGAGTAATAGTGCCCTTTTCATTAAGCATTATTGATTTTGTGAATACACTCATAGAATCCCACAATTCATCAGGGTAAATCACTTTGGACGTAGTCGCAACTACATCTCTATTTTTCAGAGGATCTATAAGATTTTTTAACCATCTATCTGATGAAGGGATACAGTCTTGTTGGATCACGACCACTTTATCATATTTAGCATGTTTCAATCCTATATTCATTGAAGATGCAAAACTGAGCCCAGAATCAACTTTGATAGTTTCAGTTTTTATTTTTTTAGTATTTTTTGCAAACTGTTTAATCATTTCTTTTTCTATATCATCTGTCTTTTTATCAACTACTAAAAGTTCAACTGGAAAATCAAATTCTTGTTTTTTAAAAGCATATAATATCCTCCCAAGCACCTTTTTATCAGGCTGATATAGGTTAAAAACAATAGATACGCCTTCCATAATTCTATGGTTTTATGTATTTATTTAAACTTTCCCTACAACCTGTAATGTATTCAGAAGTGACATATGTCTGGTGGGAGCACACCCTACAACCTGTAGAAACATTCTTATATCCCCACAAATAACCAAAAAGATGGAATTAACTGCAACCCACATAGAAGGAGTTATTGTTACACCTATGAATCGCATCCCTGATGAACGAGGTGCAATTTACCATATGATGCGTAATGATGATCCTTCTTTTAAAAAATTCGGTGAAACTTATGGTTCATGGGTGCATCCAGGCGCAATTAAAGCATGGCATGTCCATAAGGAAATGACTCTTAATTATGTAGTTCCAATAGGTAAAATTAAGCTTGTGGTGTGTGATCTCAGAGAGGGTTCACCTACTAAAGGCAAGGTAATGGAATTATTTATAGGAAGAGATAATTATATAAGAGTAAGCGTCCCTCCAGGCGTTGCTAATGGATTCAAAGGAATAGGTATCGAAGACGCATTAGTAATTAATATTGCAACACATCCTTATACTTCTGGAGAAATGGATAGAATAGATCCATTTTCAAAGGAAATTGATTACAATTGGGATCTTAAGCACGGATAAATATGAAAATTTTAGTTACAGGTTCTGCAGGTTTTGTAGGCAAAAATATTTTTAATAATTTAAAGAACAAACATCAAATGTTTGGAATCTCTAGAAGAAATTCTCTTACAACAACACACACTCAAGACATTACAGATAAAAATATAGAAACAATCCTTAATGAATTAAACCCAGATATTATTATTCATTCAGCGGCTTTATCAAGTGTAGACTACTGCGAGTCTCATAAGGAAGAGGCATGGAATACAAATGTCCTAGGCACAGAGAACCTAGTAAATTGGTGTAAAAAAAACAGTAAAAAAATGATTTATATTTCTACAGATTATGTGTATCCAGGAATATCAAATAATTATGATGAAAATTCAGAAGTCAGTCCAATTAGTGTTTATGGAATTACAAAGCTGGAAGCAGAAAGAAAAGTCCAGACTCTAAAATATTGGACAATTCTTAGGCCAACCGTTATATTTGGATATGATGAAGGAGGGAATAATTTTTTAATGCAAATGCTCGCGCTTAAAGAAAAAAGAAAAATACCTTTCGATCAAATAAGCAATCCTACCGATGTAAAAGTTTTATGTGAATATATTGATAAAGTCATAGATTCAAAAATAGAAGGTATCTTCATCGCCACAGGTCCAGAAACAATAGATAGATATGAATTTGCATTACTAATTGCTAAAATATTTAATATTGATGAAAACCTTCTAGAACGCACATCTACAGTAGAATTTAATCAGATTGCTAAAAGGCCATTAAACAACGGTACAAATTCTTCGAAATTAAGGTCCATATTAAATTATAAATGTTTGACATTGCATCAGTCTTTAGAATCTATCAAAAATCAGATATCTAAAGCCCATTGAATTTTTTGTTCAATTGCACTCTGAGTATAATGATTTATTTGATCCACACATAAAGAGTACAAATCCGGTTTTGTTTTTTCTTTTTCATCGTAATATTTCTTAAACCACTCCACTGTAGATCTTAACGCACCCTCATAAGTATAAGCTGGTGCCCAATGTAAATGATGGGCTGCTTTATCCCAATTAAGTTTTAGCATAACTGTTTCTTTCTTTGGATTTTCCTGTTTAACATATTCCCAAGAACCCTGTCCCCACACATTAATTAATTGTTCTACAACATCTTTAGTTGTTATCCCTTTCTTCTCAATTGGGCCAAAGTTCCAAGCCTCAGTATATATATGACGTTCTTCTTGTAGTTTTGCCGCAAGTGTAAGATAACCGCTTAAAGGCACAAGTACATGTTGCCAAGGTCTGACATTTGAAGGATTCCTAACAATAATTGGATTGTTGAGCATAAGTGCTTTCATTGAATCAGGCACTAAGCGAAAGTCTGCAAAGTCTCCTCCCCCAATAACATTACCTGCCCGAACAGAAGCAACTACAATATTGCTTGAATTATTATAAAATGATTTTTGGTATGAATTCACTGCAAGTTCAGCCATACCCTTGCTTGCACTATAGGGGTCAGAGCCACCTAGCAAGTCGTCTTCTCTATATCCCCAGAGCATTCCTTGATCTTTATAACATTTATCACTTGTCACCATAATTATTGTTTTTACACTAGGGCATTTTCGTGCCGCCTCTAATAAATTAATACTTCCCATAACATTAGTTTCAAATGTTTCTTGGGGGAACTCAAATCCTTTGAGAACTATTGCCTGCGCAGCTAAGTGGAAAATAATTTCAGGCTTATTAGTATTAAGCACTTCTTGCAATTTAGATTTATCAAGTATATCTCCCCTAATGTCAATAATTTTTTCAGATAAACATGTTAATTCAAAATTACTTGGTTCAGTTGGAGGGTCAAGACTATATCCTATAACTTCTGCCCCTAATTCTTTTAGCCAAATAGCAAGCCATGATCCTTTAAATCCGGTGTGTCCAGTAACTAAAACTCTTTTATTTTGAAATGTTTTATGTAGTAAATTATCCATATTATTTTATTACCAAGTCTTCCAGCCCGCCTTTTCAGTGCGCCATAGTTTATTTAATTCTTCAAAGTGTTGAGGGGTGTCCATGCAATGCCATGCTCCTTCATGATGGTAGACTGCTATTCCTCTCTGGACTGTTAAATCTGCAATCACTTCTTCAATTGGAATGTTTGTTGCAAGTTTTGGATGATTAAGAAATTCTTTATTTAAAACCATAAATCCCCCATTAATGCGGTCATCAAGGAGAGGATACTGTGCAAATTGCAAAATAATTCCAGCCTCATCAGCCTTTACTTGGCCATATTTAGAAGATGCTCTAATTCCAGTGATTGTCCCAATAACAGACTTAGAATTATGAAATTTAATTAACTCATCAATGTTTACATTTGAAACACCATCCCCATAAGTAAGCAAAAAATAAGGATCTTTTTCTATATATTTTTTCACTGCATGTAATCTCTTACCTGTATTTGTTTCCGAGCCTGTATCTACTAAAGTAATATTCCAATCCTCTGTTTCTCCATTTCGATGAATGATTTCACCAGTCTTCAAATTAATTGTAACATCATGATTGTTATTTGTATAATTTAAGAAAAAGTTGCGTATCGCATCCCCTTTATATCCCAAACATAAAATAAAATTCTTATATCCTTGGGTAGAGTATCCTTTCATAATATGCCATAAAATTGGCATCTCCCCCACAGGCACTAGTGGTTTAGGTATGAGTTCATTTACTTCTCTTAGTCTTGTGCCCTTACCACCACACAATATCACAACTTTAACATCAGCCTTATCCATCTTTTTATTCACAAAAAAGAGTATTTAATTATTTTGAATATATTTACTATAAATTATATAACAACTTTAAAATGACATTTACCGAAAGAGTTATATAGTCTCTATCTAAGAAAGTCATATGAATCAAAAAGGTATAGAATCTCTCTTTGCAAATTCCACACGCTTGAAAGTCAGCCCAAGGGAATTAAGGACCCTTACTCAAGAAGAATTAGCAACAAAGAAATCTATGATGGGAGTAAACCTATTCAAAAGAAGAGCTCTAGGTTTTTGTGGATATCAAACAGTTATAAGTCAAGATAAATTTGCTAGTTTGCTTCATGAAATAGGGGTGGTCGAATCTACAGATAGGGGAAAAGAAGTTATTCCTCATTTTGATAAGTTGTATTTATACCACAATGCAATATCAGGATTAACTTTTAGAGAATTTACGAACGCGGAAGGTAATAGCGCCTACGAGATAACACAAAGACCTTTTTCTTATGAACAATAGCAAATTATTTTAAAACATAAAAATTAGATATCTAAATTCTCAAAAAGTTTAATCATTTATACAAAATCCACAGTTTTACATTATCTTGAGGAATCAAGAGCTCTACGCGTAATTCCAACAACTTCATTTACTAATTCTTTATCAAATACTCTATACAACGGAGCAGTGCGTTCAGAATCCGTGCACACACCATAAATAAAGTTCCTAGCACCAGTTCTTCCAAGTTTAGTTACTTCGCGCGAAATAAACCCTTGTACTTTTTCTCTTTCATCTTCCAAAGAAGGAGATTGATAAAATGGATTTGTTTCAGCATATACAGATCCCACGCTTACAGAATCAATACTTCCAGCTAGAATTGACACAAGGTACTCTAAGACAAATCCAGAACTCTTTAAAATAGCTTCTGGAAGTGCAATCTCTCTTTTTATTTGTGAATATCCTTTTCCATCTGGGTTAATGATATACAAACCAGAAGTCGATTCTCCAAACATTTCATAAGCATGATGAGGAGTCCCTTCCAAATTGAATTCAGTTCCAAATGTTTGAGGCCCACCACCAGCAAGAGTGTGAATCATTTCATGAATAATGCGTCTTTCTGAATTTTCTCTATGCACTGCCAAAGTCACTTCAACATTGCGTGAACCTGTGGCATATACATTCCCTTCAGCAAGAAGTCTTTCGCCTAAATCAATAACTGGGCCCCAATGGCGCTCTTCATGTAATGGAAATTGATCAACACACATTATAGTGAATACTGACTCTGGAGCAGAGGGCTGTTCAAATAGATACATAAATTTTTCTGAAGCAGTCTTAGTAGTATCTTTAGGAACTTTCCAACCATCACTCTTCAAACGGGCTATTAAATCAAGAGCTCTAGGTCCAACATCTTCAGAAACATTTGATGCTATTGTTGGAAGAAAAGTCATATTTGCTGATTTTTGCCTACCAATCTCTGCAGTAGCTTGGAGATTAGGAAATAATCCTTCAAGATGAGAAATTGTATTATCATCAATATATGTTCTCTTGACTACATTTAATTTCATAATCTTTCATCAAAAATTACCCTTATTTAAGATTACTTATCCTCTAAAATCTATATCTTTTTCTACTAAACTCTTATTTCTTTGATTATTTAGTATGGAAATAATTATAAACTTATGAAAAATCTCGACACTATGTTACCAGATGGAATGAGAGTATCCTATGCACAAGCTGTTCATGGAATTGAAGAAGAAAATGCAGTATTAGATGTTTTACGTAAAAATCAGAGTATTATGGGGCATCGCGTAAAACAGTTTGAAGAAGAAATCGCAACAATATTTGGAAAAAAACATGGGGTAATGGTTAACTCAGGTTCTTCTGCAAATTTACTAGCCTTAGAAATATTAAATCTTCCAGCAGGTAGTGAAGTAATCACTCCAGCACTAACATTTGCAACAACAGTAGCACCAATTCTTCAAAGAGGTCTAAAACCTGTTTTTGTAGATGTTGAACATGGAACATACAATATAGATATTAGTAAAATACGTGAAAAAATTACTCATAAGACAAAAGTTTTAATGATCCCTTCTCTGATTGGAAACTTTTCTGATTTAGATGAGTTGCGCAAAATAGCTTGGGAGTATAATCTTGTTTTTATAGAAGATTCATGTGACACACTAGGCGCACAATATAAAGGACTGCCTAGCGGGAGCTATTCACATATGTCCACTACAAGTTTTTACGGATCTCACATTATAACTGCTGCAGGCGGGGGAGGGATGATTTGTGTTAATAACCCTTATTGGATGGATCAGTGTAAAATCTTGCGTGGTTGGGGAAGGTCATCTGCAAGAGATGAGGGCGAAGATTTACATAAAAGATTTGGAGTTACGTTGGCGGGAATCCAATATGACTCTAAGTTCATTTTTGAGAGTATTGGTTACAATTTCCTACCTTTAGAAATTAGTGCTGCATTTGGTTTAGAGCAAGTGAAGAAACTACCCATTTTCGCAGAAACACGACAGAAAAACTTCAACCAATTATTTGACTTTTTCTTAAATTATCAAAAATATTTTATATTGCCTAAACAACTACCCGAAGCAAAGACTAACTGGCTTGGATTTCCCTTAACTATAAAATCTACAACTCCATTTGATAGAGAAGAAATTACAACATTTTTAGAAAATAATAATATTCAAACCAGGCCAGTATTTACAGGAGACATTTTACGTCAACCTGCATTTGAACATTTAGTAGAAACAACTGGTCAAAAAGCAACTGATTTTCCAGTAGCGGATGAAGTCATGCGCAGAGGATTTTTAATTGGATGCCACCATGGTTTGTCTCAGGAGCAAATGGATTATCTTATCGGAAAAATAGAGTCTTTCTTAAAAAACTATTAATTTATTCTAATTTCCATTAGATAAGTATATTTATTAAATATCTCTGTTCCACTCTTTTCATGAAAATCCTCGAAATAACTAACTACACAGCAGGTGGATGTGGTGTAGGTATGCGAGTCTTAAAAGAATCTCAATTACTCACAGAAAGAGGACATCAAGTAACAATTTTCTCATCAAATATAGTAAAAGGTTCAGAAGATTTATGTTCTATTGAAGAAAAGCAAGGTCGAGTAAATATCCAACGTTTCCCATCTAGAAGGTTAGGCGGAGAGAGTTATATGAAATTCAATTTTGTAAAAGAAGCACTAAACTTAAAGCCAGATGTCATAATAGTTCACGCCTACAGACACATGCATAACCTACAGGCACTCAAAATAGCTCAAAAATTAAAATGTAAAATATTTCTGGTAACTCATGCACCATTCGCCAGAGAGGCTTCAAGAACTTGGATTCAAAATAAAATAGTTAATTTATATGATAATTTAATTGGAAAAAATAGTTTAAAAAAATTCAATAAGATAATTACAATAACTCATTGGGAAAAAGAATATCTGTCTAAATTAGGAGTTTCCTCTAAAAAAATAGAATATATTCCAAACGGAGTTAGCGAAGAGTTTTTTACTACCTTAAAAAAGGGCAACAAGAATATCCGGAAAGTAATTTACTGGGGAAGAATCAGCCCTATAAAACAACTAGACACTGCGATTAAGGCAATCGGAGCACTTAAGGGAACATTTACATTACAAATAAGAGGCCCTTCAGAACCTAATTATTTGAAACAGTTGAAATCATTGGTAGATCTAATCAAAGCAAATAAGTGGATCTCATTAACAGATAATCAGTATAAAAGTTCAGAGCAAATAATGGCGCTAGATAAATCTGATATCTATGTGTTACCTTCCAAAACAGAAGGGTTGCCTCAAACCCTAATTGAGGCAATGGCAAGAGGGAAAATAGTTATTGCAAGCATAAACAGAGCATCTAAGGAGATAATTATTCATAAAAAAAATGGGTTTTTATATAAGAATGGAGATTCTGACTCATTAGTGGGAATTTTAAAGGAAGTTTTGAGGCTTTCTTTAAAACAAAGAGATCAAATAAGGAGGGCAGCAAGAGAAAAAGCAGAGGAATTTAGATGGAAAGAAATAATAAAAAAATTAGACTCTCTAATAAAGGCAAAAACCTAAGAACAAAACAAATTTAAACAGAGTTTTATAGAAGATTATATGGCGTTTTCATTTTCAGAATTCAATAGTTTGATAAAAAATAAGAAATTTCAAATTATCTTTTTAGGATTAGTGGCACTAATAGTCAGGATATATTACTTAACAATTACTTCCGGCCAAACAATGTGGTGGGATGAAGCTGAATACATGTCTGCAGCAAAACATTGGGCATTGAGCGTACCCTATGATATAAATCCTCAAAGACCTCCCTTATTCCAATTACTAGCCTCCTTTCTACTCAGAATTGGATTTGAAGAAATCGCTTTAAAATTTCTCTTAGTAGTAGTTCCTTCAATAGCTTTAGTTATTGCAGTATATTATCTCGGAAAAGAATTACACGGGCATAAAATTGGTATCTTTAGTGCAACCGCAACAGCCTTTGTTTGGTCTTTATTATTTTGGAGCGTACGTTTCCAACCAGATTTTTTATCGGTATTTTTTCAGTTACTTGCCTGCATCTTCTTCTGGAAGTTAATTAAAACTGAAAATTCAAAATATGCAATATACACTGGAATCTTTGTAGCAGTTGGTTTCTACTTTAAAATTTCTGCATTGCTAATTCCATTATCTTTTATAATTTTTGCAATTTATTATGATGGTTGGAAATTAATTAAAAAAAAGAATTATTGGATTATTTTAGGAGTTTTTGCAATTTGTATGGGCCCATTTATGATTTGGCAAGCAATAAACTTTGGAAACCCTCTCGCGTTTGCCCCTTCATATTCTGGAAGCTTCAATGAAGGAAGATCATTGGGGTGGATGACTCTAAACTTTTTCTATTCATTTAAAAATCCCCAATATTCATTCCCTAAACTTATAATGTTTATATTGTTCTTATTTGGGATTGGGGCCGCATTAGGGAGAAATTTGCTGAGCATAGATTTAGCAATAAAAAATAAAAAATTGAGAAAGGATCCATCAGTCTTTTCAATAATAATCTTATTAGTTGTCGCCTCATTCTATATATTTTACATTAAAGGCACAATAGAAGATAGATGGGTATTCTTATTAATTCCATTCATCTTTTTCTTTGCAGCAAGCAGTATATCTTTAATATACAAATATTTTGAAAGGCATTCTAAGATCATTGCAGTAATTGTGGTTTGCGGAATTTTCATTGCATTTTTAGTTCCTCAAATTAATCATGCAAACGCATTAATTAAAAACAAAATAGATTCATATGCTCCTGTAAAAGAATCCTCCATATTAATTAAACAAAATTCAGATCCTTCTGATAAAATTCTTAGTGTATCTTATACTCAAACAACGGCATACGCTGAACGCGAAGTAATCACCTATTCAGATTTGCCAATAGAAAATTTTACAAATATTCTCTTAAACGAAAAACCTAAATTTGTAATTGCTTCTATTCTTGAGCCTCATCACCCCACATGGATGGTCAAGCAGGTGCAAAATGAGCAAGGATTCTATGGAATATTTTTTCCATACTTTAATTCAACAATTGTAGTGTCTCCTCAAAATCAAATAGTTGAATTTGATATCAAAAAACAAGTAGTTCATGAGGATGCAGTTTTCACATTGATTTATCCATTTGGCGACGGCTTTGGAGGGTTAGTTGCATATAGAATAGATTATACCTAATGTGCGGAATAACAGGATTTAATTGGGAAGATAGGAATTTAATTCGTAAGATGACTCAAGTCATTGCTCATAGGGGCCCTGATGGGGAGGGATATTTCACAGATCAAGGCATCTCATTGGGACATAGAAGGCTAAGTATTATAGATCTTTCAGAGAAAGGCAAACAACCAATGTTTAATGAAGACAATACCATAGTTCTTGTTTTCAACGGAGAAATTTATAACTTTAAAGAATTAAAAAAAGAAATTCAAAAAAGAGGGTCCACATTTAAGAGTAACAGTGATACAGAAGTAATTATCAATGGTTATGAGGTTTTTGGAGAAAATATTTTTTCAAAACTAGATGGGATGTTTGCAATAGGTCTTTGGGATAAAAAAAATCAAAAATTATTAATTGCACGTGACAGAATAGGAAAAAAACCATTATATTATTCTCAACAGAAAGATAAATTATTATTTGCTTCAGAGATAAAATCTCTTCTCCAAGCAGGAATCTCAAGAAAGACAGATTCTCAAGTTCTTTTAGAAACCGTGGGTGCTAGATTCTCTCCTGGAAACAAAACAGTATTTTCAGAAATAAAAAAACTGCCTCCTGGTTCTTACGGAGTTTTCTCGGGAGGGAAACTAAAAATTTCTAATTACTGGAATATTCCCTCATTAACAGAAAAGAAAAATCCATCCATAAAAGAAATAGATTCTTTAATAGAATCTTCGGTAGAAAAAAGATTAATTTCAGATGTACCAATAGGGGTTCTCCTATCAGGAGGTCTAGACTCAAGCACTATAGTATCTTATATGAAAAGGAAAACTGGCAAGATAAAAACGTTTTCAGTAGGTTTCACAGAAGGAATGGATGAATCAAAATATGCAAGAATAGTGGCAGACTATTTCAATACAGATCATAAAGAAATAATTCTAAATAAAGAAATACTATCTAGTTTACCAAAAGTAGTCTGGAGTTTAGACGAGCCAATATCAGATCCAGCAGCATTACCAACTTACCTTCTATCAAAAGAGGTTTCAAAATATGTGAAGGTAGTTTTATCAGGAGAAGGCGGCGATGAAGTATTTGGTGGATATGACTCAGTTAACAAGCTCTCATTTTTAAAGAAAGTTAATACTCTTCCTCAAAGTATAAGGTCTAATTTAATGGCTCCCCTACTAAGGGCGCTATCCTCACTAAATAAATATCCTAAAAAGCAGATTTACAACTTCGGAGCAGATCTGCTTAGCAGCAATACAATTCAAGAAGCCTATAAAAAATTATATTATTTTCCATTTAATAAATCTGAATTAATGAGTTATACAGGAAAAGAATGCAACGATTTATTAGATAAATACATCAAAAAAGAAGATTTATATAAATCTTCAATTAATTTCTATTTTAAAGAATGGCTTCCTAATGATTTACTAATGAAAGTAGATAAAACAAGTATGGCACATGGTTTAGAAATAAGAGCGCCATTCTTAGATAAAGATTTAATAGAATACTTCTTCAAAATTCCAAGAAATCATAAAATTAATAGGGAAATTTTTAAAAGAACAGTTTCACCACACCTTCCAAAGATAATTGCAAATCGAAAAAAACAAGGTTTTAGCTTACCAATTTCAACATGGTTTACAAATAAAGATTTTCTAAATAGGGTTAAACCTCACATACATGATTTGAAGAAAAGAAATATATTCAAGGAGAATGAATTAAACAAACTTATCAAAAATCCAACTAATTACAGAAATGATCATAAATTATGGGCTTTATTAAATCTTGAGCTATGGCACAAGCTTTACATTGATCAAAGCCCTCCAAATAAGGTAAATGTCTAATGGTTGTAAAAGTAAGTTACGTCTTAGGAATATATAATGCAGAAAGAACTCTCAGGGAATGTTTGGATTCAATTTTAGCACAGGACTTTTCAAAAAAAGATTATGAAATAATAGTTGTAGATGGGGGTTCAACAGATAACACTCTAAAAATAGTAAAAGAATACACAAAAAAAGAGAAAAATGTTAAGGTATTCTACAATCCAAACAAATTATCTGAAGGGAAAGGTAATGGAAAAGATCAAGGGGTAAAAAAAGCAAAAGGGCAATTCATAGTATTCCTCGATCATGATAATATCTTAATTGGAAAAAATTGGTTAAAAAATATGCTTAAGCCATTTACTGACAAATCAATAAATGCCTCTCAATCTATGCTTAATCCACTAAAAAAAGATACAAATTTTCTTAAATATATTAATGCATTAGGTGTAGAAGATCCCTTCGCAACACCATATTCATTAGTGGCCCAAGTAGCTCTAAAACCTAATAAATTTAATCTTGAAAATAACCACTACAAGTTTGATTTATCTCCTAATAGCATATTATTTTTTGGAGCAAATGGTTGCATCTTTAGAAAATCTGTCTTCGATAAAATAGGAGGATATACTAGGGATGTAGATGTTTCTGCAAACATGGCTTTCAAAAATATGAGCGTAGCAGTACCATTAAACTCCCGAGTATATCATAAAACTTCTAATAACATGCTTTCATTCTTAAAAAAGAAATTAATTTATTTTTATCGTTTTATTGATAAAGAATATGAAATAAAATCATTTAAATGGACACAAGTCGGACAACCTCCAAGCACAATAAGATTCTTTTTAATGGTGTTGACAAATCTCACTTTAATAATCCCCTTAATAAGTATTCTTCCTAAAATAGCTAAAGATAAACAATTATTTTGGCTTCTACACCCATTTTATATTTTTTATATAACTATTCTTTATGGCATGGTAACAATAACAAAGATAAAAAATTTCATCAAGTATCTTTAATTTTTAACATTAAACCAACAAATTAAGATTACCTTATAGTTTATAAATAAAGTAAATAATTTATAGAAATGGAAAAAAGAATTTTAAACTTGGGGTGTGGTAGCGATATGTATGGTACTCATAGAATAGATACTTTTAAAACATCTGCTACGACTCAGGTAGGAGATCTTGATAAAAAATTACCTTATCCAGATAACTTCTTTGATGAGATTTATTGTAAATCTGTTCTCGAACACATCAAAAATTTAGGCACTTTCTCAGATGAATGTTATAGAGTTCTTAAGGGGGGGGAGATTGTGGATTAGAACAGACTACGCAGGTTTTATGTTACTACACCTATTGAAAAAGCATGAACATAACCAAGCATATGAAAAACTTTTTATTCAACAAGATCCATTCGGACATAAACAAAAAGAAGGAGATGTAGAAGACCATCACTATCATTTATTTGTAGCAAGCCATCTAAGATATCTATTTAACAAATTCAAAAAGCATGAATTCCACTACTTTTATGGAGGAAGTAATAAATTAAAGATATTTATCTATAAGCTAATGCCAAAACACACAGGGGCTTGTCATATCGAAATGATTGCGTGGAAATAATAGATATTTAATTTTTAACTTGACTTCGCCAATTGGCTCGTCAGTTAAAATAGTTATTTTTCACAAAGTAAATTTGTCAAAAATAAGATATTATGTCAAAGTTGCTGATGCAGAAAACCTCACACTTCAGTGCGAGGATGAATGCAACTTTGAGCACAAGAAGTTTGTTCGAGATGACAAACTTCTGTGCAGAAACTTCTCTTTTTGAAGAAGTTTCTTGCATCCAAAAATCGAGCACCATTCAAATCACTCACTTTAGTGAGTGGTGGTGCATCGATTTTTTGATTACTCACTAAGTTTTGACAGTTGGATAAAGAAACTTTCTGAAATCTCCTACCGAATCGGAGCAAGCTCCGCGGTATTCGGAGATTTCTGATTCAAAAGTTTCTAATTAGAATTTTTACTACACAGCAAGCTGTGGGGTATTAACCCAAAAAATTCCAATAATCTAAGACTAATTTTATTAAAATTTAGAATATTTTGAAGCAATTTTAACTAAAAACTGGGTATTTTATCCAAAATATATCTAACTGTCAAAAGAACAGGGATTTTTATGAGTTAATTTTTAGATTAATTTACTTATAGACAATTAGGTTGATTCAGTTATTCTAGTTTCCTAATTGTCTATTAGAGATTTAAGAACAAAAAATAACTTAATTACGAGCAAATTCAAAGAATTTGTAAGTTTGTTGTGACTTGTTCACAACTTTATCCTAAATCTCTATAATCTAAAAATACTCTATGTGTGAAACACTCTGAGTTTGCATCTGGCAAACTCAAGTTTTAACAGCAACAACCAAACAATCAAGACCTTTAGATTTAGAATTATTTTGCAAATAAGTTTTATCTTTTTTTCCAGTCAAAATTCCAAAATCTACAGTTTTTCTTAATATATATTTAAAAAATAAATGTGCATACAAATCAAATAGCAATTTTGGAGATTCAACAGTATTTGTATATTTGATTGCAAATCTAGTTTTTTTTAGTTTGGAGGTTATTTCTCCCAAACTATAATGTCTTTTATGTTGGGTATAACGCAAAGGATTTAATAAATGCAACAAATGTTTATTTGGTACAGAGATTACCAATTTTCCACCTTTTTTAAGCAAACTATGCAAAATTTTTAGAGTTTGTAAATCCTCTTCAATATGTTCTAAAACCTCAAGCATTATTATTGTATCAAATTTCTTCAAAAAATCTTTCGGAGGTTTTGTGATGTCTCCATAAATAAAAATTGTTTTATGAGTATATTTACTGGCTTGCCGTAACTTTGTCTTATCTAAATCAATGCACACACAAGTTTTAACTCTATTTTCAATTATTTTCTCAATTTCAGGTATATGGGCTACACCAACAGTAAGGATAGATTCATTTTTTTTAATATCTGCAATTTTAATTATAAAATCTGTTCTATTATCTCCACAAATCATATTGAATCAATAACTCCTCTAATTCTTTTCTGAATTGTATGTAATCCACTTAAATCTATTTTTGTTTTTTTAATATATCTCATCAATAATTCAGGAGTCAACTCTTCCATATCTCTAACCATTAAAACCCCAGATTTTTTAGAGAAATATTCTGCAAATTCTAATTGGTGATTGTTAATATGCTCGTTATACTTTTTCTCCCTAGGCACAGTGATTACAGGTTTTCCATATTTCAATATAAATTCAATTAATGAAGTTGCAGATTGAGCTATAACCAGTCTCGCCTTTTTATAATATTTATCCATATTATCTGTAAAATCAAAATATTTTACATTTTTAGGAGCATATTTTGTAAATCCTCTCTGAACAATAATCTCTTCTTTGATAGATGGGGCAATCTCGTCAATTCGCCTGATAAGCCTATCAAACTGGTCTGTATGTGTTCCAACGGTAATAAATATCATACAATCCCTCCAACATATTTTGCCTTTCTACCATATTTCTTAGCCATTTGCTCATGTTGTACCCAAAACTCATTAGAAAAGATATAGCAAGCTCTTGCAGACCAATTAGGAGTTTTAACTCTTATCACTGTATCTATAAATATAGATTTTATACCAAGGAGTTTGCATGCAATAACGCAAGGTATTGATATTTGAGCACCATTTGTAAAAATCAAATTAATCTTCTCTTTTTTAAGTATTCTAATCAATTTAAATAAAGTTGATAAATATGAAAAGGGGTTTAGTTTAAGAAGAACATCTTTCTTAAAAAAATAAGTTCGATATTTATTTAAAAAATATCTTTCTTTTACTCCCTGTTTTAAGTTTTCTGTAATAAGGACACAATTATCTTTTCTTATAACTTCTGAACTAAAAATCAATTTCATTTGCCCTAAATGTCCTCCTTGAGAGGTTATTATAGCTATATTTTTTATTTTTGTCATTTTATTTTGCAGGTTTGAATACTCTAATAAATTTATCATATATTCGCACCATTTTTTTAAAAGGGGAATTGAGTATCCTTAATCTTACAATGGCAAGACCCATCCACAGTCCAGATTTCCAAAAGTTTATAGTAGAATAATCCTTATTAGACCATGAGGTTGCGGCCTCTAACACTCTAAAACCTCTCTTATGAACCAGATATAACATTTCAATATCAAAGGCCCATTGAGTCATACCCATATTATAAATAACTCTTTCAACTGTCTTTCTTTTGAGAATCTTAGCACCACATTGAGTATCTCTATAAGGTATCACAAGCATTATTCTAATTAAGAAATTATATATTCTAGAGGCAATAATTCGTGCAAAAGTATTGGGAGGGTCAAGCATTGCCCCTTTAAGGTATCTGCTTGCAATAACTCCATCATAACCCTTCATTTTTAAAAATAATCTATAAAATTCTCCAGGCATAGTGGACATATCCGCATCAACAAAACCAATATAGTCATAATTATTTTTTAAAGCATATTTAAACCCCTTTATCACTGCAAAACCTTTACCACCCCTTTCAAATTCAAGCATTTCCACACCACGCGTGTGATATGTTCCTACTATATCTTTAGTTGAATCTGAGCAAGCGTTCAAAACCACTATGATTGTAGCTTTAGAGAGGTTTTTCCCTTTCACTAATTTTGCAAAATAAGAACTATATTCTTCAAGAGTTCTTCTAATTCTCCTCTCTTCATTATGGGCTGGAATGATAATTGCTAATTTACTCATATTCTTGATTTAGAAAACGTTGTTTTAAATATGCCGGTTAAACCGAACAAATAGAATAGATGATATCAATAGGATAATGGAAGCTACCACAAACGCAATTGAAAAGCTCTTCAAACTAGAAGATACAAACAATAACAAGGCTATCTCAAAGATATTACAAACTATTAAGATGACTGAGTTTTTAATCGAACCGAGAGATAATCTGTAAAGAAGTATAATATTTGCAAGCGCAATAGCACTAAATGCAATTCCAAGGTAAAATAATATCTCTGCTGCTTCAGGAACAGGTTTTCCTGAAAAGAACGTTACAATAAATTCTGAAAAGAAGTAAAATATAGTAAGCATCGCAATAATAATTGCTCCAAGAATAACTAATGCTGTGTTAAATACATTACTTTTTCTTTCTCCTTTCTGACTTGATTCAGCTGAAAGAGGGAACATGGCCTTACCTACAGGGACCGAAATCCAAAGAATCATTTTACCAAGAATAGATGCAATAGCATAAGCTCCTGCAGCTTCTGGACTAAATAGCATTTTAGCAAGGATAACATCCATGCTATAGAAAATTACAATAATTGAAGTAATAATTAACATAGGTTTTGCATAAGAATAAATTTCTTTAGTGTTAGAATTTTCCTCTCTTGATTTATAGATATCTCTCAGTGAAATAAATGACAACAAGAATGCAACAGAAGTTCCTAATATGATTCCAGCTATTGCTCCATAAACTTTCCAGCCAATTAAAACAAAACCTATGCTAAATAATAACTTAAAAGAAGATTCTACTACTAAATTCATACCAAGAGGAATAAATTGTTTTCGTCCCTGAAGCGTTCCTCGTGTAATTGGTAATAAAAATACAAGATATAACAGAGTTCCATTTAATGCGAGAAGTAAATAAGGAATGTCAAACAATTTAGTAAATAAAAGAGATGCAATTAGATATAATCCAAACCCTACAGTGGCTATAAATTTTCCCTTATTCATAGATTTTCTAAGTAGGTTTCTTATCTGTCCTGGATTTTCACTATGGGTCACATATTTAGTAATCACAGTTTGAATAGATTCAGAGAATATTGCAAAAATATAGATCATCGCAAAAAGAGTTGCTAATATACCATATTCTGATAGGGAGAGAAATCTTGCCATTGCAAACTGGTAAGCAAATCCTAAGAAATTAAACAACCCAAAAGCAATCAAGAGAACGAAACTTCCACGGATAAGTTTGGCGTTAAGCATAAACTTAGAAAGAAAGACTATTTTTAAATTAGTGTTTAAGCAAAAAGAAGATCTTCAGGGTAATCAGTTTCTAAATATTCTTCATTAAATCTAGTATTCTTTGGATATTTTAATGTCCATATTTTAATAGGCCCTCTAAATTCATTGAAATAAACAAAATCTCCAAATCCAGAACTTTGAGACTCTAAAGTTTTTACAAGTGCATCTGGTTCCAAATGTGCAAGTGGGAAATTAACATTTAATTCCCCATAAAGATAGAATCTTGCAAGATTGCTTCTAACAGTTCTAGTGCTCAAATAAAGCAAAGCTCCTCTAGGTTCAATCTCTCCTCCGCCTTGAGCATTAACAGTAACTCTTGGATAGATAAATATTCCTGCATCAACACCCTTTCCTCTATCTACTATTCCTGTTTGTTTATCCCAGTAGTATCTCAAAGGTATTTGATATGTTTTATCTTGTAAAAAGTAGACTCCTGAAACATCAGATATTGAATCCGTTTCATTTACCGTCAAGAGAATTGCAGCAAGATATGTTTTACCTTCTGGCAAAAATAACTCAGTGCCATTTTGATTGTAAATGATATCTTGGTCAAGAGGGTTACCTCCAGGATAAACAAAAATTGTAGCATTTTTACGTTCTATCGTTTGAGCGTTATCTCTCAAAAGTGTAGGTATCCAACTTCTCCTATCGTAGCTCGAATTAGATCCAATAGTTGAAAATGCAGTATATTTTCCAATGTCTGTAGAATCTATAAGGAAATGAGTAACATTATGGGCATAAAAAAATTCAAACGTTTTAGTCATATTTGTCTCAGTAAGTGCGTGCCTTCCCATAAAGTAATTCCAATAGCCTAAAATATTTCCTCCATCAAGAACTGTTGCTCTTTCTCCCATTGACTGTACCCAATAACCATAATCCCACCAATGTGCAAAAACGGCATTAGTAGGAGTACTTTCTCGCACCCATTCCATCGCTTTTTGCCATTGTTGAGTGTATCCTGAGGGAATATATCCTCTCGCAAGTCCAGAGGCATAATTATATTGAGTATAACCTGCAAAAAGTATACTTAAAATAATTAAGCAAGATAAAAATGCTTTAAATGCAAACTTTTCTTTACGCACTCCTAATTTATACAAATGCCAACCAGCCATAACTGCCACATAGGCAACAAAAATTGAGACCACCGGAGCAAGCATAAGAACTAAGCGTATAAAAGTACGAGCGGAAAGCAAACCAATCACAAAAAACATTTGCAGAAGAATGAGGTTCATAGAAATATTTTTGTAAGGATTTTCCTCTTCTCGTTTTACAACTTTATTTTTAACTAAATTAAAAGCTACAAAAATAAGAATTATTCCTAATAAATAGCTTACACTACTTAAAAATCCAGAACCATTAAACACACTTTGAGGGCTATAACGAGTCAACGCAATCGCGCAGATAAGTAGTGTCCAAGCACCTACCAAAATAGTACGTTCACGAGGATGAATTGAAGTACGCGAGAGAATATGATACATCAAGATTATGGACCCTATAAATGTTAAACCTAACAACAAAGGTATTGAAAATACAATTGGCCCAAAATTTGAAGCCCATTCTACAAAAAAGGGTTGTCTATTCTCAGCCACGGTTTGAATTAATCTAGAACTAGCTGATTTGCCTAGTAATGAATAAGCAGTGGTTATCTGTCTCACAATAAAAGAAGGCCCTAAAAACAAAATACCTATTAACGTAAATAGCACTCCTCCATAAATTAATGAGGCAATACGAGGGTAGTGGCTCAACTTCTTAGGGATATATTTCGAAAAATATTTATGAAGAACTAAATCGCTAAACAAAACGGCCAACGTAACCCATGTAGCAAACCCTTCAACACTCACAAGCGTTCCTTTAATTGTAGTCCGTTCAGGTAAGAAAATAAATAGTAAGCCATACATCACGATAATAAATAAGGCATATGAAATAAATTTCTTTTTTTCAATTTGCCCAAAAAGGAAAAGAGTAAGCATAGTAAGGCTCATAATTAGCAGTATGTAACCATACCCGCCCCATGTTAATGCCATTAATCCTCCAAACAATCCTCCTATTGCAGAATACAAATATTGTTTAGTCTTTGTTTTTTGGCGCCAACCAACTAAAAAGAAGTAAAAGCTCATAAACATGTAGAAAAATGCTGCAGATTCTTTTTCAGGAATTCCAGCGATTGTACGAGGAATCAAGACAGGAATTACTGATAAAAAAAAGCAAGCTATAATTGCAATAAATGACGCCTTTTTATAATTCACAATTCCAAAGAAAGATTCCCTAGTAAGAAGAAAGAATGAAATGACTGTTAAGGCAAACATAAAAACTGGGAAATACACAGCAGATTGTTCTATTGAAACGCTCCCAAATAAAGTAGCAAGTTTATGAAACCAGGCTATTGAATATGAAATTAAAGGGTATTCAAGACCTGTTTTAAAGCCTACAGGGACGTAACGCATCTGGTCTATCACAAAAAGATGACCATTTACCACAATGTCTTTTGCATACCTCAAAAAAAGAAAAGGGTCTAGGTCTGGCCCAAGAGTCCAGCCTCCTGTAGTGATATCTCTAAGACCTGAAGTATTCAAAGTACGTATTTTAACAGAGATATAGGTAACTAATGCAAGAAGAAAATAGATAATCCAATTGCTTTTTTGCTTAAGGATTTTTGTTACTTTACTTATGCGTCTTTGTATTATACTATTTGGAGAATCATCCATTTAGCTAAATGGCAAAACTCTTTATTTAAATATTAGTATCTAGTCTAAAAAATATAATCTCACTTCACAGCTTCAACTACATAACCCATTGTCCAGTCTCTTTTTTTATCTAAGAAATCCAAATGGAATAATAGAAATGGTATAATTATTTGTGTAAATGGGTATCCAATAATTGCAAGAATTATTCGAAATATATTTTTTTTATTCAGTTGTTCAAGCAAATTATTGAATCTAATAGAATCTGCTAAAAACCAGAAATATCCCCCTGTTGGGATTACTTTATATTTGGAAAATCCGGCATTTTTAAGTAGACTACGCAAACCATACAATGTAAAATAAAAATAATTATATGGTGCTTGATGAATACGCCAGGTTTGAGGAGTAGTTAAAAATAGTTTGCCTCCTTTCTTTAAAATTCTATGCATTTCATCTATAACTTGTTGAGGATATTCTACATGCTCAAGTACTTCTGTGCTAAGAACTGCATCATAAGTCTGAAGTTTACAAGGAATTTTACTTAAAGAACAGACAAAATCAAGACAATGATATGTGTCTACCATATCTGTGGCTTCATATTCGCAATGGTCAAAAAAACCTTTATATGGGCATGGACCTGCTCCTGCATCTAGCACTCTAGACCCTTTTTTTAGAGAGTGGGCTGATTTTTCAACAAATGTTTCAATAGCATATCTACGAGGGTTCAATCTAAGTCTAAATTTTTTAGGAATGATATTAATGATTTTTTGCATCCACTTAGACCTGCCTGTAACTTTATCTCGTTGTTGAATTCCCATATATATATTCAATTTGTTAAAATTCTTAATAAATGTACTCTTTTACAGCCTATCTAAAAAATAAAGGTGTAATAAATACTTCAACCATAGCAGAAATAAATAGTAAAATTATAGCGAGGATTACTAAATTCAATGAGTCTTGCAGAACTCTCCAAAATTTCTCAGTCCCTATATCTCTACGAATAATTGCCGAAGAAATCATTCCTCCAGCAAGGGCAACTACAAAATAAGATGCTATTTCTGGAAGACCATGTACAAAATACCTCAATATTGCAACAGGCAGATAGTTTAGATCAGATCTTGTAAATATGGCAATAGCAGCCGCAATAACACTTGCATTCCAAGCAAGAATAAATATTACTCCTGCCCCAAATAGTAAAGAGAAAATTAACGTAAAAATAAGAACATAAGTATTATTTGCAAAAATCAAGAACAGTCTTTCTTTGTTAGTTGCAAAGGCAGTAGGGCTAGTGTTTTCTCTAGAAATAATTGTTTCAATACATTTATCATCTCCAGGTTTATTTATTGAACAATAAGTTCCAAGTTGCTGTTGAAGACTATCAGTAGTTGGCAAAAGTATATACCAGAAAGAAAATCCTAAAACAAATCCTACAAAAAGCCACATAAATGCCCACAGTGCCTTGCGATGGTCTTTTATTAATTGAAAAGTTCTATTATTTTCTCGCGAAGAGCGTGTTTCTTCAATTCTAAACATATAAAACATAAAGGGTATTGAAAACATTACTGTAAAAGAAACAACTAATATTCCTGCAGTTTTACTTAGGACAGGATCATTCTTAAATATCCATTCTACGAGTAAAATTGAAATACTCGAATAAAATACTCCTACAAAAAACATTTCCCAGGGTTTGCGTTCGGCCTTTGCGGGATTAACAAGCATTTCAAACATAAATTATCACCAATAAAAGAAAGATTGCTCACCTTTTTATATATGTTAGCTTTATAGCTATATGGATTCATTTTCAAAAATCTGCAGAGATATAAAATCTATAAAAATTCAAGGAGCTTCAAATGTTGCAAGGGCAGCAGTTAAGGCATATTCATTAAAACCTACAAAAAAATCAAAAGAAATATTGATTAAACTCAGGCCCACTGAACCAATGGTTTTGAATTCCCTCAATATATTAGAGAAATCATCTGCTGAACGTGTGTTAAATCACTTTGATAATGCCCAGGAGTTCATCAATTATTATATCCACAAACTAATTCCTTCTAAAGCAGTTATTTTTACACATTGCCATTCAAACACTCTTGCAAAGGCTTTAATTTCAGCACATAAATCTGGAAAAAAGTTTTCAGTGATACTCACCGAGACAAGACCCTTATATCAAGGACATATAACTGCAAAACAGCTTTTGAAAGCAGGAATAAAAGTATCTCTTCTTATAGATTCAGCAATGAATGAGGGAATAAAGAAATCAGATTTAATTCTTCTTGGAGCGGACGCAGTCACTAAAAAAGGTGTTTTCAATAAAATAGGGAGCGCATTAATCTCAAAGATATCTAAAGATTATAAAAAACCACTTTATATAGTAACAGATTCTTGGAAGATTTCACTTAATAAAATTCAAATTGAGAAGCGTTCTCCTAAAGAAATATGGAATCATTTTCCAAAGAAGGTTAAAATAGAAAATTTTTCATTTGAGCTAATTCCCCCTAACCAAATAACGAAAGTAGTCTCTGAATTTGGAATAATCCCTTATAAGAAATTCATTAAAGAATCAAAAAAAGGTCTTAAGAATTATGGGTCTCTATAAGTTCTCTCAAACTTGAGGTAATATTCTGTATTTCATTAGATAACTGTGTTTTAAACATTTCAAGCCTTTGTTTTTGATCCTTAGCAACCATCTTTGTTTCATCAACATTTTTGCGAACAAAATAACCTGCTCCAACATCTACAAAGAATTTTTTATCAGAATTAAGTTTCATAAATGCAAAAACAGATTTTCCAAGAGGTGCAAGAATTTCTGCGTCTTTTTGAGATTTGATTATATTTAATTCTTCATCAAATGTGCCTATCTCACTAATCTGCTGTTCAACAATTTTAAGTTGTTCAATAAGAACTTCATGATGTTGATTAAGTTGATTTAAAATTTCTACCTTTTCTTGATCCATATAAATGCGCGACAAAGACGCTATAAAAATCTTCCTAAATGTCAGTGGACTTTCAAAATTTTCCTAAATATAATTGAGAATACAATAAAAAACAATATATATGCCCAAAATCCAGATAAAAACCCAAAAATCTTTACAGGAGTCTCTTTGAAATAATCTCCAAACCATCTAATCAATAAAATAAATGGAATTGTAGTATATATTACAGGTTTCATAGTGATTGGCATTGTCTTCATCGCAAGTTCAGCAGATTTTTTTGAAAGTTCCATCGATTTTTGAGGATTACTACGATATAACTTTAATTCTTCATTCACTAACTTTTGTTCTTCTTTGAGCCGTTTCAATAGATCTTGATCTGTTACATGTTTATGTAATAAGGTTGTAATCCAGTTAAGAACTGCCGTGATAATTAAAAGCCCAACAGTTACATTCCAATTAAGAAGTACTCCTAGTGATGGATCTAGAGCCAAGTGAACACTATTTCCAATTATTGGAATTTTATCCCAAAGTGCTGCAACACCTAATCCAAGAAGCATCACCAGAAAAACAAAAGACATCCCCTTCATATCATTAAATAGAATAAAGAATGTTTTTAAATTGAACTATTTTATTTAGAAAATTAACTCTCCAAACAAAGTTATATAAATCTGCTTATATTAACCTAATATGCAGAAAAAAGGCATATTTATTTTATTTATTTTATCTCTAATTGTTCTGTCTTTCACATCAGCACAATTGCAGACAACAACTACAAATAAAGGAAGCAACTTTGAAACTCAATGCGAAAACAATCTCTGCACAACAACAGTCTACTCATATGACAAGTATTTTCAAATAAACAATGTTTGGGAAGAAATAGATGAAAATTGGTATTTATGCGAAAACAATCTCTGCACAAAAAACTACCATTTTAATGCAACAGCAAGCCAAGATGGAACAGTAACAATGCATTTAGGCAATAAACAATTTAATCAGCAAATATCTAATTTTAATAACCTAAATCTAACCATATCATCTCCAACAATTGAAGGTAGCATATTAACTTACCGAAACATTCTGCCAGATATAGATTTAAAATATCAATACCTTCCACACAAGTTAAAAGAAGAAATAGTAATTAACGAACCAATTCAAAATTTACAAGAAGATTTTGAAGTAACATTCTCAACTTCAGGAGATGCAGAATTTAATCTTGAATATCCCTTTATTTGTGATAGTAATAGAAAATGCAAACCTGTCAATTATACAATTTCAGAAAACCAAATCTCTTTAATCATTCCAGTACGTTTTCTAAATTCAAGAACTACAGTCTATCCAGTAATAATTGACCCTAGTTTTAGTCTTGGTAAATCTTCAATCATTTGGAATGGAATTGCCTACGAATATAATGATGGAGATATAATTGGTTATTTTAGAATAAATAACCCTTCAAGTTTAGATATTGGAAAAACTCCAACTAATTCTACCAGAGCAGATCTTGACTGGAATCTTGATTCGGTATCAAAGTTGGGCACAGTTAATAACGTAACTTTGAGGTTGTTTATCGAAAAGATTACTACACCTAACTTCATTAACATAACCCATATAGAAAAGAACAGTAGTGAATGGTCAGATGATTATATGGGTAACCTAAATTTTTATCTTGATATAAAGAACGGCACAATTTATTCTAACTCTGTTTTCGCTTCGAGTAACAGCAATTTTTCACATGATTTTACATTTAATCAACAAGGCAAAACAGAGATTAGTAATGCACTCATAACAACTAACAGGTTTAGCACAGGAATTGATACAAATATTGCTAAAAATGCCACAATTTCTGCTAGGGATAATGTGAATGCAAGTAGAAGACCTCTTTTAATTATTCAAACAAAAGAAGATTACAATTTAACCTACGATGCAAATGGTAATATGATTAAAGGCTTTGGAAAGTACTTAGAATATGATGCATGGAATAGATTAAGCAAAATCAGAACAAATAATGCAACAGGAACGACAATAGCAGAATATCTCTATGATCATGAAGGTAAACGTATTTTGAAAAGAGTTTATAATGTGAGTGGCAATGGTCACAATGAATCCACATATTACATGAACACAAGACCTGCAGACTTCATTCAAGTAATAAACACAAACGGTACAATAATAAACGAAACTTACATTTACTTGCAAGATAAATTAATTGCAAAGTATGACACAAATGGTAGGAAGTTCTTCTATCACCCAGATCATTTAGGCTCAACCTCTCTTGTAACTAATGAAAGTGGAGATGTTGTAGAAGACTTATTGTATTTGCCGTATGGAGATGTATTAAGTGGAACAGAAATTAGCAGGTTTGGTTACACTGGTCAAGAAAATGATTTAGAGTCAGGGTTCATGGATTATGGAGCAAGACAATATGATGCAAGATTTAGCAGATTCATACAACCAGATCCAGTTATCTCTGATATTTATAATCCTCAGAATTTGAACAGATATGCTTATGTTTTGAATAATCCTTATAAATATACTGACCCAACAGGGAATATTGTCGATATTGTCGCAGATGTCGGGTTTATTGGTTATGATATTTATACTATTATTAAAGACCCTTCAAGTTCAGCAAATTATATTGCTTTAGCAGCAGATGTAGGTGGAGCAATTATTCCGGGAATCACTGGATTAGGTCTTGCAGTTAGAACTGCAAAAGCAGGAGATAAGGCTCTCGAGTTAGCTACTACTGCTGATAAGATTTCCGATGGAGTTAAAGGTGTAAATCAACTTGAGAATGCTAAAGATGCGGAGAGAGTTGCGCAGGCTGGAGGAGATTATAGTAAGTTCCAAGAAAATGCTCAAAGAGGAAGAGCATCTGAGTCATTTACTTTATCAGAAGAGGGACTTTCGAAAAATACTCAAACGTTTGATGTAAATGTTAAAGGAGAAAATATTAGAACGAGACCAGACTCTCTAGGTTCAGATTCAAGGCAAGTTATTGAAGTTAAAGATAGGCAATCAGTAGCATTTACTAAACAGCTTCAAGCTCAAAGTGAATTGGCTAGACAGAGAGGGGTAACTCCTCAGTTAATTACTGGTAAATTTACTAAATTAACTCAAAATGTAAAAAATAAATTTAATATCATTAGGAGGGGTTTCTTAGGACCAAGAAGATGAAAATTAAAAACGAGAACAAAAAAGTAGAAGATATGTCCATTCTATTATTTGTAGATGCAGATAAAAACCCACTTGGTAAATATTTAAATTTCAAAAAATTAAACTTTTCTGTAAATAGTCTAAAAGAAGTAGATGGCTATTTAGAAAAAATAAGGAAAAATAAGGAAAGATTAAGTGAAGAAAAAATTAAAAAAATTATTTTGCGTTGTGGAACTTATCTAGGAGAGGTAATTAGAAAAGTTTCAATAAAAGAGTTTGATTGGATTTCATATGATGAAGCAAAAAAGATAAATAAAAATCTGGAATATGATGTAATTAAAGATATAACTACGCATATTTTAATTTATGACTTGGAAAAGGAAATATTTTGGTTTCCTCTTTCTAAAGTTTACAAATTTTTAGAGCATGGTAAAGGAGATAATCTTTGGTCTTTTGCAATGGTTTGTCTTGAGGAGCATAATAGATGAAGATGAGAACCATTAAGTTTAATAGGAATTTTATACTTTTTCTATTTATAATTTTATTATTATCATCTTCTTTTTCTCTCGCCCAAGAACTCTCATGGGAAAAAGTACCTTTAGAAGTTACTGAAGATTTACCAATCCAAGAAGAACCCCTTGAAAATCTTATAACTGGCAATAGCCACAATGAAAGCACATATTACATGAACACAAGACCTGCAGACTTCATTCAAGTAGTAAATACAAATGGAACAGAAATTAATGAAACCTACATTTACCTTTATGACAAACTTATAGCAAAATACGACACAAACGGCAGAAAGTTTTTCTACCATCCAGACCATTTAGGTAGTACAAGTTTAGTTACAAATGAATCAGGTGATGTTGTTGAAGATTTATTGTATTTGCCGTATGGGGATTTGCTTTCGGGTAATGAATTAAGTAGGTTTACTTATACTGGACAAGAAAAAGACCAAGAAACAGAGTTCATGAATTATGGAGAGGGGGAAAGAAGTTATTATCCAAGATTTGCAAGGTTCTTACAATGTGACGAAGTAAAGCCGAATATCTATGATCCTCAATTGCTTAATTGCTATTCTTATGTAAGAAACAACCCCTACAAGTATGTAGATAGTAGTGGAAATGCCCCAGAACTATTCTTAACTACTACAACTGCTAGTTATGTTATTAATAATTACGTTGTAATTCCGACAGCTAACTTCATAAAAGATTATAATAATTGCCCTGGATGTCAGGGAACAGCTAACCATCTAGGAATTTTTGAATTTGGAGGACTTGGTTTCTCAGCAGCTTCAAAGGCAGACGATATCCTAAAAAAGTTAGGCAATAAGCAAGGCTCCACCGGAGGCTTATTAGATGATTTAGATGGAGCTGTTGCTGGAAGTGGTGGAAAAACTGCCGGAGGAGAAAGTAGCGGAGTTAACAAACAAGATAAATCTGGCTCTAATGTTGGCAATTCGGCTGAAGCAAATGCTGAAAACATGATTAAGACTTCTGCTGGAGACTTTTCTCTAACTAAACATGCTACAGATAGCATAAATAAAGGAAGAGTAACTCCAGAAAATGTAAAATCTACAATTGAAAATACAAGGCCATTTAGTTATGACTATAATGGTGGAAAATATCAAGGATACTATGATTCTAAGTCTAAGACTTTTGTTGCAACACAAGGAAACAAAATAATAAATACTTATAGGTCCAGATTCGGATATATAAATAAGTTAAGGAGTAGGAGATAAAATAATGGAAAAAATTAATTTTGTAAAAAAGGTAGATTTACTGCAAAAAACAGTAAAAGATTTTATTGGAAAAAAGTTAAAGACTAATAGTTTCTTGCAAAAATACGAAGAGTTATATTCTTATTTATTTTTAGAAAATGAGAATTATACCCTCAACCATATTTCTGAAGATGAAGCAGGTATTTTTGATGAGATTCATGCTGAAATTAACCTATTCGAACCAAATATTAACTATAGAAAAGAACATCCCAGTTATATAGATGAAGAGCAATTAAGAAAAAATATTCGATCAATTTTACAGAAGGTAAAGAATCATAAATGATGAATAATCTCAAAATAAATTTTTCAATAATCTGTATATTCATAATATTATCTTCTAACATTTCTCTCGCCCAAGAACCCTCACAAGAAACCCCTACTTTAGATTCCTCCGACTTAGAACTTTCTAAAGACTTACCAACCCAAGAAGAACCCTTTGAAAATCCAATAACAGGAAACGGCCACAACGAATCAACTTATTACATGAACACGCGTCCAGCAGACTTCATACAAGTCATAAACACAAACGGAACAATAATAAACGAAACTTACATTTACTTGCAAGATAAATTAATTGCAAAGTATGACACAAATGGTAGGAAGTTCTTCTACCATCCAGACCATTTGGGAAGCACCTCGCTAGTCACAAACGAGAGTGGAGATGTTGTAGAAGACTTATTGTATTTGCCGTATGGAGATGTATTAAGTGGAACAGAAATTAGCAGGTTTGGTTACACTGGTCAAGAAAATGATTTAGAGTCAGGGTTCATGGATTATGGAGCAAGACAATATGATGCAAGATTTAGCAGATTCATACAACCAGATCCAGTTATCTCTGATATTTATAATCCTCAGAATTTGAACAGATATGCTTATGTTTTGAATAATCCTTATAAGTATGTTGATCCTGATGGCAGGATTATTTTACCAGTTTTAGTTGTTGTAGGAGTTGTCTGGGCTATAGATGTTGGAGTAGGGTTATTCCATGGCGGAAATGAAGGTAAAAACTTTATTCAATCTTACGGAGTAGGTGTTCAAGAAGCTGGAGATCATTTCGGACGTGCAGCAACTACAGCCGAAGGAGCTGGAGAATTCGCATTTAATTTTGTTGGTGGAGAAGTAGCTACAAAAATAATTGGTAAATTTAGTAAGGCTGAAAGTATTGGAAAAATTTCAAGAGATCCAAAAGTTAAGAGTGACTTTCTTAAGTCTGAAGCAGAAGCTCAAGGAGCAATTGAAAAATATAGTAAAGAAGGAGTTGAAGCAATGAAAGAAGGTAAAAATCCTTCAGGATTTCAAGTACATCATAAAGAGCCTCTTTATGCAGGAGGAACTGACGAAGCTTCTAACTTGGAGATTTTACCGCAAGGCCGTGGTCCAAGTGAGCATCCTGGAACTCATGCTCAGGGGGGAAACACTTATAATACATACGGTCCTCCTCAAAATTATAAGAGCAATTCTAGAAGTCAACAAAATTCAGGTGGGTTTTTTAGAAATCTTTGGAATAGGGCGAGGGGAAGATGAAAATAACAAATATCAAACTAAGTGATTTAATTAGTAAAAAGGTTTATTCTTATATTGATAAAGAAAATGAAAAAATAAATGAAATAAGATTAAAAGAATCTAATCTCTCTAAAAATTCGGGTTATTTTTTAATTACTGGAAAGATTAAAATCGCTGATGGAACTGAATATCCTGCATTATTGGGGATAAGCTCCAAAGATTCAGGAGAAATGTTTGAAGCTCATTTTTTAGTAAATAAAAAATGGATCTCTCAAAAAGATAAAAAATTTCTAAAGAAGCTAAATAAGGAAAAATCTAAAGTATTTCCTTACAAGTATCATTTAAATGTTAAAGTAATTGGAGATGCAAATACTTTAGCTCAATATTGAATCATGAATAAAAAAATTAAATTAGATAAAAATAGCATGGTTCCTAAATCAAGAAATCTCAAAAAGAGATCATCATTTAAAGGAATCGCTTTAATGATACTGGGAGTTCTTATGTTTATTTTTGGGTTAATCTTTCAGCTTAGCGACATAAATGTAAAAGTATTGATTCTAATGTATCTTATAGCTTTTCTACTAATCTCGCAAGGAAATAAAATAAGAAAAGGACTGAAGAAAGAATTATTTGAGATACCAAAAATTTGGGGAAGTTAAGATGGATAAAAAAATAATAAAAAATAGATTATGCGCGGCACTTCTAATATTTATATTTAGTATTAGCTTCTCTCTTGCTCAAGAACTCTCACCAGAACAACTACCTCTAAACCAAGACTTTATAGAAATAACTTCATCATACTCAAACTCTGAAACTTTAAACCCCCTTCCAACTAAAGAAAAAATAATTTCAGAAACGCTACAAAAAGACACTTCAAACTCACAAGCCTACGAAAACACCATAGCAGAATATTTCTACGATCATGAAGGAAAACGTATCAAAAAGATTGTTTACAATGTTAGGAGAGATGGTCACAACGAATCAACATATTACATGAACACGCGTCCAGCAGACTTCATACAAGTCATAAACACAAACGGAACAATAATTAACGAAACTTACATTTACTTGCAAGATAAATTAATTGCAAAGTATGACACAAATGGTAGGAAGTTCTTCTATCACCCAGATCATTTAGGAAGCACCTCGCTAGTCACAAACGAGAGTGGAGATGTAGTTGAAGACTTGCTATATTTGCCATATGGAGATGTGTTGAGCTAAAGGTTTAAATCTTATAAATCACTTGATATAAAGATGATAAAAAAAAGAGTTATCACAATTATTTTTACTATATTTTTTATCTTTTTTCTTCCATTAATCTCCGCACAAGCAAACTATAATTCCCCATTCAAATATGAGCCTGCGGTGCCTAAGGTAGAGGGATTGGAAGTAAAAGGTAATGCTGATGTAGATTTGTTTACTGGTGCTGCAACTTACAATTATCCTATTTTTACGCCTCCTGGAACAAATGGTTTAAAACCAAATTTAGCCATCAAATATAATAGTCATTCAATAGGAGATGTTGGTTCTATTGGTTCAGGGGGATGGAGCCTTACTCAAAATTACATCCAAAGAGATGTAAACAACACTCCTGAAATGACTCAAGATGATAAATTTATCTTAGTTTTAGATAGTATAAGTAATAATTTAGTCTATTCATCTAGCGATCTTAAATATCATCCAAACCCAGAAACGTTCGATGCAGTTTACAATATTAGCAGTGGTCAGAACGAAAAAGGAATTTACTGGGTTCTTAAAACAAAAGATGGAACAAGTTATCGATTTGGTTTCTATAACTTTTCAGAAACAGCCTCAAATCAGCGAGATTATATTTGGCGCTGGTATCTTGACTTAGTAAATGACACTTACGGGAACTCAATATTTTACAATTATTCTGAAAATCCTTATTCTGCAGATGTAGGTGCCGTTTATCTAAATAAAATTCAATATAATAATGATAAAAAAAGAGAAATTAGATTTGATTATAGTTCACAGAATCGTTTAGATATGCGAGAGAATTATACTACACAAGGGCATGTCTTATTTCAGTCTAGGATGCTAGAGGAAATTGATGTGGTTGTAAATACAAATCTGGTGCGTCGATATTCATTCACTTATAGATATTTAGATACTCCCACCACTATAATTCTTCTTTCAAACATAACGGAGTTTGGTTCAGATAATATGACTTCTCTACCATCTGCTCAGTTTGACTATGAACCAATTAATGCTGGATGGAACGCAATAGACAATAATACATGGGTTCTTCCAGAATGTTTTGCAGCGGCATCATTCGATAGAGGATTAAGATTAGTAGACTTTAACAGAGATGGTCTTATTGATATAGCTAAAGGCGAGGGGTCTAATGGTTGTACTCCTGCCCAATCAATAAAGAAGGCTTGGGTAAATAATGGATCTGCATGGATTGAAAATGACTCTTGGATTACTCCTACTTGTTTAACAGAAAATGGTCAAGATACAGGAGCTAGATTTGAAGATATTAATGGTGATGGTCTTACAGATTTTATGGTTGCGGCAGCCTATCCTAATTGTAACTCTGCGTCAACCTATGTTTATTTTAATAACGGCACGGGCTGGGAATATAATGATACATGGAAATTGCCTTATTGTTTTACTATAAATTATTTAGACTCTGGTTTAAGAACCATTGAACTAAATGGCGATGGTAAAATAGATTTAGTGCGTTCATTTGCTTCAGTTAACTGTGATAGGTGGGCATGGATTAACAATGGAACCGGCTGGGAGTATAATGATTCTTTTCTTCCCCCCACTTGCATCGTATATAATTCAAAAGATTTAGGTGTGAGAATAGCAGATATTAATGGTGATGGTTTAGATGACTTTCTTCAAGGTGCTGCTGAAGTAACGGGGGCTTGTACAGTAGCAAATAAGAACGCGTGGATTAACAATGGAACCGGTTGGATTCAAGATACCAGTTGGAATCCACCGGAATGTTTTTCACAATCTTATGCTCCCACTCAATCTTATGAAGACCTTGGCTCGCGTTTAGCAGATGTCAATGGCGACGGACTTATCGATTTTATAAAGGGGATGGGATGGGGGGCGTGTAATAAAGATGCATGGATTAATAATGGTCAGGGCTGGACAAATAATATCTCTTGGAGTCCCCCGAATTGTTTTGCAAGCGAAGCAGGAGAGTTTGGAGTAAGGCTAGTCGATATTAATGCAGATGGATTGGCTGATGTAATAGAAGGACACATACCTGGTAGCACCCCTCCTAGATGCAATAGACAGACATATATTAATAACGCAAGTCAGAACAATTCACATACGCGTTTCTTAAAACAAATTAAAACGGAATTTGGAGGCACAATATCAATAAAATATTCGCCTTCTACTAATTTAGATAATGGAGGCGATGATGGTTTAGGAGATTTAGGATTTAATATATGGGTTGTAAGTAATATAACTTATAATAACAGTTTAGATGGTCCACATAACAAGATATACCTCAATTATTATAATTATTCAAAGGGGTTTTATAATTATACAACTAAGGAATTTGGAGGATTTGGTTATGTTCAAGAAATAAAAGATGATAAAAAGATAAATCATTACTTTAATCAACTAAGCGGTTTAAAAGGAAAAGAGTTTCAAACAGAGATTCTAAACAAAAGTGATTCCATATATCAAATTACTCAAAAGCAATGGTCTGAAATAATAGATGGAGGCGTAGCAACAGTTACACTAAGTCAAGAAGCAGAGTTAATTTACGATGGGAGTACAACTCATTCAAAAATAAGTAACAAAAGTTATGCCTATGATTCATTTGGAAATGTAGTCTACATCCACACTAAAGGAGATATTTATAATGCAAATGATGATTATTATGAATATTTTACTTATAGTAGTAATTCTGATAAATGGATTGTAAATACTATCCAGAATTACACTTTATTTGATTCAGATAATTCAACAAAACTTAGAAAAACAAATTATTCCTACGACGAGCTAGCATATGGTTTAACTCCTGAGAAAGGAGGTATTACTTTTAAAGAAGAAGCTGTCTTTGGAGGAATTAGCAAAAATGTTTCATATCAATATGATTCATTTGGAAATATAGTAAATCAAACCGATTCTAAAGGAAATAAGGTAAATTATTCTTATGGAGTTATTGATACGAGTAATACCTTTGTAGATTCCACCACAAATTCTAAGGGATTCAAAACTAGATTTGGGTATGATCTTGGAACTGGAAATCTATTTAATCAAACTAGTTCAAATGGGTTTTTTAGTAACTTCACTTACGATTTCTTAGCAATAGACAAGCAGAAAATTTTACCTTTAGATAATCTCCCAACTCAAGAATATTCTTATAGTTTTCAAACAGTTGGAGATGGAAAGATAATAGTAAAACAAAGAGAACAAAATGGAACAAGCAATACGATTGATACATACAAGTTTTATGATGGCTTTGGTAAGTTAATACAATCAAAGACTGAATCGGTCAGCAACAAGCAAGTTGTAGTTGACTATTACTACGATGATTCTGGAAGGATAATAAAACAAAGCAATCCTTACTTTGTGATTGCCACTCAAAATTATACTCTTGCAAATGCTAGTGTCCCATTTATTTTATATCAATATGACCCATTAGGAAGAGTTGTAAAAGTGTTTAACCCAGATAATAGCGTTAAGAATATTACATTTTATCATTGGAACATCACGCTTTATGATGAGAAGAGTCATCAAACAAAGTATGAAGTAAATTTCAGAGGAAATATCTTGAAAGTTATCGAAAATAATGGAAGCGGAGATTATACAACAGGGTATGAATATAACTCCGCTGGCGAACTCATATTTGTTAATGATTCTATGGGAAATAATTTCAACTTTACTTATGACTCTTTAGGCAGAAAAACAAAAGAAAAAGATCAAGATAGAGGTTTATGGAATTATAGTTATGACTCCGAAGGAAATTTGATTAAACAGTTTGATAACAGAAATATCTCTGTTTCTTTCGTTTATGATTCTTTAAACAGAAAACTAAACGAAAGTAACGAAAATGATTGGGTAAGATATGTATACGATGCAGACTTGAATATGACCTTATCAGATGTTTTAACTAATATCTCAGTAGTAAATTATAGTTATGACAATCGTTTACGTAAAACTCAAGAGAATGTTAACCTCTCAAATCAAAAGTATTCCTCATTATGGAATTATGATTCTGCAGATAGAGTAACTTATCAAATTATGCCTGATGGAAAAATAATTAACTTTACTTATGATGAACAGGGACTTTTATCTCATATTTCTGGGATGGGAAATATAAATTATAATGAAAATAATAATCCATTGAATATAACTTATAATAATAGTCTTGTAACTGAATATTCTTATAATTATTCAAACTTTAGACTTTCTGAGATAAAGACTTCAAATAAACAAAGACTCAATTATTTGTATGATTCTGTTGGAAATGTTTTAGCAATAAATGATAATGTTCATATTGTTAATTATAGTATGACCTATGATAACTTAAATCGTTTAGCTAGTACGTCTATTACTGGCGGGTCTTTCAATATATTCTTGGGTTTTGTTTATGATCAAATAGGAAATATAAGAAACGTAACTGGTACGAACCCTACAGATTATTATTATCAAGATACTAGGCCTCATGCTACAAGTAGAGTGGTATATTATTAATAGAATTTATTCTAAATGATATTTGTTTAGCCCATCATTTTACGGAATGAAGGGTGCATATCTAAAGAGTGTTGCTGAGCAATACTTTGATATAACTGATACAATATCATCACAGAAAGCAATATTGAAGTTCCAGAAGTAAGTGTTCCAAGCAAGTCTGCAAATCCTGCCAAAGCTCCAATTGCAAATCCACCCATAACTGTTAATGGAAATATATATCTTCCCAAAATACTTTCAATTATTCTAGGATCTTTTCTAAAACCTGCCATCTGTAAACCTGAAGAAGCAATATTTTTTGCTTGCCCTGCAGGGTCCATTCCAGTTGTTTTAACCCAAAATACAGAAAATATCATTGAAAATACTACATAAAATAAGAAGTGGAATAATGCTTGGAATAGTTGAGAAGTCAACAAACTACCTGTAATTACTGCTTGAAGTAAGTTTGGAGCACCAATCCAAAACGCTAATCCTGAAACTGCTTGTCCATTTTGGAACCCTCCAAGCAGTGTAGGGTGGCCAAGCCAGCTTTCAAATAGACTTCCAAATAATTGCATATTCGCAGCTAATGCCGCAACCAAAATAACTGGGAGTGTAGAAGCATAAAAGAATTGCAATGGCCATTTTACACCATAGCCTCTCAAACGATCATAACTTAATGGTATTTCTACCTTAAGGCTTTGAGCCCACACAACACCCATAAATACAAGAGCAGTGACGAGGATTACTGCAAATGCAAGTAAAGCGCTCGTAGGGTCTCCATTAATAATTGACTGGATAATAACTAATATTCTTCCAGAACAAGGTGTATTTCCAAAGTCCGCCAGACAGTTAGACCCATCAGCCCCCACGAACTGGAAAAGTCCTATAAACAACTGCAGGGCAACTCCAGCAACTATAAACAATGAGACTCCCGAACCAAATCCCCATTTAGCAACCACTTCGTCCATAAACATAATAGCTAAACCTCCAAGAATTAACTGAAAGATTAATATTGATTCAAATCCAGGAGATGCTTCCAAACCTTTCATCAATACAAAAATAAAAGCTTCAAAAATTATAAAAAACAAAGTGCCAAGTTTCTGAATTCCTTGAAATAGTTTTTTACCTTCTTCAGACTTTGTATCTAAACTAAGTATTCCAGAACCAACAAGCAACTGTAAAATAATGGAAGAGGTTACTATTGGTCCTATTCCAAGACTTATTATTGCCCCAAAATCTGTTCCCAAAATTGTAGATAAGAAGTCAAATCTCTCAAGGGCATTTCGACTCAAACCATATAATTTAATATTATACATCACAAAGAAAAATCCAAGTACAATAAGGGTCCATTTCAATTTCTGATTAAATGAAAGTTTCTTCTCAACAGGTTTTTTAACTTCAGGCAAAAGCTGAATTAATTCTTTAAGGACCATATCCAATCTATAAAACTCAGCTTTTTAAATATTCACGAATGTTTAATAATCTCTTTACTTGTTTAAGTTTAAGCAAAATGAATCAAAGAAAAAAATTTTCATCAAAAGATAAGCCAAACTACAACAGCGCAATTGTCTTAGGTTTAAACGACGCTTTAGTTGAGATAAGTGGGGCGCTCATTGGGTTGAGCTTTGCTTTAGGAGAAACAAAACTTATAGGGACAGTAGGCATAGTAACAGGGTTTGCCGCAGCACTCTCAATGACTGCTTCAGAGTATTTATCTGCAAAAGAAGACAATCATAAAAAACCAATTAAAGCAGCAACATATACAGGAATAGCTTACATTTTAGCAGTACTAGTTTTAGTAACTCCTTACTTTATTTTATCAAATATATATTTATCAGCAGGAATAATGTTTTTCTTAGTTATAGTAATCATTGCCTCATATACCAAATATGATTCTTTATTGCATAAAGAGAATTTCAAAAGAAAGTTTACAGAAATGTTTTCAATAACTCTAGTAGTCGCAGTAATAAGTTTCTTATTTGGAATGTTTATTAAAAGATTAACTGGTTAATTTTTCTTTAAGAATTATCTCGCCACCATGCTTCTTCACAGATTTAATCGCGTTTTCTGAAGCACTTCCTGCATGAATTGTCAATTTCAATGGTTGAGTAAGTATTCCAACAATTTTATAATCTTTTAAATTCAACTCTTCAACTTCTTTTCCGCTCTTTGTAATACTATTCACAAATCTTGCAAGATTCAGAGTCTTTAACTTGTTCTTTGAAAAACTCATTTTTGTTTGACGTTTACCAAAATATTGAGGCAAGGTCTTTTTAAGAATCAATGATTTCTTCTGATCTCCACGTTTTCCTGTACCAGCCATTCCAACTCCTCCTTGATGACCACTTCCACGAGCTTTCTTCTTACCACCTCTAGCATGGGTGTGACTTCCCCTCATTCTTCCTGATTTTTTACGTTTCTTTACTTTTAATGCCATTAGTCTTCCCCCCAATCTTTAGCACGAATTTCTTCCATTAAACTTTCATCTGCAAGCGTTTCAAATTGTTCTTCATCAGCTTCAATAAAGCAATCAGAAGAGTTACAACGAGAACAATCCTCTGGAGGTAATTTTCCATAAGCAATAGCTCCACATTCACACGCCCACGCTGTTTTTAATTTACTCATAACATACGCTCCAACAATAAATTGATGTGTTCTTTGTTGTTTCCCAAAACTCCCTTTCCAACTCCAAAGTGTTTCTTACTTTCAATTCCTTTTCTAGGAGGATGTAGTCTGAAAAATGGTTTCATGCCTTGCTCCTTAAGAGATTTTTTATCTAGATTTTTTATGATCATGCTAGCTTCAATTTTTATGCCCTTTTTTAAAGATTCACCACGTAAAGAGATTAGTTTAGAAAGATGTTCATTACTAATATTTCCAAATGCAACATAACTTCGCACACTATTTAATATTTTAGAACTCTCAGGAGTTTCAGGTAATAAAATTGCACAATATTTTCTCCTTAAATTAAGATGATCTAGTGTATGGGCTACATTTTTAGGCACGTCAACCATTCCAGAAATACGAATTACAATTAAAGTCATAGGGACTCCGTATTTCTTAGTGCTTCAAGACAGGCGTTGGCAGCATTAATTGTTGTTCGTCCATGTCCTTTAGATGATGAATATATATCTTTGATCCCAGCAAGGCGCAAAATCTTTTTGCATTCATCTCCAATTACTAGTCCAGTTCCTTGAGGAGCAGGTATTAACCTAATAATAACGCTACCACACTTACCTTCAGTAACATGGGGAATACTATGGGGCTCTGAACAAGAACAGTCAAAGTGACCACATCCACGATTAACTTTAATTATATTAAGCTTAGCAAGTCTTACTGCCTTTTCTCTTGAAGGCAAAGTTTCTTTAGATTTACCAAGTCCGAGTCCAACATGGCCATTTTTATCTCCAACTACAGCCATTGAAGAAAAAGTAAGGACATTTCCCTCCATAGTCTTTTTCTGTGTCTGCCTCCACGCACGTCTCTTGCCCCCTCCAAATTTACCTTTAGATTGTCCTACTAAAATAAGGTCTTTCTCTAAAGTGATTAAGCCATCAACAATTTCAGGTTCAAGAATTCTTCTCTTACTTAATAATATTTCATCTATATCTTTAATTTTACCATTCTTAACATCATTACCAATTTGAGTTTTAGGAGACCAAGCCTGAATATTTGTTTGTTCAACAGTCAGAACTATTTCTTCTTCAACAGGTTCAACTTCGTCTAATTTCTCTTCTTCAACAGGTTCAACTAATAATTTAGTCTTTTCTTTATTTTTTACATCAATTTTTTTCATCGTTAACTAAGTTTCTCCTTTATTTCTTTTATAAGTTTTGCGCTTTCCTGTTTTTTACTAATCAATGCATCATCTGGCAAAATTTTTTCATTACAAGGAATATTAAATCCCGCATCTCTCAGCCCCTTAACAAAAGCATACATACGAGATTTTGGAACATGTGTTAAAAGGCCTATGTCTAAAACACCCTCCTTAATTTCTTTTGATTTCTTAACCAGTAAATGCCCCATTAAATAAGCGGCTGGAAGGCTTTTCAAACTTCCTTTAAGTTTTTCAGGCCAGCCATATTGTATTAAATCTTTTGTGCTTACATTAACGATAACTTTATCTTGAGCAATTTGCGTAGTTACTATTTGCGCTTGCAAATATTTATTTGTTTTTCTAAATATCACTCTTGGTTTATTAGATTTTAGAAGGTATAAACGAGCCCTATAATCTGTTTTTCCTTCAAGCCTTCTTCTTCTAACTGTACGTTGTATTCCTTGCATTTATTTTTCCTCCCTCTGCGTAATTTGGATATGCTCTTTTAGGTGAGCTTTACTTCTAAATATCTTACTTCTAATCCCTTTACGCAATTTTATAAATTCATCATAGCTTATGGTGTCATGTTTACGTATTTCAGAAAGATAACTCCTTAATTTTCTTGTCAATGTCATATAATCGCGCTTACGGCTATTAGGACGCATACGTATACTTCCTGCCCTTCTTCTTTTAGCAGGAGGATTAATCTTTCTGCCTTTGATCTCTCTAAGAGATATAGATTTATTTGCCACAAGATCTCGAACATCTTGTTTGGTAAGAGCTTCCTTTATTTCATTAATATTGTTTATATTAAATCTCACTCGGCCTTTTCCTACTCCAAGCGTCCTAGCCACAAGAGCTTTCTTCCTACTTAAGTCCATTTTTTACCTCGCTGCTCTTTTGATTTAAAATTTGAATCTTCAATTCATTTGCTTTTTTTATGAATTCTATTTTTTTTCTTGCACCAATAGTTCGTGCAATTATCAAGATATTATTTTCACTAGCATTATTAAAATCTGACGCAGATCTAATCATCAAAGGAGTTTTACCTTTAATTTTTCCTGATTCTTTTTTAGAGGTTTTAAATCCAATACGGGGAGACTTTGGATATCCAAATCTATTTTCACGCATTTTATTATGTCTTCCAGAAGCTCTTCTCCATCTCTGTAATTTAGGTCTATTTTTTCCAAGTCTGCTCTGCTTTATAGTATTGCGTCTAACAAAACGTTTCATAATTCCCTCCTTGGCTTTTTAGTAATAAATATTCCATCTTGGAATATTCTTCTATCTTTCCCAGTCACTTTAGAAGCTTTCTCAATATTAGCTGCAGTTTGCCCAGCACTTTCTATTTCAGCACTAGATACTTCTATTTTATTGTCTTTAATTTTAACCTCTACTCCTGACAAGATATTAGCACTTCGGTTAACTTTTTCTCCAAGAAAATTATTAATCACTAATTTATTATTTTCTAATTTAACAGTCATTGGAAAATGTACGTTGCATATTTCTAATTCATATACAAAATTTTTATCTATTCCTTTAAACATATTAGATATATGGGTTGAACAAGAATTTACACTAGCTCTGTTCTTTTTATTAGCTTTAACACATTTAACCAATATCTCTTTTTCAGATACTACAAATACTAAATTAGGCACTTTGAAAAATTTAGATATTTGAATGTTTCCTTTAGAACATTGCAAAACATTATCAGAGAGATTACAACTCATCCCATCAGGAATCACAACACTAACTTCATAATTTTGTTTCATATTAATAAAAGTATGCTATTATACTTCCTCCAAGGTTTTTATCTAAGGCAGTCTGATGTGTTACTAATCCCTTACTTGTCGAAACAATTATTATTCCAATCCCTCTAGCAGGTAAATATCTTCGGACATATTTGTCAATATCATTTACTTTAACAATATATCTCGGTTTAACTGCAACACACTTATTCAATTTTCCAAACTTAATAACTAATCCCTTAGGTGTCAAACTATATTCTGAAATATATTCTTTTAATTTCCCAATTGCTAAGATGTTCTGGAGGAATTTTGAGTGATGCTTCAAAGTAACACTGCTATGACCAGCATTTTTCGCGTTCATTATGCGATTCAATCCATCTGAAACAATATCTTGACTCATTTTAACTATATTTTTTGAAACCTATTTCCTCCGCAATTTCTCTGAAACATTGTCTGCATAAATGAAGGTCATATTGGTTAAGGTGTGCTCCAAAACGTCCACAGCGCTTACATTTTTGCGCAGCAATTCCAAATTTTCGATCTTTAGGTTTATTAAATTTTAAGAATTTCTTAGCTATAGCAGGTTTATTCTTTAATTGTTTTAATATTTTATTCCAGTCACTTACAGTCATTCTATAACCTCCGTCTTGAATGTTTTTTTCATATAATCTATAATTTCTTCCGGAGAAACATGTTGTTTAAAAGGCACTTTTCCTTTCTTTATTTTACGTTTCTTAACTCTAACACCTGGTCTTTCAAAGACTACAGTAATATTAAATCCTCTAATTCCGATATCTCTAACATACCTCATTCCAGGAATATTTATGTATTCAGGAATTCCAAATGAGAAATTATTTTTATCTATCTGGGTTGCTTTAAGTCTATTATCTATAGCTCCAAGAAGTTTTCTAAGAACTTCCAAAGCTTCTTCTTTTCTAAGAGTTACATTTGTACCAAGTTCCATTTTCGGTCTTACTCCAAAAGCAGGAATTCTTGTACGAGAACCAGATTTTGTAACCTGGGCTTTTTTTTCACTTATCAACTCCAAAAGTTTCTTAGCTTTTTCAAGATCTTTATCAACTGCGCCTGCACTTAGCACAACTCTTGAGATCCTAGGGGTTCTCATAACATTAATCTTCATATTGCAATAGCTTGTGCACGGCTCAGCACAATGTCCTCTCCATTTTCAAATTTAACTATAACTTTCTGACCTTCAATATTGTTCACTTTTCCAATTTTCCCTATATTGCTTCCATAAAATACAAAAATATTTTTTCCTTTTTCAAAGGCAATGTGTTTAGAAATCTTATTCTCAAAGTCTAACTCCAGTGTATCTCCGACTGAGAAATTCTTTTTTGATTCAACGTTCGTCCCATCATATAAGCCATATTGGAATAGTTCTTTACTAACTGCAATCTTTCCAATAATTTTTAACAGTCTAACTTCTCCTTTAGTTTCTTCAAAAACAAATCTCCCTGTAGGTAAAACTGTCAACCTGTAATTTTTATCCGCATGAAGAATAGAAAATAAATTTATTGGATCATGCAAATCCTTAACATGTCTTCCATTAATTTTTAAAATTTTATTATGGACCATGTTTTTAACTTCCTTACTAGTTCTTGCAAGTTTCAACATATCTCTAATGGCAACTACCACTGAGACGCATTTAGAATTATGGCGCAACGCCCGAGCTACGTACTTAGTCCCCTTCCTTGGAAGAGGCAACGCTCTTATAATTTCATTTCTTGTCTGGTGCATTGGTTTTTTCCTCCGATTTCTTTGACTCGCCATTTTTACGCTTTTGCGCAATACGTCGCAAGTCATCGAGCTTCAACGCGACTATTTGTAGATTACTAGGGTCGAAATACACATTTATTTTTGTGCCATCCGCTTTCTTTCGAGTAATACCCTCAATAGTAACTTTGCTCGTCTTAACATTCACTTTAAGTATTTTTGACTTTTTTTTCGTGAATTTTCCGCGCATAACTATGACTTCATCGCCCGTTCTTACAGGCAAACTACGGATCTCATATTTTTTACGCAAATCTTTTGATAAAGATGCACTTAAAAACTTATGCCTTATATGCAATGGAGCTTCATATCGATACTTGCGCTGTTTTCTAGGTTGCTTACTGGATTTCCATGAAGTAGAAAATAAAGTTTTCATAGTACAAAACTAGCAATTTTCGCAACTGCTTTCCACCTTTCAAATACTTCTTTAGAAATAGGCCCCTTAATTTGAGTTCCTTTAGGATTGCCTTTTTCATCTTTTAATAATGCAACGGCATTATCCTCAAACATAACTCTTTCACCTGTATTTCTTCTATAAGCCTTACGCTGACGAATAATTATTGCATCAAAAACCAAGCCTTTCATCTCAGGTTTACCTGCTCTTACAGAAACTTTAACAAAATCAGCCATCTTTGCATATTGTTGAGTCCCCCTAGACGATTTTCCTTTCTTTACTCCAACAATTCTAACAAGTCTTGCTCCACTATTATCACTAGCCAACACAACGCTTCCTATGTTAAGGCCTCTGGTTGGACGTGCAGATAAAGCTTTCATTTTGATTTACCCTCCACAGGAGTATGTTTCAAAACCTTAATGATTATTGAATGAATCATTTTGCTTAATGGTCTGCATTCTTGAACCTTAACATAATCTCCTATATGAACTTGGAGATTCGTAGGAATTCTAGAATGAATTCTTGTTTTCTTTCTCATAAATCTCTCATACTTAATAACTTTCACAGTTCTTTCAAATTCTACAACTGCTCGTTTTTCAAATTTCTTAATTACAGTGCCTTCAAAAGTCTTTCCCCTAGTCCCAACTACAAATTTGAGTTCATTTCCATTTTTCGTTTTTTCATTTTCTTTCATTTTCTTTCATTCTTCAATCGAATCGTCTGAGAATCCAATTTTAACTAATATAGGCCTTACTTGTTTCCTATGATTTCCTTGTAATTCTATTGTTTGATTACGAATTGTACCTCCGCAAGCAAGCCCTTCTTTCAAAGCTTTTGCAGTCGCTTTCAAATCAATGGTTTTATCGAAACCAAAAACAAGAGTTGTAATCTTGCCATAACGACGTTTTTCAGTCGCTATCTTTATTTTCTGTTCTCCTTTAGCCAAATCTTCCCATGCTATTGCAGTAACTGGCAACCCTGTTATTGGATCTATTTCCATGGTTTATTTGTTTTTTCCATCCTGTCTAGCCTTGATCAAATCTGCCATATTGAATGTGTTTATTCGTGCAATTGCCCTTTTAATCTCTTTGGTTTTCGTAGTTGCCTTATGTGTACCAACCTTAGACTTTATAAGTTCCATTTTTAAATCTTTAAGTTTCTCAGAGCGAGATTTAGAATCCATTTTAGAAACGTCTTTTGATTTAAGCAAAGCCATTATTTACTTTCTCCTTTTTTACGAGATTTCTTTTTAGGCAATACAATTTTTTCAACAGACAAACTATTTTGTTTAATATTTCCTATCATAAACTCATTAACTTTAATTTGATCATGAATATATGCATCTGGAGGCAATATACTCACCTTAATGCCCACTACACCCATAGGCGTCTTAGCCTGGGCTGTTGCCTTGTTTACTACCTTTGAAGGGTCTCCTGTTTTTTTCAAGTATCCTTGCGTAAATCTCCATGTTTTTGCACGTTCACTAGGTAATTTTCCAGACAACACAAGCTCAGCACCTAGTGCTCCAGATTTCATAATGCTATCAAGAGTTCTATAAGAAATAACTTTAAACTTTAGCGAACCCTTGCGCTCAATTTGAATTGCAATTGAATCTGCCACAAGTTGTGCATCAAGGGCCTCATTCACAATCTCTTTAATATCTATATGGGGATTATCAAGATTAAATCTTTTTCTTAAAACATAGGTCAATTCATCTATTTTCTCACCTCTTCGCCCAATGACTAAACCAGGCCGATTCGTTGCAATTATTATTTTTTCTCCGATAGGAGTATACTCAATAGATACATCACTTATACGTCCTTTACCAAGTGAATTTTTTACATATTCTTTTATTCCAAGTTCGTCCTGCTTAAATTTCACAAATTTTTTCTCTTCCATTTTATTTACCTAACTCCTTAGCTTCAATAATAATATAAGACCTTTTCCCTTTTCGCCCACCCTTTCTTTGAGGTCTTGATGACCAGTTAGCATGAGCTAATGAAATTCTTGTTTTCGCAAGATCCATTTCATTAAATATAACTCCCCCTCTCAAGTTTTTTAACATGGGGATAAATAGTTTTGCTGCAGCTACGGGATATCTACCTGACATCATTCCTTTTCCTTTACGATGAGGAATTTCTCCTTTAAATGGGACTGCTTTTTTGAGAAGAATGACTTGCTCTAAATCTGATATTGCCATTTCTATGCTCTTCCCCTTAATGAATGAACAAATATACATCCCATGTCTTTTGGACATGTGAACACTAGGTGCCCTCACAAGTGCAACATCTCTTTTCACTTTTTGCTTAATTAGTTTAGGCGCTTCTTTAATCTCTTCCTTTTTATCAATTAATTTATCAGGAGTTTTTTCAGGAGAAATATCTTGATTTTTCTTCACAGACCCATCTACAAGAGATTCATCTTTCTTAATTTCATTATTATTTTCCATTTTATTTCTTAACCGACTTTGAACCACGAGTTGCACCAATTCCTGCTGCAGAGTGATTTACTTTTTGACGAGTTAATGCAAATTCACCTAGTCTATGTCCAATCATTTCTATCTCAATTTGTAATTCTTGGAAACTCTTTCCGTTATATACTCCAACATTAAGACCAACCATCTTAGGTACAATAATTAAATCTCGTAAATGGGTTCTTATCTTTTTATTACGTGCTATTTTATCATCCACAGCTTTTAGGAATTTTTCAACAATTTCAGGATGTCTCAAAAGAGAACGCCTACTCCTTGCAGGAACATAATTTGACAACTCAGTTAGAGAGAATTCTTTCAATTGTTCAAGGGTCAAACCACAGAATTTCCTTTCACGTAATCTAATAGTTACTTCGCCTGCCATTATCTCTTTTTCCTCCCTGTACGACTTGGTCTCAAATGACCCACACGCCTTCCTGGAGGTGCGTTTCGTTTAGCAGTCTTGGATTTAACACGCTTTCCACGTCCAGAACCAAATGGATGATCGACAGCGTTAGTCTTAACTGCCGAAGTTCTAGGCCACAATTTGTTTCTAGCTTTAGCTTTATAATGGTTTACCCCAGCCTTCATAATAGGTTTCTGTTTACGACCATCTCCTGCAACAATTCCAATAGTTGCTCTACAATCTCCATTAATTTTAAGTTCCTTTCTATTAGGCATCATCACTCCAATTTTTCCATCATCATATTTTTTATACACATGAGCACTACTTCCAGAAGAACGAATCATTTTTCCACCATCTCCTGGATTAAGTTCGATGTTAAAAATCTTTGTTGAAACAGGAATATTCTTCAAATGAATTATGTTTCCCAAGGAATATTCTTCCCCTCCTAGTGTAATGCTCTGGCCTTTCATTGCACCATTAAAGGCAACATCATAAAATATCTTCTTTCCAATTTTTAATTTTATCAAAGGGGCAGAATGAGCTGCAGAGTGAAGAATTTTTAGAATTTCCGCTTTTCCCTCAACAATAGGGTATCCAACTCTATAAATGAAAGCTTGCTTACGTGCTTGATAAGTTAAACTTCCCTTTCCCCTTGCCTGTGAAATTATTCTTTTACCCATTTAAATCATTCCTAGTTTAGTTGCAACGTCAATTGCAGGGTTTTCTTTAGCTAATTTTACATATGCAAATTTTTTATTGCTTCGAGTAAGAGTACGTACTTTAGTAACCTTAACTCCAAACAATTTTGAAACTTCTCTAGCAATCTGGGTCTTATTTTCACGACGACCCGTTTCAAATAATAAAGTGTTCTCTAAATCTATAAGTTTAACTGCTTTTTCAGATGCAACTGGTTTTAACATTTTATTTTAACTCCTTTTCTATTGCGAGTGTAGGCGAGCTAGTGGAGTTAAAATACACAGAAACTTTCATCAGACAAGTTTCTGGTGTTGGAAATTTTTTGAGATTAGTTAAAATTTTCATCATTTTAACTCCTTGAGCGCTTGCTCAGTATATAAAGTCAAACGTCCGAGAGGGTATAAATCTGCAATAGAGAGTTCATTTGTAGAACGAACATCTATTCCTTTAAGAGATACTTTTTCACTATGGCTTTTAATAAGCAATAAACCTGCACTCGATTTGTAAATTCTTCCCCTCATCTTTCCCTTTCCAGCACGAACATTTTTTTGTTTTAATGCAACTTCATATTTATCACCCAATGTTTTACGCAAGACTTGGAGTAATTGTTTCATCTTCAAATTATTTATGGGGGATGAGAGAATTATAGGGGCACTAATCTTAACATTATTTAATCTTAAATATCTTTTAGAGATATACTCACTTTTAGCTGTAGATGCAAAACCAGAATTCATTGCAATAATTTTCTCTTTAATATTAATTTTAACAGGCTTATAAGATATTTTTGGTGCATGGACTGCTCTTCCACCACGAGCAGAGTTTATTTCAGCACCCACCCAATAAAATTGTTCTCCTCTACGCCACATTGCTTTCCTAGGTACACGAGAAATTCCCTTACCATAATGGCCTTTCCATTCATGTCTTCTATGGCTTATTGTCCCAGATGCAGAATGTTTTCTCCCAGCATATGGAGAAGGACTGTGAGGTGCATATTTTTTATCAGATTCATAATACTTTAATACAATATCTTCACGAATTCGAGAATCAAAAATAGAAGGCAACTTTATTTCAGAACTTTTTTCACCATCAAGGTTGTAAACCCAAGCTTTCATCCGTGCACCTCGAGTAATTCTAGTTTTTTACGTACTTGTTTTAAAGTAGGTCTTAAAGGAGATGTCAAAAGAACTTGTCTTTTAGCAGGGCCTTGCACACTTCCATGCAAAACTAAATAATCTGTTCGAATCAACCCATAATTCTTGAAAGGTCTCAATTCTGATATTTTACCTTTTAATGTGGCCTTAGATCCTAAAATTTTCAAATTGTTATGAACTCTTGTAAACATTCCAAGTTGGCCTGAAAGAGGTACTCTAAAAATAACTCTAGCTGGATGCCAAGGTCCTAAGCTTCCAGGTCCGCGTCTTCCCTTTTCAGATTTATGCTGCCTAAGGCTAATTCCGAAACGCGCAACAGGTCCAGAAAGACCCTTTCCTTTAGTAAGTCCTCTAACATCAACAAGGTCTCCTTTGAACACATCTGTGAACAAAATATTTTTACCAATATGGCTTTTTACAAATGAAAGTTTATCTTTTGCACCTATACCAACTTCAATAATATCCGGGGTTTTCTTTAACTTCGCTTCCTTAGGAATAGAATAAATTATCACTCGAATATCATCAAAATCTTTTACTTCATCAAGAGAAGTCTGTGCAGGGAGTGTCTTCATAACTTTTATAATGCGTTTTAGTTCGCGATCATTCGAAACTACGACTTCAGATTTAACTTTTCCATCTTTGTAAAATCTTACCGAGTAGATTTTAACAGGAGGCGTTTCAAGGAAAGTAACAGGTATCGATAGTTTTTTCCCAGGAGTCATAGATTTAGGGGTAGAATCTTTTACCGTCGCAGTTGCCATGCCTGCTTTATAAGCAATAAATCCAAGAAGTCCGTCGCCTTTTAGAGCACTCCAGTTCACACTAGGTAAAAAACGTTCGGCGCGTTTACGCGGCCAGAACTGCAGGCTTCCGTATCTTGGTCTTGATATTTTCATATTCCATATTTTTTATGGTGCAACTCTTCCAAATTTAGCGATGTTAATGTGTAGCAATCACAATTTAATCACTTTCTACCTCTTTCTTCTAGAAATTGAGTATTTAAACTTTGCTCATAGTTTTTCAAAGTTTAAGCTAGAAAATCTCTATATTCATACATTATAATTGCTTAAATATAATTAACTTAATATACTCTTCAATAATAATTGATTTCATGATGAAGAAGACCATTCAAAGGAAAATTAGAACAGAAGACCTTTGTACTTCCGCACTAGTAGATTTATTTTTTGCATCTCAAAAGATAGGCTTTGAAGTTGATGAAAAAGAGTTATGTCATGCTTTGTCTCGTGCATATAGCAAATCTGTTCAGCTCCAAAAATTATATGGTGAAAGAAATATCAGACCCGACTCTTTTGCAGATTCCATAGACAATAAGATGGTTTACAGTCTTATAATCGCCTCTTCAGATTTGCAGAGAGTCAGAGTACCATCAACATATCATCAGAAATTAAAGGAATCTGTTGCTAATCGTTATGGTCCTCAGGTAATTGTTGCAACTCAAGAATTTACTTCAAAAACCCGTCAAATTCTTGAAGAGAGGTGTAATCCCCCATACACCACAGTTAAAATGGTTGGATAAGCCAATCTTTCAAATAAAAAAATAAAAAATCAAATAAAAATACTTAAATATCCATAAAACTACAAGTAAATATGAGTGAATCGCCAAGAGGATTACAGGAATTTGAAGAAGATAGTAAATGGTTTTATGAGAATATAAACCATTTAAGGGAGAAAAACCTTTCTGGTAAGTTTGTGGCAATCAAGAATAAAAAAGTATTAGCTTCCGATAAAGAGATAAGCCTAGTTATCAAAATGGTAGAAAGTCAAGGAGAAAATCCAGCTTATGTAATTATCGAGTTTATTTATCCAGAGGGAACGATAGTTCTCTTATAAACTAAAATGAAAATTCCTGTCAGAGTTGAATTTTTTGCTGGGGGAATCAGACCAATAGTAACATTATGTTTGCGTTCTAAAGATCCATCAATTTTTGGATTTATTAATGCAATTATAGATACCGGTAGTCCAACAACTATTATTGGAGGAGCAGATATTCAAAGAATGAGGATATCTCAAATTCAAATGCAAAAATTCATTGGAGAAGAAAAAGAAGTAAATTTAGGAGGGGCTCAATTAAAAACCAGAATATTACCTGATGCAGAAATAATAGTAGGGGGAAAGAAACACATAAATTTACCAATACAAGTTCCAGTAAAAATAATTAAAGGCACTCCTCCTCCAAGTATAGTGGGCATAGACTTTCTTTTAGCAGGAAAGTTCAAATTCTTTTTTGACCCAAGTTCCAAGGAAGCATATCTAGAATCAGAAGATTAATCTACACAAACATTCAAGCAATAAAAAATAAAAATAATATTTTTACCGTGATTTATAACTAAGCATCAAATAATTAGACGCAACAACGATGTGCATTATAAACGAAGACCAATTGCCCCAATAAACTGTAAATGCGGCTACAATCATTATGATTATAGGTGGCCACACAGTATACTTTAGTCTCCAACTAGCCAAAATCGCTATACCGAATACAATCTCTGAAAGTATCAAAACCCATGCAAAGAAAGTAGGTGCAAAAAAACCAAGTCCTGATAACAGTCCTACAATTGCGACTGGCTTCATAACGAAGAGTTTGAGCAATCCAGGAACAAGCATAACTAGTCCTAGAAGAATGCGATTTACAACAACAATATTTTTATTCATAAAACCTCCATGCAAAACAATTTCAAAGACTATTTAAAGATGTCGCGATTCACCAAAATTTAAGTTGAAAAGTTAAATTCTTTTTGATGAGTCTTTCCATCAACAGTAATTTTTCGAACAATTACTCCTTTACGGATAGCATTTTCACGCATTTTAATGGGGTCTTTTTCACCATCTGGAATCTCAATATCTCTAATATCAAAATCATGTTTCGCTTCAGCAGTTTTAAATTCTCCTAAATCAAAAAATAATTTTTTAGCAAATTCAGGATTAGACGTTTTTAACTTACAAAAATCAACCTTAGGTCCCTTTTCAGAGTCTTTTCCCGGCTTAGCAGATTTAGGAGCTTTAGGTTTTATTTTCAATTGACTCTTACTTGTAGAAAAAGATAAAGACACAAAAGCTCTCGGAACAGAATCACAGATAGATATAATTTCTTCACCGCTGTATTCACCAGAAATTAAATATTTTTTAACACCCATAAACTGACTTATTCCTTTGTGTTGTATACTTGAAGGTAAACCCTTTGTAGAGATTATAACTCCTTCAACATTAGTTTTAGCAGGACCAAGTTCTTCAGCACAAGCTCTTACAAATTCGCCAGCATATTCGCCAGTTGTCACAAAAGAATAATTTCCTTTTGAAATCTTTCCCTGAACAATCGCTTTATCAGTAAACAATCCTCTACTATATTTCTCAAATTGTAAATGGGTAAAATTATCATTTCTAGCAGAACACAACTTGTGAATAAAAAAATCCATAGACACCTACATAAAACTTAGTTTATAAATTTAAATGTTTAACTAATTTTCTTAAAACTTTCCATAATCTAACTTGAAGTCTTACCAAACTTTATATATAAGAAACTCGTCGGGAGATAATGGCGTTATCAAATAAAGATATAAAGCGAATTTTTGCAGCTCTTATCTTAATAATATTGGGAATTGCCTCATTCATGATTATAAAACCAATAGCCTTGTCAATTTTTGCAGGGCTAATATTAGCCTATGTATTCTCGCCGTTATACAAAAAAGTTTACAGAATAATCCGCGAAAGAAACACTGCAACCACATTAATATGTATCCTCGTCTTCATACTCATTTTATTACCTCTATGGTTCTTTATTCCAATTATAATTCAACAAATTTTTGATTTATTTAATCTCAGTCAAAACATAGACTTTTCAGCAATTATAAAGGGTTTATTCCCTTCTTCACAGGCAGACTTTCAGGAAAAATTAACTACATTAGTCATACAATTTACTGGAAATATGGCTTCTTCAATATTCAGTTATTTCATTACCTTGCTCCAAGAATTGCCTTCATTATTACTTAATTTAGCAGTTGTTTTATTTGTATTCTTTTTTGCACTAAGGGATCAAGAAAATCTTAAAGAGTTTATATCTGGAATTTCCCCATTCAGAAAAGATAAAGAAGCTATTCTAGTAACTAGGTTCAAAGATATCACTTCTTCAATTATTTATGGTTACATTATAGTAGGAATACTTCAAGGTCTTGCCTTAGGATTAGGTTTATTAATATTTGGAGTTCCAAGAGCTTTAATTCTTACAATTTTAGGTATTTTTGCATCTATGTTACCTATGGTAGGTCCTTGGTTTGTGTGGGTCCCAGTTGCAATTGGACTATTTTTAACAGGTAAAATAGGTTTTGCAATAGCATTTTCAATTTATTGCTTATTTTTCGTCTCTACCATAGATAATATCCTCAGACCATATATAGTATCTCGCAAGACTGGAGTTTCTTCAGTAGTAGTTTTAGTAGGGATGATTGGAGGGCTATTTGTATTTAACATATTAGGGCTAATCTTAGGACCTCTTATCTTGTCTTACCTTCTTTTATTCTTAAAAGCCTACAAAGATGGTACTCTTTCTGACATGTTTTCTCCAGCGGAATGATTTTAAAGAGACTTAGCTTTTTTTTATCATGCGTTTAAAATTAAAAATTCTAAAAATTTCAACTGGAAGTCCAGTAATTTTTTTGCATGAGTCCTCTGCAAAGAAAATGGGATTGCATACAGGAGACCGAGCCACTGTAAAAAATAACGCAAATTCATTAGTGGCAGTAGTAGACATAGTTAGAGGGTTTATTAAAAAAACAGAGGCTGCATTATCTCAAGAACTAATTTCTCTAATGAAAGGACACAATGGGTATGTAGATGTAGACCTGTCAAGTTCAGCAGAGAGTTCTTCAATTTTACAAAATAGGGAAGAGCGCAATCAATATTCTCAAAAGGATTTCGAGAAAATTATGAATGATATCATAAATAATCGTTTAACAGAAGTAGAGATTGCATACTTTATTTCAAGTATGGTCCATCATAAATCTTCAACTAAAGAAGTAATTTATCTAATAAATGCAATAGTAAAAACAGGCGTGTGTATATCATGGCCTTATAAAAAAATTGCAGATAAACATTCAATAGGAGGTATTCCTGGAAATCGCACAACTCCGATAATTGTTTCAATATGTGCGGCAGCAGGAGTTATTATGCCCAAAACTTCTTCAAGAGCCATTACTTCTGCAGCAGGAACTGCAGATACAATAGAATCAATCGCGCCAGTAAGCTTATCTATCAAACAGTTAAAAGCAGTCGTTAAAAAAACAGGGGCTTGTTTAGCATGGGGGGGTTCTTTAGGACTTGCTCCAGTAGATGATAAGCTTATACGTGTAGAAAAGCTACTACGCGTGGATCCAGAAGCACAATTACTTGCATCTATTTTAGCAAAAAAGGTTTCAGTAGGAAGTACTCATGTAGTCATAGACATTCCATTTGGAGAAGGAGCTAAGGTTTCGAAAGTTCAGGGGGAGAAATTAGGGCGCCTGTTTAGAGTCCTTGGAAAAAAATTAGAGTTAGTCATTAAGATAGTTTTAACAGACGGAAAAGAACCAATAGGGAATGGCATAGGTCCAATTCTTGAGATGAAGGATGTCTTAAAAGTTCTAAAACAAGATAATTCACCCAAAGATCTTGAAAATAAATCTCTATTTATTGCAGGAGCCATTTTAGAATTAGTGGGAAATGCGAAGAAAGGGAAAGGACTCTTAAAATCTAGGGAAATTTTACACAATGGCTCGGCTTATAAAAAATTCTCTGAAATAATACTTGCTCAGGGAGGAGATCCAAAAACTTGGCTTCCAGAATCTAAGTTTAACCACGCAATAATTTCAAATCACAATGGAATAATAGAGAAAATAAATAATTCAGGCATCAACTATTTGGCTCGAATTTTAGGTTGTCCGGCAGATAAGGCATCAGGGCTTTATTTGTATAAACATGTTGGTGCAAAAATAGCAAAAGGTGAGAAACTAGTCACTTTATTTTCAGAATCAAAGCAAAAGTTAAAAGAGGCAGTTAAATTTTTTAAAAAACAAAAACCTATTCTCTTCAAATAGGTTTTTGAGACATAATACCCTATCAACATAATCTTTTTATATCAAGGTGTTTGAAGTAAAATAAGCAAAAAATATAATGGTAAAAGATGAAACTTATTTAAGCAGCACAATTTCTTACATAAAAAAGAATTTACAAAAAGGGTATAATAAAGATTCTTTAAAGTGGGCTTTAATAAACCAAGGAAATAGCCGTATAGAAGTTGATAAGGCCTTTATTCAAGCAGAAAAAGATATTGCAATGGAATCTTCAATAGAAGCGCAACGCCTAGCTTCAATGGCCCCTCCACCTCGAATAGAACCTATAATTGAAGATAAGCCAAAGAAAGGCTTCTTCTCAAGATTTTTTGGTAATTAAATAATAGTCTTAGCATATTCTTTCAAAATAGTTAAGTCTCTTAATCTTATAAATTTCAAATCATATTGGATGGGTTTATCATTATCCAAAACTCTTATTGCCTCATTTAAATCAACCCATTTCAAAGCAAATCCTTGCTCTTCTTCCTCCTTTGTAAAATTTAAAGTGTTTTTCTTTTCAAGAACAGAACAAATGTAAATAAAAGACTCTTGTTTCTGAGGATACTTAGACTTATATTCAATGGTCTTTCCAAGTTCCCCAATTATTTTCACAGTACACCCAGTTTCTTCAAGTAGTTCTCTTTTTAAGGCCTCAATAATATCCTCTCCAAATTCAACCCCTCCCCCTGGAAGTTTATGATAATTATATTTAGATATCTCCAATATTGCAATCTTTCCAGTAGAATCAATTAAAACTGCCCTTGCTGCTTTTCGTTCAGAAAATTTATCTGGAAAAACAAGTTTATTTCCAGTAATTTGCTCATCAGATATTGAAATTATGGTCTCCATATAAACGTCGCTGCCCGGAATACTTCAAAATATACTTGTTTTGAAGTCCCAGAGGTGACTTGTTCGCCTCTGAGCGTTCGATTCCAGAAAACGTCGCTGCCCGGAATCGAACCGGGAAATCCGTAAGGAAATCGGTTTTCAAGACCGACGCAGTACCATTGTGCCACAGCGACATCCCTAATAAAATAATATTCCTTTCCCTCTTATTTAAAGATAACTAATGATTACTCATAGGTACCACTAAGAAAAAGCTCTTCGGTAAAAACTAAACAAAAATTAACCGAAGAGGGAATAATTAAATATAAGTGTAATCTTATGTCGATAGTGTCTCCCTAAAACCACATTCTTTAGAATGTGGTCGACACTTCGAGCACAAGAAGTTTGTTCACAATGACAAACTTCTGTGCAGAAATTTCTCTTCAAGAAGAAATTTCTTGCATCCAAAAATCGAGCACCTTTTCAAACCACGACTTTTAAGTCGTGGTGGTGCATCGATTTTTTGATTCTCCAAAAATAAAATAGACTTAACTTATCTATTAAAAGATTATACTTTTGCAGGTTCAAAAATAATTTATCAAGAGTTAACAAAAAGTGGAGAAAAATGGTTGCTTCTATGGAGCTTTCATTCAAGAGGCTCAAATGCGCAATTTCTAATTAAGAGATATGTGGATATAGAAATATTTGGTAATCTTTTGGGACAAATGCAGGCAGAAGGCACAAAAAAAGATTTTAAGAAGTTAGAATTTGCTAATAAAAGCATTCAAGAACACATAGACTTTGTAAGCTATTTAAATGATTTGGGAATATTGGAAGGTTTTGTGACAGATGGTATTTTTCATGAATCTATAAAAGAGAAAGATTATGAGATAATAAAATTCGAGAGATTAACAAAAAGAAAAGTAAGGGCTAAAGTAATTACTTCAAAAAGCAAAGGAGGATTTGCCTTTAAGACATATATAAGAAATGCATTATTAACGGATTTAATTCTGTTTTCCATGGATTTTATTCGAAAAAACTTAATCGAGAGCACTTGGAATAAGAACAGCATCAAACTCTTTGAATCTTTTTTCGCAAAGGTTCTTACAGGTGACGGCACAATAGATATAGATAATAAAGATCGCAATATCCCTCAAGCTAGACTCTCTATTACAGATGGTAACCCTAAATATCTTGAGGATTACGCACTTTTGATGAAAAAATATGGTCTAAATCCTATAATTAACTACAAGTGGATTTATGTGCGAGCTTTTCTAAATCCTTATTACATCAAAAAGCTAAAAGAAATCAAAGCTTTCAAAAATAATCCAAATGATGAAAAGCTAAACTACTTATTATCTTTTATAGACCAACCTATATGAGTTGTTTTATTTGGCTATAAAACAAAAATGAACTACTAGCCAAATAAAGATGCTAATCCAGCTGCTGATTCAGAAGGTTTCTCTTCTTTCTTTTCTACTTCAACTGCTACTGCAGCAGAAGGTGCAGCTACTGCAACGTTTGCATTTTCAAGTTCAGCGTTGATGTCAACACCCTGTAAACTTGCAATCAATGCTTTAACCTTTGATTCATCAATTTGAGCTCCAGCAGCTTCCAATACTTTATTCAAGTGTTCTTCGGTAACTGGTTTTCCCAATTTATGCAATAACAAAGCTCCGTAAATATATTCCATTAAACTCCCTCCTTTGTGATCATAAGTTTTTCAATAATTTTCTCTTCTCGTCCAGCCTTAGAAATAAAGTGTCCAATTGTCTTGTCAGTAATATATTCTACGGCAATTGCAAAACCAAGTGCTTTACGAATAAGTTCACGAACATTTTCAAGTGTCCCAACTTTATCAATAATAAGCCCTGTATATGTTTTATCTTCCTTAGCATCATAGGCAATAATAGGGATGAAACCTACTTTCATAGGACTTACATTAAGTTTACCTAAAACGCTAGCAACATTAGCCTTTATTATTTCTCCAGACTTAACAACAATTGCTCCTTTGATGATTTCTAACTTTCCATCATTAACCTTAACTTTAAGACCAACACCTCCAAGTTCAGAAATAGCAGGCCCTGCAACAAGATCTGTTGGCCCAGGCTCAACTTCAATGTCATAAGGGGCAATATCTCCAGCTTTAGTGCGTCTTGAACTTTGAAAATCAACTAACATACTAGCAAGTTCAAATGGTTCAACATCTGAAAAAAGTAACACATAGTCTGCTTCAAGAGATTGTTTCAATGATTGCATAGATCCTTTCTCAGTAGCCTCAATTGCTTTAGTAATAGCTGTTTTTTTAGCAACTTTAAGCTCAGCAAGTCCCCTCATCTTTTTCTTTATCTCATTAAATTGTTTTCCAGGTAGTCCTTTAGAAGATGCAACCATAATAGTTCTATTACGTTTCATAAGGTTTGCTAAGTCTTTTACAATTTGTTTTTTCTCTTCTGAAACAACAGTTGTATGGTCCTTTGTTTTGGAAATCATTTTACTTAATCTGGACCTCAATAGGTTTAGTCATTGTAAGTTTAACAAGCACATTACGGACGTTATCCATTTTTAAAGGAAGGGCTTGCAGAATTCCTTCATAAACTGATTTAATGTTTCCGATAACATTCTCATCAGTCATACTAGTTTTCCCAACACCAATTTTGATACTAGCTTCTTTAACACGAATCTTAGCAGACTTAGAGATTTTTACTAGCGTATCTTTAATTTCTTCATCACTATCTTTCATAATAACTCCTAATTGAGGGGAAGGCATTTTTCCAGCTGGACCTAAGACCCTACCATAAGAGCTAGCAACTGAGGGCATCAGAGAAGCATGTGCCATAAAGAAATCATATTTCTTTACAAAGTTCTTTAATGCAAGTTTATCTTTATGCTTTGCAAATTCTTGCTTAGTAATTGTAGGGACAAGGTCACTTTTTTCAGGTAAAAATGCACAAACAGTTTTTTCTTTAAATTTATTTGGCACAGACACTATAAAAGATAGATTTGATTTTCGAAAATCAATGCCTTTTAGATTTACAATTAAGTCGAAAGTCTGGTCAAACTTTCTTTCTTTCTGATTACGTAATTCACTTAATGCTTTATTTAGTTCCATTTTCGTTTGTGTCTTCTACAGTCTGCTTCAACTCGTAAAAACTTAGAGTCAAAGATGTAGTTTAATGACTTTTAAGTCTAATTTTATTGCTTTATAAATCTGTCGCACTCTTGTATTCATCCAGTATTTTATCTTGCGAAGCCCAGCAATTACAAATCAAATCATTCATCTAACCTCTTGTGGTGAATTTATTTCTTGAAGTGCAAAATAAGATTAAAAGATAATCAAAATGTGCAAAAACGATAAAATCTTTAAAATATGCCTTTTTACACAGGAAATTACTGTGCAAAACAAAGATTTAAATAATAAGAACTGTGCAATTATTATATGGTTTCAATAAAGCTAGAAGAATATAGCAAGTCAAAAGTAGACTGGGCGGGTAATATGCTGATTAGTGAAACAAGTTCGCATAAAGATAAAGAAAAAGCTCTAGAAATATTAGACAACTGGAGAGCAATTCATAAATATCCAATGCATATATTAAAGAAGAGATTAAAAAGCACATCTGAAAAAATAGATAAAAGTGCTTTAGTAGTTCAACGTCTAAAAAGGTTGCCTTCAATATTAAAAAAGCTAAAGAGGAGATACGAAGGAAAAGAACCAACAATGAATCTATCTCAAATGCAAGACATAGCAGGATGCAGGGCAGTCTTATCAAATGTTGAATCAGTAAAAAAAGTATATCTTGAAAGTTATACAGGTGGAAACATCAAACACAAAAAGATAAAGGAAAGAGACTACATTACTTATCCCAAAGAAGATGGGTATAGGAGCTTACATTTAATCTATAAGTATCAAAGTGATAAAGGAAAAAAAGAATTTAATGGATTATTAGTCGAAATTCAAATAAGATCAAAACTTCAACATTTATGGGCGACAGCAATAGAAACAGTAGATCTTTTTACTAGGCAGGCAATTAAATCTAATGAAGGTCAAAAAGAATGGATGGACTTTTTTAGGTTAGTAAGTTCAGCATTCGCAATAATGGAAAATTGTCCTTTAGTTCCTGCAACGCCCACAGATAAAAGAGAATTATATTCTCAAATAAAAAAGAGAGAAGAAGAATTAAAAGTAATTAAGATTATGAGTGGTTGGACAAGGGCAGTAAAAGTTTTTGAAAGTGAGTTTAAGAAAAAAGCTAAATGGCAATTTTTCTTATTGGAATTAGATATAACTGGAGAAAAACTTAATATTACAGGATATCCAAGAGGAAAGGAAGAAACAGCCATTTTAGATTATTCGAGAGCAGAAAAAAGAAATCAGGAAAAAAAAGAATATGATGTAGTTTTAGTAGGAGTTGACGCAACAAATGATCTAAGAAAAGCTTATCCCAACTATTTTGCAGATACAAAAGATTTCTTGGACAATCTAAGAAAAATAATAGATAAGGTCATATCTTAATTCTAATTTTTATTCAGAACTTCCATGTATTCTTTAATCCTATTAATTGTCTGAGGGATTAAAAATTTCTCAATTTTTTGCTCAAACAAATCGTGCAGAGGAGCAAACTCAGAAATTCTATAAAGATTATTTTTCTTATCAACAATCATTAAATCACGAAGTCGTTTAAGTTGTCGTCTAATATTGCTTTCAGCAATACCTCTAGTTTCAAGAGAATTATCTTGGCGCATCTGCATAACTATATTTCTAACTTCAATAGATGTAAGTTCCTTTTTCTCTTTTCTCGCATCCTCTAATGCAAGAAGAATATCTACGACAATATCTCGAGAGTCTCCAGGTTGTAGTAATCCAATGCTCAAACAAATCTTTCTAATTATTTCACGTCTCGAACTATCATAAGGTTTTTCATATTTCCTAAGAGTAATTTCATGTATAGGAACATCTCGAGCCATGTTAGATATTAGAATATTAGAATTATAAAGTTATGGACAATGCCCTATTAATACAATAATGCTTAAATAACAAGATTAAATTCAACAATTAATGGAATCTACACAACTATCAATTTCACAAAGAGGATTAACTAAAGTCCTAGATACTATTAAATCATCAAGTTTAGATGCAAGAGTTATTTCTCAGGCATCAAGTGTTATAACTGAAAATCAAAAGAGATTGAATGGAATGTTTGAAAGCCTACATTTTAAGGCTCCAAGTGCTTATGAAGAATGGTGTGATGATATAACTCGGCAAGCTATGAGTTTAATAACTCCTACTCTTTTAGAAGCAAAAGTTCCAGTAGAATTGGGGCAACATCTTTATACCTCAATTTATGGTGCAGTAATGTCCATTTAAAATAACCATAATCATTATAAATATACTCTTTCCTTTTGAGATATGGAGTTAGTTGCTTTTTTAGGAAACGACAAAGAAACATGGGGTCAGATAACTGGGTTAATAAATCACGGTCAGTGGGACAAAATAATTCTTATAAAATCTAAGACTGCTGAAAATTATAGTTCTCCCAAAGAATCTGAATTAGTTTCAATAGATACTTCCAAACCTTTACTAGACCTAAAAGAAGAATTAATTACAAAATTAAAAAGTAAGTTTTCAGGATTCGATGTTCATGTTTCAATTGCTTCAGGCACAGGAAAAGAACATATGGCTTTAATCAGTGCATTACTCTCAATTCCAGTAGGGATTAGATTGGTTGTATTTACAAAGAATGGCGTAGAATCCATTAATTAAAATAAATTAAAGAACCACTTAGCCATCATTATTGCTAAAAGCAATAGTATAAACCAAGTTATCCAAGAATATGTTTTCTTTGCCCATTTAGCGCTTCCAGTCAAGCCAAGAATAGTTAGATAAAAGAATCTTCCACCATCAAGAATTGAAACAGGAAGCATATTCATCAATGCAACTAATATATTTATGATAACTATCCACCATAACAAATCATATATAAATTGAGCAAAGTCTCCATCCCAAGTTGGAGAATAATATACATTAGGATTTTTAATTTTGTATATTGCTTTACTCATCAATCCTCTAAATCCTTTTCCCTCAGTAGGATAAAACCCTATTCCAAGATAGGCTACACCATTTCTCTCAGAAAGCACAACATTATAGGAATGCGATTGCTTTTCTTTATCAATAGTTGTAACAATTACTTCTTTACCGGGAAAGGTTGATAACAAAGCTCCAGAAAGTTCATCTTGGCTTCTTGTAAGTTTTCCATCTATGGATTTTATTGCACCTACAATATTTTCCCCTATTGCAGGAGCATCATCAAATAAAATAATTAGTTCATTATTCTCTAAAATTTCCGCAGTAAGGGCTTCTTTAGGGGCGTAATATGTTTTCCCATCTGCAGTAACCTTATTCAACCCTTCAACAGTAAGCGAAGGAATCATCATAGTAGATAGCACACTATAATTCCCTACATGAGTAATCTGGGAAACATTAACTACACTTTGAGCATATGCATTAAATATGACTCCTTCTGGCGCAAAGCTCAATGCAAAGAAACCCCAAAGAATAAGCCCAAATAAAACAGTCATTACAATATTGGCAAAAGTTCCAGCAGCTAAAATTGACAACTGATGTTTCTTAGGTGCACGAGCCATTTGTTTTTCATCTGGTTCAACAAATGCTCCAAAGAATGGACCAAAGAATGCTAGGCCCGTTGTCTTAACACGAATCTTCCATAGTCTAGCAAAAAGACCATGGGCAAATTCATGAGACACTGCAACAATTGCTAAAGCTATCAAAAAGTATGTAAAATAAAGAGGTGGGAAAAAAGATTCCAAATTAAACAACTTAGGAAAGTAAGGGATTAATGGAGCAATAGGAGGTAAATTTCTCAGCTCTTCTGGAATAGGAGATGAAATATATATCCAAACAGTTTTACTAATCATCCAAAGGATTCCTCCCATTAAAATATATCCCGAAGCAATTACAACATAACTAAGAGGTTTGAGAACACGTTTAAACTTTTCAGAAGCCCAATCCATTAATTTCAAGCCAACCTTTGTATGATAAAGGAAAATCCATCCTTGTCTTTTCAAACCACTTCTATTTTTACGCAAAATCCAAAAAGTAAAAAGGCCAAATAAGATCATAAATAAAATATCGTATAAAATAAAACTACTCATCAAGGCTCCTAATCATTTGTTCTTCTTAAGGCTAATGGTTCTAAAGTTATGTTTCCCACATCGCCTACAAGATAGATTTTTTGCAATAACTTTTAAAGATTCAGACCTCATTTTCTGGCTGCAGTTCTTGCACACAAACATATTTTTAAATAACCTGGCCTGTGCAGCAGGCAACTTAGTACCCATATTAAGAAGATGACCTCATTATTACTTTTTGACCTTCAATATCCCAATATTCTACTTGCTGTTCAGGTGCAAGATTGCCTTTTAAATCGTCATCATACGGCAAGTTAAGAGTTTCAAAGTTTTCTAAATCCATTACACTGACTATATCCCCATCAACTGTTAATATCTGGGCACGTCTTTTTTCAACAACAGGTACTTCAAGATTTTCACCACCAGGAATAACTCCTATGCGTTTCTTCTTATCAAATATTCCAACTACTTCCATGCGACACTTCATACTTCCATGTTTTCCAGTTTTGCTCTGATCATTAGATCTTACAACACAAGGAATACCATTCCATAAAACAGTGGTCCCAGACTTTGCAGATGTAGCTTGAATTAATTTCAGAACCATAACTAAATTTTTACAAGAGTATTTATAAAACCTTCTATGAGGGGGGCTATGTGTAAATATTATTTCCTAACAACCACATAGACCTTCTTTCCCAGAAGTTCTTTAGGAGCATCAATCTTTGCTCCATTTCCAAATTTTGTTACAGTTTTTTCAATTATCATCTCGAATTCATCTTTTAATTCGAGTTTACCTTTCTCTAGATTTATGCTTCTTATCGGTATTTTTGACATATATAATATTATATACTTGTATATATAAGCATTTCTGTGATATAGAATAATAAAATATAAGTATATACATTAATATACTTCAAAATGGTAAGGAAAGAGAGGTGGCCAAGAGATGAGGTCTTGTACAATGAAATTCAAGAAACTGAATTTTTACATTTCTTTGATTTTGTGAGGTATCTCACAAATTGTGTTTGTAAAGGAAAGAAAATGAAAAATATTATTTCTTCGATGCTAATATGGCACAAGTTTCCAAATTTATCTACGAGAAGAGCAAGAGGACTTCTGCTCTTGCTTAAAAAGTTTGGAATAATAAATTTTAATATTCCATGTTTCAAAACACTTTCAAATTATAGAGAATCTAATTCAATCCAAATAATATTAGACAAACTGATAGAAGAAAGCTCTAAACCTCTATCAGTTATAGAACATGATTTTGCTACTGATGCAACTGGAATAAAAACAAAAATATTTTCTAGTTGGTATAGTTTAAGATGTAAAAAAGAAATAAAGAAAAGAGATCATCTAACTGTTCACATAACAACGGGGGTTAAGAGCAATATTGTTACTGCAATTAATGTAGAAACAAAATCTGGAAAAGATAACATAATATTTAGAGAACACGTCGATAAAACGGTTAAGAATTTTGATGCTAGTGAATTTTCTGGTGATGGAAGATATTGGTGCAAGGAAAATTGTAAGAAAGTTATTGAAGTAGGTGCGAAGCCATACTTCAAAGTTTGGAGTAATTGGAGTGGGAAATCAAGAGGATGTATGCCTTGGAAAATGATGAATCTTGAATTCAAAAATGATCCTGAAGAATATGGAAAACATTATCACAAGAGAAGCAATGTTGAGTCAAGTAATATGAGTAAGAAAATGATTCATGGGAGCATGGTTTATTCTCACCTCGCTTCAGCTAGAATAAATGAAGAAACATTGAGGTGGATTAATCACAACATAATGGTTTTGAATAGGGCTAGATGTGAATGGAAAATCACTCCCCAATTTATGGAGTGATTTTTACACATAGCCTATGAGGGGATATAGAATATACTCAAAAGTTATATTTTTCAAGAACATTCTATTCGTTAGAATAAAATAGTTCAAAACGTATCTACTTAGGATTATGAAGTTCGATTGCGATTACTGATGATTCTGAATTTACTTCAGAATTGTCAGCTAAAATTTCTTGCGAAGGTTTGCTTCACAAACCTAAGCAATTACTTCAAAACTCAAGTTTTTTAAAGCCATATGTTTGTGTGAACATAATGGATTTAACTCAAAACACAAAAGATATCACAAAGAAAGGAGATTTTGTTGAATTGAAATTTACAGGTTTAGCAGATGGAAATATATTTGATTCAAATATTTCTCAAGATTTAAAGAAACTTGACAATAAAGCTATTGCTGAAAAAACAATAGTTATAATTGGTCAGGGAATGGTTATAAAAGGTTTTGATGATAATTTAGAGGGTAAGGAATTAAACAAAGAGTATAATCTTTCAATACCTCCTAAAGAGGCATTTGGTCTTAGGAAAACAGAGTTCGTGCGTACTATGCCAATAAAAATATTTCATCAACAGAAAATACAACCAGTTCAAGGAGCATCATTCTTATTCGATAATCAACTTGCAAGAGTAATAGCAGTTTCTGGAGCAAGAATCACCGCCGATTTTAATAATCCTCTCGCAGGAAAAGAAATAAGTTATAAATTTACAATTATAAGGATTGTAAAGGATATAAAAGAAAAGGCAGAAACTGTTTGCAAATTAATTTTAAGGCATGTTCCAGAAATAGAAATCATAGATGAGACCATTACTCTAAAAGGACCCAAGATTTTAGAAAGTTTCATCAATCAAAGTCAGAGTAAATTTAAAGAATTTTTAGGAAAAGAAGTTCTATTTAAAGAAGTAGAAACTAAAAAATCTGAATAGGGTGTCTATAATACCATAACAATGCTTATAAATTACTTCTAATTCGGTAAACTATGGCTGATGATTATATTGATTCTGATTTGAGAAGTGTCTCATCTATTGATAAAGAATTAGAAATATTAGTCCAGAAACAAGGAACTCGCGTAAAAGTCATTGGTTGTGGAGGTGGAGGTGGCAATTCTGTGTCTCGCATGAAAGAAATTGGAATTAAAGGATGCGAAGTTATAGCAGTAAACACAGATGCTCAAGATTTGCTTTATACAAATGCAGATGTGAAAATTTTAATAGGTCGTGAATTAACTGGAGGTTTAGGTGCAGGAAGCAATCCTAAAATTGGAGAAGAAGCAGCAAAAGAATCTGAACAAGAAATTCGTAAGCGCTTGTCAAATGCAGATTTAGTATTTATTACATGCGGGTTAGGTGGTGGAACAGGTACAGGTTCTGCCCCAGTTATCGCAGATTTAGCAAAAAAGTCAGGTGCATTAGTAATAGGAGTAGTCACACTTCCATTCACTGTTGAAGGGCAGAAACGTATTGAAAATGCACAGTATGGACTAGAACGTCTTGAGCAAATAGCAGATACTTTGATAGTCATTCCAAATGATAAACTTCTAGAGTTAGCTCCAGAACTACCAATGCAAACAGCTTTCAAAGTTGCAGATGAAATTCTAACTAATGCCGTTAAGGGAATTGCAGAATTAGTTACTTCATCAGGACTTGTAAATCTTGATTTCGCAGATGTGAAAGCAGTCATGTCTGATGGAGGAGTTTCCCTTATAGGAATAGGAGAATCTGACAGTCCACAAAACAGGGCTTCTGAAGCAGTCGAACGTGCAATTCACAATCCATTGCTCGATGTAGATATAGGTTCTGCAAAAGGAGCTCTTGTAAATATAATTGGAGGCCCGGATATGTCTTTAGATGAATATCGTCAGATAATGGAAAGGTTAAGCACTAAAGTGGCTCCAGATGCAAAAATAATTTCTGGAGCAAAGATATCTGCAGACATGGAAAAAAATATTAAAGTATTATTAATAGTAACAGGTGTAAAAAGTCCTCAAATAATTGGGTCAAGTTCGGCTTACAAATCTCAAGAAAACAATTCTCTAGGCAACGAATTAGGGATTAATTTCATTAGCGAATAATTTTTAAACGTTGTTTTCTCAAGTAATTCATGCAAAAAGTAAAATCCTTCTTGATTCAGTGCCTCAGAGTATGGCGTGTACTAAAAAAACCTACAAGGGAAGAATTTTTAATGATCTCAAAAATTTCCGCATTAGGGATTCTAGCAATAGGTTTAGTTGGTTTTTTAATTAGTTCAATAATGAAAACATTTGATTGATAAATATGTTTCACAAAAACATTTATATACCCTAAAAAGTTTCAATATTTGCTTCTTCTCTTATATGAGTAAGTAGCTGGAGCTCATAAAAATGATTTTCATATTAAAAGTAACTACAAATAAAGAAGAAAGAGCCATGGAACTAATTCATGACAGAGCAATCTCTAAGAGTTTGCAAGTATTTTCAGTTACTCGTCCACATGGTTTGAAAGGTTATTTAATTATAGAAGCAGCAGACCGAGACACAATAGAAGAAGCAGCATTTAATTTGCCTTACGTCAAAGGAATTATTGGAAAGACAGTCACATATGAAGAAGTAAAAAATATGATCAGTCCAGAAATTCAAGATTTCAATATAGAAATAGGAGATATTGTTGAAATGATTGCAGATCACTTCAAGAATGAAAAAGGTAAAATAATGCGTATTGATAAAAAGAAAGGGGAAGTTGTTGTTTCTCTGTTAGGGGCAGCAGTACCAATACCAGTCACCGTTAAAATGGATAACATAAAGGTTATAAGGCGTGAATCTGAGCAAGTTGAAGAAAAGGACGAAAACAATGACAGTTATTAAGCTAATAGTCGACGGTGGAGCAATGAAACCGGGCCCAACAATATCTCAACAATTAGGCCCTAAAGGAATTAACATTGGCAAGGTGATTGAAGATATTAACAATGCAACAATTAGTTTTAAAGGTATAAAGGTTCCAGTAGAGTTAGATATCAATGAAAAAACTAAGAAATATGAAATTAGAGTTTATTCACCTCCCGTAGCAGAATTATTAAAAAAAGAATTAGGTTTAGAAAAAGGTTCAGGCGCAGCAGGAAAAGTAAAAATCGCTAATGCTGCAATTGAGCAGATAATAGGAATTGCAAAAACAAAATTGCCTAATATGTTAGCACGTGATTTAAAAAATGCGGTTAAACTGGTCTTAGGTTCTTGCGCATCTCTAGGAATTTTAGTAGAGAGTAAAAGCCCTATAGAAATAATTGCAGATGTTAATTCTGGAAATTTTGATAAAGAAATTTCACAGGGTAAAACAGAAGTTAGCGATGCCAAGAAGGTCTCTCTCGAAGAATATTTTGCAAAAGTAAGGGCTCAACAAGAATCTCGCGCAAAGGTAGAAGCAGAAGTAATTGCTGCACAAGAAGCTGCAAAGGCAGCAACGGCAACAACAGTAACTGCCTCTGGAGCAACACCTACAGCAGAAGCAACAAAAGTCACAGTTCCAAAAACTGCAGAAAAGAAAAGCGACAAAAAGAAATAGTTTTTAGTTTTATTTTTTGATTTTAACCATCTAAGGTCAAATTTATATACACTTATTTATAACATCCACTAGGGATCGTCGTATAGCTTGGTTAGTATTCGAGGTTTGGGACTTCGCGACCCCGGTTCGAATCCGGGCGATCCCATTTATATTTTAGAGCTGTCTAGAAGATATATTTTTTTAAATAGATAGTTC
>Ga0209542_10000598_pt1 | contig 87124 bp, 86 predicted proteins | sample RifCSPhighO2_01_FD_184028 | JGI IMG/M metagenome (GOLD analysis project Ga0209542, IMG submission 184028) | Soil microbial communities from Rifle, Colorado - Rifle CSP2_plank highO2_0.1 (SPAdes) (version 2) | ecosystem: Environmental > Terrestrial > Deep subsurface > Rock core/Sediment ...
GATATGAAATGTGCCATATCTGGATCCATAATCAATTATTAAGAGTTTTATGTTATTTATTATATAAAATTGATGAGATCCCTCGACTCCGCTCGGGATGACCCCACTTCGCTCTACGAGCTTCGCGGGGCAGGCAGGGCTCGGGATGGCACATTTCATATCCTATAGAATAAAGTATACCTTTTCAATAAATTCAAGTCAAGTAGATTTTTTACAAGAGCGTTGAGCGTTATTCAAACTAAATCGATTGTAATAGATATGGTTCTTTCTGCTTACCAAAGACTTTATTAATTTTTTCGGCAATATTTAATTCGCTGGGGAATATTCCAATAACTTCAAGGCTGATTGGACGACCTTGTTTATCCTTAATAATTACGTCGTTTCGGTAAGGGGAATCAACATCCTCGGAAGAAAATGCCAGTTTAGGATCATCCCACCAAATATTGAACGAATTTGCGATAGGGTCAAGATAAATCTTTATTTTTTTACTTTTTGCTTTTGCCATATCGATTCTCCTTTCTTTTTATATTTATATGTTTGATATGTTGTGACTAAAAATCCTTCACCATTTAACACTTTAACGACTACTACTAGTATAGCATTTTTGTTAATCTTTTTCACGAAAACAAGGACAGTCGTATCTGTAACGCTTTTTCTTATTTCTTCAGGACAAATTAAGGTTTTTTTAACTTCACTTATTCCAAGTTTAAATTCAGTATGTTTGATTTCCTTAATTTTTTTCCAGTAAGTTTTTGTTGTTCTGATCTTTCTACCTAATACATCGGTAACTTCAAATAAGACACCGGTTTTATTAATTGTCTTCTTCATGCTTTTATTTTAGCAAATATGTTAATTTATAAGGAAATCAACCCCCGAGGTTCCTATCACATTGATTAATGTCTAACCTCGGGGGTTAAGGATGCGAGGTAGATTTTAGTCTAAACGAAAGGAATTAAGTCTGTTCCAACGATTCTTGCGACAGAAGATCAACAATCAAAACATGATATGGTTAACATAGATAATTGAATGACTTATATATTGACGATATAAGATCATATAAGAGTAAGTAAGCAGTAAATATATTTTGGCACATTAGGCCATTGAGGCTAAATAATCCTTGTTTACTTTATAGAGATTTTAAGATTGATTAAATTATTATTCCAGTCTTTTTTTAGATCCATACTCTCTTCAATCATCACTGCATCATTTGTCTTAATTTCTTCAGGTTTAATCGGCTTGCCTAATTTATCGACCATAGCGACTTTGGTCTTCATCTCTGTTTCGTTGTAATAAAAAGTATTGGATTCACCTTTTTCATTGACGATTTTTAAAGCAAATTTATATTGGAAATCATTAGCCCAGGGAAGTCTACCACCTTTGGTGTTAACCTCAACTACTTTACCGTCATAGGTGTTTATAAGAGTCGATCGCGTCAAAATTCCCTTCTTCAATTTTTTTAGCGAGTCAATCACTTGATTGTCTAATGCTTGGCTTGACGCGCTTTCAGAGGGAGTCGGTGAAAGCACAAGTTGTGGGACAAATTGTGTTTGTTGGCGTTTTTTAATATAAAGACCGCCTAAAAAAATTACGGTAATGATGACGACTGCATTAACCGCGATCAGAATTTTATTAATGTTACTCATATTTCAAATTATAGCACTAGTCCCAGGCCGACGATAGTGACGGCGGCAATTATCAATATTAATGATGGCAGCAGATTACCTGAAGGCGGTGGCGTCGGTGTGATCGTCTTTTGGGCGACAACCACAGTAGTAGCAGGTTGGCTCGTCACAACAATGCTAACTTCAGTAGGAGTCGGAGTCTTTGATGGTTCGTTGGGTTTTAGAGTTGGCACCGGTGTCGACGTTGGGCCCGGAGTGACGCTTGGCAGAATTTTAGTTGGCGTCGGCTGAGGAGTGGTGGGCTCCGGAGTCGCAGTCGGTTGGATTTGACCACTACAAGTATTAGTAGCTTCTTTTGCCGGACCCTCACCACATTCATTTACAACTACTACTTTACAGCTGTATTTATGGTTGACCTGCGGAGTGAAAGTGACTTTATTATCAGCAGTTTGACCAGTCTTTACAGTTTTCCCTGTGGTTTGATCGGTAATGGTATATTCAAAAGTTACGTCACCTTTATCCCCATACTGCCAGGTACAGCTTGCGCCATCTGAAGGGCACATGCTTTCCGGCTCAGCTGCTTTATCAGTTGTAGTCTGGGGTTCATTCATATTGTTTAAGCTGATAAACAAAAATCCGGCAAGAATACCAGTCAGTAAAATAGCCACAGTCAAAAGCATTGTCACTTTGAGTCGGTTATTTGTTTGAGCACGGACTACAACCATATTCTTGTTATTACTGACACAATGGGCAAATAATTTGTAAATTACTGACTGCAGATGGGACAGGGCAACTCGTCGTTGGCGACGGAACTACTACTTTAGTTGGTGTTGGCACAGTTACTGTCGGTACAAATGGCGTCGGTGTTGGCAGTGGTTTAAGAGTCAACGTCGGTAGTGGAGGAGAGGTAGGTGGTATTGGTGTCGATGTCGGTGGAGGCGGAGCGGTCGGCGGTGGTTGAGTTGGAGGACTATCACAAGGGACCCATTGGCCGCCAACATATCTAAGCATTTTTAAACCGTCAGGATAACGACATTCCCAGCAAGATCCAGTCGCACAAGGACTGCCCTTTGGCTTACACTTTCCATCTTCCGGAGCGGTGCAGCCTGGAGTCCCGGTAAAAGGCGGACAGCAACCAGGTTGACAAGGGAGTGGTGGTTGTACTTCCATATTGCAATTTCCTGCAAGTTCGCTTTCACTTTGGGCTTTGGTTAAGGATTTTTGAGTTCGACTAATTGCAAAGACAATAACACCTAAGACTATTGCCAAAATTACAATAATTAAAATAAGTAATTTTTTTTTATTATCGACGGGTAATCTGGCTGATTTAATAGCGCTATTTTGATTTAGGTTTGATGGAAGTGGACTACTGTTTGGAACTTGGGGTGGTTGATTCTCCATAATTAATTCGTGTTAATAATTATTGTTGCAGACAGAGAGGAGAAAATCAATAGTTTCACACTTTTAATTTTTTTATGCTTTAGTGCTTCGACATAAACAAGCCGTATCTCGTTTTCTTGAGGGAACCCACCACATTCGTGCTTACCCTCTTCAAAAACGTCGTACGGTTTGTATTATTTCTTCGCTTAGCAAAAAAAATTAAAAGCTGTTTTTTAGTTATTCTAGAAGTAGCCAAATGTCCAGAAGGAGTAGGATGAAATATTTTTTGATTTCAGGAATGAAATTTTTTGAGCAATTGACTTTTCATCTTCAAACCATAAGTCGTGTTTTTTCCCTTGCTCATCAATATATGTAATATGGCTTTCTGACGAATGATTGTCTCTTTCAATGACGCAGCTTTTATAGGGGCAATCATTCAAGAATTTATCGTGTATTTGATTTAAGGTAATTGCTTTAGCTGACTTTAAAGGCCGGCCTTTTTCATCGACTGTCCAATCATAACCGTAAAGACCAAACACAACGACTATTTTTTCACTTGATGTAAAACGTAATAAGTCATCTATCAGCAGTTTCATATCGTAGTTATCGTTTTCGTTCTTTTCAAGCGGGAAATTGGGACCGGGAAGTCCATACGATTTGTGGAAATCATAGGTCATGATGTAAAACCGGTCGGTCCAACTGCTAAGCTTTTGGATATCAAATGGACGCTGGCGATAAAAAACATCTCCGTAAATTGTCATTGAAAAAATTAGATTATGTTGATGAGTCTTATCTGCCACTTTTTTTACAAACTGATTAATTTGATTGATTACTTCTTCAGTTGGCAGACTTTTAAGCTCCAGATCCAAAATAATTTCAGAGAAAGAATAATCTGTCAGAAATCGATCCAATGATTCTATGGCATTATTTTGATAGTCTGGATTTTTAAGAATTTTTATATTTGTATCGTCATTTAGCATACGAATTGTTATTGCCATTGGTTTTGAATCAAAATTGGAGATAAATTGAGGTAAATTCTTAAAGCCAATTTCATCTTTCATTAGTCCATTTTCATCAACACTTAAACCAAAATATATTGGTTTAATTTCTTCATCAGTCATATCGGCAATACGTGGGATTGATATTTTATCGTTAAGCAGGCTAGTTTTCCAATAAGGAATGAAAAGAGAATAGGTGGAAGAATTTTCAATGTTTTTGGTTGGTGTTTGTATAGTTGAGGTTGTAGGTGCATTATTGGGGGTAATGATAGATACTTGTTTTGGCTTAAGGTAAGTTTTAAATAAAAAAAAAGAGATAATCGCAATGGATAAAAGCAAAACGAGCTTTTTCATAGGGATAGGAGGATTATAGCATGTGTGCAGCTTATTTATTCCCGCTCCGCGAAAACCGAAGGATTATTAACCCGGAAGCGGTAAGTGGGACTTTCGCTCTGCGGGATTTCAGCTAGAATTCTCAATGGTAGTATGTCTTAATCTGAAATAGAAAATAAAAACCGACAATAGGCATTATCAAACTAAACAAATCAAAGTTGATAAGAGATAAAAAAAGCAATAGTAAATTTAGATAAAACAAAGTATGCCAGCCGCGAATTTGTCTGGATTTTAAAGGCTTAAAATCAGAAATTAATATAATTCCCGCTACAAGATTGAAAATCATTCGTAAAAATATATTTATACCTATTAAACCCCCGCTTAGCATGGTGGCCAATCCTAAGGTATAAAGTTTTAAAATTCCGCTGGAAAATAAAGATAATAGTCCTGAGAATAAAACGATGTATGGTCCATAATCTACAATTAAAGAACGAATATCTAATGGCAAATTCGGTATTCTTGAGTAGATTGCTTGTAGCCGGATTTCTAAGTCTTTAAGAGTTAATTGTTTCATTATTTTTATTCTAGCACTTTTTTAAATATTTTCGAATATTGCAATTTAAGCAGATTCTGCCAAGTCAAACTTGGTTGTCGCGTTAGACGCGATCACGACTTTCCCTCCCGTCAGTGCTCGACTATATCTTTGCGCTGTAGGGAGGCCCTTCCAGTCGTGCCACCTGCTATTTCCAATGTTATTAGATAGTAATTGCCTTCATACGATTTGCCGATTAATCCATCAATCTCTAAATTAGTGATTTGGTCAAGAATTTGGTTTACGGGAACGCCAAAAAGTCGACTCAAGTCGTCAGCAGACTGCGTTTCCTCTGCCAGTTTAATAACGATTTTTTTCGACAAATCATTTAATCCCTCAATAATTGACTTGATGTCACTACTGGATCTATTAATGTTATATTCTTCTAAAATATCATCGACGCATGTCACCATTTTAGCGCCGTTTTTTATCAACAAGTTTGGAGCAAAGGATAAATTCGAGGTAATTGGAGAAGGCGGAGCAAAGACATCGCGACCTTGCTGGCCGGCAAATTTAGCAGTGATTAAAGCTCCGGAATTAATTGCTCCCTCAACGACCAAGACGCCACAACTTAGTCCTGATATAAGTCGGTTTCTAGCGACAAATAGTCCTTTAAGTACTGTCAAACCCGGCGGGAATTCACTAATGATTAATCCTTGAGACTTGATGATATTTTGATACAAATTGTAATTTGATGGTGGATAAACTATATCAACTCCACAACCCAAAACAGCAATCGTCTTCCCTTTACAATCTATTGTGGCTTGATGGGCGGAGCTATCTATTCCCAAGGCCATTCCCGATACAATCGTAAATCCGGCATTTGATAGTCCGGTTGTAAATAGGCGAGTGATATTTAACCCATAGGAGCTGGCTTTACGAGTACCGACAATAGCAAAATTTTTCTCACTCGGTTGTTCGATCAATTTTTTGTTACCGACTAAATACAAACAAATAGGTGTATCTTCAATATTGACTAGTTGTTTTGGATATGCTTTATCATCTAAACAGAGAATGTGTATATTTTTTTTATACAGTTTGTCAACAATACTATGGGTATCGAAAGTGTTACGGAATGCAACAAATTTTTGTGTTAACGGTTCACCGATAATTTTTTTTAAATCATTATAAGAAGCGTTATAAGCAGTCTTGATTGAAGGAAAACTAGCCTTTATTTTTTTAAAGCGGATTGGACCGATGCCTAAAAAATGGGAAAAGCCGACGTAATAGGGAAGATCAGGATTCATGTAATTATTATACGTGAGATTGCTTCGTCGTTTCATTCTTCGCAATGACATTGGGATGTGCGGTATAATTCTTTCATGAAAAAGTTCTACTTAACCACGGCTATACCATATGTAAATAGCCGACCTCACATCGGCCATGCATTGGAATTTGTACAGACTGATGCGATTGCCCGTTATCATCGTCTACTTGGAGAACAAGTATGTTTACTTTCAGGAGGGGATGAAAACGCCTTAAAAAATGTGCAAGCAGCTGAAGCAGTGAGTCAAGATATACAATCATTTGTTGATAATAACGCCCGTCTTTTTGAGGAGTTAGCTAAAAAAATAAACGTCCTGTTTGATGTTTTTCAAAAGGGATCAGATAAAAAAACACATTATCCTTCATCACAGCTTTTGTGGAAAAAGTGTTTTGAAAATGAAGATATTTATCAGAAAACTTATCAGGGATTGTATTGTGTTGGGTGTGAACTTTTTTATGAGGAAAGAGAGCTCAATGAAAATAAAGAATGTTTTGAGCACCCCGGTAAAAAATTGGAAACCGTAAAGGAAGAAAACTACTTTTTTAAATTATCAAAATATCAAAATCAGTTGATCGAACTTATTTCAACTGACAAATTATTGATTGTTCCAATTTCACGTAAAAATGAAATGCTGTCATTTCTGAAAAATCCTCTGCAGGATATTAGCATATCCCGATCTAATAAACGGGCGAAAAATTGGGGAGTACCGGTGCCAGGAGACAGTTCACAACGTATTTATGTTTGGTTTGATGCCTTAAACATTTATCAATCCGGTGTAGGGTTTGGCTGGGATGAAAAAACTTATCAAAAATGGTGGCCGGCTGATCTACATGTCATTGGTAAAGGAATCACCCGTTTTCATGCTATTTATTGGCCGGCGTTTTTAATATCAGCTGGCCTTAAAGTGCCAAAATCACTTTTTGTCCATGGATATTTAACAATAGATGGACAGAAAATGTCGAAAACTGTCGGCAATGTCATCGATCCTTTAGTTTTTATCAATAAATATGGCGTTGATCCTCTACGATATTATTTATTGCGGGAAATCCCAAGTTATGGGGATGGTGATTTTTCTGAGAGGCGTTTTGTTGAAATATATAATGCTGATTTGGCGAATGGTTTAGGGAATTTGATATCTAGAGTGGCAAAGTTGTGTGAAAATTCTGGTTTAGAGTTTAAAATAAATGATTTCTCAAAAGAAGTTTATCAGGAAGAATGGATAAATAGATTAAAAGAATATAGATTTGATACTGCACTTTCACTTATTTGGTTAGATATATCAATTGTAGATCAACACGTTAATCAAAATGAACCCTGGTATATAAAAGATATAAATAAACTAAAAGAAATATTACAGGTGGAAGTTGATGATATCAGAAAAATTGCTTTTCGTTTATTACCTTTTTTACCGGAGACTGCGGAAAAAATATTGAAACAATTTTCTACTTCTGAAATTAAATCTTCAGAGCCTTATTTTTTAAGAATCAAGTAATCCCTTAAAAATAGTGGCCAGCAAATCTTTCGGAGAAATGATTTTGACTTTTTTAATTTTATCCCTAATAATTTTGTTATTAAGATGTTTTTTATCCAAGGTAATTAGATAGTCTGAGTGGGTTAAAACTGCTCCAGCAATCACATGAACATCTTTTTGATTAACAAGAGCTGTAAACGGTTGTTTTTCATCGGTAGTAATTTTTTCCCGGACGATTAATCCGCAGTCGATAATTTTTTTATCAATTTCATATCTTTGATATTTTGGTATTTTGTGTAAATTATTATTTAATTCCTCAATGACAGTTTGGGTTGTTAAACCAATGATTTGTTTCCCTTTAACCATGGTTAACAAACGGGATGAAGCACCAGAGACAGAATACATTCCTGAAAATATCACCGAAGCATCAAAAAAGACCTTGATCATGATTTATTTTTGCCCAGTTTTTTATCGATTTTTTTTCTCAAGTTAACCGGTAAAGTATCATCTTTGATAAATTGTTCCAGTTCTTTTTGACTATAAAGACGGTATCTAACAGGTTTTTCAATCGGTTCAATGATTATTTGGTCTAAAACCTTTTTGGCTTTAATCATTTTTCCTTCCTTAAAACCAAGTTGATCACGCCAGGATTTTGGAATGGTGATCATGCCTTTGGTTAGTATCCGAAGCCATTCTTCTTGTGGTAACACAGTCGGTGGTGTCATAGTTAATAAGTTAAAATTTCTAACTATTAGAATTGTAAACTAATGTAATAGAATTGTCAATAAATAAAATGTTTACTCTTTTCTTTCGAAATATGCTTTCAAGATTTCCTTGGCGATTGGGGCAGCGACATTAGATCCTTCTCCTGATTCTTCGACCATCACAGTGACAATAATTTCCGGATTGTCGTAGGGTGCAAAGATAGTAAACCAAGCATGGGGAAGCCTTGATTCAAGATGTGACTCGGCAGTACCAGTTTTGCAGCCTACCTGAATTGGTTGTAATTGGCTAGAATTAGTGGCGGCGTCATTTGTTTGAGATTGCTTCACTTCGTTCGCAATGACATTATTTTTCACTCTAAAGTCAAAAAATGGCCAGCCGGTACCACCGGTTAAACATGCTTGTTTCATTCCCTCGAGAATCAAATTGATATTTTTTTCAGAAACTCCAAGCGAATGGCAGCTACTTTTTTGATTTTTTAAAAGAAGTGGAGTACATAATTGCCCATGATTAACTACTGCCGCAGTTGCCATATTAACTTGAAGTGGAGTTGCCAGAAGATAACCTTGGCCAATAGATAAATTATACGTGTCCCCTAAATACCATCTTTCATGCAATATCTCTTTTTTCCAAAAATCAGATGGGATGAGACCTGGCTTATCGGAGAGTTTACTCTCGGTTTTTTTCCCGTAGCCGAACTTCTCAGCCCAATATTTAATACCAACCGGTCCTAATTTTTCGCCGACACGGTAAAAGAAAATATCATTTGATCTTCTAAGGCCCTTGATTAAATCTACCATGCCTTCGGTCTTACCGTATTTCAAAAAGTACCAATTGCCAAATTTCAATGGACCAGCTGTAATAACTCCGGTATCCTCCACAGTGAAATTCTCATCAATTTTATTTTCTTGCAGAGCTCCGGCTGCTAGAATTAACTTAAAGACAGATCCTGGAGGATATGTGCCTTCTAAAGCCCGATTAAAAAGAGGTTTTTCTGGATCGGCCATGTATTTTTTAATGGCTTCTTGATTATTGTTTTCAAAAATCTGTGGATTAAATGATGGAAAGCTCATAAGGGCTAATATTTCTCCATTTGGTTTGGAAGCGATAATTGCTGCTTTTTTCTCCTTTAAAACAACAATACCACCGCTATTTATTATTGTTTCTGATGTTAATATTGAATAGGCTTTTTGTTGAAGATAGTTATCGATTGAAAGTTGGATTTTATGGCCGGGAATGGGATCGGTTTGTGAAATAATTTTTCTTATCTTACCTTGGGCATTGACCTCGATTAACCTTTTCCCTTTTCTACCGCGTAGATCACATTCAAAAATTTGTTCAATACCACTCTTACCAATTTTGTCATTAAGCTTTAATTTATTAGCGCAGGCATCGTTTTTTAGGTCATGGTCGTTGGCCAGTTGTCTAAAACCAACAAGATGAGAGGCTGCATCAGTCAAGGGATAAACACGTTTTATATTTATATCATTTTCTTTTTGGGAATAAGCAATTTGGAAACCTTTGCGATCGACAATTACACCCCTTTGAGCTTCAATGGGAATTTCTTTAATTCGGTTATTTTCTGCTAAAAAACGATAATATGTTCCTTTTACAACTGTCAATTGAAACAATCTGGCTGCTAGACCGAAGAATAGGATAATTATTATATATGGCAAAATGTCATATCGAAAATGACGGTCGCGATGATATTTTCCGCTAAAAGTGATAGGTTGTGAATCGTATTTTTGGAATGGAACGATTTTTTGAGCCATAAAATATTAAATAATTGTTTTTATTGGTTGATTTTTAATTTCTTCTTGAACAGTGGTACTTTCACCATGACCGGGAAGAATGATGGTTTTTTTCGGCAGAGACAAGATTTGTTTTAACAACTTATATAATGCATCTTTGTTGGAATAGGAAAAATCATAGCGGCCGATGTTGTTTTTGAAAATCGTGTCACCGGAAAACATAGTTGTAACTGGTTGAAATTGATCCCCGCCTGCGGTGTGGTTAGTTGAAATTAGTTTATTTTTAAAAAAAATACAGACAGAACCAGGGGTATGGCCGGGAGTGTGTAATACATGAAACATGAGACGTGAAACATGAAACATTTCTTGCTCGAAAAATTTTATGTTTTGAGGTAAAGGATAATTGATCTTACGTTTAAGCCAAAAAGATGCTGATTGATTCATGGTTTTTAGTAAAAAAAGATCATCTCGGTGTATAAAATAAGGAATTATTCGATTGCTCGATTGCTCGATTGCTTTATTATTGCTTAGAATAAGTTGCAGTTCTCCGGCGGCTAGATTGTGGTCAAAATGACCATGGGTGGCTATTATTGCTCTGAGGTTTAGCTTAAGACGGAGGACTTGCTCAGCGATAAATTCAGCGCTATCTGCCGGATCAATGACTATTGCTTCCTTTGTCATCTTGTCATAAACAAGATAACAATTTGTCGAAAGTCCGCCTAAACATAAGGTATCAATTGTCATGGCTAAGTTATTATAATACAGGTATGGGGAAAAAAATCAGCGCCATTTTGATTTTATTTTTGCTTTTTTTTACACCACAGGCCAATGCTCAGAATGTCGCGGGATCAGAAAATAATAATTGCGGTCTCCACCTTAATCAGCGAGAGGAAGGAGATATAGCTGCAGCCGCGGAACTTTGTAACAGCAATGGTGGTGATTGGGGAAAAGTAGTTATAACTTTACAGGATGATATTATTGGAAATGTTGATGAGCTAAACAATACCTTTAATTTACTTAGAAAATATCATCTTGAACCCATAATTCGACTAGCGACCCATCTCTGTGGTGATTCATGGTGTCAGCCAACTTTGGATGATTCAACTCGATGGGTCAATTTTTTAACCAGTCCACGCCTTTATTGGCCGACGTCACAAAAGCGGATTATTCTTTTTAATGAAGTCAATCATGCTAAGGAATGGGGAGGAGTAACTGATCCTAAATCTTATGCTGATGTTGCCCAAAGATTCTGTACTGATTTTAAGACGGCAGACTCTAATTTTTTTGTAATGCTGGCTGGTTTTGATGCTTCAAATCCTACAATGGATGAAGCGATATATTTACAGCAATTGGTTTCTTATAAACCGGAAATATTTGATTGTATAGATGGTTGGACATCTCATTCATATCCAAATCCCGGATTTCGAAGCTCTCCCCATGGACTAGGCCGCGGTTCTATCAGGACGTATGAATGGGAGATGAATTTGCTGAAAAGACTAGGAGTAAAAAAAGATTATTGTGTCTATAACACTGAGACAGGTTGGCCACATTCTGAAGGTACGAGCATTGATAATCGTTATTTGCCGGTGGATACTGTGGCTAAATATACCGGAATTTTATCAGCGATGTTAAACGCTGATCCAAAAATATGCAGCTACAATTTTTTTATCATCAACGATCAAAGCGAGTTATTTGAACATTTTTCTTGGAAATTGCCTGGGAATCTGGGAATGTATTCTCAAGCTGAGGAATTAAAAAAAATTCCTAAAGTAAGAGGTAACCCGAAGCAGCAGATACTTATTAATATCAAAGGTGATCTGCCCAAAAGACCAGTAGCCGATTCTGTTTTCAATGTGAATCTCAAATTAACTAATGGTGGTCAGGCTTGGCTTGATATGGCAGACGGCTATAGGCTTGGTTTGATTGAAGGAGATATCATTTCCACTTTTTCACCGATAGTGGATATTCAATCAGGCAATTCTAAAGAAATAGATTTTAAATTTAAAACAGGAGTAAATATAGGGGAACAATGCGCTAAAGTTGGACTTTTTAAAAATGACAAAATTATTATGGAGCTGTTCGAATGGTGTTTTAAAGTCTTGCCCCAACCCAGTCTAGATTTTAGTATTGGTACTTTTTTGAAAACTAACGGTGAAGTCGAGTTAAAATTCATTGATAAGTGGGGAAAGGTTGTCTACTCTATTATCACTCAAGTTGATTATGTTGGACATCTGGAGAGTCTAAAGAATCTTGTCGTTGGTGATGTATATCGAGTCTTAGTTAATAAAAAGTATTATTTACCCGTTGAATCATCACTGACATTGCAAGAAGGAAACAATCGGATGCGTTTTCCAGCAATGATACCAATCGATTTTAATGGGGATGGAAAATTCACCTTAAGCGATTTGTTGCCAATAAAAAAATAAAAAAATTCATCTTTTTTCCTACTTTTTGTTTTTCGTGCTTTACTCTTCGTGAAAAATAATCTGTACGTCACGTTCTTGAGGGAACCCAAGCCATTCGGCTTTACCCTCTGCAAACGTATAACTACAGCTTATAATTTCACTCAGAAATTGCTCGAGAAAACAAAAAGTACAAAAATATTTATTTATTATCAATAATTCTCTGTAGCAGCTCGAGGTGGTGGATAATGTCACTGGAAAAGTAACTTCCTGGGCAAATTGCATCTGGCAGATATTTTTGTTTCATCACAAAGGCAAGTGTTTTATCATTCATTGCTCCGTCAAGAATGATTTTGCCCCCAAATCCTAATTTGTGCAGCTCTTCAATTTTATTTAAGACCTCTGGTACAAACGGAGAGCCTTGTTGGCCGGGGTGGACGGTCATGAGTTGGACTGTGTCAAACTGCTTAATACTATCCCAATTATCAGCTACAGAATCTTCAGGATTGAGAACGAGTCCGAATTGAAAGTTTGAGGATAGAGGATAAGGGACGGCGGGTAGAACTTTAATGTGGATAAGGACACATTTTATTTTGACAACATTGGTAATCAGGTTTAATTTTTCGATTTCGGAGACATAGTCATCGACCATTAAGTGAAATTCGAAAGTCTTTTGTTTAATTGTTCCATTATTCCATCGTTCAATTGTTGTAGCGATTTCCTCAATCTGAACGGTTTTATTTGGGACGAATTTTCCGTCGGTGATGTCGATTTGGAAATAAGAAAAAAAGGGAAGCAGAGCTTTTAGACGCTTTAATAAATCATCTGTATTTTTTTCAAGAATAGATGGATAAATTAACATTGATGGTAATTTTCAATGATCAATTATCAAGTTTTTTTAGTCTTCTTAAATATTTTTCTCCGGTTTTGGGAGTAGCAGTAAGAAATGCATTAATCATTGCTTTAGCTTGTTCTTCTGTCACATAATCTGAAGGGATTGAAAGGATATTAATATGGTCGTTTTCGCGGGCATGGCTTACTTGATCGACATTAAAGCCTAAAGCACAGATAATGCCTTTAAAGCGATTGGCCATGACGGAGACGCCAACACCCGAGCCGCAGATAAGGATGCCGAGTGATTCAGACGGGGCCGTCTTAATGTCATGCCGAATTTGTTTCGGCATCTTGTTTGTATTAATGGGATCCTGAATCGAGTTCAGGATGACAGTCGACGTTGTCACATTTTGGGCCACTTTACGGGCGAAATCGGGGTAGTCATCTTGCGGATCGTAGACTAAATTGCCGCAATCTGAAATCTCATGATCTTGTTCTTTTAACCACCCGACCAGTTTATTTTTTAGCTCAAAACCTCTGTGGTCGCTTCCGATGTAGATTTTCATCTATAATAGAATACCATGTTCGATACTCATTGTCACCTAAACTTCAAAGCTTTTGATGGTATTGTTAACACGGTAATTAGCGCTGCCAGAGCTGTCGGAGTAAATAATATAGTTATTCCGGGGACTGATGTTGTATCTTCAAAAAAAGCACTTCTGATTGCAGAAAAATATGACAATATTTATGCGGCAGTTGGTATTCATCCGCACCATGTTTTCGACATGGTGAAGCTCAAAACTCAAAGCTCAAATCTTAAAGAACTTGATGAAATCGAAAGCTTGTTAAGAAATGATAAAGTTGTTGCTGTTGGGGAAGTGGGGCTTGACCGTCATATTTATCAGAAGACCAAATATAACGAATATCAAGTAAATGAAGATTTTATGAAATTACAGGAACAATTTTTAATTGTTCAATTAAAGTTGGCTTATGAGTTTAAGAAAAGTGTCATTATACATAACAGGGAAGCAAAGGATGATCTTCTACAATTAATGACTGAAAATTGGGACCCGTATTTTGAAGGAAAGATTGTCTTTCATTGTTGTGAACCAGATGACATATTGTTAGATTTTGCTATTAAACATAATATATATATTGGAGTAGATGGCGATGTCACCTATTCGCCAAAGAAGGCAGCATTTGTCAAAAAAATACCATCAGAGCTATTGGTTTTGGAAACTGATAGCCCGTTTTTGCTGCCCCGCCTACCAGCGCCTGAAGCTGCAGGCAATGGCGGGCAGGCTGAACCTTTAAGATTTCCCAACATTCCGAAGAATTTGAATATAATTGCCGAATTTGTGGCAAAATCGAGAGGTGAATCTGTTGAAAACCTGCAAAGGCAAACCACCGAAAACGCCAAGAAATTATTCAATTTAACATGAGTGAGCTCCATTACATCTTCTATACTCCAACTTTGAAATCGACTACGTCACCATCTTTCATCTCATAATCTTTTCCGGCTAAAGTGACTTTGCCACTGTCGCGACACGCTTGCCAACCACTAAGTTCGACAAAAAGAGGAAAGGGGACTACTTCAGCTTTGATGAAGTGCTTTTCAAAATCAGTGTGGATTACTCCGGCAGCTTGAGGAGCTAAAGTTCCTTTTGAAATTGTCCATGCCCGGGCTTCCAATTCGCCTCCGGTTAAAAAAGAGATAAGACCTAAAGTCTCATAGGCATTTTTTATCAGTCTGTTAAGCCCCGACTCGTTTAGACCGTATTGTTTAAGATATTCTTTTTGGTCATCCTCAGATAAAGTCACGATTTCTGATTCGAGTTTAGCACTCATGGTTAAAGTAGGTTGAAATTGGTTGTAATTAGTTGAAATTAGTTTTTCTGTCGATGTCTTATTTTCCAGTTGCCCTTCAGACAAATTGAAAACATAAATCACCGGTTTGAAAGTCAGCAGATTTAATTGTTTGATATCATCCTTTTCAACGTCGGAAAGCGAGACTTGGCGGGCAGGGATACCGGTATTTATTTTTTCTTTAAGTTTAAGGACAGTCTGATAGAAGAATTTTTCCTCTTTGGAAGCCAGACCTCTGGGCTCCTTCTGTCTTTCTAAAGTAGAAAGATCGGCTAATATCAATTCCGTCTCAATAGTTTCTATATCTTTTTTTGGATCAATGGTTGATGATACGTGAACCACTTCCTTATCTTCAAAAAGCCTGACGACATGGACAATGACACTGACTTCTTTGATATGGCTCAAGAATTGATTTCCAAGTCCTTCTCCTTTGGAAGCGCCAGAAACGAGTCCGGCTATGTCATAAAATTCAACTGCTGCCGGCACGATTTTTTGAGTGTTGACGATTTTCGCTAAGACCGGAAGCCGTTCATCCGGGACTTCGACGATGCCGACATTTGGCTCGATAGTACAAAATGGGTAATTAGCCACATTGGCGACTTGTTTTTTTAACAGTGCATTAAAAAGCGTGCTTTTTCCAACGTTAGGCAGGCCAACAATTCCGATACTTAAATTCATATTGTTAGTGTAATCGAAATCGGTTTATAACAGTAGCGAGTGTAGCCCCGTATACTCGCTCTTGCGACGCGAGGACGTAGACCTCGGGAGCAAGTAAGAGTTGTAATGGGGCCAACGTTTGGTAGGCCGACGATCCCGACCGTTAGTTTTGAACTTGACATTTTGTATCTCTTGGATAGGTAAATAGCCACGAATCCTTAATTGTCTTTGTTGACCAAGGACAGTGTTCACTACTTTTAAGATAATCCTTCGTTTGGCTTCAAAGCCTAATTCTTTAAGTTGTAACTTTGCAGCCTCACTAAACTTATAAATTTGTTCCTCATTAGGACTCACTATTATATCAGTTTTCTTAACCTCACTTTCAATCTGTCCAACCGTTCGTTCTAATGCTGATCTTCTCAGTTTCAGATCATTCATTGCTTCCTGAAATTGTCCCATACTAATAATTTCTGCCCCATAAGCCTTGATGTATTTTGTTTCTTCTTTTTTGAACTTTTCAACTTCCTCTTTTAGTTCTTTTATCGACTCGGTATTATCTGAAGTATTGGCTTGTTTTTGGGTCATCCATCTTTTCGCTTGTTCCATAAGGAGTTCTGGCGAACTCATAAGATTTACGATACCATCCCATGTCAATTTATCCGCAATTCGAGCATTCACTCCTTTTTCATGGCAACTTGAGGGCAGAGGATAGCTGTAAACTCTATCAGTGCATCGATAATATAAGTGCTTACCTCGCTGTGGACCTTCGCCAGCCCTTTTTCTCCCACAAGTACAATAAATTACGTTTGCCAATAAATATTCGTTTTTTTTGTTTCTAACGCATGTCTCAAAATTAGTTTTTAGCTGCTTTCTAGCTTTATCAAATAATTCCTTCTGGATAATCGCAGTAACAGGAATTTGGACCCAATCTGCTTCTGGTTTCCACCTCCTACTTGTCTTTTTGACTCTTTTATATTTTTCTTGTTTCAAAGGATTATCTGGAACAACTGCAACAGAGCGATTATAGTGGGCAATTCCAATGTACGTTTCATTTCGAAACAGCGTGGTGAGTGTACTTGTGTTCCACACACCTCTTTTGCTTTTTCGTGGAGGGATATCTAGCTCCTGGAGCCTTTTTATAACCTTTCTAACTGTTAATCCTTCATTTGCTACCCATTCAAAAATCATTTGTACAACCACCGCTTCCTTTTTGTTAATTTTATAGTAACCTTGTGTATCTCCTTGTTTTGGAATGTAGTCATATCCATAGGGAGCCTGACTGGTCACAACGTTGCCATCTCTGGCCTTTCGGAGTTTTCCTAATCTAAATCGTTCTGAAATCCGAGCTCTTTCGTATTCAGCAAAAAGACCTTTTACACCATACAAAAGCTTATCGGAATCATCTTTGGCTGGAGGAGTGGTGACATACAAAACTTGTATGCCTAATTCACTAAGTTCATCTGTAACCAATTCCTGATACGAATATTTTCGTGCTAAGCGGTCAGGGTCATAAATCAAAACAGCCTCCCATAGCTTTTTTCTTGCATCAAGTCGAAGTTCGTCTAAATGTGGTCGTGCTAAAATAGTTCCACTCCAACCTTCATCTCGATATTCCTTAACTATCGTGTGTCCATTTTTAGAAGCCCAGTCATTCACGGCCATTATTTGAGTTTCAATGGTTTCCTCATCTTCCTGTCTTTTGGTGGAAACGCGTGCGTAAGTTGCGATTAACATGATTATTTGTTATCAGTTTTAACTTTTCTTTCTTCCAGAAATTTCGTCAAATCAGACCTACTTATACGATATGATTTGCTAAGTTTCACAGCGGGTAACTCTTTTCTGGTAATCCATCTTCTAACAGTGATTGGTAGCATACCGAGCATCTTTGCAACCTGATTAGTTGAGTAATATTCTTCCATATTTATAACTATATATTACTTAATGATACTTTGCAATACTTAAAATGTAAATACTAACTATTTATCAAATAGTTGTCCATCATTAACTTTTTCTATGTGGGGCGGAGTTTCTGTCCCACGACTATAGGCGGACATATACTCCGCAGGGTCTAGTAAAACAAAATCCTTAAACTCCACCTTCAATTTATAATCAGCAGCTATACTCCCTTCCCCGCGTGTTTTATCAAGCACTTTAAGCGCGCACAATTCATCTAAAAGCCTTCGTCCCGTCTTTGCTGACTTTTCAGAATAGTCTGAAAGCTGTTTGGCAGTAATGTTCCCCTCACTATTTTTTATAGCTCTTAAAGCTTGTGAACGGTCGGCGGGCATAGAAGAAATAACAACTTCCTTTATAATCTCTAACTCTTCAACGCCAACTTCGTCTTTTCCTACTACTATGGCTAGATATTTTGATAGTTCAATAAGTTGTTGAATTGCTCGCCAAGGTTCTTCAGTTTGTACATCTAAAGTCTCGAAATATTTAACATCTTCCCCATCCTCGTTCTTGAAAGTGGCAGATTGTAGTATTACTATTCCACGACAATTTGACATCAGTATTGCTGCCGTTCTTAAATATGCCTGTACTTCTTTTTTAAACGATTTTATAGAAACAGACTGTTGAGTTAATTGATTCAAGTATGATGAAACATATAGTCTTGCTTCTTTTTCTAGTATTGATCTATCGGCATTAGCAAAAATAAGATTGAAATTAGATTCAACATCATGGAAGGGAGTTGGCGGCAATGTATAGCAAAGGAAGCGTGGTCCCACCATATTCATGTATTGGGTATGTTTGTTCAGGGTTGATGGAGTAATACATCCAAGTTGGGCAAAGGCACTTTTATAGCTAACATTTCCTCGTCGAGAGCTAAACTTAGTAAATTCTCGATCGTATATCCCAACAAGATCACCTAAAAGCTTTTTTGTCATTTTTTCGTCGAGTGAGAATATGGCAGTCCAGTCTTTAATCACGAGGCATTTTTTATTTAGCAATGGTAATAAATCATATACTTTATTGGAACGACTTGCCCTTTCACCTGAAATAAAGGCATTTTGAGTCAGATTATCAAGATAATAGGTGCAATCAGCGTCTTTAATAAGCCTAACAAGGTCAGTCTTCCCAGATGACGGGACTCCCACTAAAAGTAACCAGAGCATAATGGAATTCTTGAAATTGCAGGATAAACTAACGGCAAGTATTATTTTTAGAGCAACTTGTGAGTTTGGGAGGAATCTTAATACTTTTTCCTCAACCTCTGGGTAATTTACCCTACTTGTTAATAATTGTTTTTTTTCCTCTGGCGGAGTTTCTGTCTCGCTTGCGATGTTTTCATTTTGTAGTTCTTTTAACCTAATACTTTCGAAGATATTTCTCAGCTCATGTTCTGCAAGTGGTGGAGTATTTTTATCATTCCATGCAAGGATCAAAGGCCATGCTACGGCCTCCCATTCGTTTTTTTTGAGGCTATTAAACAATTTGCCTATTACAGATGCTGCGCTATTATTCCGTTGACCTTCACTAACTCCCTGCAAAATACTTTTATTCAATGAGCCAGTATTACTAGAAGTTTGTTTCTTTGATTGCTTTATCCAGCTTTTTACAAAATCAGGTATGGGGAGCGGCGCTGTATTTTCTGGGCTTTGTATCCATTCGTAGTAATTGCCTGATTGATGAAGCGATGGTGGGACCACAACATAACCGCCTTCTGACCTGATGTCTATCCCTGGTTTTAATCCAGCACCATTTTTAATACCCTTTTCGTACTTGAAGTAATAGTGATAACCTCCGCCACCTGTTTTAACAGCGATCGTTTTAAGATTGCGAAATGATTTATCTGTTCCATTGTGTCGAGGATCAATGTCAATGATAGTTAGGTCAGATATTGCCCCAGTCACAACGCCTATATTAGCATTTGGGTCTATGGCAAACCACTGTTCTATTTCTTTAGGCGTCGGTTTTATTTTTTGATAAGGTTTCCATGCAATAAGCGGTCTCTTATCCGATCCGATAGGAATAATAGACCAACCATATCGCTCAAGCAAATTAAGTGCTTGTTCCGACAGACTATTTGTGCTATTATTACTTTGATTATTCATATTTTTAATCCTCGTTCCCAGACACATTCTGTAAAATGCATCTGGTAGATGAGAGCTAAAAGAAAGTCTGAATACTTTCAAACATAATAATTTCCACACGATTTAAGTTAAAAGGGTATTTCATCGGGTGGGAAATCATTATTTAATAGCTTGTTTTCAAACTCCTTCACAAATTCTTTTTTTCGAGCCATCTCTATATTTGGCCACTCTGAAAAAACAAAAGTTAAACGTATCTCATCACCTTCGTGAAGTCTAGTTAGGGCTTCTTCAATCTCTGCTAATTGGTTATGGTGATAGAAATTATGTCTCCCAACTGCTTTTCGGACACTTTTACTACTCATTTCTTCTTCGAGCTTTTCTATCAACTTCCTAACCCTGTTCAGAGCGAGTTTTACTTTGGTTGAGTATTCGATTCCGTAAAATGCGTACTCATCTTCCATCATTTCTTTCTCTGCCTCATCGAACAGAGAAAACCATATTTTGTCGGGAACAGAAGTCGATGTTGACAACATCGCTTGATGTTGTTTTGGTTTATGGAAGTCAATCTTAAATTCGAAAAGGAACTTGTTTCCTTCTCGACTACCCCTCTCATGTATTGCTGGATAAAGCTCGATTGCCTTAGTCACAGAAGTTGTTATAGAGAACTTAGCTGACATATCGTCGTTCATGTTTTTCACCTCCTTTCAGTGACTGATTTGTAAATATTAACGGCGCTTCCTGATTGTGCTTTTGAATGCTTAAAAATTTAAGTGTTTCTTCAAAAAGAATGTCAAAAGCATCATCTACTCTTTTTTCAGATTCTTCAGGAGTTGCTTTTGCCTGCTCAAAAAACAGCACCATTTCTTTGGAGGCTCTTTGTTTACCCATTTTTATGCCCTCCTGAAAAAATCAAATCTCTAAGGTCATTTAGTCTTGCAAAGAGTTCGCGGGGGTTTACGGAAGCGGTACCAGCAAAATAACTTTCAACTAACTGTTCTGCCTTGCTTTTTGGGGTGAATATAAAAAAGACTTCGCTATTTTCTTTTGTAGTATCAACTAACTGAAGCCCGGTAGCATAAAGGTATGCAGCTATATTTAGAATTTTTGTCCTATATGAATCGTTTATCATAATATCTAATCGATTTAATCTGAAAAATTGCAATACACGGTAAGTCTACGATGAGTTTAGGCTGATAGCAAAGGCGCTCAATGTATTATTGAGGCTAGTTTCAATACATAAAATGAAAAAAAATGTATCGAAGGAGTATAAGGATAGGAAATAGAAGTGTACTTATTACTTTAACTTTATCAATTCGCAGAAATCGCCTTTCTTAGCTCTCATCTTAATTGTAAAATTATTTCTTACTAAAAACTTTCTTAATGTTCGTATACAATTTCCTAGAGCTTTTAGATATTGTTTCTTTCGCTTCTCGTAATCCTTTAAGTTTTTAATGTTAGGGTAAATAATTCTCACTAATGCGTAATTTTTTACTGACTTATCATGGATAATTCTTTTTCCAATATCGAGTACATTTTTATATCTCTTAGTAAGGGGCACCTCTGCTAATAGTTGCTCTGCCGTAATATTAAAACCATTTTTTGAGCTGTTACTCTCAAACAATTCGATGATTCTTTCCTGATTTCTTCTAATAGCAATCAACTCTTCAATATTATTTCCTTGGACAGGTACATAGGATATGGACGGTAACTGGACTTGCCAGAATTGATTCTCATGAATCTTGGAGATTGAAGCAGGTACTCCGTGCGAATTTATCAAGTTTATTATTTTTCGAGAATTTTCCTTGATTTCTGGAATTAGATTCTTGAATTGAACTGCTGATTGCTGTAAAGACTTAAATCCTTCTTGAATTTGATGAAGTTCATTTTGAGAGGGGATGAACCTTCTATAGATATCAAGTAAGTCTTTGCTAAATTTTTGAACTTCTGGATCATTAGGGTTTTTCCTTGCTCTTTCTTGAAATTCTCCAATCGTTAACTTTTTCGGTGAGACTTTATCTTTCATAATCTATGTCAATCAATAAATCTGCCTAATTATACCTAAAAAGAGCACTATCCCAAGCAGTTTTATTAAAAAGGAAGTAAATCGCGGGTTTTGATTTTCAAAGTGGATGCTATCTTTTGAAGTGTTTTTAAGCTAATCCTACGTTTGCCAGTTTCAACAAGCCCAATATGTGTTGTACTAACATTAACTCTTTCAGCTAACTGCTCTTGGGTAAGTTCTGCTTTTTTCCTCATTCTTTTTATTCGTTTCCCCAAAGCGATGTCTTTCTTGGTTATTTTTACTTGACTCATACACAACCAAACCTATCAGAGTGGCGTTAATTTTTGTATAACGCAAAAGGAAAGATTTTGTAGCTAAAACTATTGCATTTTTACTACCTGTCAGTTATGATGTTTGTGGTCACAAAATATTATGGAGAGTTCTCAAAAGTGGTATCACACAAATATAGGAATCGCTACCCTGCTTGTTTTATTCTTTCCCATAGGACTTTATTTAATGTGGAAACATGCTCACTGGGACAATCGATTGAAGTATGGCATAACAGGATTTTGGACAATATTTATACTTCTTGGACTAGTTTCTGGTGGCTCTGATTCAAAAAATGACCAAAAGGTAACTTCTACTCAAAATGTTACTATAACTTCACCCATAGAACCATCAATAGTACCTACGTTACAGACAATTGTCACAACGTCTCAATCAACCCACAATGGTGTATTTGCCCGCGTTGTGAAAGTTGTTGATGGTGACACGATTAAACTTGATACTGGTGAAGTAGTGAGGTATATAGGCATAGATACTCCAGAAAGTGTTGATCCGAGAAAGCCTGTGCAATGTTATGCAAAAGAAGCCTCTGCTAAAAACAAGGAATTAGTTGAAGGTAAAACAGTAGAACTGGAAAAGGATATTTCTGAAACAGATAAATATAGGCGATTACTTCGGTATATCTGGGTAGGTAATACCCTTATTAACGAATATTTGGTAAGGGAAGGCTATGCCCATGCAAGTTCATATCCACCAGACATTAAGTATCAAGATCGCTTTACCCAAGCTCAACAGTTAGCTAGACAAGAACAAAAAGGTTTATGGGGTGTAACGTGCGCTACAAACCCCACTATTGCCCCTACGACAGGTGTTAAACAGCAAACCATTACCAATACTAACCAGAATCAAAAAAACACAGGAGGATATACCTGTGATTGTAGTAAAACCTGTCCTAGCATGTCATGTGATGAAGCTCAATTTCAGCTTAAAAGCTGCGGGTGTACGGCACGGGATAACGATGGGGATGGAGTAGCGTGCGATGTGCAATGTGGCTAAAATGCTATGATTATTTTAGTTTAACATTCCAGATCTCTTTTACGAATTTTTTTACATCCTCTACAGTTACTTTATTGAAAAGTAATTCTTCCGTATTCTCAAAGGGATTTCGAATTCGATCTCGATTTCTATTACTGAGGTTATCCATAAATCGAATAACTTCTCTCATAAGTTGATCTCTTCTAGGGGCGCTAAGCAATTCGGCGCGAGGATCAACAAAGTATTTTTGCTCGTAGACTCGTTCAAATGCAGTAATATGATCTTTAAGCTTTGCTACTATGGTAGTTTTCCCAAGCTTTAATGAATAGATGCCTAAATAACATGCAAGCACCATTATTCTTGGTTCTGTAAGACCATAACCGGGTGGGTCTTCCTTAGTTAACATAACGGTTGCAAGGTCAGTGATGACCTTTGTGGCATCTTCCGCGATCCTGTCTTGGTTCGAATCCAAGGCAACAAGTCCCATTTTGGATACAGCCTCTGGTAACTCATCAAAACTCAGCGAGTCATCAATTTTATCCACACCGTCCGTAAACCACCACGGTTGGTGAAGGTACGCGCTACCCTCTTTTTCAAGCGCGCGTTTTGCATCTGTCCAGTTTGTGTCGTTAGTTAGGTGAATCAATAGACCACCGATGCGTCTTGTCGTGTTAGCAAGAACTCCGACCAGTAAACTGTCTGCGTTTTTTATATTCTCTGCAAGATAGCGAATTGACGTACGTAATTCCTCGGCAGCGTTTAATACCAGGGATTTTGCATCTTCTCGCTTCCTTTGATCCCTTATCGAAGGAATATCCTGCGATTTTCGGATGATTAAATTTGCCAGTACCACGTACGGTTCCGCAAGTTCTTGTTGCATCCTGCCATGAGGAATCGACCGGGAATTGTGGGAAACAAATCCATATAGAACGGTCTCTTGAAGATGCTCAAGAACAAGTTTGATTTTATGCCCAAAAATCCAGTCATCTTCCATCAGCACAGTAATAAGTGCGGAGTATGTTTTTATGACTTCCGAAACTACGACATCCTGCTTTGTTAATAGGGCGGTGTAGGCAATCTTGTTGAGCACTTCGAAAACTGGCGTTAGTTCATGAACCATTTTCTTACGGATGATTACTGCACCTATACCTTTATAAGTAATTGCTCCCTGGAACATTCCTTCAAGAAAACCCTTCTGCATGATGCTTTTCATAAATTGGTCTAAGTAACCACGGAGTTGCATAAGTATTGGATTGTCTGGGGTTTGTGCTCTCACAAATTTTATCTCTCCTGCGTATGCAATTAATTCTTGGAAGAGCATTATTACTTTTTTGACACCGACAGAGTCTTCTTTTTTAAGATAATCTTCACCAACAGAAACAAGCCCTTCCATATGAGGCGTTAGGAATTCTTGAGAGTCACTGCTGTTCACAAAGAAGAATCCGGATGGGAGTAAAAGAGACGAATCTTTCTTGATAATAAAATATTTCTCCAATATGGAAGCAATGACGTCAAGAATAACTAAGGATGCGGTACGCTCGTTCTTAGCCAACACTTTGTCGTGGTAATCGAATAAATAGTTGAGACGGTAGGACAGGTACTGTAAGTCGGTGCGGAAAGATTGAAAAGTCGATGCCAGCATTTCCTCTTTTGTTGTGCTTTTATCTGTTTTAGGGTGAAGCATCATCAGATCAGAGAATTTTGTTGCTCTTTTATGAATATCATCAAGATATTTAATGGAGGTTTTTTGTATGAGTGCAATTCCAGAAAACGGGTCTGTTCGCTTAAAAAGCATTTCGAACAGAAGGAATACCAAGTAAAAATCCAGACCTACAACAAAAATAGATGACTGGAAAATGATCCTAAGTAAATCGTGCTGTCGATTAAGGAGCGTAAACTGGTAGGAAGTTGCAGTAAGAGCTAACACGAAGAACAAAACGACTGAAAAAACCAAAACAAAAAATACTATGTCTTGCCGTTTGTCTTTCCCCAATGTCCGGTAGAAGCCGGCGGAAGTGTTATCCGCGGCATTTTGCATTATCAGGGTCTTAAAAGGAAAAATGATGGCAATTATTCCTCCGACCATTGCTGCAACTGCTATGAAGTACGTGAGGGCTTGAGGATTCAGTATTACTGGGTTAATATACCAACCGGCTATATAACTGATCGTGACAATAAATAGAAAATATGTAATACTTAGGATCTTAACTGTAAATATCCGAGTGTATATCCAATACATGATTTTGTTTTTTACACCCATGAAGTAATATAAAGAGTAAAATTTTATGTAGCCATGGAGTTTGGTGATTTTACTTCGAGCAACTCTAGCTCGTCTTTGAACCTTTTTTTGGAGTCCATGCAACCATTTTCGTGATCTCTGTAAATATGTTTGTATGTACATTTAATTTTCTTTTTACATCTTTAATGTCTTTTCATAACAAGCTAATTATACATTATTCGAGCTTGTTTTACGTGAAGGAGTATAATATTTTGAGGTATTTTGTATCTTTTTATGCAGGATTGATCATATTGACAATTAAAATTGTAAAGCCTATTATATCCTCAATTTAGATTGATATTGAGAGCTATATAAATATATGCCAGCACCACAAGAAGCGGGTCTACCAATTCCACATGATGTTCTCTTCGATAAATTTAGTGGCTCCCTTATGGCAATGCAAGATTATCTTACAGGCATTCAATCAGATGATCCAACAGGTCAGGAGTCAGGTCAAATTGCTGGTGAGATGTATGGTCCTGATATGTTTGCAAATAAGGTAATGATGCTTGTTGGTTCTGACAGATTTGATGAGGATGTTAAAGCTGCAACAAGAGAAGCAGGATTTAGGCGCCCTTGGGGGATCGTTGCTAACACCTTATCCCCAAATGTAAAAGTAATCCTATATCCCCAGACAGTTTTTGAAGCAGCTGAGGAACATGTTGCGATGGCAGCAGAAGAGGGCATTGACGTACAAACAGAAGGTCCTCAAGCCATGGTGTACGTACTCGATGGATTTGTTGAAGAAGCAGACGATACTCCAATGGTGGCTGCAAATCTAGCTATTTTTGTTCCTCGTTTAACAAGAGCGCTAACGCATGGGAGATTTCCTCTTGAACAGGGTGAAACATCTGCCGAATTTAAAAAGGAAGTTGAAGATACGTTTGTCGCAGTGAGGCATTTTGTCGATGCCGCAATTCCTGACAGAGCTGGACTTTCTCCAACCGTTGCTAGACTTGTACGAGCCTCTGATACAGACTTACCAACTCTTGCATTAAACTATTCCGCGTATCAAACAGAACTGATTACTCCGCCAGGATTGGTAATCCCCGAAAGAACCGATATTACGGAACTGACTCCTCAACAAGCAATTGCAAGAAAGCAATCCTATTTACATATTGATGACAGACAATTGCCCAAAAGACCACCCGAAGCAAAAGATATTCCATCTCCAAAACTTCCATGGACAGAATATACAGTCAATCGCTGGAATAGAGATAGTGAATTATATGGAAGATACGAATCTGAATTACCAACGGGAGAAGATGATGCGGCTTCGCAACGAACATTAAGAGTAGATTACAAGCTTGAAAGTTTGCATTTTCCTGGAAAATATGGCTTTTTTAATGCGATAGAAATTACAACAGTTGGTCCTGAAGGAGTTGATGAGCACGTTATACTGGGGCAGGAAATTGCAGCAGCAGGTTCAGTTACGGGAGAAGAAGAAAAATTACATTTAGACGAAAATGATGAAGTAGGAATGCCATTAGGTGTGGAATTATTTCCCGTTATTGTCGCAGGCAGTTTTGATTTTAGTAATCCTCGACTTAGAGCACAGCTCGAAGCACTTGTTGTCGATGAGGCAACTAAACGAGAAGTAAAATTGCCACTGAGAGATGCACTGATGCTATATGATCAAGGTAGATTAGGAAATGTGATTCACATGAATGATGTTGAAGGGGGAGATAATGCGTTGAATAATTAAAGTTATTTAAAAAATTATTAAACTATGCCCACACTTCAAGAAACACGAGGCTCTGAGTCGACAAATCCCGCGTGAATATCAGCGGAAACTGTCCAACAAGTTTGGTCATCTATTGAACACCCGCTAGAAGAAGCTCCAATTGAAGCGGTCATGAAAATGTTTGGCGTTATTCGGCCGGCACTTCCCAATGGAACTACTCCATTTGTATCTGACGAGTACCAAATGTATCAAAGAGGAATTGATGTTGAATATCAAATATCAGAAGAAGACAAAGCGGCATTTGGCATAACTCGAGATACAATCTCGACATCAATAGACGCCGATGAACCAACCGAACCTGCTATACCAATGTTTGGACAAGGAAACGCATATTTTGATGTCATGAAGTGTGTCCGCTCTTGGATCGCCGCCAATTATGCAACTCAAGCTCAAAAAGATGGAACACCACAATTAGGAATAAACCAAACAATGACTCGCAAAGGATATGCGATTCATGATAATGAAGTTGAAGTAATGAAGGGCGCTACTGAACCAAAAGATATGGGAGAGATAAGAGAATTTCTTGATGGAGAGTGGCATATCTATAATGCCTCTGAACTTGAACGGCAATGGCAAACGACTAGTCCAGAGTTTTATCAGCAAACTAGAGAGCTTGCAGATCGACTTGGGAAATATCTTACTATGCGTGCATTTGGTTGCTATTCTGACCTTACAGACGCCTTTATTGAGACCCGACGAAAAGAAATAGAACAGTATTATGGTGAAGCTGTTATGGACGAAGCTATAACAACTTACACATGGTTTACGCCCAATCAACCTGAAAGAATAACAGCAGCAGATATTTTAAGTCAATAGCTCAGCATGACACAATTAGATGGAACAACAAGTGCACATTTTGACCATGATCCTAATCTAGATTTACCCTTCAAACCTGAAACCACAGAGTTTCTACAGGCATATAGGCAATCACGTGAATTCGAATATTACTATAATGGCAATCTATCTTTAATCGGAGATGTAGATCACTTAAGTGATATAGGTAAAAGAAGGGCTCTATGGTCAAGATCTTTCGTTGGCAAGTTATTTAGCCTGAATACTCAGGCAGAAGCAGATGCGTTACTAGACCCATGGATTAAGTGGGGAGCAGTAAATAGAGAAATTTGGACTCAATATTGGGGTAAGAGTGTAGGTGATGAGTCATCTGTTGAAACGCAAGCACGTTATAATGCCTGCTGGGATCAGTTTAGACAAGTTGATATTCCAGAAGAAATTAAAAGGTATCAGGGCGATCTGGAAGACGAAGACTTAAGATCACTTGCTTATTGGGAAATTTTTAAATTAACGCGAAGAATTCGAGAATCAATCGATTTAACTGAAGGTATCCCCCGACCTGTTTCACTTGAAACTATTTTCAGAACGCAAAGAATTATGGGTCGACCAATTCATCCCGCAGGAGGATTAGAAGCTGGCGTAGTAAACAAACCTGGTATAAAAAGAATCGAACTAGACGGTGAAGGTCATACGGCATTTGAAATTGAAGGAGAAGATGACATTATTCGTGAAGGAGATGTCCCAGATGAAATATGGCAACGCTGGGATCAAATACAGATTGGAAATCGCGTTCAATATCTAGGTGAGGACGATGGTACAGACACATTGCCAGTAGAGACAGGTGTTATACAGGGTTTTGATCTTTTAGGGGCAGGGGATGCAATGTTATTTGGCCCAAGCGTTGCGCTTGTAGGTATCGTAGTTGTTAATGATAGAACACAATTTTTTGAATGTCCACTTGTTTATGAAACAAGGCTGGAGTCGGAAGAATTTACCGAGGAAGATCGTATCGTTGATAGAAAGCCAAAACCAGCCGATGTTACCATTGTTGATCCCCAAACAGGAAACGCTACTGAGGTGTGGTCATTTGGGTCGGAAGAAGATGCTATGAGAGCGGTTGGTGAGGAGATTGCTAGAAAGCTTGAATCCAAAGATTAATCAGTAATCTAGTGCTTTAATTTATTTATTGTCTTTATTGTTAATTCATGATTCGACCGTCGATACTTAGTAAGTTGATAGGTAAGATTTTGACACAGCCTGCATAAAAATAATAGCGACAAAGGCTTTCTATAGAGAGCGCCGACTCGTTTACCGCATCGAGGACAATTAAACCAATATCTATTACCTCCATAGTTACATCTGGTTTTAGTAAGATCGATAATTTGTTTATTAACTTCTATCCATAATGCTTCAAGATGGCTAAAATCCAAGTCAGTAACAGCTATTTTTTCACAATTTTCTACAGTAAGTCGACTCATATTTTTTCCTAAATCATTAAGGATTTGTTGACTGTTTAGGCTTATTGATTTGTTGGTTTTGGGCAATATACGCTTCATTTGTCTGAATTTTGACCCTCACAGGTGGTAGTCGAAGCTCTTTGAGAAATGTTATTGCAGTGAAAAATTGATGATTGGCTAAATCTGTTTGTTTCCCAACCTCCTTAATCATATTAATTTTCTGTTGGTCGCCATAATTTATTACCCCTTCCTTGTTTTGGATTAAAATAGAATAGACACTGGCAGATCTTAAAGCCCTAAAATAAGCATTGATTGCTAAGTCTACTATCATTAGCTCTGATAAAGTAGCTATTTTATATTCATTCACAAGGCTTTTTCTCGCTTCCTCAACATACATCTCATCAAAATTATGCACAGTTGTCTTGAGCATTTGGCCATTTTTAACCCCCTGTCTTTTTACAACGTTCTGAAGCTCCTCATAAAACTTATCCTTAATTTCTTGATCTCGTGGGTTTTTAAGAAAATCTGACGTCACTTTTTTGAACGTTGATATGTGATTCGTATTGAAATAATTTTGAAATAGAGCGGTAGTATTCTCTACAGCTTGATCAATTTCCTGTTGTGTGACAGCATTACTAATCTTTTGTAAATCAAATACTTCAGCAATCATGTTTTTAGCTATTTGTTTTTTCTCCGTTTTATTGTTTTGTTTCATATGAATTTCTATATTAATAACTCTGGTGGTTGTGAATGTAGTATTCTGCCCAATTCATCTCGTTGAATGATATTTCTTTTATATCGTGGCTTTGGCAGTGGAATTATAAACTCAAAGGGGATTCTAGGGCTATCTTCAGCTTCAGAAGGTACAAAATGTTTTATTGCGGACTGTGCGTTCCGATAGATAAGTTTGCCATTGATTTTAATTTAACAGTACGCCAGAATTCAAATTCTGGCTATCAATAAACGCATACGTTTTAGTTTTCATGACCTTATTATACGATGACAAAGAAAATTTACACTAATTAAATAAGAAATTCCAAAGAGACATGGTAATTTTGAGAAAATATGTTGTCATGATGCTTCAAGTAACTCCCGAGGTTAAATATCCGAGGTTAAATAGGTTGTATAAGTTAACGATCTTAAATGAAAGTCCGGGTTGGTAGACTGGGGGATGCTCCGGGATCGGATGGCGTTATTTATGACGCATGGCGGGTTTAATTTGCGTCAGGATGTATAGACTGATCGATAATAATACCAATGATCTTAAGAATGGAAAGTGGATGGGCAGGGATAATGTATCAATAGTCGAAAAGATCAACATTGAAAAAACAGATAAGTGCAAACCCATCTGGAAACTTTTTTTATAGGCAAGAGAATAATTGATAATTTTGGCAAGTAACCACAAAAGTAGTGCGAAGAATATCAAATATACCAATGTTGACAGGATATTTATCAGTATCATAGCTATAAACAAAAAGATGGCACCAAAATAAATGACTTGTCGTAATATCGGAACAAACTGTTTAATAATTTTTTCGACAAACGATTTGTTAATAACCATGTCTTGGGCATTTTTTAAAGAGACTATTTCAACTTGTGCCGCTCGTCTGGCAAACATTAGATAATTGCTTGTCAGCAAAAAACGCGTATCATAGGCAGTAAAATCTTCGATACTTCCTTTGGTATCAATAACAAGCAGATTTTTGTTGCTACCAAATTCAGTATCAATTGATTTTTTGGCATCGGGATTAAGTCTTTGAGTAACATTGGCCATTGTGATAGTATAAGGTTCGGCAACATTAGTGGAGATTTTACCCTTATTGATTTTAATTTCAAGTTCTTCAGGATATATATCTGTCACTGCCGGAATCATCACTTTAATGACATTTGGGACCGCCCATATAAACTTATTGAAAATATAAATGTTAATGATTAGTGAAATAAGCACAGAAAAAACTAAAAAAAACTTAAAACTGAATGAAAACGGAGCAGCGAGGATATCTCGATAATATGAAGTAGAGGTAAGCGTTTTTTTAAGAACCGTGAAAAAAAATGATATCTTTTTCCGCATATAGTAATTATATCATACGACTTTTGCTACAATAAAGTCACCATGGCAGATTCAAACACGGGCAGACGACTACATTTACAAGCTGAGTTAGCCCGGGAAGCGGGGAGGTTTTTGGAAGCTTTGGAGTATACCGACAAAGCGACAATTGCCTATGAGAATGACGGCGATATATTTGGTTTAGCTGAAATACAATCGTCCCGGCAAAGTACCTTTAAACATCTATACCGCTCCACAGGTGATAGATTATTTTCAATTCTTGAAAAACATGCCGCCGAGTCGGCTGTCGAAATTGCTCAAAAATGCGACAAGCCTCAGGCTTTGGCAATTCCATATCATAACTTGGGGAAATATTATGCGGAAGTTGAAGAGTGGGGGAAAGCAGCAGAATATTTTAGAAAAGCAGTTGAAAACCTGACATCTTATCCGCAAAATAGTCATAGCCGGCCGTCAGTTATAGCTGATATTGAAGGTCATAGGTACACCGCTGAATATAAATGTGGGGATAAAACGGCGCTTATTAGAGCCTTAAAAGCTCTTGAAGATTTGAAAACAGCGAGTGAGGATTCATATAATAAAGCGGTCTGGATAACAGGCGCTCATTTAAGAATCGCTGAAATGCTTCTAAAGGATAATCCCAGACTATCTAAAGAACATCTAGAGGCTGCTGGAAGAATCATTGAAAAAGATAGTAGGCTAATCTTGCGAAAAGATCAACTAAAGAAACTCCAACAATTGTTTAAATAGTTCAGATTCTGGAGTCGTCACTTCGTTCCTCCCCAGAATGACGAATTTCTTCATCTAAATTGTTTTTAATTGCCATTTTTTGTATAACTGATGTAATGGAGCGGAAGACGAAAATCATTTTAGGAAGCCTAATTATTTTTTTGGCTCTCTTTGCTACGGTGATTTTTTATATCAGCCATCAAAAATCTAAGACTCAAAAAGCTGATGTTATCCAAGTAGCAACTCCTCGGGTCGGCTATGAGAATCTAACAAATAAACTGCTTTCAGGCCCCATATCAAAACCGCTGCCCAAAGTCTCATTTTCTGATTATAAACTCGACACAGAATTAAAATTACAATCGACAAAAATTAATACTTATTTCTTAAAGTCGTCATACAGTCAAACTGAGGTAGAAGAAATAGCGAAAAAGCTAGCATTTAAATCTCCCCAAGCTCAAGAAGTAGGAAAATTTACAGTAGTCACTGACACGGCGGGCCAAAGCGTCTTGAATTTTGATCGAAAAAGTGGTATGTTTTTTTTCTATACAGGCATCGGAATACCCCTAACGAGTAACAATGCAGTTACATTCAGCGACGTTGAACAATTCCTGAAAAAAAATGACATAGCTGATGAAACGGTAACTTGTTCTGTCATCTATAAAAAGAAATCTCTACAGGATACAACTTTTGTTGAATGTCACAGAAACTGGGAAAAAATTGGTTTGCCGATAATCAATATTTTAGGAGCATTAAATATACCTCCTGGAAAAAGATTGGCGGATTTGAAGCTGGCTGAGGTATCAGATGTTGCAAATAAAGACGATGATATCATCGATTCATCTGATGGCAAGACCGGACTTAAGCGTCCCAATGATTTTAATACCATTACCGTGGCGATATCGAATGGGCAGGGCAAAGTAGTTGCAATAACATCAAACATGAGAAGAATTGTCGAAACCCAAAGCCAAGATGTTTCAAAAAAGATCAAATCTCCTGAAACGGCACTTGCAGAGCTAAAACAGGGAAAAGCAACCATTTCACTGACCCTACCAACAGGATCAGGTTTTGTCGATTTAAGTAAGGTCTATCCGGGAAATCAAGCAATGAGTAATACTGGGACAGTGTCAGATTTTATCATTGCTTATCTTGAAGATTCACCGGATAGGGCGCAACAAGAATTGGTTCCTTATTATATCTTTAAAGGTACATCAAGGATAATCTCGGGATATGACGTGGAGTTTGTTCAGGTAATACCAGCGTTAGACAACCCGGGAACTGAAAAAGTATTGGGAATTGAAACGGATTTTGGTAGCGCGTCAACAATTCAATATGCGACTTTTAATTTTAGTGATGAACCGACTCCTTCGGTTTCACTCAGGATAAGTCCTTCAACTCCTCCCAGGATAAATCCAACGCCGACACCGCCTCCGCTGCCTACAGTTACTCCCTCGCAAATGCCGACGCCAACACCGACAGAAATACTTTCACCGACGCCTTCGCCATCGCTTCAGGTAAGCCCAACGCCGACTAAACCGCCAGCATTAACCTCCAGCTGTTCAGAAACATTTACACATGAATATTTATTACCAAACGGTGCAAAACTAGCTTTTAATGTCAATTGGGAGTTCAGGGCTTTTATGTATATACCGGGTCCTTCTGATCCGGCTGATCTTGATAGTATTGTCGAGCGTTATCCACAATTTAAATCATGGATTGAAGGACCCCAAGTCAATCGAGCCGAAATGGAAAATACAATCATGCAACAGATAGTGGGTATTTATCTTAATTCGGTTAACATTGGAGCAGGGAAGAATATCATTGCTTATTGTACACCTCTTGAATCATCAGTGTGTTTGATAAATCCTGATGCGCAAAAACCAAATCGTTGTTATTGGGTCAGTCTTGGTTCACCTAATATTTATGTCTATGCAAAAAAACCAACAAAATTCAGTATCGCCTTAAATCCAGTCAATGGCGTGTATTATCATGACCCCGAATTTTCAGAAGAGGGAAAAAAGAGATGGAATTTTATGACAGATGGCAATTCGCAGCTTGATTTTGGGTTTAAAGTTATGCCGCGTCTGTACTATGAATATGATAAGTCGCCGCTTCTTAAAGCAGTAAAAAAAGAATCTTTTAGTGATAAGGGATTTATTATCAAAAAGAGCGAAATAGTATCATTTATATCAGTCTTATCAAAACGTTTTGGTCTTACCGAAAAAGAGACTATTGATTTGACTGCTGAGGTGAGTCGTGAAGTGCATGGGTTAAAAGCAGAATATATTAAAATTTCATTGATTCCAAGAATAATCCTTGACCAATACTTGCCTGTGACGGTTACTCCAAAGCCGATCAATTTTGAACGATTGCATCTATATATCAGGAAATCTGTTGCAAACGAATCAAGCGACCCGCTAAGTGTACAACCAATAAAACGAGAGACTACTACGGTAGTTGAAACCGGAGTTTTAGTGGATGACTAATTAGATCTCCACGACAGTCTATTCTTGTTGTTAAAGATAAAACTTATTGATAAAATAGTCTTCATATGCCAACAGAACCTGCACAAGGGAAAGACGGACGACCAACGATCACACAAGCCAGAGTAACCGAATGGAACGCCGATGGAAGAACCCGAATTGATAAATGGCACCAGGGAACAGCAGCGGAGACAGTAATAGAAGATCCTTTTGCTTGGCTTGAAACATATACTCCTGAAGATGCTGCGTGGACTGCTGAACAACAAAGGAAAACAGATGATTTTCTTTCACAAGTACCTGGAGAAGTTAGAGCTGATATTCGAGGAGGCTTGGAAAGGATGTATCACCGCGATGAAATTGAAACTCCTTATCGAGAAGGTAATCGTGTTTTTCAATTGAGAAGAACAGCCGATCAAAATCATAAGGTCCTCTATGTTTATGAAGAAGGTGAAGATATTGATGGTGTAGGTAGAGCCGTCATTGATCCCAATGAAATGAGTCCAGACGGGACTGTGTCAGTTGATTGGATGTATCCCTCAACAGACGGTAGATTTGTTGCTTACGGAACGTCTCAGAAAGGATCGGAACAAAGCACAATGTTTATTCGAGATGTGGAAACAGGTAAAGACCTTACGGATTCAATTCCTCATACGAGTTTGTCATATGTATCTTGGTTGCCAGATGGGAGCGGATTCTATTATATGCGATTACCCGACCCCCAAGAAATACCACAGGCTAGTGAAAAATATATGCGTCGTGCATATTTTCACAAGATAGGACAGGACCAACGAGAAGATCAACTAGTATTTGAAACAGAAAGCGTTAATCATGGATCTTCATATGTATATGTTTCACGAGATGGACAATTTGCATTAGCAGGGGTTTTAAAAGGAGCAAATGATTCGGATTTTTATCTTACCAGGCTAAAGGGAGGTCGTTGTGTTCAAGAAGACTTTAAACCAATCTTTACTACAAAAGGGGCACAAATGCGATTTGTAGGGTTCAAAGATGGCTATTTTTACGGATCCACTAATGACGGAAGTCCTAATTACAGAGTCTTACGGCTACCGTTTGTCAAACTTGAAACAAGTGATGATTTATCTGATTTGAACCAATGGGAAGAAGTAGTAGCAGAGAGTGGTGATAAACTTGAAAGTGCGAAATTCGCCGGTGATAAACTTGTGCTCAATTATTTACACAATGCATCCTCGAAAGTTGTGGTTTTTGATGGTAAGACAAGTGATTCAACCGAGATGGCTTTGCCATATATCGGGACGGTGGATATTAGTGCAAGTCAAGACAGTGATACACTTTATTATTCAATCGAATCCTTTGCCAGTCCTGCAGAAGTGCATGAGTTTAATATATCTACCGGAGCTCAACGAGCAGTACAGAAGAAAGATCAAGTCATAAACCCTGAGGATATCGTTGTAGATCAAGTTACCTTTAGATCAAAAGATGGTACACCTGTCACTATGTTTTTAGCCTACAGAAAAGGATTGAAAAAAGATGGTGATAATCGAGTTATACTCACGGGTTACGGAGGATTTAATCATAGTATGACACCAAAATTCTCAGAGCATCTTGCAGCGTGGATTGACAGAGGTGGTGTTGTAGCGCTCCCAAACTTAAGAGGTGGAGGGGAATATGGGCAAGAATGGCATGAAGCAGGAAGATTAGGCAATAAACAAAATGTTTTCGATGATTTTGCTGCCGCTGCAGAATATCTCACGGTGGAAGAATATACAAGAAAAGAAAAACTTGCAGCATGGGGAAGGAGCAACGGGGGCTTACTGACCGGAGCTGTCCTTACACAAAGACCAGAACTTTTTGGAGCGGTGATAAGTCAAGTTCCACTTCTTGATATGGTTACCTATCACAATCATAAAATTGCTAAACTCTGGAGACATGAATATGGTGATCCGGAAAACCCAGAACATTTTCTCTTTTTACTAGCTTATTCACCTTATCATAACCTGAGACCGGAGGCAAATTATCCGCCAACAATTTTTGTTACCGGCATTGAGGATTCACGTGTAGATCCGATGCACGCACGAAAAATGGCTGCTCGTATGCAGGATATGCATCCTGAAGCAACGGTTTTGATACGAACGGAAATGCAGGGGGGGCACGGAGCCGGAAAACCTGTCAATCTCAAAATAGAAGAAGAAGCCGATATGTACACTTTTTTGGAAGCTGTACTTGGAGAGAAAGTATGAAAAGTGTCTTATTTCAAGAAAGGTAAAATACTTTTCAAAAAAGCCCAAATTTTCATTAATATTCCGGTTTCTTCTGCTTGAATCTGGTAATTCAAGGGATTTGCATTATTTTTATACAGATTTTCCGGGATATTGCCGACAATTTGAGCGCGTGTGACAGTAATCTGGCCGGATCCGGATTTCAGGCCTTTTAATTTAAGATTAAGTGCGACTTTTCGCGCTAGCTGATCATCCGGAAGAATTGAGATAAACCCTAGACAACTTACTCCCGTCACATTGTCCAATTTTTTATTAATTTGGCTAAATTTCGAAGTATCTTTAGTAGCAAGATCAACCGGCGTTTTGACGTCGACCAGTTGAATATGATCGGGATTATATTTAAAACAAACGTCAAATCCGGAAATCCCCAGATTTTGGCTATTGGGAGAGAATGTCATATCGACCATAATCTCCTGGTTTTCCTTCAGTTTGATTGTCGATGGATTAAAGTCAAGCGAAACAAGATTAAAAGCAAAAACGTTTTTAAAACCAGAAAGAGCGACAAATATAAGGAGATAAAAAACAATGGTTAAAACATTTTTTTTCATGGCTTTATAGAATGGTATGAAACGTAGACTAATTTTTCAAGACTAAATAAAGATTAGAGACAGGATTATCGAAAATAATACTGCCACCTCGATGGAATTCATGGCGTATCCTATACCACCTCCCAATGCAAAAACTCCGATCATCTGCATAAGTCCAAAATCTTTGGGAGAGGTATTAAAGGCAAAGTGCCAAATAGTGATAATGAGTGCCGATATCGCTATATAGACAATAATATCCATAAAAAATATTATAACAATTTAAGGAGTCAATGTTTTACGGTAGTATTGTTGAAAACAGCGTAACATATGAGCAAAATCAAACATATTGACGACACCGTTCTGATCAAAATCAACTGTCATTGATCTTATACGATATGCACCTAGAAATAAGCGGATATCAACAAGATTGATTCGTTTATCAGAATTTAAATCACATCTGACGCATTTATCAATCGTTAAACTTGAAGTTGGTGATATGGGTGGAATCGGCGATGGAGAAGAGGATATAGGTGTTGGTGATATGGTTGGTTTGTTGACCACGCCTTTAAAACAACGAATAAAGTCCCGACCATCCACCAGTCCAGAGACGATCCTATCACTTGGATAACAGAGTCCATAACTTGTCTGTAAGACCATTAGTTTTTTATAACCAGTTTTAACCCCGCCAGAATCCACATAATCAATATAAGTTGACGTTTGACCTAACGTACCTTCGAATACATATGTATCTCCGGGCTTATAGATACCACAATTAAGGCTTCCATCGGGACGTCTTGGGCAAAAAAGATTTCCGCGAGATTGATAATCAAATTGAACGAGAATTAAATTATCTAATTCATCTGTAATTGATTTAGGATTAGTTAAGTATAATTCAGCTCCTCCTAAACAACACTTAGTTTGATTGTATGAACATTTTGATTTATCCGCAGAGCAGTCTTGAGGTAAGGCAACTAAGCGACCCATTACCTTTACACGTTTGTTCATATATGCTGTAGGATTTTTGGTTAACATCCGGACATCTAGTGCAATAGGTAATGCAGAAGTCGGGGAGGGTGTCACAGTCGGTGTGACAATACGACAATTTTGATCACAAAAGCTCGCATCACTCATATTCAACCAATCATCTTTATTTGGATCTTTAAGAGAACAAATATTTTTTGATATTGTTAAACAATTATTAAGGACATCTACTTCCTCATTTGTTATAGATCCATAACCGTTAAAGTTTATTTTCTGACAGTTTGGACTGGCATGAAAGTTAGATTGGCATAGATGAGCCAAATCAATATCGTTATTATCGACAACTCCATCACCGGTAAGGTCAGCAATAGGGCAATGAGACGACTCAGGAAGACAATTTACTATTAAACTTTTATCCAAATCGTTATATTTTTGATCATCATTAAAGTCACAAGACTTACAACTTTCTGATATGGGAGATAACGTAGGAGTTGGTGTCAAAGTCGGTGGACAAGAGACTTGTTCATCCCACTGATAGCCATTAGATGCGTAGGTTCTTTTACCGTATTGAGATGGATTGGGGCAAGAACCCGATTGTTCACTATATGGCCCACTATGAAGATATGTGATGACATTACCTGCTTGCGGATTGTAGCATACTAAACATGAAAGTGACGGATCATCATAGGTGGCGATAACACTATTTCCCTGTTCATCAATTGCCTGATATTGACCATCGTGATTGATATCACAAACAGAGCCATTAACAATGACGCAATCATGTTTAGGATCCGGACTTGTCGGTGTTTTGCCAGCGCCATAATAAACATAGTCTTGTTGATATTTAATGTTTGGATCAAGAGTGCTCCAAGTGTCGATCTTGACACAACATTGATAATTTGTAGTCAAATCAAGAAAAGAATTGTTTGCTGATTGAGATACCTCTCTACCTTCTGCTTTGCTTGAGCTTTTAATTTTATCCTGACTTGAGAGTTGGATACCTAAGACAATCGTAGATAATACTGTAATTGCAAAAACGATAAAATAGATAAACTTCTTAAAACGGTTCATACAAGTATAAAGTATCTAGTATTTAGTATCTGGTATTAAGAATAAAAAAGCAAGAAGAATAAATTAGCTTATTTTTTCAAGATCTGGAAATGCTCGGCTTTAGGAAGTTTTTGTAGGCGACTTATGATTGTAGTCCCGTCTTTTTTTTGTGATTCGTGAGCCCTGATGCTATTTATTTTTTGCTCCCACACATCACTGATGTCATTAGTTAGATCAATATCAGATTTATTATAGCCTTTCGGAAAGTAAATAAAATAATCCTCAATTTGTTCTCGTCGATCTTCAGTCAGGCAATAATAATAAAGCTCTTTGATGTAGGGTAGACGATAAAAAACATAAGTTGTGGTCAGAGCTACAGCTATATGATCCAGGTGACCGGAAATACCGCGAAGCTCGGTGGTGATCAACATCCCGGGTTGGTATTTTTTGCAATAATGTTCAATGCTTTCAGCGAGCTTATGGTAAAGATTATTACAAAGTTCACCATCTTTGAAGCCTAAAAAATGAATCTGTTTGACACCAAGAATCTTAGCTGAATTTTCCAGTTCTTTTTCTCTAATTTGGGCAAGTCGAGCTTGCTCGGCAGGATCATGGTGCTCGCCGGCTTCTCCGCGGGTGGCGCATAACAATATGACATTATTGTCTTTTGCCAACTTCGCGATCGTCCCTGATGGGCCAAAAGCTTCATCATCAGGGTGAGCAAAAACGGCGATAATATTCATAATTGATGTAAATCATATTACTTGTATTTTATCTGATTTGTCTATATTATTTATTATATTGTGAAACTTGTGTATAAAGCCACCTATCTCTTCTTATTTATACTCGTTCTTTTAATCACTTCAGCATTTCTAATCCAAAGGCAAAATTTATCCAAGCAAGCGGCAGTTAAAAAAATAAAATCAGTTAGCAAAAAAAGTACGAAATCAGATTTTACTAAAGAATCAATTTTCCCCTCTAGATGGTCTGCTACCCCGAAAGACACTTATATCAAAGGCCAACTCTTAGTCCATTTGAAAAACAAGTTAGATGTAAACTTACAATTGGATAAAAATAACAAATTCTCTTTCGGTACGAAAAATATTATCAACAAATCCGGTAATCATACACAACTTATCAGTTACTTAAACAAAATTAATACGAAAACAATTACTAGTCTTTTCTCAATAAATTATGATTTTCCGGGATTTAAGGATCTTGCAAATCTATATCTAGTCACATTTGATAATAAAGAAGATGAAAAAAAGATCATCAGCGATTTTAAAAAGCGACAAGGCGTCATTGATGCGCAATTCAATTATAAATATGATATGTATCAGTTCCCACTAGAACTAAATGATCCTTATTACCTTGATCATTATCCCAATAATGTGTCTAATCGAGACCCGGCTTGGAATCCGGCATTTGATTATCAGTGGAACTTAAAGAAAATCGGAATTGATAAAGACATTTTAAATCAAGCAAGCGCATTTGAAAAAGTTATTGTGGCTGTGCCTGATACCGGAGTATATGCTGCGCATGAAGAATTTGGATCGTGCGATCTTGTCGATTCTTTCAAGAAGGATTCTTGCGAAACTCTTGTCCCCGGACGAGATTTTACAGATGAAGGTGACATTTGGGGTCATGGCACTTTCATAGCCGGAATAATCGCCGCTAAATACGGAAATGAATTTGGCATGGCCGGTATCGCAGCTAATGCGAAAATACTACCTTTAAGAGTAGCTGGAGGTGGGTGTGTAAGGCGGGGAGAGGGGGGAACTTGTGCATATCCATTTGCAACAACAGATACATTTGTCCAGGCGATTGTATATGCCACAGCTCGGAAAGCCAGAGTGATTAACATGAGTTGGGGTAGCTATAACAATCCAGATACTTTTCTTGATACTGCAGTCAATATTGCATATAACAATGGTGCATTATTAATCGCTTCGGCAGGCAATGATGATTTTAATGTTGATCGATTTGAGAATCGTAAACCAACGAGTATAACATGCAAAACACCAACCGGCGAGTTAGAAGATTGTGTAATTGTTGTCGGTTCATCAAGTGAAAAAGATGAAAAATCTAATTTCTCCAACTGGGGTGGAGGACTTGATGTTGTCGCGCCGGGCGGTGGTGACGAGAATTTATTGAGTGTCGATTGGGACTGGACAAAATTTGACAATTCATTCTTGAATATCTTATCTTTGAATTGGTTTTGGTTCTGGAACCAGAACCATACACAAGGTGAATGGTGGACACGGTCAAACCAGATTCATGAGCAGTTTGCCCGCAGTGCCGGAACTTCTTTTTCTGCACCCCATGTAGCGGCATTAGCAGCCTTAATCCTTGGTAAGAAGCCTGAGTTATCAGCGAAAGAGGTGAGAAACGTCATCATTAATTCCAGTGATGATATCAAACCCGATCTTTATGGGATTGGTTTTGATGATAAGACAGGATATGGACGGATAAATGCCAAGCGAGCGCTTGAGGAAATGGATACAGCAACACCGCCAAGGGCTTATATCAGTCAACCGACAAATGGCTTTGTCAGCGGTCAGAAACTGCAAATAAAGGGAACTGCCCGTGCAGAACAGTTTAGTAAATATTTTATAGAATACACTCATTACCCCGATCGATCGAATTTTGAGAGTGAAGGTATTTCTTACAGCCAGAGCGGTGGCGGAGCTCCGGTCAACAATGGTTTATTAGCAGAATTTGATTTTTCCGGCAGGTCAGCGGGACAATATATATTCAAACTCACCGTAGAAAGCCTGAATGGCAAAAAGACATCTACAGAGAGAAGGATTTATTATGATGAGAGAGTGAAACCCGGCTGGCCATATGTATCCAAAGACTTTCTTAAAAACAACTCATTAAATATTATTCCGGTTGTTTCTGACTTGAATAATGATAGAAAAAAGGAAATTATTTATTTAGTTGATCACAACAAGATATTAATAGCTAATTCTGATGGTAATATAAATACCGATTGGGCTAAAACGAATGATGAAATTGCCCAAATACCGGCAATAGTAGATTTTGATGAGCGAAATTGCGAAATAAACTGCACCAAAGAAATTATTTATGGAACTTTAGAAGAACATCTTGAAGCCCCAACGTTTTCACCAGAGACGGTTAACTTAATAGATGTAACCAATCTTAATCTGAAGAAAATAAATAATTGGACGATAAATAATGCTGCCGATGATTACCGATCATTCCCGATATTGGCAATAGATGACATTGATAATAACGGCAAACCAAATGTCTTGGCTGAATACAGAGAACATTGGCAACCTGAAGCGAAGATAAATATCTATGAAGATCCAATTAAACCTGCAACAAACATCAAAATATTAAATAGTGATGACTCCATCTACCCACGTGATTCCAGGCAAACATCGCTTTTGGTCGGTAATATTGATCGTGACAGTGAAAAAGAAATAATTGTCTCGCAAGGTTACCCAAATCGTTTTGTCAAGCGAGATGAGCAGGGTATGGGTAAGGAATTTGTTGGCGACCAAAAAATATTTGGTTTCAAAGCAAGCGGTCAACCGATACCAAACTGGTCACCAAAAATTGTCCGTGGTCATCAATCTGGTAATACACTTTTAGGGAATTTTGATGATGACCCGGAGCTGGAGATCGTGACCGATAATCAGGATACATATAATAACCCGATTAAAGTATTGATATTAGACGGTGATGGTTCTATGGTAGGTTCATTTACAACTGCTCAGACTGAGAGAGTTTCGTTAACTCTAGGAGATTTTGACTATGACGGCAAGGTCGACGTCTTGGTTGATGAGCATAATGGTAAGCTTGAAGTCATAAACGGAAAAGGCAAATTGATTGCATCTGGTTCAGATCCATATTTTTATTCCAGAAAAAGAGTTGAAGAGAATGAATATGAAAAGGTATATGTGCTTCAAGAAAGTAGGATGCAATATATTGATACGGTAGTTGGTGATATTGATTCTGACGGTTATAAAGAATTCATCAAGCATGGCAAAGAGGGAGGTCAAAATAAAATATTCTTTTATAGAGTGGTAGGTGATAAGATTGTCAGTGACGTATACCCTTCTTTTAATGCTCAAGAGGGACCGTACAGTCAGTTAGCACTGGCTGATGTTGATGACGATGGTAAAACAGACTTAATTACAGCCAATCGGAATCAGGATTTTGCCTCATTGTATGCCATTGATCTTGGTACTAAAATGGGTATCCTAGACTGGCCGCAATTTTTACAAAATGAAAGACACACCGGAGCATATGTCCCTTCAGATATGACCGAGGATCGCGAATGGTCATTTACATTGGAACCAGTTTGCGGTGATCCGAAGTTTGATAAAAAGAGACCAAATCAACAGACAAAATTTTGGTATCAAATAGGTAATTCGGCTCCTAAGATCGGCGAATTGAAGCTGGGAACACAAATTTTAGAGCTTGTACAAGAAGCAGATGAAACTATGATTTATATCGGATTGGCCTCAAGTAAACAGGAATTTTTAAGCCTATTTAAAAAACCGCATCATCTCATGAACTTTGGAGAACCATTGGTTGCAGGGCAGAAATTAATTTCATTTAAAGCAAAAGACCTGCCGTCAGGTGATTATCCGATTTCTTTCTTAGCAAAGCCCAGTTGGTGTAGCCAACCGATTAGCCTACCAACACCGAAGACATCTCAACGAAACTGATTCATAAGGTTTGATCTGAAGATTATTGGTGAATATTTCTGGATGTAATTATATGCATTTTCACCTATTTTTCTGCGTAAGTCGGAGTTTAAAAATTTCAAAATATTTTCAGAAATTGAGGCGGGGGAGAGGTGATTGCAAAATAGGGCAGAGGTTGCTGCTATTTCTCTAAAAATTGGAATGTCGCTTAGGACTGAGGGACACTTCTGGCTTGAGGCTTCCAGATATGACAAACCAAATCCCTCATCACGGGAAACTAAGATATTACAGAGGGCATCTCGGTATAGTTCGACAAGCTCACTGTCCTCGACATAGCCCAAGAAAATAAAGCGCGGGTCGTCGCCTACTTCTTCTAAGAATTGTTTAAATTCGAGTTGCCAGGGGTGATCTAGAGTCGACAATAGAGATTTTCTAGCAAGATCAACTCGCATTCCGTTTGACGGAAACGCTCGTCCCTTGTGCGACCTCGCATGTGCGAGGGCTCCGTCGGGACTCGCTTGCTCAGACAACTGACTTGCTGCGAAAATCTTATTGTCTCCTTCGGTTAGAGTGTTAAAAACTTTTCCTACAAAAACACAGGGAATATCGGCTATTTTTATCGCTTTTGCCAGATTGACTAGATTTTTGTTCCAGTTGACGTCACCGACGTATATACAATAACTAGAAGTAAGATGTGAGAAGTGTGAAGCTGGATTCGTCGCTTCGTTCCTCTGAAGTGAGATGTTTTTGATTTTCCTATTTTCTATTTTCTCACTTCTCACTTCATTATCCAACTTCTCACTTCCTACTTCATTTTTCTTATCAATAAATATTTGACTTAGGCAAGGATATATTACTTCAATTTTTTCTTCCGGGACTTGTAGATAGCGAATAATATCCTTCTTTGAACTTTCCGAAATTGTGATTATTTTATCGAAATTATTTAGCGCTCGTTTGTTTCTCCAGAGATTAAAGTTGCCACGAAGACCAGCGGGGAAATGTTCAGAATATTTTAACGGGATAACGTCGAAGATTATTAAAAATTGATTATTAGTTAGTCGTTTATTAGTTATCGGTGGAGAAAACAAATTAAAGTGAGGTATAAGTAATATGTCGTCATGATGAATCTTTGAAAGATCAGATGCAAAGTCAGTTTTGGGTAAATTTTCTTTTAAAATCTGGATGATCCGCCCGCCTCCGCGATACGAGCCGATTTGATCATCTTTCGGATCGTAAATAACAATCTTTTTCATGAGGTAATTATAACTTAATTATATAATTGTGAGATTACTTTGTCCCCTGCTGAGCGGGGTTCCTCGCAATGACGAAGGGGCGCGGGTATAATATTTAAACTTATGATTTCACGAGGGATCGCTACATTCACTCTTGACTATGGAAAATGCCCTAGGTGGCTATTTGAGCGGATGGTGAAGCTTGGTCGGGAGATGGTATATATAATCGTAGACGAATATGGCCCGCAGGAGCTGGTGCGACGGGTGGCTGATCCGGTCTGGTTTCAGTCGCTTGGGACTGTCTTGGCTTTTGATTGGAACGCCTCTGGTTTAACTACAATTTTAACTGCAGTTTTAAAGGAATCCATCAGAGGACAAGAAAATAATTTAGGATTATATATTGCCGGTGGAAAAGGAAAAACATCACGAAAAACTCCGGATGAAATAATGTATTTATCTGAGAAAGCTAATATTCAAGAGGAATCGGCTAAAAAACTAGTTTATAACTCCAAAATGGCTGCTAAGGTAGATTCGTCTTTAGTACAAGATGGATATCAGTTGTATCATCATACGATGTTTTTTGCGCTTGGTGGTTTGATGCCGCGTTTCTCAACGCCAGTGGGAGCCCTCCCTCGTTCGGTCTCGTCTCCGCTTACGGCGAAGTCGGACCGAAACGGGGAATCCCAAGGCGCTCGAAACGGGCATCTTCACCAGGATAATCATATTCCACCACGAGTCGTCTGGTCCGTAGTTCAGCAAGGAATGAATACGGAAAATACTACAGCCAGGAGGTACCATTGGTATTCTGATAATATTGAAAATATTGTCATAGAGCCCCACAGCGGGATTGCCAGTCAGGCAAAAAGCAGCACGTTAAACCTAACTAACAGAAAGAGTAAAAAGGTCCAAGATAATTCCGTGGGATTCATTAAAGAAGGGTACAATTCCGTGATGAAAGATATAAATATCTTGAGGCGTCATTCATCTTCACTGTCAAGAATGATTTCAGTACAGAAAGGAGAAGCTCAGCTAACTTTGCTTGATTTGTATGATCAGGATTTTCATACTCACCCGGTGGTTGCAGAAGATTTTTCCAAATCAAAATATTTGGAGAAAGTCCTTTATCAGGCTTGTGAACAAAAACCCAAAAGTTATGAGAGTCTTTTGGCTCAAAAAGGAATCGGACCAAAAACGATGCGCGCTTTATCCCTAGTCTCTGAAGTAATCTATGGTGCTGCTCCAAGCTATGAAGACCCGGCACGTTACTCTTTTGCCCATGGTGGTAAGGATGCTATTCCCTATCCTGTGGATCGACAGACTTATGATAATACAATTGAGTTTTTTAAGAAAGTGATAAATAAAACGAGATTAGGATTTAGTGAAAAGCAAAAACTGGTTAGCAAATTGGAGTCAAAATAATAAATTTATCTTTTATCTTCTAATAGTTTATCAATTTTGTTTTCTAAATTTATTATCTTAGATTTGATCTCCGCAAGTTCTTTTTCTTCATCTTCTTCAACGAAAAAGCTGGCAATATTGGCTGTGATGACTGAGAAAAGGGCAATACCGACAAACATAAGGATAATTGCCAACGATCTCCCAAAAAAGGTCACCGGCACCCGATCGCCATAGCCAACAGCAGCGACTGTGGAGAATGCCCACCAGATACCATCACCAATAGTATGAATATTGGCTATCGGGCTTGATTGTTCAATTAAAAAAACAGCAACGCCGATAAATATAACAAAGGAAAATACAGCTAGTAAGACATAATGAAGCCTGTGGTAAATAAAAAGATGGAAAATATCCCATTTTTCGTGATTATGGTTTTTCATATTTAACATTTTAGATTTGCGATACCGTGTTTTTCGCTCCGTGGGCGTGCTCCCTTCGGTCCGCACCTCCCAAGTCGCTCAAAACAGGTCTCTGCAAATCCTAATTATTTATATTAATTTAAGATAAATTTCACAATACCGCAAAGCGGAAAAAAATGAAAAGATAAAGCCGGGGACTCCGTCCATAAACCCTTTGTGGCGAAAATAAGTTTTAAAAAACCAGACGGCAGGTTTAAGAAAAAAATAATCGATAAATAAACCGATTGACGGTTTAATTCCATTCTCTTTTAACTTGGTGGCTTCGAGAGTGTTGTAGCGATGCCATTTGTTGAGATATTCTTGAAATGTCGGGTATGGGAAATGTAAGAGTGGAGAATTTAGATAGCCTAAATGCAACGGGGCCTGCCCCTCTCTCGTCCCAGCCAGTGCTCGAGTATCTGCGCGCTGTCTAGGACCCCCTCCGGTCGGGCCACCCGTTGCATTGTTATTGTCTAATTCCTCGACTTCGTTCGAGGTCTCGGTCCTGCGGACCTCGACCTGTTCGTGAACTGTTTTACAGGGGAATTTGGCGACGCCGTTTTTATAAAGCCTTATAGTGTAGTCAGGATACTGGCCGCCTTTACGAAGCGGTTTGCCGAGGAAATAGTTAAGTCTGGGGAGCCAATAAGCAATTGGAGATTGCTTCGTCGCTTCACTCCTCGCAATGACAAATTGTATATCTTTTTTTAGTTCAGTCGAGACGACTTCATCCGCATCAAGCTGGAGAATCCAATCTTTGGTACAAGTTTCAATGGCCTTTTGTTTGTTGATGTGAAACATGGGGGGATTTGATGTTTCGATTAATTTGATTTTACTTTGTCTAGGGCTCGATGCCGAATTTTGAAGCTCCAGTGGGAGCCCTCCCTCGTGCGATCTAGCCTTCGTCTTTGACGAAGTCTGATCGTCACGGGGAATCCCAAGCGACGCTTCAAAATTGGCATCTGCGCCCATTTTCTTTTCAAAATCTTTAATAACTCTAATCGTATTATCAGTTGATGTGCCGTCGACGATGACGATTTCATCTACCCAATCATAGACTGACTCCAGACACGGAATGATATTTTGTTCTTCATTATGGACTGCGATGGCAACAGAGATTGTCATATATTGTTATTGTAATAAAAAAAAGCCTGTTTATGAGATTTTCTTAAATGTGCCATCAAGCAGAAGATAATAAAGATCTATTGACAGGTGAGAGTGCTTAGCCATAATTTTTGTTTTTGTCAGTTGAAGATCGTCACTGTGTCTTTTTTCGGTTGATTCATTGCCATAAGCACCGCAGTCTTCGTGATGGATAATGACGACCTTTTTTATTTCATGGAGTCGGACAGAGATAGCTATTTGCGATAAGATAAAATCTAAATCCTTGGAAGAGCCGGCAACTGAAATTCGATCGAAGGATTTCCCTTTTAAATTTGCTTTAATCCACTCGTCAATATAGTTTTGAAATCTAAAATCAATACAAGTGACTACGGCAGAATCACAAAAATGTGTTGACATAAGAAACAAATTATAGCTTATATGTTTTTAAAAATGAAGAGAAATCAATCCTGGTAGACAGAATTAGGCGTGTTAGTGTATAATACTATAAGATATATACAATATAAACTATGATTGAAGGACGCCATGAAATAAGCAGTGTAAGTGCTGAAGGAATAAGCTTTTCTCCTGGAACACCAATAAATGTCTTAATCGCTACACGAAATGGTGAACGAACTATAGGGCATGTTATTGACAATCTTTTTTCTCAACCATTACCTGAAAACACAATGTTAAATCTAACCATATGCGCTAATGGATGCACCGACCAAACAGTAAATGTAGTCAGAGAAGCTTTTACACGAGTACCAGAAACTCGAGAGGATATACAAACACAATTGATTGAATCGGATACTCCAGGTCATCCTTATGCCTTAAACACAATGATAAGGGAACTTGATGAACCTGAAATAGTTATCGCGCTTAATGATGATGTATTCCCCAGTATGGGTAGTTTACAAGCTTTGTATTTAGCTATGGTCGAAAATCCAGAACTTGGGGCTATAGGTATTCAGGGAAGACCAATTCCAACATATAGACATAAAAAAGCATCATTTGCCGAAAAGGTCGGCGTGGCTATGATAAATGGCCAACCAGATGGAGCTATAGGCGGGAATATGTGTGCATTTCGACCAAAAGCTATTGGCGAATTTCCGGATATCTTATCAGAAGATGTCTTTTTGACTTTCAAATCTTTATCTGAAACTGGCGGATATGGAATCGTTAATATAGAAGGGGAAAATGTATACTATTTTCTACCGAAAAGCTTAACCGATTTAGTGAGAGACACAGTAATTCATAAGACAGCTGAGCGTCAATTTGAGAGAAGATATCCAGAACACAGCGATGATTATGGAGCTTTGAAACAAGCATCAAAAAGAAGAGGAATAAGAAATAGATTTTCTCATAGATTAGTAGAAAATTCAGAATATTCAAGATCAACAAGATTGACAGCTGTGGCAGTATATCGATTAGCAGATTTAATAACTGGATTTAATGAAATAATGTATCCCCAAGTATCCGCTCAGTATAATCGCGTAAACAAAAGTGCATAAAGTTTTAAATAAATTATTTGTTTTGCAAAATTCTGTAAATAAACACTCCTTTTTTCCTTCGATTTGGACGCGGTTGATATGAAGTCCTTCGACTTCGCTCAGGACCTGCGGCTTGAAACCTGAAGCATGAAGCATATCTAAACTCATATCAGTGATTTTGAGGCGTTTTGATTCCGGGGTCAAGGTCCAGAGTCCGGGCCATGGATAAAGACCGCAAAAAAGATTATAGATTGTTTTAGCGGAGGAAGTGAGATGTGGGAAGTGAGAAGCTAGATTTTGATGTGGGATTTTTTGATTAATGCTAAAATCTTTAATTATTTTTGGCAATTCATCAGCAGTTAAAGGTTCATTGTGAAGGGCTTTTTTTAGAGTGGAAAGCGGGATAAAGCCATCGTCACGGGATAACCTTCGGGTGTAGGTGGCGTTTTGTTGATCTTGTTGAATTGGTTGAAATTGGTTGAAATTAGTTGAAATTAGTTTTTTAAAGAGTTCATATCCTAAGTCAGTTAATTTAATTTCCAGATCGGGACGTTTGTCTGTCGGTAATATTTCATATTCTTCTTGTGCAATAATCGGGCCGTGATCCATTTGCTCGTCCATTTGCATTAAAGTAACCCCGGTTTTTTCGTCTCCCATAATCAAGGGATAAGCCATTGGTGAAGCGCCACGGTATTTGGGGAGAAGGGAGGGGTGGATATTCCAAAAGCCATATTTTGGCAGTTTTAAAAGTTCTGTGGGAATTATTTCACCAAAGGCATAAAGGAGTACCAGGTCGATTTTCCGCAACAAATCAACCAACGAAAATTTACTCGTCAGGTCAACTCGCATCCCGACGCTATCGGTTTGTGGCCGTCGGGACCATTCGTCCTTCTGTCGACCTCGCAAAGCGAGGGCTTCATCAGGACTCACTTGCTCAGACAACTGACTGGTTCGTAAATTTTGTTGGTTTTTATATTGATAAATCGGTATTTGATATTGAGATGCTATTTGCTTAACCGGTGAAGGAGTTAGAATCTTTTTCCTGCCAACCGGCTTATCGGGTTGAGTGATGACTAATTTAACTTCCAGGGGTAAATCTTTATCAGTGAGTATTTTTTCCAGAAGTCGAGCGGAAAAAGCAGGAGTACCAAAGAAAGCAAGATTGAGCTTTTTCATAAATCAAATTATATTATATAACCCCCGAGGTTTTCCCGTCGCTTCGCTCCTCCTCAACCTCGGGGGTTGGGGGTTGGTCGGCTGAGAAATCCGGTGTGCCGAAAAAGCCTAGTTTGAGTTTCATGCCTATATTTTATAAAATAATTACATTAATTATGATAGGAGAAGAAGGAGGAGAAGGTTTTTCACGACTAGCTTTGCCATTAGAGCCATCAGTTGGCGAACCTGTTACTTCAGTTGTTCATTCGCCATATTTTCAAACAGCGGTAGATTATTTTCAAAGAACCGACGCTGATGCATTAGAGCAGCAACGATTAGTTGAATGTTTGACTGCCATTGATCAACAGAGTGTTGACAATTTAATATTATTTGAATCGGAAAAATACCCCGGAGTTAAATTTCCGATAACAACAATTGATGTTGAAAAAATCCCACCAATGTTATCTTTTGCGCAACGACCACCCGAAACTCCCGATGCTGTCGCGACTCCTATTCAGCATGAAGATTATGTTTTGTTTACAGCCTGGGCTTATCCGCCGGATGGTCATCCGTGGACCGCACAGGACATGGTATATGATCGGGTGATAAGCGAACTCGTAAAAGCAAGTAAACCAAATTCTAGCGTGCGAGTTCATGTAGTTGGTTATCCAAATTGTCTTTGGGGTCAGCTGACACCAGAGTGGGTTGAAGGCTTAAAAAAAACAGGATTTGCACAATATGGAGAAGCATTATCCGATTATGTAAATCAAATAGCTTCAGAAAGTAATGACGGTAGAATTATTTTACAGACAATGTCGATGGGATCGCCAATTACTCAGGCAGTTGTTGATAGACTGCCAGATCAAACAAAACCTAGAGCTCGAGTACTTCATGATAATCCGGCGGGTATTTATCCAGGAATTAAAGGTTTTGAAATGCTTGCAGGTTTTATTGGTGAGGGAGGTATTCGAAAGTTGGAAGCAAAGACTAAACAGATAGGAAGAGCAGGCACGGAATTTTATCAGCAAATGAAAACAGTGTTGGCGGCCCGTCAAATTGAAGCAATTGATGATCCAGAACAATTGAAACTTAAGAAAAAAGCCGGATTAACAGACGCAAAAAACGCTATAAAAGGGACAGAGCTTGATACGTCTGAGGTTAGAACTTTTATCAGAAAAGGAATATTGGATCCGACGACGTTTAGTCCGCTTGATTTATTTCGATATATTTCACAATCAGTAATGGGAAAGAGTTATACATTGAACAATGTTGACGATAGAGACGATGATCAAATTGGAAACCCTCGTTATCATAAAAGTCTTCAAATTGCTCATCGTAGTTTTCATAATATTAATCGGTTCCGGGCAAAAAAGTGGAGAAGAATGCTACTGAGAGTTAGTTCGTTGCCTAAAGAAAGAGACCAGACGGATATAGAACTATAGGGATAACCATATGTCCGATTATTGGGAATAAATAGCAAATAGAGTTTAAGTAAAAAAAATGGGATAAAGACCTATATCTGTATATATTAGTAGTACATTCTCAGAACTATATTATAAGATATATATTCATGAAGCATGAAACTTGAAACATGAAGTATTATCTAGTTACTTGAAAACTCTGGACTTTTTGGAGTAATTGTTTTGCTTCTACATTTTCTTCAAAATATTTTCTTACCGGTTGTATTAGTGTATCGATAGATTGAGTCACTGCTTTTTTTAGATCTTGAGGATGGAGTTCTTTATTTAAAAATGCTTTTTCAAGATCGGCATACGTTTTAAAGGAAATTGTCCCACCGAATTTTTCGGGTCTTTCAATAATTAACTTATCTATGTTCAATCGATTAAACGATTGAAAGATAATATATTTGCAATATTCCAAAATTGGATTTTCATTGATATCGCCTTCCAAACAATATGCTTTATTGATTTTACGCGCGATATCATCTGATGAGTCTGTCATAAAGATTGCCGAATCCGGATTTGATTTTGACATTTTAAGTTGAATAGTGCGGGCGAGTTTCGTCGCGGGACCTGTCTCACCCTCGTCCCAGCCAGTGCTCGAGGACTGCGCGCTGTCTGGGACCCCCTCCGGGATCGACACCCGCTCCCCTTGAGGCGGCTTTGATAATCCCATTAACATGTGGTGTGAAACCACTACCGGTTTCCAAAACCCCAATTGTGGGCCAATCTCACGGGCTAACATATTGACTTTCCGTTGATCCATACCTAGTTGAGTGATTTTGGCATTTAGCATATAAATATCTGCTACTTGCATACAAGAGTAAATGATATTAGCGCCTGTTAGAGCGTCAAGTGATTCGGCTCTACCCATCATTTCGGCGGTTCTGATAAATCTTTTCAATACATTAGTTCTGCCAACTTGAATAACGAGTTTCCAATAATCAGGGTTTTTTACCATATCTGATGCCCATACAAACTCAACATTATCCATATCCATTCCACAAGCTTTCCAAACATCAATAAAGTATTTTCCGACAGTCTGGATCTTATCCAAATCCCCGCCCATTTTGTTATTGGCCATGGCGTGCCAATCAGCTACCCACATCTTAAATTTGATTCCGGCCTTGGTCATTTTATTGATATTAATGGCGCGCAAGATTCCCTGAGCAATATGTATTTGTCCTGAAGGTTCAAAGCCGTCATAGGCGATAATTTCTTCACCTGATTCCAGAAGTTTTTTGAGTTCTTCCTCTGTCGTGATCTCCTCGCCGACCTCATGAAAGAGATTGAGTTTTTCGTCAGTGGTCATAAGAAATAGTATAGCATTTAAATTAAACCACGAGGTTCAAAACTTAGCAGATTCTGTCACGATTTTCCTTCCAGTCAGTGCTCACTTCGTTGTGCGCTGTCTGGCCCGCCCTCCCAATCGTGCCACCTGCTAAGTTTTTTGGTTATTATTTAATTATTTATTAAATTCCAAAGTTTTCAGAACCAAGTCGGCTAAATTATCACTGATTTCAAAAAAAATCGAGCGGTTTTTAGATGAATTGAGTGCGACAAACATAATTATTTGGTCATTTTTTCTAAAGAGTTTTATTTTTTGATTTTGTATAGTCAATTCTTTTTGTGGATCGAGTTCTGAAAGTGCTTCTTTTTTATTAAATACTTCAGTCTTATTACATTCATAATAAACATTTGAGTTTTGGCCGGAAAGTTTTGATGATTCGGATGATATTTTATTTTCCTCCATGAATTTAGGGTAAATAAAATTGAACCCGCAGATTTTATTTTGATAATTAACAAATTCCAGTGAGACTGCTGTCGGAGACGGCGTATCAGTCGGGATCATATTTATTGTCGGTTTTGGAACATAAGTCTTATCCATCTTCTCTACCCGGCGACCCAAACGAAAACCGACAAGAAAAGTCAAGAGAGCTAAAAGAAGGAAAAATAAAATCATTGGGCGGGAATTGATTTGCATGAAGATATTGTATCATGAAACATGAAGCTTGAAACATGAAGCCAGATCCTGAATCCTGAAACATTTTTACAGCTGGTCTAGGTCGGTTTGAAGAGTGTTTAAGTCGTCGTCGATATTGTCGACTTGCACATCAACCACTTCTTTTTCCAATGGAGAGCTAAAGGACAACGTTGGAGATGGTCCGATAACTGGTAAAGGGGGCAGTGGAGTCGGAGCTTCAATTTGATTGGTCAAATTCTTAACAATTCTATTCTTAAACTGGACTAATTGTTGATTTAGCGTAAAAAGATAAAACATGCTGCTGAAAATTATTAAAATTAGCATCACAATAACACCGAAAAGGATTTTTTCGGTTTTCTCGCTTGGTTTCTTGTTGAATTGATTAATCGGTTCCATGTTTTACTTTAAGATCCTGAAATAAGTTCAGGATGACATTTTTCTAATCATTATTAATTTGCTGATTGAGTTGATGTTTTAAGTGATGTACTTCCTGCAACTTTAGCCAATTGAGAAGCTGCAGCATGGACCAATTGTCTGGCATCAATAATAACTTTTAAGGTGTTTCTTAGATCATTTTGTAAGCTCGAGACAGTTTGGCCAACATCTACTCTGACAGTCGATTCGTCGTTAATATTAATTACATATTCCTTTTTTCCTTGATCAGTCACTGCGGTTTTCGCGTTATCAAGCGCTATCTGGGCTGAAGATATTGCAGTTTCCACATTGTAAACATCAATTCCTTTGGCTTTTGCCTGATTGGTTAAATTTTTAATTTTCTGAAGTATCTGGTTTAACCGTGCAATTACTCTTAAAAAATGATCCATTCTATTTTTATTTATTGTTGATAAGCGATTATTTATTCTTTCAACGATTTGTTTCTTTTTTGCATCTTTGAAGGCTTCCAACTTTTGGCGATATTCTGTTTTCAAGTCTTTAATTTTTTCTTTGACTTCCTCATTTATTTGATCTTTGATCTCTTTCTTCTTTTGCTGCATATCGTCGATGATTTCTTTTCTTTTCTCCATCATGGTAGGCTTCAGATTTAAAGTATTAGATTGGGTAGCTTCTTCTGCCAAGACAAGAGATATATTTGATGAAAGAAGTATGAAAAAAACAAAGCAAAAAATATTTTGTTTATTTACCGACATTGGTATAATTCTAATCTTGAATCGATAACAAGTCAATATAAAAATTTTTATGCTGCTTTGAGGAATCCTGTGAGTTCTTCTTGAGTTATCTGACGTGGTCGCTGTTGGCAAAGCTCAAGAATTGCTTCCGCTTTTCCTGGTGTGTCTTTGCCTTGCAACTGTTGAGCAACAAAAGCTCGATATGCAGAATAGCCAAAGATATAGTGTCGTAAATATCGAAACTCACGTAATTCTTGTTTAATATCTTTATCGACTATGAGACTTTTAATCGCCGCAGCTTTGAATTTATCAATTGCCGTCATACCATCTCCTCCGATATCTTGATGTTCTACCTCTTCATAGTCCAAGAAGCGTTGCCAAGCCAGACGTACTCCGGTACTAAAGTCAGCATCAGTCGCGGGACTATAAAACACATGATCATAGTAATTTTGTAGTTCTTTGGGATCGACGGTTTGTCCAGTAATTCGATAAAGCTCCATTGCCGCCTTAGTGAACGAATCAGTATCAGGAAATAGTAGAGGCCGCATATTTGTTGCAATTCCTTCAGAGAGTGGAGGCGTGACAGCATCATAAACAGCATATTCAGACTCACCGTCTCTTTGATAAAAATTATATTGATAGGGTAAATGAAGCCCATGGCCAAGTTCATGGCAGATCCCTTCGAGAAGTCGATGTGCTGATAGATGCGTACTGGGATAAATCACTAATTTTGATTTCCCAGGTGGTGGGACAAAGGTAAAAAAATATGCATAACCCGGTTTTTTATCGTGATCTACTGACACTTCAACATCTGGTAGAGTAAGGCCGAGCTCCTGGACACGACCCATGATTATATCCTTTGCTTTTTCAGCTAATTGAGGTCCATGTTTTTCGACGTCGGTAAACGTTAGTTCATTAAGATATTGTTGTTTTTTAGCCCGGATAAGTTCGGGATCTTTTAAATAGTCTTGTTTGACCGGTTCTCCGGTAGCTTCAGAAACAAATGCCGCATTTGATAATTCTTTACCATCTGGATCCTGCGGCGGTTTCTTCAAAACTCGAATCGGAATACAGTCGTAAGCACGACTGTAATAAGCATCTAACTCCTTTTCGCTGACAGGAGCTTTTTCAATTAATTCCCTGGGATTAAATCCAAAAGCAGTTTGGCAAATCTCAGACGAAGCATGTCTGGTTGTGCCGCTTTCATGATCGTAAAGCTGGTGAAGCGCGGCAGTTCGATGAGCAAGCGCCACATCCCTTGGCTGACTACTTCCTTCCAGATTTGATGCTAATTCTTCAAAAGCCAGCGGGATGTGTGGTTCTGGCATTGGGGTTGCATGAAACGCGGAAAATAAAAAATGACGATCTTGATCAGGCAAATCAGAAACATAACGTTTTCCATTATAATGATCGTGGACTCCCTGCAGAATTTGAAGATACTCATAACCGTTAGGATCGCTTTCTTTCAATGCTTGCATCTCTGCTGTTTCTTCTGCCATAGATTTATACTACTTAAAATCTGAAACTAAAGTATATATTAAAGCATGAATAAAGCCCAGTGATATAATTGGAGAAAATGAAACAAAATAAAATAAAATTCATCTATTTTGATGTCGGTGGAGTGATTGTCAACTGGAGAATCGGTGTCGATAAGTTTGCCAAACAGTATCAAAAAAAATTGACACATGTTTTTAGTACTTTTAACAAATATGACAGCGATTTCTGCCGAGGACTTTATCCGGCTAAAAAAATAAATGAAATTTTTCGCAAAGAATATAAAATAAAAGACAAGCTTTTTGATTTTCATGACTATGTCATCAACCGCTTTGTGCCGATTAAAGAAGTGCATGATTTGATTAAAGATTTAGACACAGAATATCGATTGGGGCTTTTGACGAATCTTCATCCCGGATCATATCAGATGACCGCATTGAAAAACCACCTACCGAAAATTAATTTTGAGATCGTTATTCAATCCTGTGAAGTCGGGTTTATCAAACCGGAAAAAGAAATATATTTATTGGCGCGTGAAAAAGCAGGAGTTAAACATGAGGAAATTCTCTTTATCGATGATATAAAAATAAATGTGGAGGAAGCGGCAAAACTTGGCTGGAACGTAGTCCATTTTGATGAAAATAATGCTAAATCTTCTGTCTCACAAATTCGTAGGATATTGTCGATGTAACAGTGAAATTACATTGCAATATTATTTAATATTTAATCCGAAATTGTCGAAATTGATTGCCTGTTTATGTTGTCAGTTAGCTTAATTTGACCCTTTCTGTCAACCTCCGAGGTTGTTAGCTTCGATTCCTTGATAATGAAGCAGTTTAGGAACCATTTTAATTAAGAAAAACGTAGCGACAATTGTCCCGACTCCGCCAACGATGACTGAAAAAGGCGTACCGACAAGGGCAGCCAGAAAACCGGCTTCGGCTTCACCAAGTTGCGGACCGCCCATAAAGAAAATCATATTGATCGAAACCATTCTGCCCCGCAAGGAGTCGGGCGTTATCATCTGCCTTATGGTATTTCTAATGACAGTTGAAACCATATCACCGGCACCGATGATCATTAGAAAAAAGAGCGACAGATAAAAGTTTCTTGAAATTCCAAAAAGAATAGTTCCTAATCCAAAAAAACAAATAGCGGTTACTAATATTTTCCCCTGATTTTTAAAATGCCCAAGTGATGAAGTGATAAGCCCCGCAATGATCGCACCCAAGGCAGGAGCAGCATAGAGAAGCCCCAAACCCTGTGGACCGACATGAAGAATATCCAGGGCAAAAATCGGCAAAAGCACCGTCGCCGAGGCAAAAAAAGTGGCAAAAAAATCCAGAAGCATGGTCGAGTAAATCAGCGGTGTTTTTTTGACAAAATTCAGTCCCTCTTTTAGCGACTGCAGGTAATGCAGCGAATTCTCTGCTTTAATTTGACGAAGTGGACTAATCATAATCATGGAAATTATTACACTGACAAATGAAATAGCATTAATTAAATATATCGGTCCGACGCCAAACCCCGCGATTATAAATCCGGCGATTGCGGGACCTATCAAAACTGCTGATTGCCACATAATGACAGTCAGACTAGTGGCATTCATAAAATATTTTTTTGGCACCAAATGGGGAACGGTCGACTGGCGTGCCGGAATCTCAAAAGCAGTGCACATGGCAATCAGCGCGATAATCAGATAGATAAAAAGTGGGTTGATTTGATTACTTATTGTCATGTATGCCAATAAACTTGAAAGTATTATCATCAGTATTGAAGTGGTCATGATTATTTTTTTGCGGTCAAACCTGTCAGCGACAATTCCACCAAATGGCGAAGAAAACAGAACCGGGACAAATCTTGATAGTCCAATAATCCCCAATGAAAGTGCCGAGCCAGTGAGTAGGTAAATATGCCAATTGATCGCGACAATTTGCATCTCGCTGCCGATACGGGAGATAATCATCGCCCACCAATAAATCTTAAAATCGCGAAATTGAAGCGCAGTAAAGGGAGAATTTATTGGCGTCATAGAAAAATAAGTATAACAAAGATCAACCCCCGAGGTTCTTATTTTCATTGATTTGAGTCAAACCTCGGGGGTTAAACGAGGTGAGGGTGAGGGTTAAACAAAAATGTGAGGTTGAGATTATATTGTCAGTGTAGTATAATTTTTATATGGCAGACGAACGACAACCTACTTCATATGCAGGTATTGTTGCAGGCTATTCACGTTTACAGGCAGCTGATCCAGTAGTATTCGCTCTAGCCGAGCGTGAAGCTGCTCGTCAAGATCTGACGCTTCGGATGACTCCATCTGAAAATTATGTCTCCCAAGCTGTTATACAAGCGCTAGCGACGCCATTTATGAATAACTACGCTGAAGGACATCCTGAGGGAAGATATTATCAAGGACAAGAAGGAAACAATGCCATTGAAAATTTGGCAATGGGGCGGGCACGAGAGCTTTTCGGAGTTCCATATGTAAATGTTCAACCCCTATCAGGGTCACCAGCCAATGCGGCAGTTGAATTTGCATTGACAGATTATCAAGATACAGTTATGGGTCTGTCTTTAAAAAGTGGTGGTCATCTAACTCATGGAGTTCCTGATATTACGTTTTCGGGACGATGGGGCAAGAGTGTCCAATATGAAGTAGGAGAAGATGGTTTAATCGATTATGACGCTTTTGAAAGACAAGCAATTGATGCGAAACCAAAAATGATTATTGTTGGTATAACTAGCCATCCCCGTGAGATAAATTATAAAAGATTAGCTGAAATTGCAAAAGCCGCAGGTGATGCTATCTTGGTTGCTGATATTTCACATACTGCCGGGCTGGTGGTCGGAGGAGCCCATAATAATCCGGCAGAATATGTTCACATTATTACGACAACAACACATAAAACTTTACGTGGTCCCCGAGGTGCGATCATAGCCGTAACCAATAAAGGTTTAGAAAAAGATCCTGAAATGGATAAGAAAGTCAGAATGGCGGTCTTTCCCGGAATGCAGGGCGGTCCTCATATGGAGACAATAGCAGCTATGGCTGTAGCTTTTGAAGAGGCAAGCCAACCTCAATTTAGAGAATATGCTCATCAAACCGTCGCAAATGCACAAACACTTGCCGACGAGATGATGAATAAAGGTTATAAGCTGGTGACCGGAGGTACTGATAATCACTTAATGGTCGTTGATTTACAGAAGGAAGGAATTCTCGGAAACACTGTAGCAGAAGGACTTGAGGCGGCAGGAATTGTCCTCAATCGTAATGCAGTTCCAAATGATCCAAATCCACCCTTTTATCCATCGGGATATCGGATGGGAACACCAGCCCTAACAAGTCGCGGTATGAAAGAAGATCAAATGAAGCAAATTGCCGGATGGATTGATGATGTGACAAAAGCACTATTGGAAGCAAAGAGTTCACTATCAGCAGAAAGAATTCAGGCCGGAGAAGCGGATGTAAATGAAAGAAAAAAAGTTGAACGCAATGCCATCATCGCAAAAGCAGCTCCGGCTATTCAAGCGATAAAAGAACAAGTTGAAGCTCTTTGCCGTCAATATCCAATTCCTCTTGCATATTGATTTTCACTCATTGTTGAAGTAATATAACTTGTGTTTCCTTCGGGGCAGGGTGTGATTCCCGGCCGGTGGTTCACCCGCGCAAATTTCTACGAAATTTGTTCGGGTAAAGCCCACGAGTCTTGCTTTTGCAGGACATGAACTGGATAGTTACCAGTGCCGACGGTTCACCCGCGCAAATTTCTACGAAATTTGTTCGGGTAAAGTCCGGAGTGCAAAAAAGCACATTACTCGAGAGAGTAAAGAAAGAAGGAAGAGAATAACGAAAATACGAAAATATGTAGTACGAAAATACTAGGGTGTTTTTGTTTATTCTTATTTTTGTGTATTATCTATGCCCCGAAGAGATTCGGGGTTTATTTTTTATAAATTTAGATTCTGGTCAAGCCAGAATAACTAAGATTACTTATGAAAAAGATACTTACCATCGGGCCGCTATTTATCATTCTTGCCGCGCTCTTATGGAGTGCTGACGGACTGCTTCGCGTCAGTCTTTATACATTGCCACCAACCGTAGTTGTTTTTTGGGAGCATATCTTAGGCGTCATCATTCTAATGCCTTTTATCCTTCCAAAACTGAAAGAACTAAAAAATTTAAGAAGGAAGGAGTGGATATCAATGATTTTGGTCGGTATTTTTTCCGGAGCATTGGGAACAATTTTTTATACTGCGGCACTTGGTAAAGTCAACTTTATTCAATTTTCTGTCGTTGCACTTCTTCAACAACTTCAACCAATTTGGGCTATTCTCACGGCAGCAATTCTATTAAAAGAAAAGATATCCAAGAATTTTGTAAAGTGGGCGGCTTTAGCTATCATCGCATCATACTTTGTCACTTTCAAAGACATGCGAGTTAACTTGACGAGCGGAATGGGGACCGTCATTGCCGCTGGACTGGCGTTGGCAGCCGGGATGATGTGGGCGATGTCAACTTCATTCTCAAAAGTAGTTTTAAATAAAGTCAGCCACTCGATAGCCACATTGCTTCGTTTTGTCATTGCACCGGCATTTATTTTTATACTGCTTTTTTCGACAAATAAAATCCCGTCCTTAACACAAATAGACCAGAAACAATGGTTGACGCTTCTTATAATCACCTTGTCAACAGGATTAGTTGCTCAACTTATATATTACTTCGGACTTAAAAAAACGCCGGCACGAGTAGCGGCGATCTGCGAGTTGACCTGGCCTGCCAGCGCAATATTTATCGACTATTTTTATTTTCATAAAGGCCTATCACCGACTCAGATTATCGGAGTCTTAGTACTTGTAACTGCGATTAGGAAAGTCACTAAATACAGAAAATGAAAAACAGTTGGATAAAGGCAAAAGTACTTAAAGGTGATAAAAAGGGTAGATTAATCGGATTTCCTACGGTCAATCTTGATCCAAAGATATTGCCTGTGGTTTTTAATCATGGGATATATACGGCATTGGTGAAATATAAGAATAATGAATATTTAGGCACGCTTTTTTATGGTCCACGACTTGTCAAAGGTGAGACTCACCCGGTTTTAGAAATATATATCCATGATTTTAACGAAGATATTTATGATCATGAAGTCGAGTTTATTGTCCATTCATTTATCCGTGATGTCTGCAATTTTGGCAGTTTTGATGAATTAAAAGTGGAGATGGAGAGGGATATTGAGAAGACAAAACAATTGTTAATGCCATAATTGACTTTCTATAGGTCTCACATTATAATATATGGCTATGAATCCAGCCGAACAGGGAACGGGAACGCATATCACACGTCGTCAATTACTTGGTCTTGCTGCTGCCGCAGCAGTAGCACCTGTGGTTATACCTCTAGCTGACCGTATTTTGGGTTCTACTCCTGTTGCAGCTAAACCAGCGTGGCAACCTCATTCGGAATTCATGGATTTAACAGCAGACGGACCTGAATTTGAAGTTGATGTAACTGAATACTTATATCCTAATATTTACCTTAATCCCGCTCATATAGTTAGTTGCGGTGATGATAGCGTAGCTATGGGTGGTGAGCAAAACATATTTTTCGGAAAATTTGATAAAAAAAGTGCAACTGCTTCCTGGTCACGACCACTTCCGCTTGGTGAAAGCACAAGTTTAATGAGTATGCATTATGATAAATACTCAAGACGGCTCTTAACTACTGCGTATGATCCAGATGATGCAAAACCAAAACAGACAATCTATGCTGTCCCCATAACCAAGGATGGAGAAGTGGAAGAAATCGATATCGCTGATTTAGGTTTAACAGAAGTCAGTCAAGTCATAGGCTTAACTAACGGTAATCTGGTTATCGCCGGACTCAGCCAAGAGCAGGAAGCGTATCCGTATCCGGGTTCAAGTCCGGAATCATCACCGACTTTGATTGTCACTGATAAAGATGGAAAACAAGTATCTAAGGTAAAACCGACAGCTGCACAAGGAGCAAAATTAACAGACATATGTTCTTTGGAGCTACTAGATGATGAAAAAAGTGTCGTGATCTCAACTGCAGCTGTTGATGGCCAGCAACATTTAACAGTGTTTCGGCTCGATGAAGATGACAGCTCTATGGAGCAGCAAGGTACCTGGACCATGTCAAATGAGGCCTTACGGTTCCATAGATTACGATTTATTCGACAATCACCAACTGACAAAAATATTTATTATTACTGTCCAAAAGCATCGTCGGGGCTTTTATTGGCTTTTTCGTTTAACGAAGGTCAGCCAGTGCTCGTAGGTGCTATTAACGGAGAAACACAATCCGATGTTGGCGTTGGCGTGACCAGTTTTACAGCCAGTGACGGACAACAACTTGATGCTTATGTTAATTATAGTGAAGATCCGGATCACAGTCAGCTCCTGGGACAACTGAAGGTTGTGACAGCAACTGCACAAGGGGTAGTCAATCCTACGGGTTTGACAAGTAAATTTAAAGATTTCGATCATACAAAAGCGATCTCGCCGGATGGTCGATGGATTTATACCCAGGATACACAGGAGCTGGGTAGATTACGTCGGATTGAATTAAACAATACGACCCATAAGATTCATCTGCCAAGAGTTAATGCTAAATAATTTTTTAATTTGCTTGACATCAGCGAATTTCTCGATATAATAAGATTGATCCTCCGAAAAATGAGGACAAGGCACTTTAAAAAGTTTTTCCTAACAACTTCAAGGATTAGGGTATTCCCGGAAGACCTGAAAGGGTTTGAAGGGTATTCAATGCTGTTCTGTCATACTTAACTGTGATAGACGCATCTTCCCGTTTGTCTTTGGGGAAAAACTTTTTTGTACGCCTACCTCAAATTTGAGGAGGATCTTTAGTTATCCAAAAAGAAATTATTCCCATTTATTTCGAGATCTTTTTTTGTTAAAGTGAATAGTTTTATATCGATATAAATAAATTAAATGTTGCTTCTTTTTTATAAATTTTTTTCTAATCCAACTTATGCCTAATGATGACAGCGGTACTCTTACCGCAGAAGATTTGTTAAAAGATGTTCTTCCCCAACAAAACGTCCCCGAGGAAGAAATTAAAGATAAGGAGAAAGCCAAGCCAAAGTCAGAAGAGATAATACAAGAACCTCAAGCAAGTGAAGACAGTTCACTTGAAGAGAGGATCGCCGAAGACCTTAAAAATGCCTATTTAGCCAAGGGAATTTTGGAAATTACATATAATGGCTTTGGATTTTTGCGTCCTAAATTTACCCAGTCACCTGATGATATTTATGTTTCCCAGTCTCAAATAAGAAAGTTTTGGTTGCGACCCGGAGATGAGATTGAAGGGATGGTAAGACCTCCAAAGCAAAATGAGAGATTTAATGGATTACTTCGAATCGAAAAAATTAACGGACTTTCTATGAGTGAGATGGAGAGCTTTAAGCGAAAGAAATTTGATGATCTTGTATCACTTCATCCTGATAAACAAATAGTTCTTGAGACCGAAACTGATGTTCTTTCAACGAGAATTATTGATTTGATTTCACCGATAGGGTTTGGCCAGCGAGGTTTGATCGTATCTCAACCAAAAGCTGGTAAAACCACACTTCTTAAAGAAATTGCTGCCGGTATTACAAAAAATCACCCAAAAGCTAGCTTGATGGCAATTTTAATCGGTGAGCGACCTGAAGAAGTCACTGATTTGAAACGATCAATTCAGGGAATGGTAGTGGCTTCTAATTTTGATCAATCACCAAGAGATCAAATAAAGGCTGCTGAGATCGGGCTTGAAGCGGGAAAAAGATTAGTTGAAACCGGCAAGGATGTGATAATCCTACTTGATTCTATCACCCGTCTTGCCAGAGCATATAACCTAGCGGTAGACCCGTCAGGTCGAACACTTTCCGGTGGGTTTGATCCGGCAGCTCTTTACCCGGCCAAGCGATTCTTGGGAGCGGCGCGAAATTGTGAGGAAGGTGGAAGTCTGACGATTATCGGTACCTGTCTTGTCAGCACCGAATCACGGATGGATGATCTAATTTATGAAGAGTTCAAAGGAACAGGTAATATGGAGGTACATCTAGATAGAGCGTATGCTAATAAACGTATTTTTCCTGCTCTTGATGTGGAAAAATCCGGTACACGCCATGATGAGCTTCTTTATGATAAAAAAATATTGCCAAAAATAACGACTTTAAGGCGGATGTTGGCGCTACTTAACCCTGAAGAGAGGATCATGGGCCTGATCGATAAACTCGGCAAAACCAAAAGCAATAAGGACTTTTTGGAGACCTTAAGCGGGGGGAAGTAAATCTTCATGAAAAAACTTAATGGCCACGACAAATGGCCAATATGGCTACGTATCATAATTGCGTTTGTCCTAGTCTTTATATTAATTATCATCGGTGTTTTTTTAATGATCCGGCAGTTGTCTCAGATTGAGAATCTACCCAATTCATACAAAGAAAAAGTCATGGAAGAGGTAGTATCTAATTACAAGCAAATTCCAGGTGTCCAAGAAAAACTTAAAAGACAAGGAATAGAAATCCCGGCAATCGGGAAAGAGGAGCGGAAAAATCAACTACAGGAATGGGTCCAAAAAATTGAAAAATTTTATCTAAGCATGGGTAGATATCCGACCCGGGAAGAAGTTGAAGCTTGGGAACAATGGAATCGGCCGGATTATAAAACATGTGAAATTGCCGGTAAATCTCAAGCGGTTTTATATACTCCGTTGACATTATTCTTCGGCCCTAAAGAAAGCCCTGCTCCTTTTTATATTTATCGAACCGAGACGAAAAGATATGAAGAGAAAATGATCAGCTATGGAGAGCATATAATCGATTGTCTTACTGAGGATAATACCAAAGCAGAACTAGAGACGATGAGAGAAAAGATAAAACAGTTTCAAGTTTCAAAAGGTAGATTGCCAAGTTATAACGAGGTAAAAAAACTTGGATCAGGAATCGACAAATTTTCTATAGATACTTGTCGATCAAAAGATGGAAAAAATCAGTTGACATTAAGTATGACTATTGGTGGTTATTCCGATCCCCAATATGGAATGAATACTCCTTCAAAATTAATTCTTTATAGAACGTTTACTGATAATATTGAAGAACGGGAATTAAGTCTGACTCCAGGTTGGTTTACTGCTGATTGTCCATAATCAATTCGTCCTGTCTGGTTCACCTCGGAATGTGAGGAGTTGCTATTTTTTTCCTTATACAGGCAAAATTAGATAGAGAAGAACTTAAGGGAAATAAAGGAAAATAAGGGAATTCCACTTCATCAAGGCTGGCAATGGACCAACTTGGTAGGTTTGGCCCGCCATAGCGTCACTGTCAACCTCGGAGGTTGATGACAATTATTTAGCCGTTGACAAACTTTAAGAATTATGTAATAATTCTTAAATCATGATAAGACAATTAATAACCAGTGAAGAATTTACTAGTATTCAGGAAGCTCAAGCAGGACTAGCGAAAATTTTTGCCAGAGCAGCAGAAAGAGGGAGTTTTTACCGAGTTTTGCGCAATAATCTATCTTTAGGAGTATTGATTCCAGATAATATCTGGGAAAGTCTGCTTGAAGATTTGGAAGCGTTGTCGTCAACTTCATATCTGACGATGATAGAGAAATCCCGGCAATCAAAAAAACTATACTCAGCAATCGATGTTAAAAAAAGATTACGTTTTAAATAATGTGGCAATATAGATTCACGGAAATTGCATTTAAACAGATAAAAAAACTGCCCATATTAGAAAGCCAACGGATTATTACTAAACTTGACTTTTTCTGTAAACAGGAAAATCCTTTAAAACTTGCAGATTATTTAACTGATTTCCGACTTGGTAGTTATCGGTTTCGAATCGGCGATTATCGGGTCATTTTTGATGTCAAAGACGAGTACATTGTTGTTCTTGCTGTAGGCCACCGACGTGATATTTATCGGAAAAATTAAAAGGCGACAAAGGGTTGAGCGCGAAAAAACGGGGAGTATGAAAAGTGTATACTTTGTTTATGGTGGCTAGGAAGAAATCGAAAGCTGACTTATATAGATTTCTCCTTTTGGTTTTGATAATTTTATCATCCATAAGTGCAATCCTGTTAAAGCTAAAATTCACTACTTTTTATTGCGGTCTTATCAAAAATAGTAGATTCTGTCGTTCCTTTCCTCCTTCGCAAAAGCTTTGGGAGGACGCGCGTCTCTCCAGCCTGCCCCGCGAAGCTCAGCGAAGTGGGGTCACGATACCTACTATTATTGATGCTATTGTATCTCGAGTAGTCGATGGTGATACTTTTGATATTGAGGATGGCCGGAGGATCAGACTGGCATCCGTTGACGCGCCTGAATATCAGGAGCAGTGTTATAGCTTCGAGTCTAGAGAGTATTTGAAAAACCTCGTTGAAAACAAACAAGTGAGACTGGAAATCATCAAAAAAGATAATTTTGGCCGGGAGGTAGCATTTGTCTTTGTCAATAATCAGCTTGTACAGGAGATGACGCTCCGGCAGGGAACTGTAATCTTTATACCTCAAACAAAACAAACAGTTTATGATGTCAGATTAGAGCAAGCGCAAAGGGAAGCCAAAAATATGCAGCGGGGACTTTGGTCGTCAACTTGTGAAAATAAGCGCGATCCGAACTGCAATATCAAAGCCAATGTACGCAAGCAGGAAAAGACGAAAATATATCATCTCCCCAGCTGCTACAACTATGAACGGATCGTCGTCAACGAACGACTTGGTGACAAATGGTTTTGCACTGAAGCGCAGGCGATTAATGCAGGGTTTACAAAATCGTTAAATTGCCGCGATAATTAATAGTTGACAACAACCTCAAGGATTATCGGATTGAGGAGATAAAAAGAGATTTTGGCATGATTATATTAACTCCGGGTTTTTTTCTCCAATATCTGAGAAGTAAAAAATAGAACAAAGAGAACCGAAGGGCTAGTAACCCTCGGAGCTTCAAATTGATGTCGATAAGCAATTAATGTTCCTATATACTTGAAATATGGCCGGATTACCCCTACCTGAAAACGCTATTCCATCTTCTGTCGCAGTCGGTAGGGTCTTAACGATTGAACCAAAACCTTTGACTCCTGAGATACAACAGAGAAATCGTAGTATTGTTAAAGCTGGATTTTTAAATACAGATAAAAGGGGTGCTAGCCGGATTGAAGCCGGTGTTTGCGGCAACGCATTTTCGCAGTTATGGCAAGAGTGTGGTGATCCAGTCGGTTGGACTGATGCTGATATGGTACGACCAGAAATCCAAGATTTGGTAATGGGCTATCGCACTTTCGGCAGATTGGCCGGGGGGCAACCGCTTATTGCCGATGAAATTGCCGTTCTTCAAAAACTCCTCAGTCGTCAGCAAAAACTCAATGAAGCAAACAGTCAAACAAGATCGTCTAAAGCCACCCTTGCTACGGTGGATCAAATTACAAAAGCGACCGAATGGATAAAAGCTAATTAGGCGCAAGTTAATAAAATTCGTGTTGCTCTTAACTCTGGAATCCCGACAGAGAAAGTTCGTTATGCCACCTCATCTATGACTATTCCAGCCGTTTGGGCCAAACCTGGTGAAGATATGGATGCCGAATTTACCAGAGGTATCGTTAGCTTATATGATCTTTGTTTAAGACGCACTGACACGGAGCGCACTGAAGATGCTCGTCTAAATGCCCTATACCAAAACGAACCGGTACGACCTGAAATGACCGATGAAGAAAAAAGACGTGTCTATTTGGAATTGCAACTAGCGCTTGAACAAGCGCAAGTTGCAGAACAAAAAAAAGCCGAAGAGGATGTAAAAAAACGATTAGAAAAACAGATGGATAATCAAATGGCGGCTTAATCTTCTTTTAAATTCCTCTTGAAAATAGGAAAAAGACTTTATATACTGGGTCCCAGTATAATTACAAATTTCTAACTATTATTAATTTATAAGAAACAAGTAACAATCACCAAGATACAAACAATAACCAATAACCAAATTTCAAGAAACAAACTCGTTTGAAATTTGTGATTTGTTTGTTTCTTGTAACTTGTATCTTGTTACTTATTTTAAAAATATATGGCTAATGATCCTTATTCCAATGCATTAAGTTTTTTATCAGAAATTGAGAAATACCTGCGGCCCGAGTATAAAAAATACCTTTCCCGCTTGACTAAACCTCAAAATATTCACAAAGGCAAGATTAAAGTCAAAATGGATGATGGTAAACAAAAAGAATTTGTCGCGTTTCGCTCACAACACAGTGATGCTTTAGGACCATTTAAAGGCGGAATAAGATTTCATCAAAACGTCACTGAGTCTGAGGTCAAAGCATTGTCATTGTGGATGAGTATCAAATGTTCTGTCGCTGGTATTCCACTGGGTGGCGGAAAAGGAGGAATCATTGTCGATCCTAAAAAATTGTCTCCTCTTGAGCTCGAACGCTTGAGCCGGGCTTACGCCAAATTTATTGCTCCGATAATCGGTGAAAAAAAAGACGTTCCGGCGCCTGACGTCAACACTACTCCTCAGATCATGGCCTGGATGCTTGATGAATATGAAAAAATAATTGGTTACAAAGCGCCGGGTACTTTCACCGGTAAACCTCTGGCTCTTGGTGGATCGAAAGGCAGGACAAAAGCTACCGGATATGGCGGCGTCTTAGCTTTGAAATATTTACTTGATCAGCTTAAAAAAGAAAAAAAAGCCAAATGGGTAGAAAAACCAGTATCTCAAATGTCTATAGCAGTGCAGGGGTTTGGTAATGTCGGCTATTATTTCGCTCAAATTGCCTCAGATGCCGGTTTTAAAATTGTCGCGGCTTCTGATTCAAGGTCAGGAATCTACGTCAAAGACGGTCTTGATCCAAAAGCGACACTGGTGTGTAAAAAAGGTAAAGGTACAATCGACGGCTGCTATTGCGTTGATGGTCAATGCTCGATTCATAAAGGTAAAAAGATAAGCAATGAAGAACTTCTCGAGCTTCCGGTTGATATTCTAGTTCCCGGAGCTTTGGAAAGTGTCATTACCGAAAAAAACGCCAACAAAATCAAAGCCAAAGTGATCGTCGAAATGGCCAATGGTCCAACTACCCCAGAAGCTGACGAAATATTGACGAAAAAAGGCGTCTATATAATTCCTGATGTCTATGCTAATTCCGGAGGCGTATCAGTCTCATATTTTGAATGGGCTCAAAACTTAAGTGGTTATTATTGGAGTGAGGAGATGGTTGATGAAAGATTGGCTCAGCTGATGAGAAGTTCGTTTTTGCATATTTGGAAGCGATATATAAGCTTGAGCAAAGAATTTAAAAACGGAATATCATTGCGATTGGCTGCATATCTTCTAGCAGTTGAGAGGATTTTAGAGGCAGAGAAATTGCGAAGACCGTAAATTATGCAAACTGATATTGATTCCAGAATAAACCGTTTGGTTGGACAAATCGAAGGTATTCGTCGTATGGTAAACTCAAAACGGGATTGCACTGATATTGCTCAACAGATCTTGGCAGCACGAGAAGCTCTGTCTAAAATTGGTTTGATCGTACTGAAAGAAGGTATCTGCAAAATCAAGCCGCAGCAAGCCAACAAAGTCGGCCATATCCTCGAGCGGGTATTTAGGATTTGACTAAATACTCTTGAAATTTGTCTTAAAGACTCTAGTCTGGTATACTTGAATCCCTACCTAATTTATGGCACCCAACGAATCCAAATCCCAAGAATTATTTTCATTCATTCTTTTTTTAAGAAGCTATTTTGCCACTAGAATTTTGACTTTTGGCCACAATTTTGAAAGGATTAAAGATGTCATTGTGGCTATTTTAATTGTCAAACGGGGAAAATATTCGCAATCTTTTTTAAATACTTCGTTTTTGCTACTGGTGGTCGCAGTCATCGTCGGCGGACCTGTCATTGCGGAAAATAATCCGTTTATTGCCAATTATTTGTCATCAAACGAGCCTACATATCAGTCGATATTGGCAGCCGACGTCGAATCTTTACCAATTGATACGACTATATCGCAAAAACCGCGTGATCGGACAATCGAATATGAAGTCAAGGGTGGAGATACTTTAGCCTCTATTGCCAAGAAATTTGATGTATCATCAGACAGCATCAAATGGGCAACAAATTTAAAAACAGATACCATAAAACCGGGCCAAAAGCTCAAAGTGCCGCCGGTATCCGGCGTAATCCATAAAGTAGCTTCGGGTGATAATATATACGCAATAGCAAAAAAGTATGGAACCGACGCACAAAAAATTGCAAACTTTCCTTTTAATGATTTTGCCGATTTGGAAACATTTGAGCTGACATCAGGACAGGTTCTTTATGTCCCGGACGGCGTACCACCTCAAGAGAAGCCTGTCTCGCCGATAAGAAGAACCGGCCCGTATATCGCTGCCGGTCAACCCGGAACCGGGAATTTCCTTTGGCCGGCCTCCGGTACAATCAGTCAATATCCGGTTTGGTATCATATGGCCGTCGATATTTCCAATCGTGGATTACCACCGGTATTGGCTGCTGATACCGGCACCGTCACCTATGCCAGTTGTCTACGCGGAGGGTATGGGTGTCATATCAGAGTAAATCACAGCAATGGATATGAAACACTCTATGCTCATCTTTCTCAAATTAATGTGGCAGTAGGGAATGGTGTCGCTAAGGGTCAGGTGATTGGCAAGGTCGGCTCCACCGGAAGATCAACCGGGCCGCATCTTCATTTTGAAGTGCGCTCGGGAGGCAAACTCTTGAATCCGTTATCTTTTTTGAAATAGTATCAAGTTTGATGATGCGTTTATCGGCGCCAATGGGAGCCCTCTCTCGTACGGTCTAGTCTCAAGCCGCGTCAGACGCGGCAAAGCCTGACCGATACGGAGAATCCCAAGGCGCTCTAAACGATCATCTGCACTTGAGATTTAACAATGAGTCACCTACTAAAAACACGTAAATAATATTACCTTTTCTTAAATAAATAGTATTCAACAAGTCCCCAGAAGGAGCCGGCGTCGATAATCAGATAAAGAATGAGTCCGGTGGGGATTGCTTTTAGGGTAAAAAGAAGCCCTTTTTCTTTATATAAAAAAATAAGAAAGGGTAATTCCAAATAAAAAAAATAACTAAAAAAAATAAGAGATAGCAGCATTACAATTTTGAGATTTAATAATAATCCGATAACAAATAACAATGCAAAAATTCCGACGCTTGTCGATTTATTCGCTTCTCTTTTTGATGTGGCAACCGGATCAAATCTCAATCTCTTGAAATATAATTTGACCCAGTCGCGACTGCGCAGGAAATATTTACGGGAAAGCGTCAGAAAATCCTCAAATTCATGGGTAACAATTATCTCCGGGACAAAGGTGATTTTGGTTTCGCGTTCAATTTTATAGGTCAGCTCGATATCTTCAACGGTCGGCAGGGGATAATTGGTATTGAAACCTCCAATCTTGTCAAACAGCTTCTTTTCTATGCCGGCGACCCTTGTCGAAAAAAGATAATATCGAGCCTCTCTTTCCCGTTCTATAAACCAATAACAATGATCTCTTAGGGCTTTGTATTGAGGAAAAAAGGATTTAGTCTTTTGTCGTTTATCCCAAATTCCGGTAAATGCCCGACCTTTTTTTTTCTTAAAAAAATCATAGGCGGCTGCAAGTGTATTTTTTTTAAGAAAAACATCAGCATCAAAAAAGACAATGTATTTACCTAATGCATGTTTTACTCCAAAATTACGTGTTTTTGCCGGTCCGGAATTCTTATTCAAATGAAAAATACGAAGTATAAATTTCCTTTTTTTGTTAAGAGATTCGAGTTTTGTTGACTGCTCTTTTTTGGAACCGTCATCTACTATCAAAACTTCAATTCTATTGAAGTCGTCAAAATCAGAGTCAGAAATTGATGAGAGAAGGTGAGTGAGTGGTTTAAAGTTATTATGGAATGGAATAATTATCGATAAAAAAAAATCGTCTTTTTTCACACCAAAAGATTATACCATCCGCGCACACCCACATGTTATTCAAAATTACTTCATCATTTTTTCACAAAGCTTGCAAATATTTTTGTGAATAAAAATATCATACAGTGCTGATAGGCCGACAAGCATGTATACTAATTTTTCTACAGTCGGATAAGCACCTAAAATCATATTGACCAGATTGATATTCAAAAGTGCAAGCAAACCCCAATTTAAAGCACCGACAATAACTAAGGCATAGGTGACGATATGGAGAAGTTGTTTATTATTCATTTAAGGATCACCTCCTTTCTTATTTCATTATATACAGTTTTTATGCTGTCAAGTTCGTTTTTTTTAATCTTGAATAAAAAAGTATACTAAGGGTAAAAGGCGATTTTCGATAATTAAGTTGTTATGACAGACTGCGTAACTCCCGAGGTTGACATTGCTTCAATTTACATTTACCATAAAGTCTTTATCCATTTCTTTGCCATCCGGCATGGTTATTTTTGTCGAGATTTTCCATGGACCTTTCATAGTTAACTTTCCCATTGCCGTATAGGTACCATCTCCTTGTGAGGTGGCATTTCCTTGCTGTGTCCCCATATTCATGGTGGTCATATTTAAATCAAAAAATACCGTGGCATTGTTAACAGGCTGTCCCTTTTCATCTTTAACCGCAATAATAAAATTGGCAAATCCTAGACGAAGTTGGTTTGGATCGGTTGTGAGAGATATCAGTTCACTGCTGCTACCAGTTGATGATAAGGTCATAACCCTGTATCCTAAAAAACCAATAATTAATATAAAAACACCGAGAGCCATCATCATCGTTTTATTCATAGTTTTTAGTTTTTTACATGACAACTATCACATAGGTTAAGTACCTTTTTTGATGTTAGATGCAAAGACATCATTAAAATGGCCAGTGACACCGTTGCCAAAATTGGTCGGTATTGATATATAAATGCTACTGTACCAACCCCAAGAATTCCCAATATTGTTGTCGCACATGCTAAACATGTCACAGTTCCAAAAAAAGATGAAGTAATACCGGCAAGACCTGATGTGGTCATGGTTCCAAACGTATCGGAATGATTATTGTCACTTTGTTTTAAAAGGTATAGGTTAAACATAAGCGAAGTGGCAGTTACAAGCGAAATCAGTATAATAATTAAGAGGTCCACTTTAGGCATAATACTTAACTGAAATTTAATATCGTTGCCAGGTACAACCATAACTGGTATTGAGATTATGATATACAGGAGTATCAATGTCAGAATAATTGTACCTATCAAATACCGCTTTCTATCAAATACGATCTTTACCGCTTCAAAAAAAATATTAACGTATCTCATCAATTATTTAAGCACACTATCAATCATTGGTTTAATTTGGTCATATGGTAGTGCGCCATTTATAAATTGAGTATCACCTTTGCTATCCATAATAATGGTACCGGGCGTGCCGGAAACTCCTTCTTCTGTCCCTTTGGCCATTTGGTCTTTTACTTTTTGAGCAAATTCGTCTGAATCTAAACATTTTTTAAATTGAGACTCATTCAAACCAATTTCCTTTGCAAGTGGTACCAGTTTATCTAGTGCAAATCCAGTTCCATTGGAAGTAGTTCTTTCGTAGATTTTATCTGTATAGCTCCAGAAAGCATCATTGCCTCCAAGTTTTGCAGCGCATTCTGTCGCTTCAGCTTCTTTTTGGGCGTTGGCGTGAAAGCTTAACGGAAAGTGTCGGTAAATCCATTTAACCTTTCCATCATATTCCTTTATCACTTGTTGCATAGTAGGGTGAAATCGTGCGCAAAAAGGACATTCGGTATCTGAATAGTTAACAAGGGCTACTTTGGCATTTTTATTTCCTCGGACATGATCATCACTTGTCAACACCGGTTTTTTAGCCGCCTTTTGGGGAGTATCGGGCTTGGCGACTGTATCCGGCGCTTTTGCCACAGGTTGTGAATCGGCTCCAGGAGCAGCACCGGTACCACTTTTTTCAAGATAGTTAACTTTTGACCATAACGAACCAATGAGAAATGCTGCGCCTATAAGCATAACTATAATTATTGAATTACTGCTTACTGGTAGTTTTTTTTGTTCTGACATATTTTATGTTAATTAATAACTTTACTACATACTGTAGTAAAGTTATTTCTAAATGTCAAGAGGTTAATTACAATAGCGGCAGGAGTGGGACTATAAGGGTTTATTTATTTGGGACCGGACTCATATTTTGAATATAGTATAAGTTTTGCTTGCATTGTGTAACACATTGTTGGTTATTAACACACGCCAGAATAGCATCTTGTCCGTTTGTATGAAATTCAATAGCGGATACTGGTATTATGATAAGGCCTGATAAAATAAGGATCGAAAAAAAACTCAACGCGATATTCTTGAGTGAGTAATTTGAGATAAATTGTTTTTTGAAAAACAATGATTCAATTCTTGCCTGAAGAGAATCTTCCCCTGAAAGTGAAGGAAAATACGTAAACACTGGTTGTGGTTGCCTCAGTAACTTTTTAAGTACTGCGGCTAAATGTTGACGATTACCTCTGGCAGATGCATATGTATCAGCAGCGATTTCTCGTTCGATTCTAAAATTTTTTACGAGATCATAAAGTATTGGCATTATAGGAAAAGCGCTCTGAATAACATGAGCAAAAAATATCGTCAGGTTATCATAATGACTGAGGTGATGTTTTTCATGTTTAAGAATAACTTCAAGTTCATACGGCGACATAATGTTAAGCAGTCTGGTTGACAAGTAAATTTTTGGCCTAAACAAGCCGTAGCATAAAGCAAAAGGTTGATTGTCCTTGATTACTTTCACTTTATTTGTAAGGCGATTTTTTCTAATGAGTTTGTCGAGCTGAAGTGAATGATACGTAATTTTTTGCCGGTTCAATTTTCTTGCAATAACAAAGACCTGTGTGATGGTTATACTAAGCCGCGCTGCAACCAAAACAATAATAAAAAGGACAGGCACAAGGAAAATAGTATTAGAGTTTTGTGAGAAGTCATTAGTATTAATAGATTTAATAATTTCTTGGCAGTAATAAATTGTTTTATGAAGAAGAAAAGGTGCATATTTTTGTACTAATATGCTAAATAATCCCGAGAGCAAAAGAAAGCATAAACCTATTTGGATAATATATTTATTTATTTTCTTTTTCATACACATTAAGTAATTTTAAAAAATATTCTTTCTTCTTTTTAGGCAACCTATCAACAGATTGCGCAAATGAAGCAATAGCTGCATCACCAAACGAACGAATAAACTTAGTTAAAAAAGTTTGTGCTACGGTTTTACTCATATCTTCTTTTGAGAGAGTCGGAACATATGTTGCAGAGAATTTTTCATCTTGTTTTTTAAGGGTTCCCTTTTTAATTAGACGAGTGATAATCGTAGCAATCGTAGTATACGCCAGAGTTTTTGTTTTACTCATTTTGTTAACAACGTCTCGTATCGTACATTCACCGTATTCCCAAATAATTTCCATTATCTCCAGTTCCAGTTTACTGAGTGGTTTTATCTTCATGTTTACTACATATTGTAGAAAAATAGAATTATGATTGCAAGTTAAATTAACCTCGGGAGTTACGCAGGATGATATGACAGTTTAATATATGCATTTTACCATTTAGCCACGTATTTCAGATCCTCAAGTGTTTTTTGATAATCAGCTTGGTTTTCAACAAAAGTCTGATACTTATGTTTATCCTTGTTAAATAAATCAAGAATTGGAGAGATATTAACTAGATCGGAAACTTTGGCAGAGATATAGTAACAATAGGAACTCAATGGATATTTTTCAAGATCATTTATATTTTTTATTAATTCAGCTGAATATGGATTAAGGTGAATGTAGCGGGAGACATGAATCAATTGTTCATCAGATAGTACCGCCCGTGAATGGAATCTCGGGAGAAACAGCGGGCCTTTTCGCTCGGATTTAATATTCATGAGTCTGGTGAATGAGTTACTAACATTACTCATAAACTGTATGATTCCGTTATCAGTAATCTGCTGAAGTAGCAGATGATAATGAGTTGGCATCAGACAAAATCCAAGAATATCGACACGAAAATATTTTCTGAAAGAGATCTCCAGCTGTTTTTGATTTTTTATAGTATCAGGTAATTCTTTGAATCGGGAATAACTAATGTTCGCTTTTAGAGAACGATAATATCTTAATTCGCCCAAAAAATTACTGGCATTTTGAGATGTGGAGAATATTCTTTTATGATCAATAAATCTACTAAATACATGATAGATACCTTGATTAATAAATATGTCTCTACGTTCGGGCATACATTATTGATACACCCGAGGGTTAAATTTTGCAAGGAGTAAATTTAATTTTATAAGAATAATATTGTTGTGACAGTCTGCGTAACTCCCGAGGTTAAAAGTTCACGTGATATATTATCATCCAAGGGCTGTTGTAGGTTGGTTTAAGAAAGGAATAGGTGGGGTATTGCCATCCGGCTGCTTCTCGCTCCTGGGGACCGAAAAATAAATAAGAAATGCTTCTATCTTTTAGAAACTTAAGTGCTTCTTTTTCATTTAGAGTAAACTTGAGAAAGTCATTAACCTCAATCTCACGTTTGTCGAAATCCGGTGTCTCGGGATTGTGGCCAAAATAGACAAAGTTGCCAGAGTAGGCAGGTATATAGTTTCCGGCATTGATTTTGGATAAAACGACGTCGTCTTTCTTAGTATTATTTCTAAGCCAGAGATAGCCATTATAGACATCTTTTAACGGGTGAGTCACCTGTGGAGGATAAGCGACGATAGGTTGCCCTGCAACGGCTTTTTGGTAGTTAAAGAGATTCTGGCCCTTGATCGAGTAATATGATTGAGCAATTCCTAAAAGTATTATCAAAGCTATGACAATTTGTGTGATCAGATTAATAAAATAATTTTTATATTTTTTAAATAGAACTTTAAAAAGATAGGCTGATAAAATAGCGAGAGGGACATGATTGGCTACCTGCATAAATCGAGTCGGTGATTGGATCGGGAACTTCATACAAAATAAAATCCCAATAAAGGCGGCGAAGATCCAAGTGACGACCGGTAATAGAATCATTTTCTTTTTCCATAAAACGACGATAGCGCCGGCTAAGCCAGTAAAAAAAAGAGGTCCTAAAGCTAAAATATATTCCTTTAATGAAAAGGGAAGTGGATGGAGTTTGTCAAAGTCAATAAGACTTTTCCATGGATAAACCGATGTTATTGATTTGATGTATAAAATGGGAATGGCAGCAACTAAAAAAAGGACAAGGGTTTGGATGATAATAGGTATCATTGGTCTTAAAATTTTCAAGCTTGATGACGCGTTTTTCTGCTCCAGTGGGAGCCCTCTCTCGTACGGCCTAGTCTTCACCTCCGGTGAAGTCTGGCCGATACGGAGAATCCCAAGTCGCGATAAAACGGTCATCCACGCTTGAAACTGGTGTTCGAGCACTTGATAGGGCCGTATCGCGCCACCTGCTGTCCAAATAAAGTGGATTGACTGAAATAACACCCAAGAAATTAAAAAGACGAGGCCTCCGGATGGGTGGATGAAAAAGGAAAAAAACAAAATAATGACTATTGAGTAAAAATATTTTTTATTACCGGTTTTGAAGTGAAGATACATCAAAATCGTCAAAACCGAGATGATGATGTAGTTTATGGTATAGTGGGGAATATAGCTGATTCGTTTCATGGGATCAAGCTCTTGCCACCAAGACATATACATACTGATCCATTTTTCCTTATCAACAATCTGCAATATCGGAAAACTCGAGGAGAGCAGACAAAAAAGGACTCCTAAAGTGCTGGATAGTCTACTTTTCAAAAAAAAGATGACAGTATAAACTGTTAAAGCTACCCAAATAATGCTTAAAATTGTCCTTAAGGTATGGAAAATGACGCCTGGAGATAGACCAAATAAGCCACCGATCTTTCCTGAATATAAATAGAGTAGTTGAAGATAAATACCCTTAGAGCTAGGTTGGTTATCGTATTTATTAATGACGGTCCATCGACCCTCGATTCCCTGTCGAATTTTTGATAGATAGACATTGTAATCATATGTATAAATGTGTTCAGCCAATATCAAATGGCGATCAGGCATAGCATCTTTGGTTTTCATCGCTTCATAAATATTGGGGATATAGCTTAAAGCTAAATATATTGAAGCCAGAATAAATAAACAGATAAATAAGCGGCGGTTTGTTATAACATGACGTATCATAAACGGCGATTTTCGATTTCTTGAATTAATTCTTTGGGATTTAAGATCGAGAATTCTTTTATTTTTGATTTCAGGATTAAGATATGTTTTTTATCTAAACTGACCAGATAATCAACTTTTCCTTCTTTTGCTGATGCCAAAACATGAGCATCGCCGTCATCGATAGTTTGTAGTAGATATTTTGTTATCAATTGTTCGTGTGGAGCAGGTAAAACTATAAAATGTGAAACAGTCTTCTTTATTTGCAAGTTTGAAAAATATAATTTCTGTAGATTACGAATTACTTCATCTAAAATGATTTCACTTATCAATCCAATTATTTTTTTTTGTTTGACGAAGCTAATGAGTAAACCCGATCCCCCAGATTTAGATAGAGCCGAGGCGATTATAACCGAGGCGTTAAAAAGTACATTAATTTTCTTCGTTGTCTTCATTTAATCGGCTTTTTTTATTTTTTAATTCGTCAGTAAGTCTTTGATCAAAACTTAAAAAATCTTTTACTTCTTTCGAGGTATATTTTCTAACAAGGTAAGGAAGCGTCCGAACCGGTTCGATGAGCAGACGACCGCGTACTTGCCTGATTTTAATGAGCTGATTTTGTTCCAAACTCAATGCCTTCCTGAATTTCTTGGGAATGGTGATTAATCCTTTTGCCTGAATTTTTGTGAATTCTCCCTGATTAACCGGTAGTTCCATAATTTCAGATTAGTAGAATTTCTAACTTTCCTCTATTATAGATATTATGATTAAAAATGTCAATGCAATCGGGTTCCTTAATAATTTAATGGGAGATAATGGAAATCGGGGGAATAAGACCAATAGGACGGATAAGACGGATAGGACAAATAGGACGAGAGAGAAAGAGGTTAATTTTTAGGGTAAATGTCAGATGAAGCATTTAATTATCTTATAGTAAATAATCATAAATTTATTATTCGTTGACATTAAGATTAATTTACTATATAATAGTTTGTAAGTAAATATCTTATAATATATGTCTCTAAATCGAAGAGAATTTTTAGGAAAGACTGCTGCTGCAGCAGGCGGCGTTTTGATAGCCGGTAGAATTCCATCAGTACCAAGAGGCGCAAATCCAGCAAATGCAGAAGCGACAAACGTTCCCCCTTCATCAGACGCTAATCTCCGATTACCAGTAGGAGATTTGGATGCTCTTTATGACCACGCCATTAAAATTGCAAGCGAAACCGATCCAAAACAGGTCAACAGATTCAGAAGGTTAAAAGCAATGAGTGTTGTCCCAAAAGACACGGATCAAGCAGAAATCGCTTCGCTTCAACAGAGAGAAGGGCCAACCCCCATAAAAGAGGGGCAAAGACAAATCCGAGTAGATTTTGGTCAACCTATAGAAACTAAACCCGATTTTGCAGGACGTGGGACAACGCTAGAGGAATACCGGATTTCACGTTTTAGAACTAATAGACAAGCCGGTTTAACAGCAGTGCTTCATGATAATGGGCTAATGCGGTTTGTGGATATGAATGCCAGTCGTGTTATAACACGCGGTGAAGTTGACTTGAGAGCATATTATGGATCGGCAAATAATATATATGATTTTAAAGTTACTGATTCGGGAGAACTCTTAGTTGCGCCGGGTTATTATGATGATACTGCGGGATTTAAAATTGACGGAGTGCGGTTATTAGATCTCAAGGCTGGCGACCGTGGACGTGAAATCACAAGATATAATTTAGAAGATTCGCATAATGATTTAAGAATCGGAACATCCGGAGATGTGGTGGTTATCGCTGAGCTTTCCGGCGGTTGGGAAGGGGAAGATGATAAGGCTAAATATCATGGAAGAACCAAAGTTAAATCATTTAGAAAAACCGACTTATCAAATCCGATTCAGGAAATTGAATTAAATACTGGGAGTCTAGATAATCATGATGGAGAAGTATATACGATGGCTGAAGGAAATATGCTCTATCTGCATGGCGATCAGGCCGTAGTCTTTAACAACGATGGCGGTATAAGACATCACGTTCAATTTCCTCCAGAAAGTCGACTCGATGATATGTGGGTATACGACCCGATAAGCCAACAGATAGTAACAGTGATGCCGGGGATTCAATGGGATTATGATGAAAGACCAGCCAGCGGTGTTGTAACCGCTGATGCTTCCGGATTAGCTGATGGTCGAGCGATAAGACCAAAGAACATGAAAGTTGAAGATGGAATGAGATATTATGATGGAGCGACTTTTCCCGGATTCTATTATTTTGGCAGTCAATGGCCGGAAACCGATCATGGTCATTTAACAGCTCCTGTTTATCAACCCGGGCTTTTGGAAGGGGCAGAGCAGGAATGGTGGAAAGGAAGAGTATTAGGAGTTATGGATTTGACGCAAAGCCACGTCCCCGAATCAGTGACGCTGATCCCTGAAAATCACAATATAGACAGAGTCGAACCCGGTGTCGCCTGTCTTGACAGCCAAGTGATTCCATATAATTTAAGTCTAGCCGGAGGGCGGGCTTTCCTCCCTTTTGCACAACGGTAATAAATCATTTACCTCTTCAATGTTTCTTATTAACTACCGCGTCCTGCGGACTTCGTGGGGTAAAAGAGGTTGATTTTTGGTGTGATTTTTTTATATAGTTTGGGGGTGAGGAAATCTATACCGATTTTCATACTAATTTTAATCAGTCTGTTTATCCGTATTATTCTGATCCCTCATCCGGGTTTTGAAGCAGATATGGCTTACTGGAAAGGATGGGGATTGGCTGTCGTTGACAAGGGAATACTGTGGTTAGTATCCAGTACTAATTATAATTATCCGCCGGCTTTTGCCTATATTTTATATGTCGTCAATAAGATTTATGCTGCGATAACCAGCCCATACTCAATGAGTTATTGGACAAATACGAATTTGTTGTATCTATTTCTAATAAAAATAATCACCATAGCAGCAGATTTTGCCAATGCATTGCTTATCTATAAAATCGCGAAGAAGTTATCATCACCGCTCGGCGTATTTTTGGCGCTATTTTACCTTTTAACCCCGGCAAGCTTTTTTGATGGTGCTTTTTGGGGGCAAGTCGATCAATTGGGATTGCTATTTTTTTTATTATCGACATATTTGTTGCTTATAGAAAGGCTTGAGATTGCAACAATCATTTTTACTCTATCTTTTCTAATAAAATTCCAAAATTTGATGTTTATCCCTATCTATTTTTTATACATATTTAGACTGAAAGGTATACCAGGTTTAGCCAGAAATTGTGCATATTCTTTGTTTACATTTCTCGTTGTATCAACTCCATTTTGGTTGAACAATCAAATGGAATTTCTACTCCGGCTCATGGTCGTCAATGCTGACTGGTTTCCCCATTTTTCTCTGAATGCCTTTAACATTTGGTGGATCTTATCGGGCTTAAAAGGCATGCAAGTAACGGATAGAAATCTTATGATTGGAATAACCAATGCTAAATCCCTCGGTATGCTTTTTTTTGTAGGTGCTTATGCAATCGCTTCTTTAATGATATTTTTTTCCAAACGGGAATCGCTTTTCAAGCGGTATTTAATTGCTTCGACTCTCATTGTATTTGCCTTTTTTCATTTATTGACAGAAAGTCATGAAAGGTACCAGTTTCATATTTTGGGGCTTTTGCCACTTTTGATCATCTTTGACAATGTAAAGCATCGAAAGCGGAATTTTGTTTTGTTGTTTTTGGTATCTTTATTTTTATTTTTTAATCTTTATGTTTCTTTCTATTTCAATTACCCAAAGACAATTTATTGGCCTTTTTCATCCGAACTGGCGGTCACCGCGTCTTTAATCATTTCGATTTTTCAGGTCGGGTTATTTATTGTTTTTTTTGCCTGGTTTATCTTTAAATACATACGACAATATCTACTTTTTGTCATGCTCATCGTCGGATTATTAGTTGTTGTTTTTATCGGTCAAAATGCAAATTATTTACTAAGGAGACCAATTGCGTTGTCTAGTCTTATACCTCTTTCTGCTGCACAAGATTATTTGAGTCCTGTGACTAATATGACAGTTGATTCGAGTCAGGGAGCTCGAAGATGGAATAGATTATCAAATAACTACTACTTTTATGAGAAAGGAATCGGATCGCATGCAGATTCTAACATTTACTATCACTTAAACGGTAAATTCAGCACGCTTGTCACTGATTATGGTATCGATACCGAGGGTGACGTGAATGCTAAAGTTGTATTTTCAGTCTTGGGAGATGATAGGGAACTTTTTAAATCAAAGGTGATGGGTAGATTTGATATCCCAAAGTCAGCCCGTGTAGACGTTAAAGGTGTAAGAGTAATGACACTTAGGATCAGTCGCGGTCAACCCAGTATTTTTGGCGCCCATGCTGATTGGTTGGAGCCGATGTTAATGAGATAAAATAGTATGAATAAAAGTAAATTATTTTCTTTAATTGTTCTTACGGTTTTGATTGGTGTAAACATCTATCTCCATAAGACCGAACTTTCAATTAAAAGTGAAGTAAACGATAATATTTTTCAATATGCACTGGTCGATGAAGCTAAAAATATCTGGAAGAATGTCATCTCCTTACAGACATCACCTTTTTATTTGGTAGACAGCTTCAATGAACGATGGAACGAAGGTTTTGCCCTATCGACTTATTATTCGCATCTTCCTCAAGCAGTAGTCTCTTTTGCTTCATACGTTTCAACAATTCCAACAATAGTTATATTTAACTGGACTAAATTCCTGCTTTTGATCTTGCTTCCGGTGTCATTTTTTATAAGTGCTAGAATTTTAGGATTCTCGTATTTGTATTCAATTATTACTACTATTCTTTCCCATTTGGTAATTACGGATGGGTTATATGGGATTGATATCACAAGTTACGTATTTCGAGGTTGGGGATTGTCTTCTCAACTTCTAGCGATATTTTTCTTACCGTTGAGCTTTGCATTTACCTACAATTATTTAACTAAAGGAAAAAAATTAGAATGGGCACTTCTTTTTAATTTTTTATTGGCTCAAAGCCATTCGGGGGTGTTTTTGATGACCGCTTTGGCCTATCCATTTCTTTTTGCAGTCACCCTCTGGGAAATTTTCGAGAAGAATAGTCTTCATAAATTCAAAATCAAAATCTTATTCAATTATTTAAATAACAATGAAGATTTAAGACCGTTGGTAAAGCATTTCTTGATTTTTGTATTCTGGATTTTTTTCCTCTTATCTTATTATTTAATTCCTTTCTTTTTATATGGTCAATATCGGTCTTTTTCATATTGGGATCCTTTATGGAAGTTTAACTCATTTGGTTTATTTCAAATTTTGTCGTGGACGTTAAATGGAGAATTATTTGATTTTAATCGGTTGCCTTTGGTCACTCTATCGGTCTTTGCAGGAATTTTTGCTGTTTTAATATCTCGCGACAAGCGACACCGTATTTTTGGTTTATTGTTCATCTTTTATTTTTTGTGTTTTATCGGCAGGACAAGCATCTTAGGTCGTTTTGTCGATTTTATCCCGGGTTTTTCTGAATTCCATCTGCACCGGTTCATCGTAATGATCCATTTTATCGGTATTTTTTTGGCAGCATATGTAATTGAATTGTCTATAAATAAAATAAAATTTCTTATTAACCACATAAGATTGACCAATATCCAAGCTCCAATAAAGGAAATACTGATAACTGTTATCATTATTTGCTCAATATTCTTGTTTAAGCATCTGGAACAGCCCATTCTGGAATACGCTAAATATAATGATAAATGGATCAATGAAAACAATGCTTTATATATAGAAGATGAATCTTCTTATATCGCATTACTTCAAGCCATTAAAAAAGCTAATCCCGGTCGGATTTATGCAGGGAGGCCAGGGAATTGGGGACGGGATTTCAAAGTAGGTGATACGCCGATTTATATGGCGCTTTCTCGAGACGGGTTTAAAGGCATCGGTTTTGCTCCTGAAAGCTGGTCGCCGAATAGTGAATTTGACACATTTTTTAATGAAAATGATCTTAATTCCTACAATCTATATAATATTACCCATGTAGTATACCCCGGCAATCTGCAAGCCCCAAAATTTTTTAAACCAATGGGTCAATTCGGAAAATATAATCTCTATGAGATAAATGTGAATGGTTGGTTTGCCAGCGGGACCAGTAGCACTATTGTAACTTCAAATAAAACACATTTATTCAATATAGTTCATTATTGGATGACTACTGACGCTATCAAAAATAGAGAATATCCTCAGATATCTTTTTCAAAGACGAGTAACACAACTGGAAAAAATGAAATAAGAATGGTTGATTTGAACCGCTATATTACAGGAAAAGATAATAAGCAAATAAGCATTTGGGAGAAAAGTCCTCTCTACGATGGTCATGATAGTCAAGTTGCATCTTTGGTCAAAACAAACGAAAAAGTCTTCCTAGCCGGCTACGGTGCGACCTTTAAATTAAATAAGGATTGTATATATTGTGTCGCAATACTAAAACAAACCTTTCATCCAAATTGGGCTGTCAAAGTCAATGGTGAATCGGTGAAAGCATATCCTGTGTTTCCATTTTATATTGGGATTCCGATTCAAAAAGCCGGCAGCTATACGATAGAGGTCATTTATCAGCCGAATCAGTTAAAGATAATGCTACTTTTGATGACAGTGATTGTAACAACCGGTTATCTAATTCGGCGACGTGACAAGAGTTAATTTTTGGATAATTATGTCGTTGTAATACCCTGCGTAACTCCCGAGGTTAAAAGTTAACTAGGCATTTGATTTAAGTAACTTCTGAGGTTGTGGAAGCTGGCGTACGTTGCTCTGAGGGTTCAGAACGAGTAAAATGTATAACATCACTTGCCATATCGCGCCTTAGCAACCATTTTTGTATCCGTTCATTGTATAAAAAATCTATAGCTGCAGCAAAAAGAGCATAACCAAAGTCGCCTGCATTGATTGCCCAATTATTTACTTTAAATTGTAGTGCCGCATAAGCGACTCCACCGACGGCATTTATTAACGCGATTTTGCCTAGTGTTTTACCTGCTTTAGTCTGTCTCATCGCCTCAATTCTGTCTCTAAGCTTGATTTTAGGATCCAATGCTTTACGTAACGCTAAAACTTCATTTTCAAAATCGGATGGTAAATCTGGTCCTTGAGAATCTAAATCATTTAAAGCGGTAGTGTCCCGAAGAGCTGTTCTGAACTCGTCTAATGCAGTGTATTTAGTAAGGATGATGTCTGCTTTTTGGCGTGGTGTAAGTTGGGCGGTTGGCTCAACTGATTCAGTCTCAAGACATAAATCATCCTGGCCTATTTGTAACGCTAATCTATCCAAATTAGTTAAATAACTGGCAGCACCGGATGGTGTCGTAGTTGAAATCATCTCATCGTCAAGGTCGATTTCCAAATTAACCCCGGCAATTTCAGCTAAGCCAATAACTTCATGACGTAGAATACCGCCTAACATTAGAAAATGTTGACCGACGCTATAAAAAAGTTGTTCATCATGTGGAGTTTCTAACATAGTAATCGGCATGTCAGAAAGTGCAGTCCGGGCATCAACAAGAGACTCTACAGAGGCGGCAATTAGCGCTTGATTTTGTCGTAGACGTTCACTCTCTCTTTGTGATAGGTTCTAAAACGAAGTGCAACACTTGTTGGTAAAATAGCCAATGAGAAATGCACAAAAAGGTGGGTATAATCACGTTTCATTAGATGAAAGAGTTTTCATCTACACGCTA
>Ga0209542_10000600_pt1 | contig 86962 bp, 101 predicted proteins | sample RifCSPhighO2_01_FD_184028 | JGI IMG/M metagenome (GOLD analysis project Ga0209542, IMG submission 184028) | Soil microbial communities from Rifle, Colorado - Rifle CSP2_plank highO2_0.1 (SPAdes) (version 2) | ecosystem: Environmental > Terrestrial > Deep subsurface > Rock core/Sediment ...
GCCATCAGATGAGACTTTCACTCCTTTCATCGATGAGGATGGAGTGGCAGTATCTTTTAATGTAGTAATAAAGAACAGCCAGTCCTCAGAGCCTCTATATAGTAAGGGAGCAGATATAAGCGGTCCAATAGAGCTAAAGAATGGAGATTCAGATCGGGATGTCATCTTACACTATTCTCCTAATCTTTACCATGAAGTTTGTATTGAATGGGAAAATGCTCCTGTTACAACCCCTATTGGAGACAGTTTTGCAGACAGTTTTACTGGCTCTTTCACCGGTGTAAAGTCCATTCCAGACGTCTGTTTTGATCTCGTAACCTCCAGCGTGGGAGAGGTCAACTGGGAATCCAGCGGAAAGCCCTCTTCCACTAAAGCTTCTGATCCTAAGGTTAGTACGAATACAGGATGGTAAAGTTTATATATTACCACTGTTTACTTTAAGTAAACATATGTTTACCATGGTAAAGAAAAACCTGCCTAAATCCAGTACTGCTTTAGAGAAAGCTTACCAGAATTGCACTCAAAGGGGAAGATTTAAGCAGGTAGAAAAGTCTGCTTATGGCGATTATCTGCAGCGCGCCCAGAAAGATTTGGTTTCTGCAGAGAGGGACTTGTCTGGAGGTGATCTGCATTGGGCTCGGGTAAAAGCATATCAGGCTTTGTTCCATTTGCTCAATGCCCTCTTAGTTAAGCATTTAGGCTTTTTCTCTAAAGATCATGGTTGTGTGATTGTAGCTTTAATGTCGTATGATATTATCACTTCCAAAACTGCAGAAGAATTATCCCTCTTAAAACAAGAAGCAATTAAAAGCACCATTACTGCAGTCTACCAAGATTTAGATGAATTCAGGATTCAGCGCAATTTTGCTCTTTATAAGCCCAAAGCCTGGGAAGAAGTTATTAAAGAAGATGTCCAGTCAGAAATTGAAAAGATTAAGGCTAACTTTAAGGTTCTGGTGAGGCTACTATGAGCATATTAACCCTTCTGCCGTTAAGCCAAAATAAACTCAGATTATTATTTGAGATTTATGCTGAAAAAGAGGATTACCTCAGAAATATCGAACGAAAGACTAAAATTAATCCTTCACTCTTGCATCGGATGCTCACCAACTTAATTCAATCTAAAATAATAACTAAACAGAAAAAAGGGAAAGAAATTTATTATTCTCTTTCTACTCAGGATTATAGATTATGGGAATCGTTTCTGGAAGCTTATCATCGGGATATGGTTTTGGAAAAAAATAAAGATTTAAAAGTTTTATATCAGCTTCTTCTTGCCAATAAGAAAATATTTCTTAGTGCAGAGAAGATTTACCTCTTTGGTTCTCAGGTTAGCGGCAATGCAACCACCAAGAGTGATATTGACCTTATTTTTGTTGGTGGAAATAAAGCTGAGATTATTAACTGGTGCAGAGAGGCATCTATTATTTTAGGGAAAGAGCTAAGCCCTTTGATTTACTCCATCAATGCTTTTCAGAAAGGATTAAGCAACCAAGAGCCGCTGCTGACCTCTATTGTTAATAACTTTAAAGATAGGATTATCCTCAAATGAGATGCTGCTTCGACTTAGTCACTTCCAGCGTGGGAGAAGTCAACTGGGAATCCGGCGGAAAGCCTTCCTCAACCAAAGCTTCTGATCCGAAGGTTAGTATGAATGCCGGATGGTAGAACCAAAAGGTTTTTAATTAATAACTGCTTCTAATTATAAATGACTCTAGAAAAGACGGTGAGAGAACTAAAACAAAGAAAAGAGGTAATAGCTGCTTATCTTTTCGGTTCTTATGACACTCCTAGGCAAAATCCTCTCTCGGATATAGATTTATGCTTGTTTACTAAAAAGATAGATAATAAAACTTTATTAAATCTCTATTCCTATGGCAGTAAAAAGCTTGATCTAAGTTTATTTGACACCTTACCTCCCGCTGTTCAGATGGAAGTGTTTAAAGGCAGGCCTTTATTCATTAAAGACAAATATTTCGTAGCTGAAAAGTTCGCTAAAAGCTACCGTCAATATCAAGATTTCAGGAAATACCAAGAAGCTTACTGGAAACAACTGAAAGAAAGAACTAAAAAAATAAAGAAATAAAGACTATGAGAAAAGCAAAATTAGTCAGTAAAACATCTTTAAAATGAACCTCACCATAAAAACCTATTTGGACTCATTCAAGTTTAAAAAAGTCTTTGGAGAGATTTTGTTAATCGATTTGGTCTATTTCGGAATCATTACCGCTTTATTTACGATTATCCTTAATTTCTTTCAAAATAAGTTCTCCGTCTTAACCGGAGGAAAGACCCCTGAACAAGTGCAGCAGCTCTTAGCGACTGCTTCTCCAGAACAATTATTGCCTTTTCTCAGCCAATTAAAATTTTATCTGATTTTATTTTTAATCGTAATTATTCTACTCTCCTTTTTCGCTTTTTTCAGCTATTCTTTTTCTCAATCGCTGATCTGGCATAAATTATTAGCTAAAAAGCCCTTTCGCCATTGGAGATGGAATCTTTTGAATTTAACTTTAATCATTCCTATCTTATTATATTCTCTAGCTGCTTTGCTCATAAAATTTATCACCGGCTATCTCTTCAAAAAAATAATTACCCTTAACCCTGCTTTTTACCTCCAAAACTCCGATTATTTAGATGCAATCTTAACTCTTCTTAACGGAATGGTTACTTTCTTATTGGTCTTATTAGGATTAATCATCATACTATTAACCTATTTCAGTTTCACTGAAAAGAATCAGGTCTGGATATCGGTCGGAGATAGTTTTCATCTGCTCAAACTGCACTGGAGAAAGATCTGGAAAGTATTATTATTAGCCGCGCTTACCGCTATCATTATCACTTTAATTCTGATTCCGATCAAGAAAATACTCCCTACCTCAACTTTATTGGACCAAGCTCTTAACTTATTCATCTCCGCTTTCTATCTAGCTTGGATCAGGGTTTATTTGATCAAGGCGATTCATTCAATTGCCTAGAAAGATTTAAATAGAAGTAAGATTAATCTTACCTAACATGGCAGAATTAGATATCACTCGGATGAGTTCTAAAGGACAAATAGTTATACCTCTAGAGATGAGGAAAGACTTTCAGGAAGGAGAGAAATTTGTGATTATCAAAGCTGGTAAGCAGTTGATCTTAAAGAGCGTGGAATATTTTGATGAAAATATCGAAGAAGATTTAGAATTCGCTCGTAGAACTGAAGAAGCCTGGAACAATTATGAACAAGGCAAATTTAAATCTTTACCTGTTGATGAATTTCTTAAAGAGCTAGAACAATGCTAGAAATAGAATACTCTCCCGATTTTCTATCGCTTTTACGTAAAATAAAGAATAATGCCGATAAAGAAAAGGTTAAGAAACAGATAAAAAAGATTATTGAAGATCCGGAAATTGGCAAACCGATGCGCTATGCTCGCAAGGGAACTAGAGAAGTATACCTCGGTTCTTTCCGTTTATCTTATGCTCTTGTCGATAATAAATTAATCTTTTTAGACTTATATCATAAAGACGAACAATAGAACATTCACAAAACAATAACGTTTATATACGACCAAAATATCCATTAAATAATGGAGATTAAAGAGCTGAAAAAAGAGGTCGAGTCCTTAACTAATTTATCTGTAGACCTGAAAAAATTCCAGGATAATTGGCTTCATCCGATTAGAAAAAATACTAATTATCATCTGCCTTTTATTAAAGATTTAGACCAAAATACTAAACAGAAATTACAGCTGAAATTAACCGCTCTTCAACCTATTCTTAATCAGATCAATTCCAGCCAGATTATCCAGGATAAATTAAAACAATATTCCCGCTATTTAGTAGAATTAAAACTTTCTACTTTCAATGGAGATCAAGAGAAATCTAAAGTAATTTCTCACCAAATCTTAAATGATGATTATTTAAGTTTAAAACAGACCTTATCCGAGGTAAAGTTATTAGGAGCGAGTTTAAATCATCTTCAGCGGGAATACCAAGAAATAAATCAGATGGTTAGTAAGAATCTTACCTTAGAAGATTCCTTATTTTTCATGGATTTACCCCATCAAAAATATTTAAATAATCTGCTCCAGACCTCTAAAAGACAGCAGGAGCTTTCCCATCGCCTCGGCACTCATTTAATCACTATGATCAAAGAAACTCAGCTAAAAAAGAGGTAAATAAAATGATTAATCTAATTATTGGCCTTTTAGGCATGGTTCTGATTCTAAGCGCATTTATTTTAGAAGAATTCTTCAAGAAATTCAATCCCAACACTCTTAAATTTAATCTCTTAAACCTGTTCGGCTCATTATTGATGTCTTATTATGCTTATTCCATCTTTGCCTGGCCTTTTCTAGTCTTGAATCTAGTCTGGTTCTGTACTGCCGGGTATAAATCTTTGAGATTATGGAAGAAATAGTCTTTTGTTCCTGTTCTTACCCTTAAGTTTATAAATAACTGAATTTCTGGATGGAAAATGCCTCCAACAGAACTAAAAGTAAAGAATATTCCTCTCTTTAGACTTAGGCCTACCGAACCGATATTGTCTGAGTCTGGGCTGCAAAGAATTGCTCGAAAACATAAGAAAGACCCTAGTTCAGTACTTCCCATCGATGTTTATGATGATGGTAATGGTAATTATTTAATTGATAATGGAAATCATCAGGCAGTATTTTGTCATCTTGCGGGAAATTCCAGAATAAAAGTCTATGTCTGGGATGACCCAGATACCGCTAAAGATTTAGAGATTTTAGCAGAGAGAGCTTTAGACCTTTCCGGAGTTAAATCTATTGCAGATTTAGCTCAGAAGGTTTATTCTGCTAGGGATTATCGACGTTTAATTAATCAGCTTGAGGCTTATTACCAAGCATAGTGATAAAATATATTCTTACTTTATCAACTAATTTAATCCTAACTTTCCTTAAAAATATCCACCCTAGAAATTGCACCAATTCTCTCTCCTGCATAGCCGCCCTGAACTAATTTGTGATACCCTTCCGGATAGATTAAGATCCTATACTTCTCCATCGCTTCAAAGTCAGCTCCTGGTGGAACCGTCTCTAGATTGACCCAATAATGATGGTTGCTTCTTCTGGCTCGAACTATTTCTAAAGGTTTACGAGAACAAACATTTTCAGATCTATTCCTGAAGACTAACTCGCCTTCCAGCACTTCGTTTTCTAATCTAGAAACCTCTTCATCAGACAAAAAAATATCTATCTCCGTGGACAAAGAAGAGCTAGCTCTCATCTTCACAACTCGCTGATTTTTTTTACTGCAGAAACAAACTCTTTTACTTCCTCTAAAGTATTATACAACCCAAAACTGGCCCGTACCGTTCCCTCTTTAAAAGTCGAATTCTTATTATTTTCAGCATTGAACCAGGAATGGACGCAATGCCTTCCGCTTCTGACCATGATATTATGGGGATTGTTTAAGAGCAGAGAAACTTCATGCACCTTCTTTCCCTCGATTATAAATGAGACCACTCCGCCTCGCTTTTCCGCTTCTTTCGGTCCCAATATCTTCACTTTTTTATTTTCAGACAGTCCCCGAGTAGCCGCCTCATTCAGCTCATACAGGTGTTTCTTGATATTATTAATTCCTATATTATCCAAATATTTTATCGCTTCACCAAAACCGATTATGCCCGGATAGTTCTGTAATCCTGCTTCAAAACGTTCTGGAATCTTTTCCGGAACATAATCATCGTAGCTAGAATCCTGAACAGTCTCTCCTCCCACCATAAATTGGTCTAATAAGGCTAGATTTTCAGGGGTACTGATTAAAACTCCAATTCCATTCGGACCCAGCATCTTATGCCCAGACAAGGCTATAAAGTCAGCTTCCAATTTTTTTATATTAATCTCTTGATGCATCACTGCCTGGACGCAGTCAAGCAAGACCTTAGCATTATGCTTATGGGCCAGCCGGATTATATCTTTAACTGGGTTGGTTACTCCGTCTAGATTAGAGGTATAGACTACACTTACTAATTTAACTTTGTCTTTATGCTGGTTAAGTTTTTTAATCAGTTCATCCAGAGAAAATTCGTTTTTCGGTCCGGAATGGATTACATCATGCTTAATCAGCCATTTCTTCTGTAATTTCAGCCAGGGGATTAGATTGGAATTATGCTCCTTATCTGAGGTTAAAACTACCTCTCCGTTCTTGAAGGGAAAACTGTTGGCAACTAAATTTATCGCTTCCGTACAGTTCTTGGTGAAGATTACCGCCTCTTTTTTCGCTCCGAAGAAATTAGCTATCCTTCCGCGGGCTTCATCTACCGCTTCTTCAGCCTCTTTAGAGATCTGATGATTGCTTCTTCCTGCACAGCCGGAATATTTGTAATAATATTCTTCCATTTTCTTCAAGACTTGTTTGGGGCGGATGGACATGCAAGCATTATCAAAATAGATTATCGGCTGCTCGTTTATTTTTCTTTCTAGGAAGGGGAAATCTTTACGCAACTCTTTAAATTCAATTTTCTTGCCGAAGAGCTTGTCTAGCATATTATCATTAAATTTAGTTATAATTTATTAAACCTATCCCTAAAATAACTTAATCCCTCTTAAAAATTGCGTAATAAACCATAATTAATATAATCAGCGCCACCAAACCAACCAATCCATACCCAAACCAGTCAATATTAGTAGAAAGCTGCCTTTCATAGACTCTCAACTGTTTCGGGCCGATAAATACTTGATCATTAACGAAAATAGTGGGAGTACCCTCCAGATTCATCTTTTGAATCTCATAGAGCTGTTTCCCAAATAAGCTTTTGATCTCTTCAGATTCAGTACAAGTCATTATTTTTTGGGCCTCCTCTGTCTTACTCCCTTTCAAAACATTCAGCACTTTTTCTTTATTCTTAACTTCATCAACTGGCGCCTGCATCAAGGCATTATGAAACTGCCAGAATTCGTTAGGATTTTCCTGATACAAGCAATTTTCAATTAGGGAAATCAGTTCATCTTCTTTATGCAGAGGCAGATGCACAAAGACTAATTTTAGAGTATCTTTATTCTTGGTCGCTAATTCGTTGATTACAGCATTAACTTTTCTGGTATTCGGACAGGTATAACAACCTACATAAACCAATTGGTCTTTGACCTCTTTAGGATTATAGGTAGGGAACAAAGATAGATCAACACCTTTAATAGTAGGTTCAGTTCCCGAGATTTGCTCTTCGATATCCTCTGCACTGCAGGAAAGGGCCTGATCTGCTTTGGTAATCTGAGAATGGGCACCAGTAGGATCAAATAAGCATAATCCTTGCTGGTCATCTACACTTGGCCCATTGCAGTTGCCGTAGACATAATAATTATATCCTGAATAGCCGCTCCAGACCATGCTTAATAGCAATAGCAAGGTAAAAGTCCAGGATAAGAACTCAAAACGATGATAGATAATCTGAGCAGAACGAGGATGATTTTCCATAAACTTGCCGGTAATCGAGCTTTTTAATCTCAGATCTAATCCGGTATGGCATTTACGCAGGGTCATTTTTCTGAAAACGCAGTCAAAGGCCTCTTGAGCCAGCTTTCTATGGCTAGCAGAAAAGATGCCTAAGATCCCAAATACGATTAAGGCCAGGAAACAGATCATAGCCCTAAAGAATTAGTTTTGGTATATAAATCTAATTCCTTCAAAAAAGTCATTATAATTTTATTCAGCTCTTCTTCTTTTCCTTCAAAATCGTGGTTGCAATCTTTTATTTGGAAACAACTTGCTAGCTTGTTCTCTTTCTTTAAAGCTTCGAGAGCTTCTTTGATGGGAATTACGGTATATTCTTTTTGGTCGCCGATAATAACCAAGATCGGCACTTTGATCTTTTGGAACATCCTAAAATCTTTGCCTAGCCTTAAAGGCAATGCTTTAGATAATTCTGAGTTTGGCTTAAAGAAATTCAAGAATGAATCAGCGCTTTTAGGCAGGGCTTTCCCATGACAGAGCCATTTTTTTCTTAAAAAGATTTCTTTGTTTCCTGTATTTACTAAATTTTCAGCCTCGTCAAGTAATTCTTTAAACTGTTTTCTGCTCCAGCACTGTTCGACAGTTTCTCCATAAGAATCAGCAGGGCCCAATAGGATGACAGACTTAATCTTCTCAGCATATTTGCCTTTATTCATATAATAAACAGCTTTCTCTGCTCCTAAACTATGCCCCTGAAGAATAATATTTTCATACCCCTGTGCTAAGACATAATCTATCCACGCATCTATATCCAAGACGCAATCTTCAAAATGTTCAATTGCTGCTCCGGCATGAGGATAAATTTGCATTACCGCCGTACCTCGATTATTGGTAGATAAACTAGAAATGCATTTTTTCACCAATTCTTCAGTTAAAAGATTTAGAAAATAATTTTCATAAAAGTTACTTGCCGTGCCATGAATATTGATCAGTATTGTTTTACTCTTCGTAACTCTATGATATAATCCATAAAGGGGAAGATGATCTAAAGTCTCTATTTCTATTATTGAGCCCATCATTATTATCTGGAAAGAATAACAATTATTAAAGCTTTTTATTCTAATATTCAAAATTCTCGCGACCAGGGTCATTATCATTCTCAGGTTTCCTGCGGAAACCACCACCAGTCACATTCTGTCGTTACACTCCGAAGTTGCTTAACAACAACGACTGGTGGAAACGACTTTATTCTATTCGTTACATAAACTTTAAGAATAAAAGTGCTTGCTGAAAGCCCCATGGCCAGTAAAAAAACCAGTTTTGGTTATCACTACTATTTTCGTTATGCTCAGGCAAGGCCACCTCAATTGAATAGTATTCCTGCTGGAGAACCTCTTGATGAAGTTATTCCTAGAGAATTAGTCTGGGATAAGACTCTTTTTGGTCTGGTCTTATCAGTAAATGAGGGAGATGCTTTTAAAAATCTAACCGATCCAGGATTCGAAAGTATCCCCAACAAGTACCTACTTGATAATCCTCTTAGTTACGTGCATTACCAACTAGAAAAATGCTTCTATCATGGATTACGCTCTTTAGCCCAAAAACAGGGATCAAACATAATTACTGGATTGGAATTCTATGCTCTTAATCATGGTGTAGGAGCTTATTCTCCTTTGGACTGGCACCAGGAAGCTTTCAGGAAAAGCTTGGATAAAGTAGTTTCAGAAAGTTCTACAGAACCAAAAACTGCTTCATCTCCCCGCTAGGAGCTGATTTTTTATGGTCAACACTTAAATAATTAGGTTAGATTAATCTCTACCCCCAAGAGCATAGATATATTGAATATATACATTCTCGCTACTTTTTACGAAACATTTATAAATAGCACTCTCTAAAACTGTACTTCAATGGTTTACGAATATCAATCTACACCTAGAAGTACAGGACTAGGCCTACCTTACCAACAACGAGTATTAGTCATTGATGATAGTGCCTCTGATCGTATTTTAGCTGAAGCTAATTTCCTCGCACATGGATTTAGTGTAGATTCCGCCACCAACGAAAGAGAAGCTTTAACCTATTTACATAGAAAAAAATATGATGCAGTTTTATGCGATACCAGATTAGCGAATGGAGTTCATGGTCCTGATTTAGTAGACAGATTACGAGAAGTTCATCAAGGGCAGATTATCGGAACTTCTAGCAGCGAAGATGCAGATTTAGCCCAAAGCTGGGACGTAAAAGCAGTCAGATTCATCCCTAAACCTTTCGGAAATTATTCTGGCTACGTAGCTAGAATCAGAGAGATGTTAAGAGGAGAATAGATTTTTTTTAAATTCTATAATTTAATACAGAATTAACTATTTTACGAATTTATCTGATTTTCTTTCTTCTCCCTAATATATTCCCTCTTCTTTTCAGATCAGAATTGGATGCATCAAACTGGAAATTTCCATAGAATCCATTCAGATAGCCAACTACCCATAAAGGCCCGTTTTTAGTTGTATCTAATACTTTCTGGGGATCAAGTAAAGTAATTCTAGTCTCTGTTATTCCTTCCTGCTTTAATGGCCCCATTATACGATGGAACATTTTTTCTTTTCTATAAATCCTTTCTACTAACTTATTTTCCATAGGATTTAAATCAGCATATCCTGTTAAGGGGACCCGCAGGAAAGGATTACCAAATCCCTCAGAGGATAATCTTAATTGAGATAAATCGATAATACCGTAATAATTTCCATTATCTGTCTCGGATTCTGAATGCTCCACATCTTCCCGATAATGCCCTAATCTTTCTAATTGAGATAAATTATATTCAGTAAGTGGAACAAAACCAAATTCGGACGTTTTTTCATGCCCTAAACATGGTTTACCCCTATGAGTAAAATAAGTTAGACCATCTCCCGGAAAAAAAGGAATAGCTCTTATCTCAGCAGAAGTAATTCCTCTGGTTAATATCTCTGCTGCAGTTAATACCATATCTGCTTGTTCATAAGCCTCTCGGAAACTATTCCCAGCAATGATCTCCAGTTTTTCAGTTCGCATGATCTAATTAAGCTTCCAATTAAGATTTTTATCAAAACAAAAAACAATCCTAAAACAAATTTAGTCCGTAAAGCACAAACAAAGGCGCAAAGACTATCGCAAAGGTATTGATCACTTTAATTAAAGCGTTCAGGGCCGGACCAGCAGTATCTTTGAAAGGATCTCCGACAGTATCTCCTACCACTGCAGCTTTATGTGCATCCTTACCTTTTCCGCCGAAGTTTCCGTCTTCAATATACTTCTTGGCATTATCCCAGGTAGCTCCGCTATTAGCCATAAATAAAGCCATCATTAAGCCAGAAAGAATGGTTCCAATCAGTAATCCGCCCAAAGCTTTTATTCCTAATAAAAATCCGACTAATAAAGGGGCCATGATGGCAATTACTGCCGGTAAGATCATGTTCTGTAAGGCAGATTTAGTTACTATATCTACACATTTAGCATAATCTGGTTTAGCTGTACCTTTCATGATTCCTTTGATAGTCTTAAACTGTCTTCTAACCTCTAAGACGATTTTATTAGCAGAATTGCCTACTGCTCTCATGCATAAAGATGAGAAAGCAAATGGCAGCATCGCTCCGATGAACAATCCTACGATTACTGAAGGACTAGTCAACAAGAAACTTATGGGAACATCCACTGCATTATTGATCTCCTGAGTAAAAGCTACAAATAAAGCTAGAGAACCAAGCGCAGCAGAGCCGATGGCATAGCCTTTAGTTACTGCTTTGGTAGTATTACCTACCGCATCTAAGGCATCAGTAGTTTTCCTTACTTTTGCATCTAATTTGCTCATCTCTGCAATTCCGCCGGCATTATCAGTAATCGGTCCATAACTATCTAAAGCAATAATCATTCCGGTTAAGGAAAGCATGGAGACTGCGGCAATAGCAATACCATAAACTCCCGCTAGCATATAAGCAGCGGCAATGCCTCCGCAAATTACTAATACCGGAAGAATGGTAGATTCCATCCCAATGGCTAATCCGCTGATTAAGTTCGTTCCAGCTCCAGTAATAGAAGCTTCGGCCACTTTTTTTACCGGACCAAAACTTTTACTGGTATAATATTCAGTAATCATATTAATCAATAAAGTAATCACTAATCCCACTAAAGAAGCCAGGAATAAGTTCAATGGATTTCCAGTATACCAGATAATCCCATAGAATCCTGCAGCAGAGAGTATTCCAGAAGCGATTAGGCCTTTGTATAATGCCCCCATAATATTTTTCTTTCTTCCCAGGCGTACAAACCAGCTTCCTACTATAGTACTAATGATAGCTACACTGCCTAACATTAAAGGTAATTCAATAGCCATTTTATAGGTAGAAGAGACTGAAGGAATTAAAGCTAGTAACATAGCCGCAAGTACAGTAACAACATAAGTTTCGTAAAGGTCTGCGCCCATTCCTGCGCAGTCTCCCACATTATCTCCCACATTATCAGCGATAACTGCCGGATTTCTGGGGTCATCTTCAGGAATACCTGCTTCTATTTTACCTACTAAATCTGCACCCACATCTGCAGCTTTAGTATAGATCCCGCCGCCCACTCTGGCAAAGAGGCTAATTAAAGAAGCTCCAAATCCTAAGCCTATTAACATTGCTGGGTCTTTAAAGATGGCATAAAAGACACTCACTGCAAATAAAGCTAACCCTACAACTGCCATTCCGGTAACTGTTCCACCTTGGAAAGCAACTTTTAGAGCTTCGTTCAAGCCTTTTTTAGCGATATTAGCAGTCCTGACATTAGCTCGTACCGATACGCTCATCCCGATATAACCAGCTAAACCAGAAAGGATCGCTCCGAAAAGGAATCCTACTGCCACTGGCCATTTAAAGAGAATTCCTAATATAACGGTAATGATTACCGCAAAGATGGCAATAGTTTTGTATTGCCTGGCCAGATAAGCCATCGCTCCTTCTTTGATGGCACTGGCAATTTCCTGCATTTTTTCTGTGCCTGGCTCTAATTTGTTAATTTTCGATGCTAATATCCAAGAATAGCCTAAGGCCATCAAACTAATTATTATCGCAATTATTTCTATCATTAATTCCACCCCCTATATATAGGATTTTAATAAGACTTTTATTAATTTCTTAAGGTTTAATTAAAAGGTTTATATATTTTATTGTAGTGGGAGAGTAGTTAGGAATAAATTTATCCTGCCTCTATAATCCTTCTCTCTTTCACCTAACAGAAAAGCTTATATACCAATTATGGATAATAATATCCAATTATGGATAATAAACTAAAGATTATCAATTATTTAGGGAAGAACTTAGGTAAATATTATACCATGCATGAATTAAGCAAGTTACTGGGGATTCCCTATGCTACTTTTTACCGAACTATACCGGAGATGAAAGATTTATTGATTATTAAAGCAGTAGGCAAATCAAAAACTATTCAACTAAACTTAGAGAACCCCATCACCAAAGCTCATCTGACTATTTCCTCTGATGAAGAAAAGAAAGAGTTTCTCCAAAATCAACCAATAATAAAAAAAATAGAAAGCGAATTGAACTCTAAAGATGTGGTTATTTTATTTGGAAGTTATGCTAAAAAAACGCAGCACGAACAGAGTGATATTGACCTGTTAATCATCAACAAAGACGGAAACAAAAGCATCTTTTTTTCTAAGAATGAATTATTGTTTAAGAAAAAGATTAATCCTATTTTTGTAACCAAGAAAGAATTTGAGCTAATGCTTAAAGACAAAGAGGAAAATGTTGGCAAGCAAGCTTTAAAAAGTAATGTAATTCTTAAACATCCAGAAGAGTTTTGGGGGTACGTCTTAAATGCAATTCGATCAGGATCAATATCAACAGATGTTTAATGATTCTCTAAAGCAAAGAAAGATTAAAGAATCACAAGACATCTTCAAAATTAAACTCTTCTTACAGAAAGCAGAAAATAGCCTGCTTATTGCTAAGCATATTAAAGAGATAAGACCAATCCAGGGCCAGCCTTCCAAACTTTATTGGAATTATTGGGCCATTACTATCTCTTATTATTCAATGCTTTATGCAGCAAAAGCAGTTATATTATTCAAAGGCTATGAAGTAAATAATCATGATGCAGCTCAGATTGCACTCGGGCACTTATTGGTTCCTGACCAACTGGAAAGAGAAGACTTAGAAATTCTTAATCAGTCGCATAAAATATTTGAGGATGAATATGTAAACTATTTTGAAGATGCTAAAACTGAAAGTCATATCGCCCGGTATTCTGCGATTAAGTCTTATTCAGAAAGGAGACTGCAGGAAATCTTTGATAATGCCACCAAATTTGTGGCAAAAGTATCCCTGATTTTAGAAGATTATTAGTCCAGAATAATTCACTTTCACCCAATCAATACCACTCTCTTCTTCTGCCTTATAGTCAAATAAGGTAGACTCAATTCTTTCTTTAGTTCCACATCCTGAGTAAGTATTAAATCACCATTCCTAGAATGTTTTATTAATTCCGTATCAACATAACCTATAGAAGGTAGAACAGTTATCTTTTTGACCTTAATAATCCCCAGAGCCAGTTTAGCCGCCCGCTTGAACTTTTCTCGTTGTTCTTCCTGAATCTTTTTCAATTCTTTGATGGTTCCTTCTAGAACACAAAGCTCATAGGGAAAATCATAAGCTTTTTCTAGTTCTGTAATCAAATCTATTTTAAACTCAGCAATAGCCATTAAGGCGTTAGTATCCAGGATGATTTGTTTTCGGTTTTGCATTTTATTATCTGAATTTCAAGCTTTATTTAATGATTTATATACTTTTTCAGAAAAATTCAATTTCTTTAGACAAATCTTTTAAATTACATCACCTTAAAAAATAAAGCCATGAAACTTACCCGCACCCAACGCCTGATTCTTTATGCTCTAGGAAGATTTTATGATTCTTTAAATCAGCCTTTGAATGAAAAGCATCTAAGTTTAAAGACCTCTAAGATTGCTTTTATTGAATTACTCTTGACTTCTGGGATCATTACCAAGCAAGAGCGGGCTTTGTATAAAAACTTAGAGATTTTGGAAGAAGGAAACTTGATCAAATACGATCAAAGAAAAATAAACTTGACCAATAAAGGAATCAAGATTCTTCAGAAGATCGATAAAGAAGCCCAGCAATTCATCGCGATCAGAGAATTCTTCAGCGAGCCCAAGAAGCCGAAGAGGAGATTACAGACTACCATCAATTAGATACTTGTTATCTTTATTGCGGGGTAACATTTATAAGTAGTGGGTAATTTTATTAATTATATGTCCCCCACCAGAAGAAAAGCAGCTTTCACTTTGAAAGATATTCTGAATAACTATCGAACTATAGATTTAATCTTAGATTCTGCACAGATCACTAAAAGAACTGATCGGGAATCCTCTTTTTGCGCGTACGGGGACTTTAAAAGATATGAATTTACCCTGCCTTTAGAAGAAGAGCCAGAATGTTGTTTTGGAGAAAGTGATACTGGCGGAATGGTTTATACTAAAGAGGGGTATGGTTTATGGATACCTGAATATGCTTCTAAGATAGTTTATTTTCATACCCATCCATCATTTACAACAGCAATCCCTTCGACTGAGGATTTAGAATTCCAATTAGGGGTAATTTCAAAAAATTGGGATGGCAGTCCCTACCATTTTTTTAATCCGGTTTCAATCGTAGGTCATTATACTTCGGTAGATAAAACGGTTCGTTTATTCATTGGACAATTTGTCTTGCCTACTGAAAAAACATCTTGGGAAAGATGGAAAATAATGAACCAAGATCTTCCTGCCAGACTTGATTCTTTAGTTCGGCAACAAATCGGAGACCAACACTTAGAATTTGATTTTTCAGATTTGGAGCTTCCTGAAAAAGCTGCTCGAGTTTTAAACTCAACCGGAAGATATGCAGCTCAAACTCTCTCTTTTCCGATTAATAAAGAATTTGAATATTGGGATAAAGTTGAAAATTGGAAAGGATTTCCATTGCTGGCACTCCCTTTTACTTATCAGTTAAAAGAATAACGAAAATCTGTTCATTCGGGGCTGACCACGGACAAAGTCCGTGGTTTTTCCGCCCCTCATCTTTGAACAGATTTTCGAACTAGAAATGGTGGCAAATTAATTACGGACTTCGTCCGTGGTCTTAGACCAACACCATTTCTAGTAATTGCGGCTTATCCCTTCATCGTATACTCAAAATAATCATCCCAGGGATTCTCTAATTTCATCATCTTAGCAATAGACAATTTCTCGAAATGCCTCCGGAACGGTCGCATGGAATTTCCATGTGCTGAAATCGCTACATTCACTTTATCTTTTTTCATCCGTTTCAATAAGTCTGCAATAAAAGCATTGACTCTTTTCTCTACCATCTGGATGCTCTCTCCACCTGGTGGAGCTTGGGCATAACTTCTGCGCACTATCTGCAAATCAGCCTCTCCGTGCTTCTTGATGAAATCTTTTTTTTCTTTCCCTGTGAGAAGGTCTATCTTATGCCAATGCAGCATGGTCTTATAATCTTCTTCTCCTGCGATCTTAACAAATTCTTGATGCGACTTACCCTGTAATCTCCCGTAAGAGCGTTCAATGATACGATCATCTGTGATCACTCTCTTGCATTCAGGATGATATTTGAGCACCTCCTTTAATGTATCTTTAGAACGAGAAAGATTAGTCTGGTAAGCGATATCTATCTTTTTCTTCTTTAGTTTCAAAGCTAATCTCTTTGCCTGTTCTATACCAAGAGGAGTCAATTCTGAATCTTTCCAACCCGTAAAGCGATGCTCTTTATTATAGTGGGTCTGGGCATGGCGAAAAACATAAATTTTAAGTTTCATCATTAACCTCTATTCTGACGATTTTGGAGATAATTCCGTACCAATTCTTCTACGATAGGCGACATTCCTTGATGACTACGAGAACAGTACCCTCTAAATTTATTGAATAGCTCTTCATCCAGAGTGAAGGTAGCCCTGCTTTTATATTTAAGTTTTCTTAATTTTCCGGTCTTATCCAAATCTTCCAAAAGCAGAAATAGCTCTTGGTTTTGGTTAATAATCTTTTTAATTTTTTCTTCAGTAGAGAGCATTTTTGATCACCCGGCTAATTTTTTCTATGGATTTATAATGGCTTTTAGCTAGGAAATGGAGGTTCTTTACTATTCTCTCTTTATCCCAAGCCATTCCTTTTTCTTCAAAGTATAATATGACCAAAGCTAAAGCTGTTCTTTTATTACCATCCTCAAAGGCATGATCGGTTAATAAGCTTCTGATCAGATAAGCTAGTCCGTAAAGCCAGTTTTTCTTTAACTTAAATTGGGATAAAGCAAATTCTAAACTACTTTCATTCTGAAACTGTCCTTTCTCTCCAATCTCTTGGTTTATTCTGATTATGTCTTTTTTGGTTAGTTGAATCATTTTACTAGTTTTATTTATTCAATATCTTTACCTAACTTTTTATTCATACTTATTCATACTAATATGAATAAAAATAGTCCCAACTATATAAACTTTACCTAAAAATAACTAGATTTAACCTATATTATCAACCTAAACTAACCTCGGCCTTCTTAACATTATTCAGTTCTAGATTAGTAAAAGTGTGTTTTTCTAAAATCATCTCTTCATCATCTTTAAAGTCATAAACTGTTCTTTTGATTGCTAGTCCAGAATATTTATCAATAGAAACGCTTATTTTACTAATTTTTTCTTTAACCATCTCAAATACTTCTAAAGATCTGCCATCAAAGGTTTCATCCTGGGACTTAATTGCGCTTTCCGGCAGGTCCTGAACTAAATCTTTAGGTGTAAATTTTAATTTTTCAGATTCATATCTGATCTCATATTTTTTTCCTCTGTCTTTGTCGCATAAACTTGATTTTAAAGTACAAACTATCACTGCAGTTTGGGCTTTAGTATCCAAATACACTTCAGAGTAATATCGTCCATCAACAGTCTTTTGAGGTTCAAGATAGGCTTTTTTAATTAGATTATCTTTGATATATATATTATAATAAGGTTCAGGAATATAATTCCCTCCAAAATTACGAATACTTAATTTATAGACATACTGGTAATTATTTACCTCTTTGCTTTTGGCCTTTAATTGAGCTAATTCAGGATCATAGGTTGCTTCTGGAACTATGACTGCCTGGCTTTCCTCTACTGCTGCTTCAGCTATTTCTGGAACGATGGCTTGGCTCTCTTCAACTGCTTTATTACCCTCTCCAACCTGTTCTTTCACCAGTTCTTTTTTAGATGCACAAGAGATAATTAATACACCTAATAATATCATTACTAGAATTAAACCAAATTTATTTATCTTTCTCATTGCTAACCTCATTTTTTAAGAATAAAGATTAATTTCTATTTAAAGATTACTTATTTCAATAGTATTATCAAATTAACTTTTCCAAAGGTAAACCCTACTCCTTGGCACTCTTCAGTTTGCTCATCACATTAAAATTATATCGCAAACTATATAAATAAACCACCTCTTTTAGCTAAAGTTACGCACAAATATGTAGGCATCGTGTCTACATTGAGAGGACTTTAACTAAAAAGATGTAAAAATTAAAGTCCGAACATATACTTATCATAAGGTGAGTCAAAATCGCAAAACAAACTGTAGAAGCATTGATTGAGGGAGGTAAAGCTACTGCTGCACCTCCATTAGGTCCGGCTTTAGGGCCAACCGGCTTGAATATAGGCCAAGTTATCTCTGAAATCAACAAAAAGACTGAAGATCTGAAAGGTATGCAGGTTCCGATTAAGGTTATTATTGATACTGCTACCAAAACCTTTACTATTGAAGTAGGTACGCCTCCATCTTCTGCTTTGATCAAAAAAGAAGCAGGAATTGAAAAAGGCGCTTCTAATCCCTTAACTGATAAAGTTGCGGATTTAAAGATCGAGCAGATCATCAAAATCGCTAAAATCAAAGAAAGTTCATTATTAGGCTCAACCCTTAAATCTAAAGTTAAAGAGATAGTGGGCAGCTGTCATTCTATGGGTATTTTGGTAGAGGGAATGGCTGCACCTGAAGCTCTTACTGCCATTAACGCTGGTCAGTTTGATGAGAAGATCAAGTCTGGTAAGACTGAATTGACTGCAGAAGAAAAGAAACATCTCGATGAAGAGAGAAAAAGATTACAATCTGAGATCGAGCAAAGAAGAGCTGAATTCGAAGCTAAAGCTAAAGAGATTCTTAAACTCTTCGAGACTGAGCCTCGTAAGGCTAAGAAAGCCATGGAAGAAGCTGGCATACCTCAAGCTATCATTAACGAGATTGTGCCTCCCGAAGCTAAGAAAGAAGAGGCTGGGGCAAAAAGCGGAGCTAAAAAGTAGTTTTTTAACTTCTTTTTTTTTGTTTTTATTTTAAATTAATCTTTTTTTTTTAATGTAATGTCTATAATACCCAATGAAATTACTAATCAAAAAAGAACTTTCTGCAATAATTCCCATCGGCGAAAAAATAATACCATTATAAAGTACCAAGATTGACGTACCGACCATCATCAGTTTTCTCATTAATCTATTATCTTTTTGAAAATTACCGATAATAAATATAACTAAACCCACATAAATAATTAGATCATAGATTTCTTTATAGGTAAAGAATAAAGAAATTGTATTCAAGAGAATAAAGAGGAATAAGAATTTCTTATTGGTAGTAAAGTAACAGGTGATAAATCTTAAAATCGAAATAGAAACAATAACTCCAGCAGCGATTTTATTTAGTAAGAAATAATGTACGCTAATTAGGCTGGCGGAGATAATTAGACAAAGAAAAGTATATTCTCGTTTTTTATATTGTAGGCTTAAAAAATCAAAGCCCATGGCCATAAACATGACCACCTGGGAAATGATAAAAGAAACAGTTAGTAAAACCATAATCTTATTTACCTTTTCATCCCAGAATTATTCTTAACCCCGACTATGGTCTCAGAAAGAGATTCTATCTGTTCACCTAACTTTTTCGTCTTGTTGATTTGTTTAATCAGTAAAATAGTCAAAATAATCGATTCAATTAAGAGAATGACCACAATAATTCCAATTAATAAAGTAATCTCCACCAAAGGAATATCCACATTATAAACTAACATCTTTTAAACCTCTTTAAGTAAATCATTTTTTAGGTTCTTATAAACTTTTCTAATAAAAAAATGGCGCCGCGACCCGGACTTTCTCGCTAACGCTCGAAGCTTTGTCGCCCTGAGCGCCAACATTTGAACCGGGATACCCTCTCCCGAAGAGCAGAATTACTCTACTCTTTTGCGGGAACAAGCTAAACGGTACTTACCTGTAATTCCAGGCTTGCGCAGTACCGGGTTGTGCCATCGCGGCGTAGTTGTCGGATGGCGACCAGAAACTGGTTTCTGAGTATGCCATCACGGCTTAAGAAAGTAAATCTAACTGTTATTTATAAAATTTGGGGTGAGATTAAAGAATTGGAGCTATTTTGTTCCTCTTCTTTTATTTTGATCAAAGGTTAATATTTTACCCACAACCTCAATATTTTGTGGAGGTTGGTAATCTGGAACTGCCCCTCTCACAGAATTGGAATAATCATCATGCATCCTACGATATTCATTCTCCATATCTTCGATTAGTAAAGCCGAACCATATGTTCTTAATGCCCTTAAGCCTTGATACATATTTAATTTCCTCATCAAGATAAAATCTGGCGAAGGGGGGATTTGAACCCCCAACCTCCACGTAACCCAGTTTCATTTTCAGTTAGTCATCGGCTTTAAGCCTCATTGCTCAATACATATGAGCGTGGCGCTATAACCAGGTTAAGCTACTTCGCCAAGGCAGTATTTCCTCTAGTTATTTATGAATCTTTCTTTTTAAAATAAAGAATTATATAATATTTCTTTCTACCTAAACAACTTCGCCACTTCTTCAACAGTCTTATTTCTTGGATTTTTAATAATCGAATGCATACTCCCGCCTTTATCTCCATTAAATCTAGGAAAAATATGCAGATGCAGGTGCGGAACTACCTGTCCGCCAGCAGAATTATGGTTCCAGCCGATATTAAAACCATCCGGATGAATCTTTTCTTCAATTAATTTCATCACTTTTTTAATAAAATTAACTAAACCCTTGCTTTCTTTATCTTCTAATTCATAGATCGTACCAGCATGTATTTTAGGAATGATTACCGTATGTCCTAGAGCATGAGGATGGATATCTAAGAAAGCCAAGAAATCTTTATCTTGATAGACTTTATGCGCAGGGATCTTCCCGCTTCCGATCTTGCAAAAGATGCAATCTTCCATTATTTTGTTAAGAAGTTTAATTGGGTTTTTATGGTTTGCGGTAACGAAAACTTGCCTTTACATTAGCAAGTTTTCGGAACAGAAATTTAGCGCCCTAAAGGGCTGGGCCTTATACCCAGCTAAATTTCTGTAATTTCTCGAAAAATAATCTTAACCAAATTAATTTCTAATTATTGAAACTTTTTCATACCAAGCTCTTCCAATTCCTGCCAAATTGCAGTAACTCTTACTACTGTTGTTTCTAATAAGCCCGGTAATTTATTAAAATATCTTTGATGCATCCTTTCACTCGTCTGATAATCTCTAATCTTATCTGATAAAGTGATTATACCCCTCTGAGGTCTAATTTTGTCAGCAACAGAAATTATCTTTGCTTCGATAGTATTAGGCATTAGGTCTACTGCTTCAGGATAGCCGAGTATGCTAGTTTCTTCAGGAGTTAAACCGCCCAGCGCATGTCGTTGAATCAAATTTCCAAAGTCAGCGTATCCTAATTCAGCAAGCAACCGGCCAGTTTCATATTCATGAAAATCTTGGTGAGGAGAAACTCCTTTTTCGAAGTCATATTTCCATCTTCCAATATCATGTAAGAACCCACCAATCTTTAATAGTTCAAGGTCAAGCTGAGTCCCTGCTTCAATAATTTGAGCTCCGATTAACCCACAATTAGAACTAACTTCTTGAGAATGGCTTAATAATACCCTTGGAACAGGATATTCCTGAAATAAACGATCTGCTTGTGAGGGGGTAGGATATTCCATTAGCTAGAGGGCAGAACCGTAATTAATAAACTTTTAGGTCAACATTTACTCTTTTTAATATCCAAAACAAAAACTCTTATAAACTATAATTGATTCATTATAATAAGAAATAATTATTGATCAGAAACAATTCAAAAGAGGTAGATATTTATGGAAAAAATACATATTAATCAGTCTGTGGCCATTCTTTGTGATGGTAATAATATCGAAAGAAGCGTGCATGAAGTTGCCGGCAATACCCACACTATGCTTAATTTCGATACGGTCATCCCTAAACTATTGGGCGGAAGGGGATTAAACCGCTTGTTCTATTTCCGAGAAGGAGAGAACATTTCTGAGAAATTAGCTGAAAGACTGCATAATAATTATTATGGCTCAGTTATTCCCTGCCATAAATCTGCAGATATTCCTTTATCCATTAAAGCCACCCAATTAGCAGGAAAAGTAGATGCAATTATAATTATGTCTGGTGATTCAGATTATGTAGAGTTAGTCAGACATTTAAAATCAGAGGGAGTCCGGGTAGAGATTGCCGCAGTGGAGAAGACTACCGCCAGAATTTTAATCAGTGAAGCAGATTATTTTCATCCTATCACTAAAGAGGATTGGTTCTCTTATAATCCTCCGGCTGGGAAAGGAAAGGGAAGGAGATAATTAATCTTTACAGATTAGAAGAAATCCCATTATATCTGCATCATTGGATTCAGGATCTTTACCTAAAGAAAAATCTTGCGACAATTTAATTCCTTTCTCATTTTTTTTTGCTTTCTGAACTATTGATTGATGGTATTCAAATAATGATCTGACTAATCCTCCTGTTCTATAATCATACCCGTACAATTGAATATCTCTACCCGGACCTAAATCTAAACGTAACCATGATTCTTCATTAAATGCCAATTCTAATTCCGATAATATACTCTCTAACACTTCCGGAGTGGGTGCTGGTCTTAATATTTGAGGGAAAACATTTTGACATGTTTGTCTAGCTCCTTCATATAATTCAATATTCTTTGGAGTTTGATCAGGCAATTGTGCTGGACCTGTAGTGGCATTAAAAGGTAGTGCCGTAGTATACCATCCGATTACATGCCCAACACCACCAGTACGTGGGTCAGTTAATCTTCCACCTTTAACTAATCTTTCTCCATGATAAATTGGATTATTACCGAATGTACAGCTAACCCGATTCGTTACTGCAACTCCATTCTCATAAATAGCTCTTGCTCCATCAACCCTAAAATCATAACTATAATGGGTTAAATTACTCGTATGTAAACGAATTTTTTCTGGAGTATCAACCATGGGAACAGCAGCAAGCATCTTCTGATCAATTTCAGAAAAAGTATCCTCAGAACAAGAGACTAGCAAATCCATTAGAGTTAAATTAGCAGCAAGATACAATTCATGATTATACGCCATAAACATATCTCAAAAAAGAATAATTATAAACTTTATGGTGTTATAACCTCTGAAATAATAATTTCTCCATCACCTTAATAAAATACCTTCAATCCTAAACCATCCATGGACGATCTTATCCGTTTAGCCCTAGAAACTATCGAAAAGAATAAGCAGGCTATCATCTTCGCTCCCAGCCGGGCCAGCGCAGAGAAAACCGCAGAAGAAATCTCTAATTTGACTCACTTTCAACATCCTGAATTAGAGAAAGAAATTCTCCGTGCCGCTTCTACTCCAACTAAACAATGCCGCAGATTATCTCATTGTATCAGGAAAGGCATTGCTTTCCATCATGCTGGTTTAGTCGAGAAACAGAAAAATTTAATTGAAGATGAATTCCGCAAGGGAACCATAAAAATTGTCTGTTCTACTCCAACCTTAGCTGCAGGACTGTCCCTCCCCGCCTTTCGAGTGATCATCAAATCTTTAAAGCGGTTCTCCGCTACCCGCGGTTCAGATTGGATTCCAGTTTTAGAATACCTGCAGATGGCTGGAAGAGCAGGCAGGCCAGAATATGAATCTTACGGGGAAGCGATCTCCATTGCTAAAGATGAAAAAGAGAAAGAAGAAATTCATCAGACCTATGTTCTGGGAGAGCCGGAAGAAATCTATTCCAAATTAGCAGTAGAACCGGTCTTAAGGACTTATCTTCTTTCCTTAATCTCTTCGGGAATCATTAGTAATGAAAAACAGATGAAAGATTTCTTTTCCAGAACCTTCTGGGCTCAGCAGTTTAGGGATTTCGCCAAATTAGAGCTGATCATGGATAAGATGCTCAATCTGCTCCATCAATGGGGTTTCGTCGAGGTTAGCGGTGGAAAAAAGAATAAAGATAATCTTGCATTTGTCAGCGCAAAAGAATTAAATATACCCCCAGAAAAAAAGTTTCAACCCACCCAGCTAGGGAAAAGAATCTCTGAACTTTATCTTGATCCGCTCACAGCCAGACATTTATTAGATAGTATCGCTAACTTCTCAGAAAACAAAAATTATTTTTCTTTACTGCATACTATTTCGCATACTTTAGAGATGCGCCCTTTATTGCGCATAAAAAGCAAAGAGCAGGATAAAGTTCAGGAAGGTTTGGTCAAAAATTATGACCTACTTCTCGAAAAAGAGCCCAGTGCTTTTGATTTTGAATATGATGCATTTATGGATTCAGTTAAAACCGCTTTATTTTTCGAGGCCTGGATCAATGAGAAAGATGAAGATTTTTTGATGGAAGAATATTCTATCGCTCCTGGAGAAATTCGAATAAAAACTGAAATAGCTGACTGGCTGCTCTATGCTTCGGAAGAATTAATTAAAATTGTCTATCCCCATCATCTAGCTTTAAAAGAATTACATAAATTAAGAATCAGGATCCAGAATGGAGTAAAAGAAGATCTCTTGTCTTTGCTGAAATTAAAAGGCATCGGCAGGGTTAGGGCCAGAAAATTAGTCAATAATGGGATCAAAGATTTAGGCGATTTAAAAAAGTTAGATCTAACCAGTTTAAGCCAGATTTTAGGTGTAGCTTTGGCCTTAGATTTAAAGAGACAATTAGGAGAGGAAATAGTAGAAGTAAAGAAAGGCACCAGAAAAGGCCAATTAAGCATAGAAAAGTTTCAAAGATAAGTGAAATCTTCGCTAATTTTCAGAAAATCTTTATCCAGTTCTGACTCAACCGTGGAAAGTTAACTTTATAAGTAACCTTCACCTTAAACTTATTTTAATGATAACATATTATAAAAGAACTATTACTGCCAAACATCTTAAGATTCTGGATTCGTACGAAGAAGGCAGCTGGATCAATGTCATTAATCCCACTCCTGAAGAATTAGAGTCGCTGGAAAAAGATTTTTCTCTCAATCGCGAGCTGCTCGATGAAGGTCTTGATGAACATGAATTGCCCAGATTAGATTCAGAAAATGGTCATCTTTATTTGTTCGTCAAAACTATCTTTCGGGAAAAGAAAAGTTTAGGTACTTTACTTATCATTCTCAATAAAGATTTTGTCTTAACTCTAGCTAAGGATGAACCTCATTCATTGAAACAGATTTTTGATGAGAAAGAAGAGATGATTACCACCCAAAAAACAAAATTTGTGATTAAATTACTTTCTTTAATCAACGATAATTTTGAGTATGTGGTCTCTAGAATAGTTAAAGATGTCCAAAGTAAGAAAAGAATTACCGTAAAATTAAAAGAGTCTGAGATTGAAGATCTTTTACAGGATGAAGATTTTTTAAACAATTTAGTGGTAGGTTATTATTACACCAGCTTGCTCTATTCTAAAATGCTCAAGAAGATAGATATCTATGAAGAAGATAAAGAAGCAATTAAAGATTTAATTGTGGAATCAAATCAGGGATTAAACTTATGCCGTTCTTCTCTAAAAACAATCTCTAACCTGCGCCATTATTATTCTATCATCCTCTCCAATAAGCTTAACCGCACCATCAAGATTCTGACTGCTTTTACTATTTTAATCACTCTTTCTGCGGCAGTTTCTAGCTTATATGGAATGAATATAATTCTACCTTTCCAGCAAAATCCTCATGCCTTTTGGTATATCTTATCTTTCATGGCCGGAACTATGGGTATTTTTATCTATTATTTTTATCAGAAAGGGATATTGTAACGAAAACTTGCCTGCTCGTGCCTAGGGTCACTAACGTTCTCAAGTTCTCTGACGAGAACTATCCGCGGGCTAAAGCCCGTGGCTTTACGGCACTCGCTTATACTGGTAAATTTTCGGAACAGGAATTTAGCGCCATAAAAAGCGGGGCTTTATACCCTGCTAAATTCCTGTAAAAATTTCCCAATCATAGATTCAAATGATATTTTATCCCATTTTTCGGAAAGATTTAACCCATAAATGATTTGATTAACGCTAGGAGATTTTAGTTCTATAATTATTAAGCTTTAACTGCAACCAATAGCGGGTAATGAACCTACATTAAAGAACAAATGCTTGAATAGTGTGTAACTTAATCTTTTAATCAATTCGTCAAAGTTTTAGAACGCTCTACAGCTCATCTAAAGGGCTTTTTATCTTCTTGATTTCTTCCAGTGAAACATGGGTATAAATTTGGGTAGTTTGTAGATTAGAATGGCCTAAAAGCTCTTGAATTACCCTAATATTTACCCCTGAATTCAATAAATGGGTCGCAAAACTGTGCCTAAGCTTATGCGGGGTAACTTTTTTGTTTATTCCTGCTTTCTGGGCTAGATCAGAGATTATTTTTTGCACATTTCTTGACTGCATCTGCTGATGTTTCTGCCCTGGAAACAAAAAATTAGTGATTTTATAATCTTTAATATACCTACCTAGATGTTTAATTACTTTCTCGGATAGGATAAAAATTCGCTCTTTATTCCCTTTTCCTTTAGTCTTTCCAGTTCTATCCCCTAAATTCAGGTCATTAATCTTTAATGAAAGAAGTTCTGAAACTCTTAATCCGCTAGAATATAACATTTCTAAGATAATCCTAGATTTAAGCGTCGGAGCTAGTTCTAGCATTTTTCTAACTTCATCTTGACTCAAGTAAATCGGCAATTTCTTTTCGATTTTAGGGGTGGAAATACCCATAAACCCTTTTTTAAGAATCTTATTGTAATTAAACAATAAAGCAGACCGAACTAAACCTACTGAAGAAGCAGAAAGCTCTCTCTCCGCCAGTAAGTAAGCCAAGTATTTCTTCAGGTCAGCTTCAGTTATATCTATCTCTGACTTGTTGATAAATTCCAGAAAACGCAGGTTATGCAATAGGTAACATTTAATAGTTAACTTACTTGCTCCTTTCAATTGCAGTTCAGTCTTGATTTCATCTAACCCCATTTTTCACCATCTTATTTTATTGAAAGACCTGGGCTTTTTGACCTAAATAAAGCGGTCTCCCTCTCTTTTTCAATTTCACGAACAAAAAGTTCGTATAATGTATATTATACGCACTAAGTAGTATTTATAGGTTTCGGAATGAGAAATCAAAGGTTACGAGATTAAAAGGATAGGTTATTAAAAAAAAGATCATTTCAACCGTATGTTCGATCCGGATTCCAAGCGGAAACATATGGTCGATATACCCTTACAATATCTTCAGAAGTAGCTCCAGCTTCAAGCGCCATTATTGTTCTTACCATAATCCCTTCCACTAATATATCAACAGCCCTGATTCCTTTTGTATCCATCACTTTAGAAAGATATGTCTCTAATTTTTGAATTTCTAATTCTTTTTGTTCTTCAGCCATATTTCCTTTTAATCAATAGTTAGATTTATCTCTTTTTCGTTGATATAATCTATATATTCAAAGTAACTATTCTTTTTCTAAATCTTTTAATCATTACTTAAATATTTAGGGGTAAACCTGTGATTTATTTTGTACTAAAACATTTAAGCACATCTTGAATTATTTAGAACCAATTTAACGCACTGATTAAGTCAAAAACCGCTTATTTATTACAAACAACGCTTAAGAGGTACATACTTAATTCTTTCAATCAACGATTAAATTATAAATCTCAGATAAAACCAGAAAAAATAAAAAAACAAAATTTTTTTAACCCACATAACTCAATTTCTTTTTCTGCTGGATATCTTCTGCTTCCTGACCTTTCTCCATGATGGATTTTAATTTTTCTTCAAACAAAGCTGCTTGCTTATATAATGGCTTAGGATCGACTTTAAGTCCGGTATAGGCATCTAAAGCTTTGATGATCTCTGCAGCTGCTTTGCTGTCAGGCAAGCCGGTTTTAGCCTCTGCAAATAGGGCTAGGAAAGGAACTTTCAATCTTTTTGCCAATAAAGCTCCAGTTGCTCCCACGATAATGCCTTCCATTAATGGTGTAGCTATACCACTTAGTTTTTTAGCAATTCCACCATCGCTGGTAGAATAATAAAATACTCTGCTGGTTTCAGGATTAGGTGAGCCTACCCCTTCCAAAGAGATGATCTCTTTAGCATCGAGAGTTTCAGCTAATTCTTCCACCATCGCAGCTAATTTCCATCCTAGATCCTTGCCGACATTAATCGCATGCACTAAGACCATATTAAACTGTTTATTGTAATGGATAGAAATCGGCTCAATGACTTTATTCTGATGGATGGCAATCATGGCCGGAATCTCTTCCATCTCTACAATTCCGATTTTCTCTGTCTTCAGATGGTCAATTAAAAATTCCACTCCGATAGTTCCAATCAATCCGAAACCGGGAAAACCTTCGATAATAGTCACATTTTTTGGTTTTTTACTTAGAATCAATTTCATTTAACATCACCTTTTTTATTAATTAAGGTCAATACTTTCTTTAGGGTATTTATACTTTATTGTTTTTCAGGATAAAAAGTAAAGAATAAGTAGGTCCTATTCTAGTATCGGGTAAACATAATTTACAAAAACTAAGGCTACTAAAGCCGTACCAAACTTTTTCTTCGGAATTATACTATTACTATACAATTTTATCTCTTTCAATTCATAATCTTCTTCAAAACCATTGGTATATAATTCATTTAGGCTCGCTCTTAACGATTTTCCAGCTTGCTCTTCACTAAAATTTCCGTTATATTCACAAACTAAACCGCCGTATTTCTGGTTTGTTTTCCGGTTATAAAGCCAGCCATAAATAATTCCTGCTGTTGCTCTCCTCCCTTTCTGGGCGTTAGCTGCTGCAGTAATAGTTTCTGCTACTGAGCCATGAACATAATCTTTTGGTTTAGAAACTTCTTTAGCGATTCCGGGTAATATCGAAGAATAACACATATGATTATAACATTCAATCCCTGCATCTTTCAAGGCCAGATGATAAGAACCTGCATGAATGGTAATATTACTTTCACCTTTCCCTTTAGAAACAAAAAAATCTTTCGGGATACGATTGCCAACAAGTATATTTTTAGTATTATCTCTGCTCATTTTCACCTCAGTATATCGCTATTTAATGGTCTAGAAATCAACAATAATAAATACAAAGATCCAAACTTAAATCTTCTACACATTTCTTGATTGCGATAAAAATCCGTCCTCCGTACCTCAATTTAATTTAGTAACTAAAATACTGTCTATTTTTAAATCTTTTTATTACTTTTAGTGTAGTTATAATCTTTAAGAAGAACTGATTCATTATCTTAGGGCATAATAATCTTTATTAAAGAGTATTCTATTACCTAAATTATGACTTTTATTGACTTAGTTCTGGGCGGGCCGGACATGAGTGGCACTACTACTCAAATTGAGGATATAATCGCTTTTTTTCAAGAGCAAGGAAAGGAAGTTAGGGATTTGCGCGGAACAGAGATCGATGCTTTATTTCATGCTCAAGAATTCTCCTCGCTTAATTTTGGTTATACTTCTTTAAAAGAGTTCCTCGCTGAAAGAAAAGAGTTATCTTCTTTTTATGACGGCGTAGTTCATTCTTTATGTAAAAAACTTTTTGATGGAGGAACTAACCAGGATTTACAGGTAGCCTCGATGGTAAAGAATGATATTACTACCTACATTAATCCTGACTCCGCAGAAATCTGGATTATGGAAGAGCCGCCCAAACGAGGAGCTGGACAGACCAACCGCACTTTTGAACAGCAAAGGACAAAATATGGCTCTCAGATTCATCCCCTCTCCGCAGCCCATTGCCATCAAACCTATCGCAGCGACGAATTCTTCCGGTTCAGAAAGATTCTCAGAGAGAAAAGCAAAGTTATTGTCCGCAGCAGAAGCGAAGAGTCTGCTTGTTATCAGATTCATCATCCGCAGCAATTGCCTGACGGAATCTCCAGAGAGCAATACCTAAGACTGCCAGGCCACCAGTTTGCTTTTGGCCATCCTCCGACCCATTTATTTATCGTCTGCGGGCCGGAAACCTGGACTGAAGCAGATTATTTAGAATTGAAAAAACAAAGGAGCGCTGGTCGTAAATTAGATGATCATGAATTAAATCCTGCCTATCAGGTATTAGTTAATCAGAGGTATGCAACTTCCTGGCTGGAAGAGTTGTATGAGCAAGGATGCAGATTATATGGTGCAGAACCGCCCAAGATCTTTAGGTTTAATATCTACGATAGTAAAGAAGCGATAAAACAACAGATGACTGAAAGATTAAGAGAGATTCTTAAAGAATAATTTAGTCTTAATATTAGTCAAAATGCTCGCGACCACCAATACTCACAAACAGGTGGCATGCTCGCCTGTGGGCTCGGTTCGCTCGCAGAATGAGAGCTAAGCATTTTGACTCTTGCTGAAAGCAAGCTCCGAACATAGTGAGGTGTTAGGAGTGCACCACCGCTTAAAAACCGGTGGAAACAACTTTATTCTAAAACCTCTTCTGATTTGCAATGGAGATACAATCCTGCTCTTGGATCAGAAGTTTGATCAACAAGTGAAGCTCCCCACCACAGCAGAGCGGGGGAGATTTCTTTCCGATTAAAGTATAGGAACTATTTGCTACAAAAACCAAAATTCCTGGAAATATATCCAAAATCAGAAAATCGCCCACAATCTTTAAAAATAATCTCCTATTTTGCTAGGGCTGAAGGCCCCGTAGCTTAGCTTGGTCGAGCGCACGACTGATATGGCTGGCTTAAAAGTAATAGCCAAAGCAAGCGACTGACATCGTGAGGTCCCGAGTTCAAAGCAAGCTGACTATTTATTAGTAACTTGTAGAAAGTCTCGGCGGGGCCATCATTTTCTACAAATTTAGGCAAAAACTTAATAAATTAATCCGATTTATCAATAACCGGTGATCTTAAATGGAATGTGTTCAAGCAATTAAGATGGAAGATTGCATACGAAAGATAAATCGGGTAGAGCAGATGTTGGAAGAAATTAAAAGTAGCCTAACTTTATTTGATAAAGAAATGCACTTAAGCATTGAGCGCGGGGAAAAAGACATCGCTGAAGGTCGGTTTACTGTATGCAAGACCGAAGAAGATTTAGATGCTTTCTTTGCCTCGGTTTAAGATGTACGAAGCAGTATTCTCAGATGAGTTTAAAGATCAGCTTGCTAAACTAAAGAAAAAAGATTCTGTGATGTATATTCGAGTAGAGAAAAAGATAAAAGACCTCCTCCTAGAACCAATGCATGCAAAACATCTTAGAAATGCGCTGAAAGGAGAGCAAAGAGTGCATTTAGGCTCGTTTGTGCTGCGTTTTAAATCCGAAGAAAAGAGGGTTTATTTCATTACCTTCAAACACCACGACGAAGCATACTAAAAAAGTCTCGGCGGGGCCATCATTCTCTACAAATTTACCTTCCGAGAAAATATTATTTCTTACTTTCCCAACCACACGGAGGATAATTCTTCATTTTGTTGTTAGTGTATATATATATTCGAAAATAGCTCACCATTACTATAAATCTTTAAATACGGGTTATCATTCCGCAATACTTACATTAAAAAAATCTCATTAAATGAGGGGGTGTATTTAAAATGAAAAAAGTTGTGATAAGTTTATCTATATTATTAGTAATTGTAGTTTTATTAGCTGGCTGTTTAGATTATAAAGCCTATGATCTTCCTAAAGAGGATACCAGCCAGGACGAGCAGAATCTGGTAGATGAGATTGCGGCTATTGAGAACCAGCTCAATACTGAAAAAGTCCAGGCAGAAGAAGTAAAAGACACTTCTAAAGATATAGTTAAAGAACCAACGGTTCCTGAAGAGGTAGCTGGCGAGGTAGTCCTTCCAGAATTAACTGAAAAACCTAAACCAGTTGAGGTTAATGAAAAAGACCTAGAAATTATTAATGTTAAAGAAAACGAATTAGTAAAATTAAATATTAAAGTAAATGATCCAGATAAAGATATAGTAACTTATTCTTTCAGCAAGCCCTTAAGCAAAGAAGGCGAATGGAAAACCAATTATGGTGATGCTGGTGAATATGTAGTTACTATTACTGCTAGCGATGGTAAGCTAACTACTGAAAAGAAGATCAAAATTATGGTAGAAAGAGTCAATGTTCCACCAGTAATCGGAGAAGTTAAAGATATCACTGTAAATGAAGGCGAAACTGTAAAATTCGAGCCAAAAGTAAGTGATCCGAACAAAGACGCAGTTTCCATCACTGTTTCTGATCCATTAAAAGGTGGTACTTTTGTTACTGATCATACCAGCGCAGGTGATTATGAAGTCAAAGTACAGGCTAATGATGGAGAATTAGATTCAGAGAAGAAATTCAAATTAACCGTTAAAGATGTTAATGTCCTGCCTGAAGTTACCGGCCTAAAGGATATTACCGTTAAAGAGGGTGAAACCGTATCCATTAAACCCACCATTAGCGATCTAGACGGGGATAAAGTAAAGTTAACCATCTCTGAACCAGTAGGTCCTAGCGGGGAATGGAAAACTACTTTTTCAGATCATGGTAAGTATGTAGTTACTGTAACAATAGATGATGGTAAAGATAAAGTGGTCAAGAACCTTAATGTTATCATTGAAGATGTTAATATGCCACCTGAAATCGTCAGCGTGGGATTAACCTTAAACAAATAGTTTTTCTTTTTTTTACTTTTTTAAGTTTTTGTATAATCTTAACAGAGCAGGGGTGAAGAGAACAAGATTAATAAAAATAGATATTATCAGAACCACTAAAAACAGGATAAAACATGACCAATAAAAAAACCATCTTTATTCTTTTCGGCTTAATCTCCCTAATTCTTATTATCAACTTTTCTGCCGCAGCCGTAAAAACATTTAAGGTTAAAGAGAATGATCTAGTAAAATTTAAAGCTGAAGCTATAGATCCAGATAAGGATAATATAATTTATTATTATTCTCCGCCTTTAGATGATCAGGGTGAATGGCAGACTGATTTTGATGATGCTGGAGTTTATGAAACTGAGATTACTGCTTCTGACGGAGTCAATCAGGTAAAACAAAAAGTAAAGATTATCGTAGAGAACAAAAACCAGCCCCCTAGATTAACTGATAATCAGATTATAGCTAAAGAAACCCAGAAGATTGACCTAAAAAAGATAGTTAACGATCCAGACCAAGATGTCTTAAGCTATGAATTTAATCCCCCTTTTAATAAAGATGGTACCTGGGAAACAACTTTCAGCGATGCTGGGTTATACACCCTTGAATTTACTGCAGATGACGGGGAATTCAAAGAGAAATTTAGGGTAGGAATAGAAGTACTGAACACTAATCAGCCTCCTCTGATAAAACAGATCTCTCCAGATGAAGAAATCATCCAAATAGAAGAAGATGAAACCTTGGATTTCATGGCCGAAGCTGAAGATCTAGATCAGGATAAATTAACCTATCTCTGGAAACTTGATGGAGAGATTATCAGTAAAGAAAATTCTGGTGAATATATCTTTGATTTTGAATCCGCAGGCGAACATACTTTAGAATTAACCATCAATGATGGTACACTTCAGATTGAATGGATAAAAACAGTTCAAGTTGAAAATATCAATCGCCAGCCAGAATTGAACTTACTTCCCCTTCAGGTAAAAGAAGGCGGAAAAGTAATCTTAGACCTGCCTGAATTAGATTCAGATGCAGATATCTTATCCTATTCCTTTGAATTTCCCCTAGATGAGAAAGGAGAATGGCAGACTGGCTATGAAGATGCTGGAAAATATAAATTAGAAATTACCATCTCGGATGGAGAAGATACAGTTAAAGAAAAAGTCGAGATTAATATTGAAGATGTAGATCGGGCCCCGATTCTAAATCTTCCTAAATATCTGGAAGCAAAAGAAGGAGAGCTATTAACCTGGAATCTCGATGCTAATGATCCAGACGGAGATCTAATTAAAGTCAATTTTGTAGGATTACCAGAATTATTTAATTATAACGAGAAGAACAAAACTTTTACCTTTACCCCCAGCTATGATTTTATTAAAAGAAAAGGCGGGTTCATCAGCAATATGCTTAACCGTTTAAGAGTAGAACGCTTTTTCATAGAGAATAAAGTGATTCCCTTAGAAATCAATGCCTGCGGAAAAGAATTATGCAGCCAGGGTAAAGTAAGTCTGGTAGTACATAACACTAATCGTATGCCTCAATTTTCTAAATTAGGAAATATTACTTTTACAGAGACTGATCTAGTCCAATTCAACGCCGAAGCTAGTGATCCTGATGGAGATATAATTCATTATTATTATGGCCAGCCCTTAAAGAAAAATAGCGGAAAATGGCTGACCGATTATGATGATGAAGGTAGCTATCCGATAAAGATAACTGCTACTGATGGTCAGGAGGGGAATACCCAAACTTTGAATTTAATGATTAAAAAGAAAAATCGTTTACCTACTTTAAAAGTCAAGAAAGATCAGTGGATTATCAATGAAGGTGAGGAAATCAGTTTCAGTCTTTCCGCTAGTGATCCGGATAATGATGCTCTTACCCTCAGATTAGATAATCATCCTTCAGGAGCCTCATTCAAAGAGAATACCTTTACCTGGAAACCTGAATTTAATGCCGTTAAAACTAAAACGGATACAGTCTGGAACAATTTGATCAGCAGCAGCGCTTATTTCAACCGCAAATTTAATTCCGAAAGAGAGAGTTATTGGCTAAGTTTTGTGGCTATGGATAAAGAAGCGGAAGTAATCCACCCAGTTGAGGTCATTGTAAAGAATATTAACCAAGCCCCTCAGATTCTGGATTTGATCCCAGAAAAAGAAATTACTGCTTATGCCGGGGAAACGATGGTATTCAAAGCTACGGTTAAAGATAATGATGAAGATCAATTAAATTATCAATGGGACTTAGGCTTAAGACAAGGTTCAGTCCAGGGCACAGATACAATTACCAGAACTTTTACCAGCGCCGGAAATAAGGAAGTTAAAGTTACTGTAGATGATGGTCGTGATTCAGTAGAACAAATCTGGAAAGTTCAGGTCTACAATCCGATTGCTGAAGAGCAAGAAGTATTAACTCCTGAACCAGAGACTGAACCGTTTACTATTAAGATAATCGTGATTGAGAAGTAAATTTAATTTAAGTACTTCTTTTTTCAATTAATAGGAATATTAATATTTTTCAATTTTAAAAAATTCTTTAAATCTTATCTTTCCAAAACAATAAAGAATAAATACTCCTAGGTTTTATCAAAAAAATAATTAATAAAAAAAGAGGGGGATACTAAATTTAGTATATTTTTACCATGAACAAAGAAATTTCAAAAGATAATCTAAATAAAGAACTTCTGAATAAAGAGAATAATCCTAAAGAACCGGAAAGAGAAGAAAAAAATATTTCCCATCTTCCCGAAGAGGCAGAAGTTAAGAAAAAGACTCAAGACCCCAAAAAATTTCTCTTTGTCTCTCTGGACAGCTTGATCGCAGATATTGCCTGGCGGGTTATGCTGGAAGGTCATGAAGTAAAATATTATGTAAAAGATCCTGACGAAAGAGAAGTAGGCCAAGGTTTCATAGGGATGGTAGAGGACTGGAAAAAAGAGGTAGATTGGGCTGATATTATTGTTTTTGATGATGTCCTCGGCCAAGGAGCAATTGCAAAAAAATTGCGGGAACAGGGTAAATTAGTGGTCGGGGGAACACCTTACACTGACCAACTAGAAGATGACCGTGCTTTCGGCCAGGAAGAATTAAAGAAATTCGGGATAAATATTCTTCCTTTTAAAGAATTCACTAATTTTGAAGAAGCAATCCAGTTTGTTAAAGAAAATCCCGGAAAATATGTTATCAAGCCCTGCGGAGAAGCCGCTAATTTAAAGGGGTTATTATTCATCGGAGAGGAAGATGATGGCCGGGACGTCATCCAAGTTCTGAACGATTATAATAAAGCCTGGGCCAAAAAGATTCCTTCCTTCCAGCTCCAGAAACGCATCTATGGAGTAGAGGTGGCGGTAGGCGCTTTCTTTGACGGAAAAGAATTTATCTATCCTATAAATGTTAATTTTGAGCATAAGAAATTATTTCCAGGTGATCTTGGTCCGTCCACGGGAGAAATGGGCACTTTGATGTTCAATTCCGGGCCAAACAAATTATTTAATATGACTCTAAAGAAAATGGAACAAAAATTTGCTGAAGAAGGTTATGTTGGATATATGGATTTGAATTGTATTGTTAATAATAAAGGTATTTATCCTTTAGAATTTACCAGCAGGTTTGGCTATCCCTGTATTTTCATCCAAGAAGAAGGCATGCTTAGTCCAATTGGTGACTTTTTTTACGAATTAGCCCAGGGCAAATCTCCCAAATTAAGAACTAAAAGCGGTTTCCAGATGGGAGTACGAGTGGTTGTACCGCCCTTTCCATTTAATGATAAAGAAACTTTTAGAGTAAAGTCGAAAGATTCAGTAGTGCACTTCAAAAAGCCAACCGAGGGAGTACATTTTGAAGATGTCAAATTGGTTAATGGCGAATGGATTGTTACTGGCACTACTGGAGTAGTAATTGTAGTCTGCGGCTGCGGCCAGACCGTAAAACAAGCTCAGAGCCAGGCTTACCAACGCATCAAGAATATTTCTATTCCCCATATGTATTATCGCGATGATATTGGCCAGAAATGGTTTGAAGACAGCGATAAGTTGCATACCTGGGGATATTTAAGGGAACAATGAATTATTGAGGTTTAAAAATTGGACAAAACTTTATCAAAGACTAACCAGAACCAAATCGTCTGTATCGTGGGCATGTGCGGCTCTGGAAAGAGTATTGTGGCAGATGAATTAGTCAAAGCGGGCTTTGCTTTCGCTCGTTTCGGTCAGATTACTTTAGATATTGTTAAAGAAAGAGGCTTAGCCCCAACTGAAGAGAACGAAAAGAAAATTCGGGAAAGCCTGCGGAAAGAACATGGAATGGGGGCTTTTGCGATATTAAACTTGCCTAAGTTTGATCAATTATTAGAGAAAAGCAATTTAGCTGCTGATAATCTGATGAGTTGGTCAGAATATAAAATTCTTAAAGAATATTACGGAAAAAGACTAACGATTCTGGCAATACTCTCTCCGCCGGAATTACGCTATGCCCGATTGCAGGCCAGAACTAAGATCGATGAGAAGATGCGCAACCGCCCCCTGACCGTAGAACAGGCTAAATCCAGGGATTACGCCGAGATTGAGAACATTGAAAAGGGCGGTCCCATCGCCATGGCTAATTATTATATACTTAACCTCTCTAGTACAGAAAATCTTAAGAAAGAAGTAGCACTTTTTTTAGAATGGTTAAAAGTAAGTTAACGATTTAATCTTTATTAATATTATAAACAAAAAGAGTAAGAAATAAAAATGGCCAGGCCAAGTTGGGATGAATATTTCATCGGGATCGTACATGCAGTAGCAGAGAGAGCTACCTGCGATAGGGGAAAAACCGGAGTAGTGATAGTTAAAGATAAAAGAATTCTCGCTACTGGATACGTTGGCAGTCCTGCTGGATTGCCTCATTGCGATGAAGCTGGTCATAAGATCAAGAAAGTTATCCACGAAGACGGCTCAGAAAGCCAGCATTGCTTAAGAACTAACCACGCAGAAATTAATGCCATTTGTCAGGCTGCCAGGACGGGAATACCCATCGATGGCGCTACTTTATATTGTAAATTAGCTCCTTGTTATAATTGCGCTAAAGCTTTAATCAATGCCGGAATCAAAAGAGTAGTCGCAGAAAAAAGGTATCATCAGGATAAAGAAGCGGTAGAGATGTTTGCAATAGCTGGGATTCAGTTTGAGGCGATTAACCAGGAAGTAGAGAAGTATGAAAAGATGTGAATGATTAAAGATTAATAGTTAGCCTTAAAACCATCTTCTTTCTCTCATCTGGCTGAAAGTGCTATTTAAGAATCCGACCACCAGGCCGCAATCTTCATCTGATAAAGGCTGATACCTAGAAGCTTTATTTCCTGAAAGATGAAATATTTCTACTGGAGCATCAAGATTCCTGATAGGAGTATTTAGAAGCGGGTCTTCCGGATCATGAATATGTAATACCTGTCTTAAATGATTAATTGCATATCTCTCAAAGTAGTACCTCCTACCTTCTGGAACACGGCTCATTGCTTCATCATAAGACATACCTTTAGGGATAAGTCTTAATGGACTTAATCCCTCCTTAAACTTAACTTCAGATAAAGTTCCATCATGGACCAAGAGAAAACCGGTTGGTTTAGTAATTGCACCTTCCGCACTTAATAGATCCTCATACATTACCCCCAAGATAGGTAAATCGTCAATGGTCTTAGACCCCAATAGCTTTTGTGCTTTTTCTCTATCCTCTTTGTCTGAAACTCTTTCTTCATATAATCCTAGTTCAAATGCAGCCGAGCTTGTAGAATCCAAAGCTGGTTTTAACTTCGGATCTAGATCAGACCAGAAATAATCTGCTTCTCTCCTAAAACTGTCTCTTTCAGAGCTATATCTTCGGATACAGTCCATGACCGTTTGGATCAATTTCATTGAAGAGAATAAATACCTTTGCAGTTTATAAGCTTTTTGGTTGTAATCACTATCCAGAGGTCAAAATTGGAATATAATTGAGTTTACTTTCTTTTATTTAACCGAACAATCAACGCTTATTTTTCCCAACCTAAATATTTTTAAGCTCTAGGATTAAATTAATCTGAAATGCCCAAAGAAATTGAAATCAAATCTTTACTAACTAAAGAAAAGTACCAAGAGCTTAAAACCGTTCTCCCTCAAAAATTTCAGAAAATTAATCGTGATTCTATCACTACCATCAGATTTAAGCCCAAAGATATCCGGGTAAGATATTCTGATAAACTTAATGAACTGGTCTTTAAAGATGGCGATCCCACTCATTTTTCCAGAACAGAACTAACCATCAACCTTAAAGATAAAGAAGATTGCCAGCAGATGATTTATCTCTTGAAAGAATTAGGCTTTAAAGATGACCCTTCCTGGATCAAGCATAAAGAAGAATTCGTTTTGGATTATGCTGGAAATGAATATACTCTTTCTTTACAGCATATAGAGAATTTCGCTTACTTACTGGAAGCAGAGATTATGCTTAAAGATGGTCAAACAGAAGGCCAATTAGATAGTCAAACTGAAAAAGAGCTTGTACATATCGAAAACCTAAAGAAAATTCTTACCAGCTTAGGCTGTACACCTATTGAAACCAGAGAGTTTAATGAAAAGATTAGCCAATATATTCAGAAGAATTCTAGTTAGATTTACGGGTGCAAATCTCGCCTTTCATTGCAAGATATTGTTCAGGAGGAAGTTGTTTTACGTTTTTTAAATATGAATTTATCAGCTTATTATGTTGTTTACTCCATACCTTATCAGAATGAGTTTTAACATAATTAGCCCATCTTTTAACTAAATCCATCCGTGCTTTAGCATAATCTTTTTCAACATTTTCTAATTCTCTGATTAGATTCATATTAATTTAAGTAATATATTAAAGTTTAAAAATTTATCCTACAATTCTTAACCTTTTCTCTCTTCTCTTTTCCCCGGAAACAATCTCTACTCTTAACCCCAACTCTTTCTTGAAGAATTTAATTATAGCTAAATTTGCTTTGCCCTTTTCCGGCTGGGCCTGCAGATATAATTTCAGTTCCCCATTCTGTTCTTTTAATTCCGTTCGGTCAGAGTTAGGGATTACTTTAATTTTCAGTTGATTATTCAGGATATAAGTCTGTAAATTCATAATTTAAAAGTAAAAATTTGGGTATTATTAAACTTAACCCAAATTTGACCTAAACCCGTCTTAAAATATGGAAATCTTTAAAAGCGAGTGGCTTTTTAGTCTTAATAGATTCAAAAAATCGAATTAAAGTCAATTCAAAACAGGTGGTTAAAAATGAATAAGTATAGTGTTGTTTTAAGTGTAATCTGGTTTAGTTTATTGTTAGTAAATGCTCTGGGAGATACGGAGATCATATCTTCAGTAGATACAGGAGATGCTCCTTTAACTGTTTCATTCTACATCAGCGATACTGTAGATAGTTATGCCTGGGATTTTAATAATGATGGGATAATAGATAGTACTGAAGCAGAACCAAAGTATACTTTCACTAAATCAGGCAAATATAGTGTAGACTTAAATGCAACTATTGATGGTATTTCTACCACCACAAAAAAAACCATTGTAGTTAAATCTCAGCTTTCAGTTTCTATTGTAGCTAATCCTGCTTCAGGACAAGCCCCTTTGAATGCCCAATTTACGGTTGCCTCAACTGGTAAAGCCCCTTTAGTTTATGCCTGGGACTTTAATCAAGATAAAGTTATCGATAGCATTCTTCAAAATCCAATTTATACTTTTACCTTACCAGGAGAATATAATGTTAGCGTAAAAGTAACTGATGCCGAAGGTAATTCTGCAGAAAAAGTTTACCCTCTCTCCATCACTAAATTTGATTCCCATCTCAATTTAACTGCTTATTTTCCCCAGACTTTAGCTCTGGGAGAGAACCAAATTACTTTATTAATTAATAATGATGGTACTGAACCAGTCAAAGATATCAATGCTAAAATGATCGGGATTGGAATTCAGCATTTAACCTCAAGTTCTATTACTTTACTTAATCCCGGTGAACAAGACTCTTTAACCGTAAAAGTAAAAGTGCTCCAGGGCGGAGATCTAGCTGCTACTGCCAAAGTATTAGATAAAAGTGTTCCTATAACCTTCAAAGTAGTAGAAGAGATAAAATACAATAAAGAAGAGATTCAGGTTAAATTAAATTCTCTTAAAGAACAATTCCAAGCCCAGGAAAACATTTATACCAATAAAAAAGCTGAGGGATTTTTAGTCAGTGACATTTTTGAGAATATTAAATCCATCCAGAAACAGGTCCAGGATACCCAACAATTGATCTTAAGCGGAAAGTATGCCGATGCCAGTATTAATCTGGATTTAATTACTTCTGCAGTGACTGACTTAACTGCTGACTTAGAACGGTCTCAAAAACAAAAACAGACCATTTTACAATGGCTGAAAGAGAACGCTCTGGCCATCACTGCAATTATCGCTGCTTTAGGTACGCTAAGCGGAATTCTGATCAAAGTAAAATCTCATGCAACTAAGGTAAAAGATCAGGTTAAAGAACAAGCTCAGCGCATTACTGAAGATGTCAAAAAGAAATTTCCTTTAAAGAAAAAGAGTCATGCTGAAGTCCAGGAACATTCTGAGAGCAAAGATGAACAAAAAAAAGAAACCCTAGAAGAGAGAAAAGAAAAAAAAGCTGAGAAGAAAGTTTCTGCTGAGCTAGAAGAAGAGGAAGCTGAGGAGGATAAATCTTCTGATGACCGGGAACGTTCTAATAATAACACAGAAGATTCTGCCCCGATAGAAAAGTCGAAGAAAGAGTAATATTCTTTTTTCTTATCTTTTTATTTAATCTAACCGTGAACTTGTTCCAAATATGCTAAAACCAAAAGTAGCCCTTGTCCACGTTCTGGTGTACTTGTATGTTTTAATGTTCCTTTTCCTTCAGTAACTAATTCAGCTAATCCACCACCAATATTATGTCTAACATCGAATACCCTAAAACGATTGTAATCATCGAAACCAGAAGAACTATCTAAACATTCTCCAATACAAGGGATTCTATGGGCATTGGTAACATGTGCAGACCAATATTGATTAGATGGACTCAATAAGTTAATTGGTTTTTCTTTCCACACTTGTAAGATATATTCCTGTCCTGGCATAATCAATAAAATCAATAATGCTTATATATAAAAGTAATGGAAAATTAACCCGATCTTCTCGCAATCATTAATTTATCTGCAACATTAAGTAAGGTTCCATAAATATACCAATTCGTTTCCGGAAATTGCCTTCCCAATTCTTCAGGGTCGTGTCCTAAAGCAAAGATTTCATTTAAAGCCATTCCCACCGCCGGGCTTCTATTCTTTCCTCTGATGCAATAGACCAGTAAAGCCTCTTTATCCAGCCCATCTGTTCTGAAATCAGTTAAGATCCTTTCCGCTATATCCGGGGTAAATAATCTTCCGCTGCCTAAATTTGGAGTTCGATCATCAAAAGTATATTCTTTAGGGGTATATAATGGATGATCCCTATGGCCATGCTTCTTCTCTAACGGAAAAACTTCTGAATTAATCCGGATGACATAAGTGGGATTAGTTGGTTGATGCTGAAAAGCTTGGATAAAACCTTTTATTAATAAGTCCATTAATAGAATTGTTTTTAACTCCTATTTAATCTCATATCCAACCGAAATATATATAATCAAGAAAGTATCTCCTCTCTACGATGGGTGTTTTCAGTAAGCTTTTTGATCGGCAATTCAGAGAAATCTTCTTTTCCCAATTAGTTTCCATTATGGGTGGATTGATTGCCGGAACTATTCTAGCTGCCAGTACAGATAAATTATTGCTTCTGCCCGGAATGTTCATTCTCTTACCTGGCTTTCTGGAATTAAGAGGAAATATCAGTGGTTCAATGGCTGCCAGATTAACTTCGGGTTTGTTTCTGGGAGTGATTAATCCCAAACATAAAAGATCTAAAGTAGTTAAAGGCAATACTCTCGCTTCTTTTATCTTGGTTAGCATCATCTCCTTGGTTTTGGGATTATTAGCCTTTGCCTTCAGCTATTTAGCCTTCGGTATTTTTGTCCCCAAGATAATATTAATTGCTGTTTTCGCAGGTATTCTCGCTAATATCCTGGAAATACCTATCACTTTATTTCTTACTTTTTATTTCTTCAAGAAGGGTCATGATCCCAATAATATTATGGGCCCCTTCGTGACTTCTACCGGGGATATTACCAGTATCATCTCTTTATTGGTGGTGATGTTCTTAATATGAAACCAATTCTCAGGAAACACGTTTGGAAACATCTGAAAATACTCCAAGGCATAGAACGACATAAGTACCATCCCATAATTCATAAGTTAAGGACGAAATTCGGCATCTCCAAAAAAACCTTGTTTTACGTCAAAGAATATGGATCTCATAGTAATGTCCCTAAAACTATTATTCGAGAAAGTATTAAAGTACTTTTATTTGCCTCGCTCTTAAGTTCTCTGGGCGGATTAGCCTTAGAACATATCAAAGTATTATTTGTATCCATTTTACCTTTAGTCATTTTATTTCCTGCACTTAACGATATGATTGGAGATTATGGTATTATCATCTCTTCCCGATTCAGCACGCTTTTACACACAGGCGAAATTAAAAGAAAATGGCACCATAATCTGACCCTAGGAAAGTTATTTACCCAGATTTTTATCGTTTCCATTTTAACTACTATCTTAAGTTCAGTTCTGGCTCTAGCTCTTTCTTCTTTTTCATCAGATTACCATTTAACCTTAGCCATAGGGATAAAAGTTTTCTTGATTAGTATCATCGATGTAGTAATATTAGTCAACGGCTTATTTTTCATTTCTATTATTGCCGGACTGCACTATTTCAAGAAGAAAGAAGATCCTAATAATTTTTTGATTCCCATCACCACTTCCGTAGTAGATTTCGGTAATTTATTGATTTTGTCTTTGTTGGTTAGATTGTTTTTCTTTTAGGATAAAAGTTTTATTTAAGAACTGTATTTCTTTCATTTATCGTTAATATTTGGCCATCAACTTAATACGTACTTCTTTACAGCAATCTTTAAAAACCGCTTTCCAATACCTTCTAATAATGAGCTTAAACTGGAACCAGATTCAAGATAAATGGCAGAAAGCCTGGAATCAGGCAGAATTAGGTAAAGCCAGCTATAGAAAAGATAAAGAAAAGTTCATGATGATCTTTGCCTATCCAGGCATTTCCGGCTTCTTACATGTAGGGCATATGCGCGGATTTTCTTATACTGATGCCATCTGCAGGTATGAACGATTGAAAGGCAAAGAAGTTTTATTTCCGGTAGGAACTCATGCTTCCGGTAACCAAGCCCTAGCCTTTGCTAATAAAGTCAAAAAGAAAGATCTGGATTGGTTAAATTACCTTAAAAATAATGGCTGTCCGGAGAGCAAGATTAAAGAATTAACCACCCCAGAAAAAGTGGTAGAATATTTCAATCAGGTCTATGTTGAGGATTACTGGAAAAAGTTTGGCTTTCTATGCGATTGGGATAGGTTTACCTGTACCATCTATCCAGATTACGAGAAATTCATCCAATGGCAATTCTTAAAATTACAGCAGAAAGACCTTTTAATTCAAAAACCATATTTTGCCACTGCCTGTCCCCATTGCGGTCCGGTAGCAGTAGATCCTTCTGAGACAGATATTTCAAAAGGGGGCAATGCTGAAAAGCAGGAATACACTTTATTAAAATTCAAAGCCGGAACTGAAAAAGAGCCGCTTTTTTTAGTAGCAGCAACTTTACGTCCTGAAACCATCTATGGCCAGACCAATCTCTGGATCAATCCTACTGCTCAATATGTTAAAGTAGAGGTCGAAGGAGAAAATTGGATTCTCAGCAAAGAGGCAGCCGAGAAACTAAAATATCAAAAAGATGAAGTTATCTTAAAAGAAGATCTTGATCCTAAACTTTTTATTGGAAAAACCGCTTTAGCTCCAGGCATAAACAAAGAATTGATCATCCTACCGGCAAGTTTCTGCGACCCTAAGGTTGGCACTGGAATAGTTACCTCAGTTCCTAGTGATGCTCCTTACGATTATCTAGCCCTAAAACTATTACAGGAAGATAAAGAAACCATCCAGAAATTCGGACTAAAAGCTGAAGAACTTAAGGCCATTAAATTAATTCCTATCATTCAAACTTCTGGATATGGCGATTATCCTGCACCCGAGATTATTGCGGCATTAAAGATTAAAAAACTGGACGATCCTCAATTAGAGGAAGCTACTAAAGAAGTGTATAAAGCTGGCTATCATACTGGTACGATGCGAGATAACTGTGGCAAATACTCTGGAAAAAGAGTAGAAGAAGCTAAAGAATTAGTTAAAGCAGAATTAATCCAGGCTGGCAAAGCAGACACTTTCCATGACCTAAGCGAAGAAGTTCTCTGCCGCTGCGGTGAGAAAGTTATCATAAAACGCATCGATGACCAATGGTTCATTAAGTATTCTGATAAAGAATTGACTGAGAGAAGCAAAGAACAGGCCAAAGAAATGCGCGTCTTCCCTAAAGAATATCATGATAATTTACCCTCAGTTTTAGATTGGTTTGGAGATCGAGCCTGCGCCAGGCTGGGCAATTGGCTAGGCAGTAAATTACCTTTTGACCAACGTTGGATCATCGAGCCTATCAGCGATTCAACCCTCTATCCAGCTTATTATATTGTTTCGAAATTTGTCAATAATGGTAAATTAACTGCTAAAGATCTTACTGAAGAGTTCTTTGATTATGTCCTGCTCGGAAAAGGTAATGCCGAAGAAAGCTGGAAAGAGGTCCGCCAAGAATTTGACTATTTTTATCCATTGAATATGAATTTGGGTGGTAAAGAGCATCAAACTGTGCATTTCCCGGTTTTCTTGATGAACCATGTGGCAATCCTACCGGAAGAGAAATGGCCTCAGGGCATTTTCGTCAACTGGTGGGTCATTGGCAAAGGCAGTAAAATTTCTAAGAGTAAAGGCGGAGCTGTACCCATTCCAGAAGCCATAGAAAAATATGGAGTAGATGCCATGCGCTTGTATTACGCTCATATAGGCTCGCCGCATGTGGACGTGGTCTGGACTGAAGAGGTAGTCCTGAACTATAAACTAGCTCTAGAACGGGTTTCTGGTTTAATTACAGAATTAAAATCGCTAGATGGTAAGAATAAATCTTTAGATGATTGGCTTTTATCTAGAATTAATCAAAATCTAAAAAAGGTCAATCAAGAGATGAAAGATTATAATTTAAGAGAATTAGCTTCCACAGTTTATTTTACCATTTATGATGATCTGCGCTGGTATCTGCGTAGAGGTGGAGAAAATAAGAAAACTATCGAAGAAGTTCTGAAGATTTGGTTAGTGCTGATGAACCCCTTAACTCCACATCTCAGTGAAGAGCTTAATTCTGCAAAAGAATCAAGTAAAGAATTCATTTCTGCCTCTTGCTGGTCGGAAGTTAAAGAAGAATTGATCAGCCTTAAAGCTAATGCTGGTGAAGAATTGATCAAAGAGACTATGGAAGGGATGAGAAATGTCCTAAAATTAGCTAAAATAGAAAAAGCTAAACAATTTACCTTGTTTATCTCTCAAAAATGGCTTTATGAATTATTTAATCTAATTTCCAAGGAGATTAAAGTAACTCGGGATCTGGGTGAGATAATGAGAAAAGTGTTAGAAATCGAAGAGATGAAAGTTAAGGGTAAAGAGATCAGTAAGATTGTTACTGGTTTAGTTAAGGACGTCTCTAAGATACCTCCACTGGTTACCTCCCAGGAAGAAGAACTGAAAGTAATTAGCGAAGCCAAAGATTTCTTAGAAAAAGAGTTCAGCTGCCAAATTAAAATAATTTTAGCTGAAGAAAGCGATCATCAGAAAGCTAGTTCAGCGATTCCGGGGAAGGTTGGTATCCTTGCGGAATAGGTTCTGATCTATCTGCAACTAAAGTATCTGGATCCCGATTATTTCCGTATCCAATTAATCTACTTTCAGGATTAGCAGGTTTAGGCATTTCTAAGGTATCCGAAGTTCTTCCTGGTTTTACTTCAAGTGCTACCGAAGTGACTGGAACTAAGGCAGTAGTTATTGGTTTAGCCCCGGCAGTTGGGAGATGATCTTTGTAAGTGAACCCAACTAGCCCTGAAAAATAACTCTTGACACTATCTTCTTCTTTTTTAGGCTGATAACGATATTTTTTTTCCATAAAAGGCTGAGCTATCTCTACACGCAGATCAAAACCTGCCTCATTAGCGATCTTTTCTAATACGCTCAAAGGCCTGGCCCGGACTAATCCTAATTCATAATTTCCGGTTAGTGGATTTAAATGCTTTTGAGCTTCAGTCTCATGGCCATTAAAATGCACCTGACCATCTTCAGCTACTCCGACATACAATAAGAACATCCCCGATCTATCAGTAATATAGCTGCCAATACTTTTCCCGCCGTTTAATTTATCTGCAATTTCCTGATAAAGAGCAGCATATTTTCTACAATAAACTTCCGCTGGCTCAGTGTCTTTTGGCTCCAGCCGGATACAGGATTTTTTTACATAACCGCTTAAGTCCATCATGATATTTTTTTCCTCAATTTAAAGAATAAAGACTCATTTTCTGGTCACTTACTTATAAGCTTTTCTATATATCTGATTAAAAAGCATATAGAATATATTTATTCCTCATGCTGAACTGAAACTCTTTGATGATTTAAACCTCTAATATAGAGCGTAAATGGATCTGTATATCGTTCAAGATCCCAATTAGAATCTATCCCTCGATAGCCAGAATTGTGAAAAAGATGAGCCATCGCCAGCTTAAACTGATTATTTCTATCCACCATTGAATAGGTCTTGTTGATGCCTGATTCTGAAGCGACTTGATGAAAATTATTAATTAATTGCTTAGCTAGACCTCGCCCTTTTTGAGCTTCTACTACCTCTAACTGGACTAGATATAAAGCCTTACCCCCGTTTAAAATATGATTAACCATTTCTGAACATTCGGAAAAACGGTCGGTTAAAGTAGCACTAAGCAAAAGCTGGATTAAAAGACTGTTCCTATTCTTGTCGACTTGAATCACAGTAGAACTAGCTCTAGCCTCTTCATAAGCTCTAATTACCTCAATAGCCGTAGTCTGCAATTCAGAAGAATATTCCTCATAAGATTGCCGATTTGAATCTATCTCTTCATTTAAGAAAGCCAGATATTCCTCAGAAAATGGAGTAGATTTACTGTAATGATAACATATCCTCATACCTTCCGCGAGATGCTCTAAACTAGCTGGTTTATAGATTAAGGTAGCTTCGCTTCCCACTGGAATCTGCCAATCTCGAACAGAATTACGGAAAGAATAATCTTTTGCCTGCCCTAAAGTAGTTATCTCGCCTAGACATAGGGAAACCAAATCTCCGTGCAAGTTAGAGCTATGCCTAACTAAGCTAGGCTTAGGATCATGTGGTTGGGTCGGAAGATTGCTCATTTAAGCTTAAAATAAGTAGTTATTTATAAGCTTTACTAATAAATTACCACTCTGAAGTTATAACAATCACCTGCCTCCGTTTAAGTAATCTTTATATAATTCCCTAAGATTATTACCTAAAATGGGCTGGTTAGATCGATTAAGAGGCAAGAAAGCAATCATTAACATATTATCCCTAAATAAGTTTATTAATTCTTATGACTTAACTGAAGATAAAGTTGAGATTGGAAGAACTACTGAGGATATTAAAGGCCTTTCTTTAAAAATTCCTGGAAAGATATTATTAGTTACCCAAGTAAATACCCAAACTGTCTCTCGTAATCATGCTACTTTGGAATGGGACCCCGCAATTAAGAGATATAGATTAATAGATCATTCTAGATTTGGAACGGTTTTAGATGGTGAGTCGATACATAAAAATAATATTGGTGAGAGAGTAGAGAATGGAGCTAATATTTTTATTTCCCCTTTCACTTTTCAGCTGTTTTATAAGTGATTTAGTTACTTTTATATCCTTACGATAATTACCTTTCTACCTAATGAAAAGAACCCCTTTGCGAAGTAAAGAAGTAAATAAAGAATTAGTCGTTTATGGGATTACGCTCAATAAGAAAGATCCAGTGGTATTATTAGAAGATGATACTAAAAAGATCTCTCAAAAAATAATCTTGGTCAACAACCAGTCGGAATTCTTTTACTATGAAAATAAGCTCATTCCGACTCTAAAAAATCTTCAGAGAAACAATCATATACTAAAACAGATAGCTGTAGATATGGGAGCAGTGAAATTCATGGTTAAAGGCGCAGATTTAATGCGTCCGGGAATAGTGGAGATTGAGCCAGGATTCAAAAAAGATGATTTTATTGTCATTGTAGATGTAAATAATCGCAAACCTCTGGCAGTAGGAATAGCTTTATTCAGTTCTGAAGAGATACAGGTCCAACCCGGCGGAAGAGTGGTTAAGAATATTCATTATTTAGGTGATGAGATTTGGGAGATATAATAAAAGAAAAATTGATTAAAAAATGATCCTCAACCAAAACACCAAGAGAATTATCAGTAAGAATGAAAAGTACTGTAAAAGCTTTTTTTCTCAGGCTTTAGGTCTGATGTTTTCCTCGAGAAATAATTTAATCATGGAATTTCCGCAGGAAAGAAAGATAAATTTGCACAATTTCTTTGTTTTTTATCCGCTGGAAGTTTTGATTTTGGATAAAAACCAGAAAGTAATTGAAATCAAAAAAAAATTCTTACCTTTTACTTTTTATAATCCTAAAACTAAAGGAAAGTTTGTAATCGAATTAGGGAAAGAAGAATCGAAGAGGAAGGTTAAAGTTAATCAAATTTTAGTTTTTTAGTCAGAATTTCTTAACCCAGAAACTCCACCTCAATCTCCAATTGATCTGCGGTGGGATATTCCTTAACTATCGCTGGTATCAAACCCAAAATCAAAATCTCTTTTTTCATTTGAATTGTTTTTCTTTTAGCCAATAATATTCTTAATTTATTCTCATCCAAAATAATTTCTTCATTTTTCAAGTTAAGCTTTTCTTTTAGAGAATTCAATAATATCTTTAATCTGTCTATAATTACTTTCCGATCCGGAGCAGATAATCGATTTAAATTTTCTCTATATCCAAATCCCGGCTTTAATTCGTCAAAATAGAGAGCACCGCGAATGAACATCCCTTCCTCATCCACAATATCAAACCTATTTTTAGAATACTTCGCTTCCCGTTTAAGGCGGTTAGCTAGCTGTACAGAATCTTTTAGTTTAGCCGTGCATAAATGCACCTTCAAGGGATAATTCTTTTCTTCAACATACTTAAGCAGACCCAATCCCAATTCCAATGAGCCTCTAACTCCATAACTTAGCTTATCTTTAACTCTAAAACCTTGTTCCAGCAGCGAAGAATGGGAATTATCTGCCACTTCCAGCTCATTCAGATTAAGAAAACTAACCTTATCGACAATGAAATCAATCAATTCTTGGAATTCTTTCTCTTTGCCAGGAATTAAAGGCATCTCCACTCCTATATCCCAAGAAAAATTCTTAGCTAAAATCAATCTTTCCCAATATTTCTGATCTTCCAAATCTAGATGGAAACGGATCTCATCTAATCCCGTCTTAAACAATTCATTTAACTTATTCTCTTCCACCAAATCTAAAGAGGTATACAGATGCAGATGAAATTGTTTTCCGAACTTTTCTTTAAGTAATCTAATATACTCTAAAGTGCGATTGAGCTTAGCCAGAGGATCTCCTCCGGTAATTCCTGCTCCCTTAGCCTGCATTAATTCCGCTTCTTTAATTAGGTCCGAAGGAGAATTAACTTTCCTTTCGTTGGCAAAAATAACATCTTGCCGATACTTTTCATCAGAGACCGGACAGAAAGAACATTCTCTGGGGCAGATTCCTGTAACGAACAGAACTAATTTCTCTCCCCTGATGCAATATTGACAGCCTCTAGGCAGCTCTTTAAGTTGGTAGGAATGGAATTGGTTAAGGGTAGGCATAATTAAAGTAAATAATAAAATATTTTTAAGTTTTACGGTACTTTAAATCTAATCATCGTAGAACAGGATTGCTCTACGGATTAGGAGCAATACTTTCAGCAGGTGCAATAATTCTTCCTAAATCTTCTCTCCGCCTGCCTTTAATGCTTGGTTCTAAAACATCAGTTTTTACAAAAATTTCTTCAACCGCTTCAACCTGCCTATGCAAAAGAGTAGAATTCTCAAATTCATGGATAAACCCACCTAATTCTCCGGACAAAATCTCATCAGTTAATCCTCGAATTACTTTACGGAACATTTTATCTAAAAAAGCTTCTTTAAAATGAGAGTTACTCTCTACCTTACTAAATTGGGGTAAATTACGATAAAAAGAGTTCAATTGTTTGTTAAAATAAATACAATCTGCAGAAAAGAGATGGACCAATCGTTTTAATCTCATCTCTTGAGTACTGACTATAAACGACTTTCGATCAATCTCAATTCCTTCTTCAGTTCGTATTCCTTCAACATAATGCTTAACTAGCTCTAAAGCTGCAACTTCTTCTGTCGGATTTCTGGGAGCAAGAAAAGCATTAGTATAGATTGCAGAAACCAAATCATAGGCCCGAGCATCCATTCTCATCTCAGGGAAATCGCACACTTTTACCTGTGAACCGATTGGAACTTTAAAAACATTATTGGGCTTAAAATCTCCATGGACAATAGTAACTAATCCGGAATTGTGCCTTCCCACCAAACTCTTTAATTGCCGATCTAAACTATCCGTACTATTTACTAAATCTTCAGAACTACCATAAATAATCTCCCGATCAGTTCTAACAATCTGACGGATTGCTTCTTCTAGATCTAATCCCATTTCTTGAGCAAAATCATGGACTAATTTTCTAACCATCTTCCGGTGCACTTTTCCATCTTCTTTTGAATCTAACTGCACATTTTTTCCTCCTTCTTGAAGAAATTTAGCAAAATCTAGGCTGGTACCATAGATTATGGTCTCGAAATAACTTAGCCATCGGTGATACTCATCATTAACCTCACGAGGTTCTAAGGCAGAATAACCGTTCCTACGTTTGACCTGAAGATATAATTCCGAAAAATTTCTACCCATTACTCCATGGAAAGCAACCAAAGCATCCATAAATTCTTCGGCAACTTTATGTTTCTCCTCATTAACTTTATCTGCAAAATAAGTGTCCCAAGTAGAATAAGGTAATTTACCCATGACAAAACATTTTAATCTCGGAATCTCATCGATTAATTCTGGAGCAAAACTCTCTTCTCCTTCTAAAGTAGCGGCTGCTTTTAGTATGGCTACCTCTTTATGATATTCGGTGTAACCTTGATTTTGAACCCAAATTAAAGGTCTCGATCCACTTTCTTCAGCAGGTAAATATTTAGGGAAATCACTAGGAGAATAAGATTTAAAGATTTGATCAGTAGCCCTATATTCTAGGACTATACTCTTTGGTCGTACTGATTTAACCTCATTAAACTTAAGCGAGGTAACCTTAGAAAGGTCAGTCTGCTCTATAGTTCTTTTCATCCTAATAGACTATAATTAAAGCCTATTTATAAACTTTTTCAAAGTAATCACTTAGGAGTGAAATCGGATTGATAGACCACCCGGCTGAGATGATGTACATTCATGGCCATAAACTTAACCTTTTCCATCATCAGGCCTAAATTCTCTACTTTTTTATTTTCAGTATAGAATTGGTCACAATCATTGATGAATTGGTTCTTAGTCTCTAAAACTGCATGGGCCAGTTCTGGTTCATGCTCATAAAAGCTTTTTAATGCTCTTAAATATCCCAATTTAGCTTCTCTTAATATCTTCAAAAATTTTTCTTTTTGCTTGTGATCTAACTTAACTTCTTTCATAAATCGAGCAATTCTTTTAACCCCATCTCCGACTGCTTCTAAGTTAAACACAAACCGCCATATGTTTAAGAGATCTTTAGCTTGCAGATTATATTTTTTATAGATAAAAGAGGAATGCTCTACACCATACTCTACTGCCCTAAAGATTAAAAAACTTAAACGATTTAGATCACTATCCCGATGATTGATACTATCACAATTATCTTCACTAAACATTTTTTCACAATCTTCCATCATTGCTCTTAAGATTACATCTATTTTTCTGACCAGATTAAAGAGGGAGATAGTTTTCATGTCCAAAAAGTCTTTAGCCACAATCTTCTTAGAGGTCTGTTCTAAAACTTCTAGCGCCATTAAATTTTGGATAATATCTTGGATCTCTTTCGCCTTGTCTTTAAGCTCTTCACCCTGAAGAGTAATGGTTTTGTAATCTTTAATATAAGCAGAGATAATCTCCCGTTGAATCCTACGTAAACTTTTTCCATCCACTAGGATAGTTATTGATTTTTCTTCAATATTTTCGTTCTCTTTCCTAGGACTAAGAATTAAATCATTATCTTTTCCCTCAAGATAAACCAGATCCCCCTTCTTCAGCTTGTTCTGGATCACCCAGCTTTTTGGCATGGATATTACATAACTGCTTTTCCCGAAGGCAATTAATTTTCTATATTCCATTTTGAATTCAACCCCCCATAATTATATCCTATACTTTCCTCAATAAGTATATACTGGATATATAGTATTTAGGAAATGTATTTATATTTAAATGTTTTGTATCTATTTATGCTGAAAGTAGTTATTGCTTTCAGATCGGGGGTGGCGAAAATGTACTATAAATCTATGGGTGGTAGTTTAGGAAGTAAAAAGGTACAGAAAGAAAACATCTACTCTAAAGAGATTCGGGAAGATTTAGTCGATGAAGATGCTCTCCATTATGAGGAAGACGGGTTTATGGAAGGCTATGGAGAAGAAGAGTTTGTAGATGATCTGGAATTAGAAGAAGATGATTTTATTTTTGAGGATATTGAAAAGATTAGTTTTTATTAATCTTTGCCATGATGAAAATAATATTAAGGTCAAGATTAATATTAGAAATGCGTGAATCAAATACAATAATCAACGCATTTCTTTATACTAAAAGATGTCTTTAAAGAGAATGCTCGGACTAGAACAATTTCCACTGGATGATCAGGAGATCATGCGCCAGATAGCGGAAGCGCGCAGGAATAACATCAATATTATTGAGTTCTCTTCCGGGACTAAAAGAGCCAGAATCAACATCAGTAGTATCTCTCCTGAGGGTATGACCTGGCAAATGCAAGATTATTGGGGTAAGTGGTGGTAAGAGTTTAAACAGAAAACTCTTTAAATGAAAGAATAATCTCCCTCAGTATGAATTACTTAAAAGAGGGTTTGAAGAAGACTTGGCTGAACATAAAAGAACATAAATATCTCTTTTTTCTAATTGTTTTCTTACAGATTGTTTTATTGATCGCCCTTGCCGGATTCACTTATAATTACCAACTGAAAATTCTAGAGAATGCCCGAGGGGTGATCGAGCCCTTGGAGCAGGCCAATTATAATGCTACCAGCATTGAAGCAGGAATGCCTTTTACTACTGATATGCTCAAAGTCTATCAGAATTATCAAGAGATGAAGAAAAATATTTTTGCTTTGATTTCCTGGCTGGGAGGATTGATTTTGATTGTAAATGGAACTTTATGGCTCTTAAGCCATCGGCTCTTGGGTACGATTAAAACCTGGAAAGAAGCTGGTTCTGCCTATCTGAAATTCCTGACTGCTTCTTTAGTTGGATTAGCTCCCTTCTTTATCTGCAGCTATTTCATCTTAAGCAATCTGATGAAATTAGAGATCCCTTTAAGCACCTTATCCTGGATCTTTCAGGTAGTAATCTATTCAGTAATGATTATCTATTATTTCTTGATGGCTTCTTTCGCCTTTATTGAAATTAATTCCTGGAAAGAATGGTTAAAAGTCTGGTTTACGGTTACTTTCAAGAAGATCCATCTTACCCTGATTATGCTCTTGATTAATCTGGTTTTGATCCTAATAAATTTATATCTGCTTTATTTCTTTATGAACGAGAATACTTTCGCCTTGATGATGATATTTAGTTTATTATTGATTTTAATCTTAGTCTCTAGCAGGATCTTCTGGATTGTCGGGTTGAGAGAGATTGGAAAGAAAGATTAAAAAGCAATCAGATCTTTATTTTTCCATTATCCATTTTCTAAACTATATAATTATATAAATTACTCCAAAAATTCTCCCCCCAACAAAAGAGGTAATAATTATGTCTTCCTTCCTGTCTGATTTTGCGGTAATTATGCTCATTGTAGTAGTAATCTGTTATGTCGTCAAACTATTCAAACAACCCATTATTATAGGTTATGTCTTAGCGGGATTTCTATTTTCTATTTTACTGGCTAAAGGTTATAGTTCCAGCAAAGAAATTCTCATCATCTCAGAATTGGGAATTACTTTCCTTTTATTCCTGATTGGCTTGGATTTCAGCTTCAAGAATCTTAAATATCTCGGTAAAGATATCTTGATCGCTACCGGGATACAATCGCTCCTTTTTTTTGGTGTAGCTTACTGGGTAGCCAGACAGTTCCAATTCAATCAGCTCCAGAGCGTCTATCTCTCCATCCTATTCATCTTCAGCAGCACTTTATTAGTCGCTAAATATCTGGAAGATAAAAAAGAATCTGGAACTCTGCACGGCAAGATCATCATTGGAACTTTAATGCTTCAGGATTTTTTAGCTATACTGCTTTTAACTTTTCTAGGATTATTTTATCATCCTTCTTTATCTCAAGCAACTCTCACCCTACTAGGAGGAATTGCCCTTATCGTCATCGCCTATCTTTTTGCAGAATATTTCCTGAACTTTCTGCTCAAAAGAGCGTTGAGATATCCAGAACTGCTTTTTGTCTTTAGTTTAGGGATCTGTTTCTTTTTTGTCTATCTTGCACCAATTTTAGGCTACTCTACCAGCATCGGAGCTTTTATCGGAGGGATTACCCTAGCTAACACTGCTTACAAAAACGACATTTACGGCCGATTAAAACCTTTGATCCTTTTCTTTAACATGCTCTTCTTTTTGGGGTTAGGCTTGCAAGTAAAAATAAATTTTGGAATGAAAACATTCTACCTGATCCTGATCTTCTGCCTGCTCAATCTCTTGCTAAAACCAATCATTATCTTTCTAACCTTAAAGATCCGCGGTTATGATTCGAAGACCTCTTTCCTTTGCGGATTAAACTTAGCTCAGATGAGCGAATTTGGAATTATCATTCTCGCCAGCGGATTAACCTTAGGTTTTGTTTCTCCGGAGATAATGTCGGTAGGGATAATCTGTCTAATCTTGACTTTAGTACTTTCTTCTTATTATATCAAATACGATGCTAAGATTTATCATTATTTCGGAAAATATTTTCAACAGTTCGATTTCCTTTTTGCGGAAGTATTTACTGGAAAGAAAGTCTCCTCAGAACCAATAAAAATGAGCAATTATAATGTCATTTTCTTTGGCTATTATGATCTGGGAAGAGAAGTTTACAATAAATTAAAAGCGATGGGAAAAAGAATTTTAGTCATTGAAAACGACCCGGAAAATATTCGTTTGCTCAAAAAAGAAAATATTCCCTATTTATATAATTCCATTATCAATCCGGACTTTTTCAGCCGGATTAAATTTGAAAAGGTGGATTTTGCTGTTTCCAGCCTGATTGATCTGGAAGATAATAAGATGATCATCAAACATCTTAAAGAGAATAATCCTAAAGCAACAGTTATAGTTACCGCAAAAAGCATCCGGGAATCGATCACTTTATACGATCATAAAGCCGATTATGTCATCTATCCATTTTATCTTAACGAACAGCATGTTTCTGTCTTATTGGAAGATTATAGTTTAGATGCAAATCGGTTGATCACTAAAAAGATTGCTGATCTGACTAAATTAAAAGAGAAAGAGGAAAAATTAAAGAGTTTGACTCCTAAAGATTTCTTCGTAGATATCAACAGTTTTATCAGTGGAGTCAGGAAAGGGTTTAAGTGAAAATTAGATGATTAAAAGATAAGAAAACCAATAAATAGATCCAATAAAACATTCACATTTCTACAAATTCTGTTTTTAATTGTTTTAATGTGCTAAGAGTTTTTATTTTAATGATACCTTTTCTAGAAATAACATTTTTGATCAAGTTAAAATACTCATTCTGATCTTTCGTTCTTACTTTAATGACTATCTCCCAATCACCAGTAACGATATCCACACTCTCAATCTCCGATAGTTTTGCTAATTCTTTTCCAATTCGTTCAGGATTCCCATATTCATCAGGAGATAAATTGATTAAAGCATAAGTACAAAAACTTTGATTAACTTTTTGATAATCAAAAACTGCTTTATAGGACTTGATTGCCCCCTCTCTCTCCAGTTTCTTAATATTATAATGTAGTGTTGTAGAAGGTTCTTTAAGACGCTTAGCTAGTTTGGCGATTTGGGGTGTACAATATCCTCCTTTAAAGAGTTCAACCAATTTTGGTCGTAAATCTTTCATATTTTTGAATATTATTCTATTATTTATATATTTTTTGGTTAATCTTGGAATATTATTCAGTTATAACTAAATAGGTAGCCTAGTCATTAGTAGGATTATATCCACTCCAGGATGTGGATATGGAGCCAATAAAGATGGAAACTGTAGCGCAAAAAATAGAAAAATGGAAGAAAATCACTGAAAACATGCTGGTACTGCCAAAAATAGTGCAGTTGGTCCTTCACACAGATCTAACTCATCGTCTTCCTGAAGAGCATGAAACAGTTGATGATGATGAAGCAGATGATTACATCCGGGGCTGTGATTTCCCAGAAAATTCAGATTATGCCATCACCGCTGCTGAGATTGAGTCTAATGTTGGATCAATCAAAGGAAAAGTTATTCTTGAAGTTGGTCAAGGCCCAGGAAATCTGATGGAGATACTTTTAGAGAAAGGTGCAAAAAAAGTGATGGGATTAGATCCTTCCATCAGAATGACCGATTATTGCCTCCAGAAATACTTTCATCAGGTAAAAGCAGGCAGGATGAATTTTATTAAAGGTTCAATTTACATCAATCAGCTTCCACCAGAATTAGCTGAATCTGTAGATCTGGTAGTTAGTGAAAATACCTGGCACCAATTATATGATCCCTTTGCAGGGCTTAAAGGAATGGTCTCCTCTTTAAAACCAGAAGGAAAAGGATTTATCAGAGATTTTCGTAGGGATGACATAACTAAACTAGACTTGTTAAGGCGTGCATTATACAGTAAACCGGTAATCATTCCTTACGTATTAGCCTCTATTGGAGCTTCCATAACTAAAGATGAGTTTACTGAGATGTTTAAGAATATACCTGAAGTCAGCGAATTGGGAGTCAAAAATGCCCCCAACCCTAAACAGAGATTCCCTGATCTTGTTGAAATCATTGCCAAAGATCCGGTGCCTCACTGGAAAGATTATCATATTTCACAGATCGTGACTTTTATTAAAAGTCACTAGATTAATTACGGAGGGAAAAAAATGAATCGTCAACTTTTAAGTGATCTAAAGAATAAACTTCAGACCAAAGAGATCCGCGCTGAAGTTGTGGGTAGTATGTTACGGACAAATGAATTGCTCAATGGTCGTGAACTACACAAAAAGAAAGAATTAAGTGATGTTGAATTCAAAATAATAGAAGACCGAGCAGTAGAACAATGCCTTGCTTTTCAGGAAGAGGCAGGGGTTGATATCGTTACAGATGGTGAAGTCAGACGTGATGTCTTCGCCAGTCAGCTGGCCCAGGCAAGTGAAGGTTTTGGAGTAGTAAAAGATAATTGGGTCAACTGGTTTGATCAAAAAGGTAATGTCCAAAAAGATCCCGTAACCCTAGCTGTAATCGGAAAAATCAAACGAAAAAGGCATTTATCTGCGGAAGAATTCTGTTTTATTAGAGGAAAAACAAAAAAGCCCATTAAAGTTACTCTACCCAGTCCAACCATGCTTGCCTATTACTGGCTTCCTGGTACGACTGATAAAGTTTATGCTTCCCCGGATGATTTTTTAAAAGATGTAAGTTCAATTTTAAATGATGAAGTAGCTGAATTAATCCGACTAGGAGCAACCTATATCCAGTTTGATGCTCCAGAATTTGGCATGCTCATCGATGAACATCAAAGAGAATGGTTTAAAAGTAAGGGGTTTGATCCCGACCAATTGATTCTTGATGGAATCATGATGATGAACAAAATCATAGACCAACATCCAGGAATAACCTTCGGACTGCACATCTGCCGCGGAAATGATAAAAGTAGATATATGGCTAAAGGCGATTATAGTAAAGTAGCACAATTAATCTTTCCTAGAACTCATGCTCAAAGATTACTCCTAGAGTTTGACGATGAACGTTCAGGAGATTTTGCTCCTTTACAGCTGGTACCTAAAGATAAGATTGTGGTATTGGGTCTGATAACAACCAAAACTAACCGGCAAGAAAGTGCTGATGAGCTTAAAGCTAGGATTGAAGAGGCTTCACAATTCATTCCTAAAGAGCGGCTGGCTCTAAGTACACAATGCGGCTTTGCCTCAGTAGCGAAGGGAAATACGATCGATTTCCCAACCCAATTTAAGAAACTTAAACTTGTTGCCGATGTTGCTCACGAAGTTTGGGGTGATCAAACTATTTCTTCTTCCTGACCCAGTTCAATAAAAACAAATATCCGATAAGAAAAGCTATCCCAGAAATTTGCATCACCCAGGCTAAGAAATACCACTCGAATGGATTCCTAAAGACTAGAATAATATACCATAATCCAGCTAGGATAAAAGCAATTCCTCCTACAATTTCATATTTCCAAGAGATTAATAAGACTACTAATAAGATTAAAGCCGGAAGATTATGCATCAACAATCCCAGAACTGTACCCCAAAAACCCAGTTGCATCTCCAAAACATCTAAAGACATCAAAGCTAAGAATAATATAAATAAGATAGATAATATTCTAGGGGTCCAATAGATGGATTTACTAACTTTATTACCCATGGTTAGTAAGTATAATTAATCAGTATTTAAAAGATACGATTAAACCTTTAATTAGAATTTAACCTGATTTTAGATTATAGGGATTATTTTTTCTCCCAGCGGTCTCCATCTCTTCCATAACATTTATCCAGTACATATTTCCAAGATTCATCCAAGTTTATTCCTTGAGAATTAGCTAAACAACATAAAGTAAAAATCACATCCCCAATTTCATGACCTAAATCTCTTTTGTCTTCGCTAGGTTTTTTGGGCTTTGGTCCATATAAATGATTTACTTCACGTGCTAATTCCCCGCATTCTTCGGTCAGTCTGGCCATAATCTCTAAAGGTAGGAAATAACCAATTTTATATTGTTGTACCCATTCATCTACCTGTTCTTGTGTTTCTTTTAAGGGCATAGTCCTCTTAAGTTAGAAGATATATTTAAATCTTTATTGGATCGATTATGACCATTAGATGATCTAATTAGAAGATTAATTCTGATACTGAAAATAATTGAGTTGTCAACTAAAATCCTCTTCCTGCTCCTAATAAAGAAAATTCCTGAAAATGAGCTATCCTCGGAGCAAGCACAAGATGAAGCAGCGACTTCATCTGTGCGCAGGTGAAATCGTCGTTTCACCTTGCGCTCCGTGGTATTACGCTCATTTTCTCGCTTCGCGACCGGAATTTTCTAATTTCAAAGTTGGTCGCAGCAAGCTGCGGGGTATTACACCCAACTTTGAAATAAAGCAAAATCAATCGAAGCATTTAAAAATAAGCTTGCTTTTTAGTATATATCAGAACATTTTTGACTATTTGTCGAATAAAACCTATTTAACAAATTCGTGAGTCTATTTCTGAAAACAAAAAATAAGGAGTTAAACAAAATGAAAGGAACAGTAAAATTTTTCAATGAGACCAAAGGATTTGGATTCATTGCCGGCGAAGACGGAGCAGAAGTTTTCGTACATAAATCCGCTCTAGCAGAAGGGGTAACCATACAAAAAGACGATATCGTTAACTACGATGTAGAACAAGGCGATAAAGGCCCTAAAGCAGTTAATGTCAAAAAAGATTAATTAAAAACTGCTTAAAAGTAAGTAATTAGAAACACAAATTCATTTTTTCTATTTTTTATTTAATTCTATCCAGATATAACCCGGGAATAGAATAACGAGTCGATCGGAAACCGCCCACCACTGGTAACAGAGCGGTAGCATGCTTGTTTCGGTCTATTCCGCAGTAATGCTCTGAGTCTCAACGAGGTGTTGGCTCGGGGCGGTTTCTTGCGCCAGCAAGATACAAAAACTTGTTTTTGGCATCCTCAGACTTTTAATTTTCCGCGAGATGTAATCTCGTGGAAGATTCAGATTTTAACAATAGCTACAAAAATATGATCAAAAGAATGACCTAAAATCCACATTGAGTTTTTTGATTAGCCAATACCAGAAAAGATTTTAGGTGTCTACTCTGGGCGAATGTAGACACCTTCTTGGGCTTCTTTAAATTAGGTCTTCTTAGTTTAAGCGAAACTTGATTTTTAGAATAATTAGATTAAATGATTGTTATGTTGCTTTGGCTTTACGCCAAAGTCCGAACCGCAGTGAGGAAGTTAATTTGGAGTCCCGTCGTTTTGTAGTCAGTCGTTAGGGCAGTTTTCAGTTAAAGTCGTAGAAAAGTTTAAATAGTTGTATAAGTTTATACACCAGATGCAAGAACTACTAATGAAACCAAAGGACATCTTACACTATCCTCAATTAGATACAGTACTCATGGTTGAAAAATTTATTTATAATAATAGTGGAGAATTTAAGAAAAAATCTCTTTGGGAGCACTTACCTAAACAAATGATGTATCAAACATTTTGTGTTATCATTGATTATTTAACCCAATCCGGAAAAATCATCGTAGATAGTGAAAGAAAAATAGCATGGGTTTGGGATCCAGAAGGGGTTAAGCGATACTTAGCGAGGAAAGATCTTTCATGGAATTAAATTTGGAGATGAAACTCTTAAGAAAGCTTATCACGAATTAGAAGAGGGTAAGTTTGAGGACAAGCAGTTAAAAGAGTGGTTGGATAGAGCCGCAGCTGATTTGAAAAAGAATGCTTTTTCTGGGATTCAGATTCCGAAACGATTGATTCCAAAAGAATATGACAAAAAGTATGGTCCATTGACTAATCTATGGAAATATAATCTGCCTAATGCTTGGAGATTGATTTACACCATCAAAAGAGATGAAGTGATAGTTCTTAGTGTTGTTCTTGAGTGGCTGGATCATAAAGAATATGAGAGAAGGTTTAGGTATTAGAAGAAAACTGCCCTCGTAAAAGTATCAGTGGACTCCAAATTAATTCAACATAACCCCATATATGCCTAAGTCTGCATTTTATCGCTCAATAACCGCTGTAAAGCCCGAATTTTGAGCTCACAAAATGAGAATTACGACTGTTTAACCGCTTCTCTTAGAACGTTGTGGTTGATATCCATAGCGTATTTCGCCCAATAAAGAGCGGAGTACATGCGCTTTTTGAGTGCAGGGGATAAATTCCCATAGGCAGCTATGATTCTCATATCCTGACCTAACTTGTCCAAAATTTCCGAATTGTTGCGAATGGTTTGTTCAATTGTTTTTTGCATGTTTTTAATCACCTTTTTTTGGTTTTTTCTTGACAATTGGCGAAGATGGGCTTAGGTGGTTTTCTGTGAAGCAAAAACAACCATATGTCCCTCAAGTCCTAAAGAAACAAAACCAAAAAAAGAGGAAAAACAGCCTAAAACAATCCCGAACAGCTAGAAAATAACCGAAAGCGATTGGAAAGCCACTGGACAGATGGGTTTGTCTAGTGCAATAGCCAGTATAACCCCTGAATTTTGGACTTTTACGGCTTTTAGGATAGCACAAGACACACTGGACAACCTCGGAAAGGGTTTATATAGCACCGCTTCTTCTAATCTAAAGAAATGGAAAAAGCAATAATTGCTACATTACAAAAATCATTTGAAGACTACGTCCATAAAGAGAAGGGAGTGGAGTTTTGGTTTGCAAGAGATTTGCAAAAGTTGTTAGGTTACGTAGAATGGCGTAAATTTTTAAGAGTAATAGAGAAAGCAAAAGAGGCTTGTAAGAATTCCAATAATGATATACAAGACCATTTTGTCGGAGCCGCCAATATGGTTAAGATTGGCTCAGAAACAGAACGAGAAATAGAAGATTATAAGCTTACCAGATACGCTTGTTATCTTGTTGCACAGAACGGAGACTCCCGAAAAGAAGAAATTGCTTTTGCCCAAAGTTATTTTGCATTACAAACCAGAAAACAAGAATTGATAGAACAAAGAATCGCTTTACAAGAACGATTTGAAGCTAGAAACAAGTTAATTGCATCAGAAACAGAATTATCAAAACTGATTTATGAACGTGGGGTTGATGATGCCGGCTTTGCACGAATAAGAAGCAAAGGCGACGAAGCATTATTTGGTGGAAAAGATACTAAGCAGATGAAAAACAAGCTGAATATTCCTCAAAACCGACCAATGGCTGATTTCTTGCCTACGGTTACTATTGCAGCTAAGAACTTAGCAACAGAAATAACTAATTTTAATGTCAAACATAATGATTTGCACGGTGAACCAAAAATTACTGGAGAACATGTCAAAAATAATATTGATGTAAGAGGACTTCTTTCTAAAAGTGGTATCAAGCCAGAAGAGCTTCCTCCTGAAGAAGATTTAATCAGGTTACAGAATAGAATTAAATCAGAAGATAAGACCATTGCCGAGAATTCTAAAAGAAAAGCTCAAAAAAAGTTATTATAACTGATGAATATATGTTAATCGAAAAGATGCAGCAAGAAGCCCAAAGAAGAGGCTTAAGCCCCCGAACCATTCAAACGTATACCTACTGTCTCAATCAGTTCTTAAGAATTAAAAGAAACCAAGAACTTAGAGCAATTACTAAAGAAGAACTCAAAGAATATCTCGATAAGTACTTAGATTGCCCCAATACACTCAACGTTCATCTCAATGCCCTAAAATTCTTCTTTGAAGAAGTTCTGCACAAGAAATTAACTCTTAACATCAGATTCTCTAAAACCCCTAAAAGAATGCCGGAATTCCTGACTAAAGAAGAAACCCTCCATTTTCTTAATTCAATCCCAAACCCAAAGCAACGTTTGATGGTTGAATTGATGTATGGAACCGGAATGAGAGTCAGTGAATTAGTTCACCTCAAAGCTAAAGATTTCGATTTTGAAAGTAACTTTGGCTGGGTTAGGCAAGGCAAAGGTAAAAGAGACCGCTTGTTTGTTTTACCGCTGAAATTGAAAGAACAAATTCAGGGATTGATAACTAGCCAAAAGCTAAGCCCAGAAGATTGGCTCTTTCCCGGACAGAATGGAAACCATTATTCTGTTTCTAGCATCCAAACGATGGTGAAGAAAGCCAAGAAGATTGCTAAAATAGAAAAGAACGTTCATCCACATACTTTGCGCCATTCTTTCGCTACCCATATTATCCAGAATGGTTATACTGCCCTAGAATTACAGCCTTTGATGGGACACAACAATATTAATACTACGTTGAGGTATGTGCACATGGCTTCACCTAACTTGTTGAATGTAAGAAGTCCATTGGACAGTTTATCTGAGAAAAATAGTTAAAAAGAGCAAATAAAAAGAGGTTAAAAAATGGAACTAAACAATGCTTTAGCTGTATTTGAAGGAAAGAAAGTAAGAAAAACTTGGTATGCTGACGAGTGGTGGTTTGTGATAGAAGATATTGTTTTTATTCTAACTGATTCAGCCGACCCAAAGCAGTATATTCAAAAGATTAAGCAGAGGGATGAGATTTTAGCTCAAGGGTGGGTACAAATTGTACATACCCTTCCGGTAGATACTTCTGGAGGAAAGCAGAAGATGAACTGTGTTAACACTGAAGGCGCATTTAGAATCGTCCAATCCATTCCCTCTCCCAAAGCCGAATCATTTAAGCTCTGGCTAGCCAAAGTAGGTTATGAACGAGTGCAAGAAATCCAGAACCCAGAATTAGCCCAAAAGCGGATGAAAGAATTCTACAAAGCTAAAGGTTATTCAAAAGATTGGATTGAAAAAAGAGTTCGTGGAATTGCTATTCGTGATGAGTTAACTGACGAATGGAATAAAAGGGGAGTAAAAACAGAACGAGAATACTCTATCCTAACTGCAGAAATATCTAAAGCTACTTTTGGGATGACTCCCAGTGAATATGTTCAATTCAAAGGATTAAAACGAGAGAACTTGCGCGATCATATGAACGATTTAGAATTGATTTTCACCATGTTAGGAGAAAGAGTTTCTACTGAAATCACCAGAACAGAAGATGCACAAAGCTATCCGCAAGTTGAAGATGCCGCTAAAAGAGGTGGGAAAGTGGCTGGCAAGGCTAGAATAGAGACTGAAAAAGAGATCGGTCGCCCAATTACTTCAAACGAGAATTATTTGGATAACCCAGAAAAAGCAAAGAAAATTAACTCCTCGAGAACTAAACGGATTTATTAAACACAATTGAGAGGTACTATTTATTCCCCTCTTAAAATGATCACCCACCTTAAAGAACCCTATCAACCTGTACATCTGAAATCCATACTTCATCCTCTCCTCAACCAATGGTTCTTTAACCGCTTCCAAGAATTTTCTCTACCCCAATTGTATGGAGTAATGGAAATTCATCAGAGAAAGAATATCTTAATTTCTGCGCCCACCGGCTCAACAAAAACATTGACTGGATTTCTAGCTATCCTGAACGAGCTGGTTGATTCTGCCAAGAAACAGATTTTGGAAGATAAAGTATATTGCGTTTACGTTAGCCCTTTAAAAGCATTGAATTACGATATAGAATTTAACCTGAAAAAGCCCTTAGAAGAGATAGAACAACTAAATGAGAAATTGACTGGTTCGGAAAAAAAGAAACTAGGTATTCGTATCGGGGTTCGTACCGGAGATACTACCGCTACAGAAAAAGCTAAGATGCTTAAGCATTGTCCCCATATTCTGATCACTACCCCCGAATCTCTAGCCATCATGCTAAATTCTCCTAAATTCAAAGAGAAATTAATTTCAGTGCAATGGATCATCTTAGATGAGATTCATGCCTTAGCCGAAAATAAAAGGGGAGTGCACCTTAATCTCACTGTAGAAAGACTACAGAAACTATCACCAGGAATGACTAGGGTGGGCCTAAGCGCAACCATTGCCCCTTTAGAAGAAATCGCTAAATTCCTGGTTGGATATAACGGAGATGAATTAAGAGATTGCGGCATAGTAGATGTGCAATTCCTCAAACAGATGGATCTGCAGGTTCTCTCTCCAGTCAAAAATCTTATTGAGATTGATTATACCCTAAAGCATCAAAAGATGTATGAATTGATTCATCAGTTTCTTCAGGAACATAAAACTACCCTGATCTTTACCAATACCCGCTCTGCTACCGAAAGAGTGGTCCATTTTCTTAAAGAGATGTATCCTACTTATTATTCCGTAGAAAATATTGCTGCCCATCATGGCAGCCTGGGAAAAAAAGCCCGTTTTAAGACCGAACAGGAATTAAGAGAAGGTAAATTAAAAGTAGTAGTTTCCTCTACCAGCCTGGAGTTAGGCATTGATATTGGTTATATTGATCTAGTTTTATGTTTAGGCAGTCCAAAATCTGTAGCCAGATTTCTGCAACGCTCGGGCAGAGCTGGCCACCAACTTCATTCTACAGTTAAAGCTAGAGTCATCGTCATGGACAATGATGATCTGGTAGAATGCTCTTTGATTCTCAAAGCCGCTAAAGAAAAGAAGATTGATTGTATTCATATTCCCACCAGAGCTTTAGACGTATTAGCCCAGCAGATTTATGGTATTGCCATCAATGAAGTGATTAATATTTATGCTTTATTTCATCTGATCAAGAACTGTTATTGCTACCATGATCTAACCTGGGAAGATTTTTTCGAAGTGATCAAATATCTCGCCGGTCAATATGTCAGCCTGGAAGACCGCCATGTTTATTCGCGGATCTGGTATGATCCCGCCAGCGGAGAGATCGGAAAACGAGGCAAGATGGCCCGGATCATTTATCTTACTAATTTAGGAACTATCCCAGAAGAGACTTTCATTACCGTCAAGATCGGGGAACAGGTAGTAGGAACTATTGATGAAGGTTTCTTAGAACGTCTTAAACCAGGAGACGTTTTTGTTTTAGGGGGAGAAGTTTATATGTTCAAGTTCGCTCGGGGCATGACTGCCCAGGTTAGCGCTTCTGCCAGCAGGCCCCCTACCGTACCTAGCTGGTTCTCCGAGATGCTGCCTTTAAGTTTCGATCTAGCTCTGGAGATCAGCAAGTTTAGAAGATTGATGGAAGAACGCTTTAAGAATAATCAAAACATAGAAGAAATCCTAAAATTCATTAGCGATTATCTTTACCTAAACCAGGACACTGCTGAAACCATCTACAGCTATTTTGATGAACAATATCAGTTCAGCAGAATTCCCTCAGATCGAAGAATAGTTATTGAAAAATTTACTGAGCGGGAAAAGAATTATGTTATTTTTCATTCTTTGTTTGGAAGAAGAGTTAATGACTGCTTATCCCGAGCTTTAGCCTATGCTATTGGTAGAGAACAGCATCGAGACGTAGAAGTGGGCATTAACGATAACGGATTTTATCTTACTGCGGATAAGAGTTTTAATGCCCTCAGCGCATTTAAACTCTTAAAACCTGAAGAATTTCGCAAAGTTCTAGAGAATGCTATTGAAAGAAGCGAAGTGCTCCAAAGACGCTTCCGCCATTGTGCAGCCAGATCATTAATGATTCTGCGCGATTATCTAGGCCATAAGAAAAACGTAGGTAGGATGCAGGTCAGCAGCAGGATTCTTTTTAATGCCGTCAAACGCATCAGCAATGATTTTCCCATACTGAAAGAAGCGCGTAGAGAAGTGCTGGAAGATTTGATGGATTATGAGCATGCCCAGCTGATTATTGATAAAGTGGTTAACGGAGATATCATTTTGGAAGAGATTAATACTGGAATGCCCAGCCCTTTTGCCTTCGGCTTGGTTACGGATGGTTACAGTGATATCATCAAGATTGAAGATAAACAAGAATTCTTAAGGCGGATGCATCAGATGGTGCTGGCCAAGATTGGATTGAAAGAAGGGAAGAAAGCCTAGGAAGGGTTAAACAAACTCGAAAAGCTTATATATACCCAAGAATTACACAGATGAGTAATATGTTACACAATAAATATTTTCAGGTATTAGAACTATTTACAGGAGACTATCTTCAGGAGGTTCATGGCCGCAGCTTAGTCGGGAAGATTGGATTAAGCCAGAAAACCATTGCCCTAACTTTAGATGAGCTGGAAAAGCTGGATATCTTAAAGTCTAGAAAAGCAGGGAATATGAAATATTTTCGGCTAAATCTATTTAACACTGAGATGAAAGACTTTTTAAAAATCACTGAACTAACCCGAAAAGTGAACTTCTTCCAGAAACATCGAAAAATAGCTCATCTTTTCAGGGAGGAGGATAAAGACAAAATCGTAGGCATCTTCGGCAGTTATGCTCAAGGGACTGCTAAGAAAGATTCAGATCTAGACCTTTTTCTTATAGGAAAAGACAAGCGCCAAAAATATTCCCAAAGCGGAAACATTTTCGGAGTAGAAGTAAGCCTTAAATTCTTTACAGAGAAAGAGTTTATACGATTAGTTAAAGAGAAAAATCCTTTAATTAAGGAAATAATCAGAAATCATATTCTGGTTTATGGTCTAGAGAATTTCATAAATCTTGTCTGGAGGCATTATTATGGTCTCAATTAAGTGGTGCTTAAACAAAAAGAACGGGCTGGAATTAGTTCAGCCAAACCCAAATTTATGCCAATCCTATTTAAGCATGGGGGAAGAATCATTAAAAGTCATGGAAAAAGTTCAGGAAAGCCAAATCTGGACTGCTACCACCACTTATTATATCTTTTATTATTCTCTTTACGCGGTGATGATGCATTTAGGGGTAAAATGCGAGATTCATTCCTGCTCTCTGGAATTCATGAAACATTTTTTGAATCAGTTTTATTCACCAGAGGACTTTCAGATGATCCAAGCTGCGTTTTTAGCCAGGAATGATTTACAATATTATGCTAATCGCCCAGTAAACGCAAGAATGGTCGAAGAAAATAAAAGATATTGCAGAGATTTCTACATTAAAAGCAAAGACATTATATCCAGAATCACAGAAGTCCAGATAGAGGGGATCAGAAAAGGGTTAAGATTGAAGATAAGCAGGAACTCTTAAGACGGATGCATCAGATGGTTCTGGCTAAGATCGGATTGAAGCAAGGGAAGAGAAAAGAAGTATAAAGAATAAGATTGAAGAGTTAATTCAATTCCGTTCAACCCTCAACCCATCCTTTCAGATAATATTCTTGACCAGGATTAGCTCTTTCTAAATCATCCAGATGGTTCAAAGCCTCTGAAAAAAGGATTGGAACTGCATATTCCGCATTAGTGGTAAAGATCTTGAAAGCAGTTTCTTCCCCTTCAAGAAATATCCCTAAACGGTAAGTGGAGATCCCCAATTGTTTTAAGACCTCTATTTCAGGATTAAATCTATCATTAAATAGTTCTTCTCTCCTTACCCCTACCGAGGTCTCTTCCCTAAATCCCATTTTAACGCTCTAAGTTTCTCAGGTATAACCCTAGAGAATTCTACCTCAATTCTTTTGTAGCCTTTTAAGAATATCGTACGCTTTTAGCACAAATTCTTCTTTTAAGTAGATCAATAATTCCGGACTTGCCGTTAAAAGTTCACTAATAACAATATCATTAACGGAGAGTTCTTTTGTTATCGTGGATAAGACTCCTCTTTCTTTAATTGCATTCTCCGGGAACATAACACTAATTTCTGAAAGGTTAGTTAATCTATTTTGAAGTTTAAACCTTACCACAATATTTTTTACTTTTTTTTCATTCTCTTCATCTAAGAACACTTTTACTGAGCATGAACCAACCACTATCTTAAGAGTGTCACCTCGATCATAATTCGTGCTTTCAATTAAATGATGTAACTTTTGAATTAATTCTTTTTCTTTTTGAAAATCAAGAATAATTATTTTGTCTTTTATGTTGATCTTAATTTTAGAAAATAAATCTTTGGTTTGTTTTTGTTCTTTGAATTTAAATCTGCGTAACATAGCTATGACTGCTTCCAATTGATTAGATTTAGCGATATCCTGCTTTATTAAGTATCTGGCCAAGGATCTTCTATTAATAAGACCATCCTGGTAGCAGGTCTCCAATTCCGGATTCTTACTCAAAAATTGCCTAAATTCTTGTTCTATTTGTGACATATTAACCAATAATATGTTATTTATTTATAAAACTTATTATTTATGACACAACCTTTAAGTAAGAGGTAGGTATTACCTATTTTACTATGAATTCAACAAACCAAGGTGATTGTCGGTGGCACCCCTACAGACAATCTGCAGAATCTAGGAGGAAAAAGACTACACCTAGATTTACTTCTGCAGGGCGGATTTAAGGTTCCTGAAACTTTTACTCCAGAAGATATTCCTAATTTACAAAATAGCAGATTGTACATTGTTCGAAGTAGTGCCGCTGGTGAAGATGGCCATACAAAAACGTCTGCTGGGAAATACTTGACCTTAAAAGGGATAAATAAAGATAACTTAGAATCCGCCGTTCATGAGGTACGTTCTCGTTATCTGGATGGAAATGTAGTTATTCAGCCAGATTTGAGTTTAATCATGGAATTCTCAGGTGTAGTTTATTCAAATCTTAATGGATCTTGTGTTATTTCTGGTGGGAGAAAAAATTTTGTTCAACAAATTGTAGAAGGAACACCACCCGAAACTGAAGTAATGATCTCAAACGGAAAATCCAGTCAACAGGGACTTCCAATTAATCCGAGAACAATCAGACAAATTTATCTTAAATCCAGAGAAGTCGAAGATTACTTTGGAATACCGATGGATATAGAATTTGCTGTAATTGATGGTGAAATAACACTTTTACAAGCAAGACCACTACCCAATCCAACTGAATCTGCTCTTCGAGAACATGAAGTTAGAAGACTAAAAAAGACGACAAGTTATTTCAAAAATCTGGGGCTTGATGAAGTCGTTCTTGGTGTTGGAAATTATAGAGAGATTTTAGCCAATACCAAAGCTACGCACTTAAGCAGTTCTACATTTAACTATATTTTCTCGGGTAATGGTGAAGATATTCTTGGAGCGGTGCAATTAGGGAGAAATGAGTTAGGTTATGACCTCGGAACTGAGATATTCCCTTGGGTTATTATGTTAAATGGGAAAGTGTACTACAATTTTGCAGGTGATGCTCTCCAGTTTAGACCTAAGGGGATAGAAGAAAAAGATTTACTTCACATTATTAATGAAGTTTATCTGCCAACCATTAGGGGAAATCCAGACTTATTGAATTATCCTGAACTTCGTCTGTACATTCAATTTCCTGAACAGGCAAAGCAGGTTGGATTAGACCCCCAGCCATTTGGAGAATTAGCAGAACGCAACAGAAAAGCAATTCAAGATTTGCAAATACCTTCTAAACCTCCTCTTAAAAGAAGAGCAAAAAAGTACGGCTCTCTTGAACGCTGCTTAAACGAAATAAATTCAACTATTGAGGATATTAGATTAGGTAGTGCAAAAGAATATGTTAAAGCGGCTCGCTTAGCTTTTTTTGCTCTGGAAGATGTACGGGTTTACTTGGAAAGATTACAAAAAGAGCAACCTACTATCTTTGAGAAAGTGACTAGTTTATTTGACAAAAAAACTCCTGAACAGTTACGAGATGCAGTAGTATATGATCAAAGCATAGGCTCATTTGAATTAGAAGAGAGGGAAGAATTTAGATATCTGGGAAGTTTTGAATTATCTCAACCCAGAGGATTTCCACCTAAACGCCATTTCAAACCAGGAAAAGATATTCCGGATACAGATCTTGCTAATCTTGTAAAAAAAACGCGAGAAGTTTTAGAATATAGGGAAAAAGTAAAGTTTCCACTATTTAGAGATTATGATTATTTGAAGCAGCTTTACCAGCAAGCTGGCCAGTTAAGCGGATTTAAAAAAGACATTTATTATTTAGAATTCAATGAAATCAAACTTTTAAATGATAAGCCACCTTTAGCAAGGTATAGAATAGAATTAAAGAAGAAGGTAAAAGATAGACAGTTATTGCCTGATCCAATTTTTGAATCGGATTTAGAATCTGGTACGAATAGGATATCTGAAAAAAGACCACAATTAATATTTGGCTTACTCCCTCAGGAAGGAATGTGTGTTACAATAGGAAAAGAAGGATATGTCGTTGAATCTGTTGATCAAACTGTAGAAATTCCTGAAAAAACAAGTATTGTTTTAGTTCCAGAAAATGTAAAGCCGGGTTCCCATCTTTTCACGGTTTTATCAGATTATAATCTTCCGGTTGTGGGAGTTCCCCAAGAACATTTAAATAAATTCAGAGATTTTTATGTTAAAATCTCATTAAAAAATGGATTTGTGGACATAAAGAAGGAATGGTAACCAAATTAATCTTCATGAGACATGGATATTTAGAAGGTAACTATAAAGACTACTCCAAATTAGGATTTATTGAATTTGAAAATCTATTAACTAAGAAGGTCAATCCTAAACTGGACCAAGAAAAGACTAAAGCTGTTTTGAAAGTTAAACCTTTTTTATCAGATATTGATTTTATTGTTTGCTCAGGAGAAAGCAGAGGAATTGAAACAGCACAATTAGTTAAAGAAATTACCGGTCTAAATTTTGAGACTTCTTCTTTACTAAATGAGATTAGTTTTACTAAAGGAATTATTGATAATCAGGATATTATTGATTTTAATTATCTGAGGAAGAAGATATTAACCCGATTTTATCATTCTGATCACTCCGAAGACTTTGATGAGGTACAAAAAAGATTTTTAAATTTTTTAGCTTATATCCAACAATTTAATTACGACCTAGTTTTATGCATTACCCATGGTTGGTTCATGCGTTTGGTATATATCTACTCCGTAAAAAAATCTTTAGAAAAGGTGTCGCTTCAGGAGTTATTAGAAGCGAAAGTCCCCGATTTTTTGGATACAATTGACCTGGAGATAGATAATTTATGAAGTTCCCTAAATAAGATTAATGATAGGACCCATCTGCAGAGAATAAAAGTATTAAAATATTTTAAAACCCGCCCTCATCTCGCATACCCGCCCAGCCTTTCCGCACCATATTTCTGGGTAAGCCTAACCAACTCCTGCTCATTGCAGGAATCAAGCATGATAGCTACCCGCTCTTCAAAATCACCTACTTTTTCAGCATCTCCCCGCTCCTTAGCCAAAGCTTCTTTCCCGAAAAAGTCGTTAATAACCAATTTTCTCGGCCTAACGATTAATTGTCCCTGATTGTTCTGGTAAATCCTAAATTTAAACCGATCCGCATATCTGAATTTAATTTCCGGCTCTTTTTTCAGTTCAAAAGTCTGGGTATCTCCTGCTTCTTTAATCCGATAGCCTCCCCTAACAATATCTTCCCGTAAGGTCTCCTCATATTCATTAAATTGTACTATCAATAATGATGGTTGATCATGGTCATAATAGACATTAATCCCATTTTGATCATACAACGCTTTTTCATTTTTGCCTAGATTTTTAACCGTCTTTCCGCTGGCCCGGCGATATTCATCTCGGAAAAAAGCGCCATTAGGATTATTTGTACCCTCAGCGCAAAGAACCATCATTAAGGCAATATTCTTTCCAGTTAAAGCTGAATCCAAAGCCCGATAATCATTGAAATTAAAAGTATCGCTTTCCACCTGGATTAAAGTATCCTGATGAGTTCCCCCAGGCAGATGCTCTCTGGCTAATATATCCGTAGCAATATCTCCCCGAGAAGTGGGATAAATCTGGTCTGTAAAAATTTCCATCTCATATTCTTTAGCCAGCTGGCTGAGAATAAATTCTAAAGCTTCTCCTTGTTTTCCGCTCATTTTTCTAAGAGCATGACTGGCCTTAGCTCCATGGCGAAAATGTTCGGTTACCCAATCCATCCCACTGCGCTGATGCCTGGAAACATGGCTGACTGCTTCACCACAGCTGGGATAAATACAAGAATAATCCCTGCTTTTAGGGTCAGTAATAGAGCCAGCAACATATAATTTTCCATCAGTAGATTTTGCAGATAACATTTTATACTAATTTCCCTCCAAAGATATTATGCTTGTCCCGGGTGATCCTTATTTTTATACTTTTCCCTTTTCTGAACTCGCAATCAGGCACAGAGACGGTCCTGCCTTTCGCAGTAGCTATAACTGCATTTGGAAACCTGTCCGGACAGACCATCTCCGCAGTGATGACTTCATCCAATCCAAAAGGTTTAGGAAGCTCTTTAATCTTGCGGATGCCAAAATCTTCCGCAGCCAGTTTCTGTTTCAGACTGGTTTTTTTCTCCAAATCTCTGATCAGGGCATTAAACTCTTCCCAGGATTTGGCTTTTACCGGATTTCTCCCTGTGTTATAATTTAAAAAGTTCTGGATGCCCATGATTGGATTCTTAGCCTGAGCGCTAAGACCTAATTCTTTAACAAAATTAATAATTTTTTCCAACTCCGCATCATTATATCCCGGCAGATAAACCGGTGCAATTAAAATATTTATTTTTCTGGCAACAGTAAACTTTATCATCTCTAAAACTTGCTTAAGATTATATTTAGCTCCGGCCATTTTCTCAGCTAATTCCTGGTCCATCGCATCCAGAGAGATATTCAGCCTTAATTTATCTTTGAATTGAGCCAGCTGTTCAATTATCTTCCGAGTCACTAAAGTAAAATTAGTATCCATAGAGATTAAGGTAATTTGTTTATTTGCATATAGGTCGCTGATTAAAGGAATTAAATCCGCATAGAGGAAAGGCTCGCCCTGCACTCCGATATGCACCTCTACTGGTTCCCCCACAAAATCCAATAATTTCTGCAGCTCTTCAATCAAATAATCTTTTTCTATTACAAAATCAATCTTATTTGAACTCTGCCCTTCGCCAACAGAACAATAGATGCAGTTAAGATTGCAGGAAGTCACCGGTTTAATTTCAATCAGAGAGCTATTGCGATAAATTATCCCAAAAGAGACATTGCCGATCAGAGGAATTCCTGAATTCCGATGCAGATAGACTGCTGGATTCTGATTAAGGGAATTTTTTAGGTGCTCAAAATGGTTACCCAATAAAAAAGAAAATCTTTTAGCTGCTTTCTCTGGAGATAAGTCCGGAAAAGAAATAGTATTAGAAATACCCTTATTTTCTTTCAGCACAAAATCTCCTAATTTTAACACCTCAGTCAAGGGGATTTTAGTGTAGAATAAATTAAGTAAGTTTACCTGGAGATTCTTGCCTTTCAGGGCGAAAGTCAGGGTCTCAAAGTTCAATTCGGCCATAGCTTTTAAATCGAGGACTATTTTATAAAGTTATTGGTTAAATTTATCATCAAAGAGTGATAAAGCGTAAGACCTAATAAATTAATTATCTTCACCTGAAAAAGCTTTTTGAAAAAATTTGCTGAGTTTAACCGCCAAAAAATTTAATTTGGCTGGGCAGGATCAGACCTGCTCCAAGGCAATAAATGATAAAGATCATGGCCATGTTCTGCACTCTCTTGGAAAAATCGAATACCTTTACCAGATTGAAGATGTTTTAGCATTAAATCTACTACCACTCTTTGGTCTGGCACCTGCCCTAAAACTTCTTTAACAAATCTTGAATGTTGCCCATATCCATTAGAACACCAACTAATCCCTTCGGCTAAAGTCTTTGCAACATGTTCTCTAATTCCTAGAGATCGATCTAAGTAGGTTTGAACAATTGGAACCTTAAGTTTATCCTGAAATCTTCCTCTTTGGATCTCATCAATATCTTTCTCACCATCATAATAAGGACCTTCTGAATCGGCATCCCATCCTAGAACATTAGAGAGATAAGGTCTTAATAATTCTTCAATGATTCCAGGTTGAACCTTCCACTCCTCATCAATCCTAGCCAGGAATTGAGCATATCTTTTCAGAGCAGCTTCACCAAGATATTTAAGATCGAGTGAAATTATTTTCCGGTCATCGGCAGAAAATCTCATCAGCTCTAGACCGTGAGAAGCTGCAAAACCCACATTTAAATCATCGTAATGATTTTCAAGCACATCTCTGACCACCCTAATTCCATGCCCACTATTTACACCAACCTGTACATAAGGTAGTTCTTCCCAAAATCTTCCATTATTAAGACGCTTACGAAACTGATCGGTTACAGCTTCACTAAACATAGAACCTTCTTTTTCTACCAAGTCACGATAAAGAAGACTATGGCCTCTTCGAGTTCCCGGCCAGGCAGTATGATAAGGCCTAAGAACTGCCTGATTAACTGCAATATTGAGCATCTCTTCTAATTCAAATTTATGGAAATGCTGATTGGCCCAAGCTCTAGCGGCAATATTTTTTTGGTCATGTTGCGCTTTTGTATTCTCACTAGTAAATGGAAATACCGAAGGGATATACTTCCTTCCATCTACTTTGTCCAAGGTACCCCAAAATCGCCCATTAAGGATATCTCTGGCAAGTAAAGCCTCTTCTAAATCCATTCCAGAAGGTTGCGAACCAATCCCGCAAGTATTCTTATCTAATATTCTTACCACAAAACAAGTTGCCCGTTGAATAATCTCTTTCCTAGAAACTTCTATAGAATCTTTATCATCAGCTAATAATCTTATTACAAAAGTCATCTCCTTACCCCCAAAATATGATTAATTAACACTATTTATTAAGATTTATATCTTCAAATAGATATTCGCAAATAAATTCAATTTCAGGTTGAGATAAATTAGATTTGGGTTGTAATCAGAAAAACGGTCCTATTTCTGCTCTTTTCGAATATGTGTTCTTCAGAAAAGATAAGTTTTAAAAGAACTGCCCCTTCTGAATTTACAGTAGGGGTGGCCATTGGACAGCATAAAAATTACTCTAGAAACTCTGTACGATATTCTGCGCAATGAAAAGAAGCGGGAAGACCTCCAAAAGCTAGAGAGCACTTTCTTTGAAGATGTGGTCAATTATCTTAAAGAGAAAAATAATTTTATGGAAGCTAAAAAGAACGAGAAAAGCCTCTTCGCTTCCGGAGAAAGAGATAAATTAGATTATGAAATCCGCAGCATCAAGCGTATTCTCAAAGAGATCTATGAGAAACGGGAAAAAAAGATTATTGATATTACCATCAATCGCAGCCGGACTGGCTCTGAGATTATCGATACCAGCTCCATGCTTAAAGAAGAGAAAGAATTTTATACTGAAATTCTGAAAATATTGGACCATTTCCGTAAAGGGATTCTGCAACATTTATTTATCGGAGAGATGCCCTCAATCATCAATCCCAACTTATTATTCAGAGAAGAGCATAAAACCTTATTATCAGATATTCAACCGCCCTTCACTAAATTTGAAGAATTGCCCCCTAAATCAACCATCAATGAAATTAATTCATTAAATGCTCAAGCTAATCTGGATGAAACTGATGAAGATACTGAAGAAAACCAGCCTAACCAATCCCCGGAGAAAAAGACTGAAAAAGAAACCATTCCCGTTGCACCCAGCCAACCAGAACCGATAAAAGTAAAAATAAAGATCATCCGTCCCATGCCCAGCTTCATCTGGAAAGACCAAAAGATTTACGGACCTTATACTACTGGAGAAGAAATCGAGATGTTTCCAGAAGTGGCAGAATTGATGGTTAGGAAAAATCGGGCAGAGAAAGTTTGAAAATAATTAGGCCAATTTCATAAATTCTTCAGGAGAAATTGTTTTAATTCTTTTATATTCCCTAATTTTTAAAATATGCTTATCCTGACTTATAATATAATCAGCTTTTCCTGCGATGGCTGCCTCAAAAAATTTATTATCGCTAAAATCATTGACCACAATCCCTACTTTTTCAGTTGGAATTACCATCACTGCGTTCTCAATAATTACATTTTTCCATTCGTTAATCACCTCTTCTGGCATCTCGATTTTGAAATCTCTTAACACTTCAACTAGTTCTTGTACAATTTCAATAGAACAGATTAAAGTTAATCTTCCTGCGCGCCAAGCGGTAATAATCTGAGAACAATAATTACCTTCCCAAAAAATACCAGAGAGAAATACGTTAGTATCTAATACTATTCGGGAATTCATTTAGCACGTATTCTATTAACTGCTTCTTCTACATCGCTATGCTTCAGCTTTTTCTTTTTAGCAAAATCTCTGGTCTTATTCAATAATTTATCAAAACCTTTAAATGAAGGTACTTCCAGCTTCTTTAATACAATGGTATCATCTTCACCGAATACTATGAATTTCTCCCCCTCTTGCAGATGAAGATGATCTCTAATCCCTTGAGGGATAACCACCTGCCCTCTCGAACTTAAACTAGTAATTTCCATTCCATCCATTTTTTTCGCCCCCGAATAAGTATATCTTATTAATAAGAATATCTTATATATAAACTTTTCTTTAACAATAGAAAAAAAATGGGATTATACTACTTAAAAGATTATATCTTCATACAAATCATCTTCCGACTGCATAAATCCGTACAGCCAAAACCGAAAATCACATAATTGCGCTTGTAGATCATCCGGGCAATCACTTCTTTAAGGGCATAAGCATCTTTATAATCTAAAACCGCCTGCAGCTGTTCTTCTTTGAATTTATAATCAGCAAAAAACTTGCGGGCATAATCTTTCTCCTCTTTCTCCATCTTTCTGAACTTATCCCACTCCTGATGTAATCTGGCATCATATTTCCGCACAATGCTTTGATAAAATCTGATCGGATGTGTCTCTTTAGGATCAAGAGCAGTAACTGCCCATAAGCCTTTCTTTTCATGAGCAAATTTCCTGAAAGCTAATTCTAAGATAGAAGTAACCTCACTTATTCCTCTCTCTAAGGCTAATTTACATACTTTGGAATAAGCATCATAAGTTACCTTAGCACATTTCTTAAATAATAAGTTAGTGGGATCAAGATCTCGTTGAGAATTAGCTTCTTTTCCATGTTTCTTGATCAGATAATTTTTAGTATTGTTTAAGATAAATAAATTTTTGAAACATTGGTAAATCCTGCCCTGTTCATTATAAGTATCTAAACTTTGGATATTATGCATTCGATCTGCCAGCTTGATCTGAATCGCTTTCTCTTTAAACTTTTCATCTCGATAATTATAGATGGTAGAGATAGAACGATAATAATAATGGCGTTTATGCCTGGTCAGCATCTGTAATAATTCCATCATCTCCTCCACCAGCTTTAAGTCCATCTTATTCTCAGAACAGAATTTATTTAGGTCCTGTTCCAGCGCCAAAAAACATTCATTTTCGTAAGAATCTAGGATTACAATTCCTTTCTGATCTTCTTTGATCTCTTTCTTTTTCTGATAGAGATCAACTTTTTCTTCAATTAAATCATGAGTTAAGGCTGCAGATAAGGTAACCACATCATTAATCCCTGCTTTCCACAAATCCCAGATCACATTAAGAGGATGAATGATGGGATTTTGGCCTTCTTTTCGTTTAGGGAAAGAAGCATACTCTTTTTTAGTTAGTTCATAGACATAAGCAAAGAGTTTACCTAACTTCTTTTTAGGGTCAGTCAGATTTTTAACCAGGATTTCTTCCTGAACTGGTTTCCAGGGCTCTACAACCTTATAAGCGCGGTATTCAGGAGATATTTTCTCGAACATTTTGGCTAAGAGGTTGGTTATAGATTTTAAACGTTTCGTTTAAATAATAATTTTAATAAGTTTAGTGGAGAACGAGCTTCCCCTAACTTTCGAGTAAGATAATCTGTTTTCTCCTGAGGATGTTCCATTTTTATCATTGTATCTCTCTCCTCAGCACTTAAGAATCTTTCAGCATGATGGGATAATTGCCACAATCTGTATTGTAAATCTGAATTAACTTTCTCTAATTTTGTTAATCTTGTTCTTTGGGCATCAAACTGGACTAACTCTTGTTGGAGCCTATACAACTCTCCGCTCAGGCCATTCTCCCCTTGAACCTCGCCACTAACATAATAATAACCTAATTCCTCAAAAAAACCCCTAAATCCAGCTTCGGTATCACTATTCCCTGTAATTTGATGTCCTCGTTCATGATCATAAATAAGAATGAATGATTTTGGTTGGGCTAATTGTGATCTCTTAATATAAATTGTTCCATCACTTGGATCAAATAACCCCCCCAAAGTGTCATCAACTTTACCGTCTCTGGTACGAAATTGTGAACAGATTTTTACTGTTGGTGGAGGGAGAGGGTTTCCGGTAGTAACCATTATTGCTCGGTCGATAGACGGAATTAAAGCCAGCATCTTTTTCTCTGCATCTGTTAGATTCTCTTCAGGAACTAAAATTTTTTCTATACCTGCGCTAACCACATCTGCATCTCTAAGAACTCCTGCATGATACAATGTTTTAGAAACTTCAGAATTACATTTGATTACACGATAACCTCGGTATACCGCTTCTTCTTCTAGATGAGATGAACCAGTAGAAAGAACCGCTTTCTCACCATACAATTTTCGAAACGATTCTTTCCAGAGAGCCAATCTTTCTGCATCAGCATCAACCTCTACGAATTCAAAATAATTAGTATCACTTTCTGTAGTGGCTGCTTTTACTATTTTCTCCAGAACTTCTTTGTTTTTACAAGTCCGAACTAATTGTCCTACTTTGCTTTTAACTATTTCAATATCGATATTATCCCGATCCGGAGATATTTTAGTTATCGGCACCCTTAAATTATAATCAAAGAGAACATTCTCTTTATATGAATCTTGGATATAGAAACCATTAGCGAATAATCTTCGGAAATACCAACTGTTTTTTCCAGGATAATCCCTGGCATTAAATAATTCTCCAGATTCATCAGCATGCAAAGGAGAATAATCAGAATTAAACTTTAACACAAATTCACTAATTTTCCGAAATTGGTTACATATTTCTGCAGTTGGCTCGTAAATAGTTGTTTTAGAACCGACAATCGTTTCTAAATTCTTAGCAAATACAAAATGAACTTTATGAGTATTAGTTCGGCCTACAGTTATCGGATTAGCCACCGGTACTCCCGCACAATCTTGACTCCTGAACTTAATGTTAATTCCGCGATTTTCTTCACTTTTTAGCTGCTCTCTTAAAATTGCTAAAGTAACCATTTTGGCCCCCTCACCAAATCCCCCGGTAAGATATTCTGTTCCTTCTACCGGTATTGGTTTATCACTAAAGAGCAAAGGCAACTTTTTATCCATTTCATAACCAATTCCGTTATCACTAACCCTAATCGCATAAATTTTTTCATTTTGACCACGTTGATTAATCTCTCCCTGAGAGACCCACTCGAATTCTGGATTTATTTCAGAATCAGTCTTTTCATCAAAAAGAACCACCTGCACTTCTTGGCCAAAACCAGCTTCTGGAATTGGAAGCTCAACCTCTTCATCAGATTTTCCACGCTTAACCTGATACTCAATTTTAACCAGACTACCACCTGAATCAACATGGTTGCTAACCGTATCTAACATAATTCGTAATGCACCCCAATTAATCCTTCCATAATCTAAAGTAAAAGAAGTCGGTTCAGGGAATATTCTAACCTCCTCTAAAGAAGCATATCTTTCATCTCTCAATAAAAAGTCAGTCTCGTTGAATTTTAATTGATTAGTTTTCAGCACACCAGAATTACCAAGAAAACTAGCTAAATGTGATTCTAGGTCTAATACTCGATATCCATTTAATTTGGCTAAGGAATCTCTGCCTTCGCTGGAAGAAAGCGCAGCTCTCTGGCTATAAAGTTCATAAAAAGCGTTTTTCCATAATTCAAAATGAGGTATAGATTTAATACCGTATTCAGGAACTCTCACAATTACCTGCTGTTTGATCTCAGGATCAATTCGCTTTTCATAATCAGCTGATAAAACTTCAAACTCTAAGAGTGATCTTCTTTCTTCTCCAAACTTTACCAATCTTTTAATTATATCTAGATCAGCAAGTTCATCTAAAAACTTTCTTAGGCCATATCTTATTTCATTAGGTTTAACATTATTACGGTCCCGATTAGGAGATAATAATCGGAAATCATAAGTAAAGCCTAGCTGTCGTCTGTATTCATCAGAGATATAAACTCCTTTAATAAAGACCAGTCCAGCCTCATCAACTATTTCTGCGGCTTTTCCTTTATACCTTCGAGATTGGTCCGGGCGTAATAATAATACTTTCTGTTCTAAACTTCTCTGAAAAAATCTAAATAGTTCGGGGGTAAGATTCTTAAAAGTAGTTAGAGATCCAGTCTTCTCCGCAGGAGGCAGGTCAGAAATTCTAGAATAAATAGCCTTAATCGGCCTATTCCTAAATCTCTCTGGTTTAGTAAAATAATTTCCTTGCCAAGAACATAACTGGCCATCTTCTAAGGAAGTAGATCTAACCTCTGCATCTATTCCCAGCTCCAGACAAGCTTTAAGCAGCTTCTTGAGACCTTCCCCTTTTTCTCCAATAGCCTGAAGATTTTCATCTTTATCACTATAGGTCATATACGTTGCCTTGTTAGGAAAGCCGATTCCATCATCTTCAATCACGATAGCTTCAACCTCCTCAAATTTTAATTCTGCTCTTCTTTCGTAAGAAATAAATTGCCCTAAACGATCGACAAAATTAATAGAAACCTGTTGGGCACCGCTATCAGAAGAAAGATGATTACTAAAACAATCTAAAACTATTCGTTCAATTCCCCAATGTTCGGATTGATGACCTAAGACTTCATTGGTAGGAAACTCTTTGATCGCCATTTTAAGCTTAGAGGAAAATTATACTTTATAAATGTTACCACTAAAGAGTAAGTTTTGACTTAAGAAGCCCATTCATCCCGTTACCATTTAAATCAGACTTAGGCCGGACCAAGAAAAATAAAACTTTTCGGAAACCTTTATAAATCACCCCTGTAATATTACCTCTAAGATGGAATTCAAAGTTCTTGAGGAAAGTAAAAACAAGCTTATTTTTGAGCTAAAAGGCGAAACCCATACTTTCTGTAATCTGCTCAAGAAAGAATTACAGGAGATTAAAGGAATAGAAATCGTTACCTATAAAGTAAGCCATCCTTTAGTTGGTGTGCCTAAATTCCATCTGGAAACTAAAGGTTTAGAGCCCAGAAAAGCAATCAAAGAGGCTTTAAAGAACTTAAAGAAAAAAGTCGAAGATTTCGAGAAAGAAGTTAAGAAAGAATTATAACTATTTTTATTCGGTTGGTTTTTAGATGGTTTGATATTCTCAGGTGAGGATGAAGTGAACTATACCCAATTAGCTGCAAATATTGATCAAGTAATTTTCTCTTCGGATAAAAGTACAGCTAAACTAGAAATCTATCCTGGATTATCGGCCTTAGATTTATCAGATTTAGTTCAGTCCCTCAGCGCTTTCTTCGGCGAAGAGAGAGTAACTGCTCCTAAAAAGAACCAGATAACCGTTTCTAATCTTGACCCGCACTTATCTGCCCATCTTTCCCGCTTCGGCAGCCATAATTTAGTTCTGGCCAGAATGAAAACTCAAGGACCTAAATCTGTAACCTTTCAGCCAAAACCAAGAGTTGATTACGATTCTGTAATGACTTATTTTACTTCACCGAGAGTTAATCCTGCTTCTGCTCCTCAACCAAAGATTGGTCCAGAATGCTCTGCGAGAGCTTTAGCTGGTCTATCAAAAAGAGAAAGAAAGTTTTTAGTAACTATGACTATCGGAGAAGAATATCTAACCTACGATAATCGTTTTGGCGCAGCCTACGCTGGAGCAAAACAATTGCCTTTTCCCGAATTTGCCCAATATCTTCATCGCCGGCATATAGAGCAGCTGCTGGAACTTGCCCAGAAAGCAGTCCTGAAAGACAAGCGATTGCTTTTTCAGGGTTTAGCAGCTTTAGTGCTGGCTGAAAGTACAGAAAGAATTATTCCTCAGAAGAAAAAACCTCTATTTGTAAATCTAAGCACAGAATTAAATCCTTACATTCAAATTCTAAATTTAGAAAGAAATCTTTTAGGCCGGTCCAGCGAGAGGATTAGTTTTAATTATAATTCTAATCAGCCATAACCACCAATCCATCCCCATAAATAATTTAAAGGAAGTTCTTATTCAGCAATCCATGCTAGATAAAGGCACCTGCCTTCGGTATTACAAACGGAAAGAAATTCAAGAAGCGATGATAGAGCATGCCCTCAATAAAGAAGTAGGGTTACGTTATGGAGATAGTTTCGGCAAGCGCCCGGATATTTTAATGTATCCTCAGGAAATCTTAGAGTTAGCCAAACGAGGAGCCACTTCATTCCACATCAGCGAAGAGCTCTGGTCCAATCCCAAAGAATTAAACAGCGAACTATCCCGAAAAGAATTGGACGAACTAAGAATGGGCTGGGACTTGGTTTTAGATATAGATTGTAAATTTATTGACTATAGCAAGATTTGCGCGCATTTAGTGGTCCAATTCTTAAAATATTGCGGAGTAGAAAATATTTCCAGTAAGTTTAGTGGGAATAAAGGCTTTCATCTAGGAGTACCTTTTGAAGCTTTTCCTCAACAGATCAATAATTTAGAAACTAAAAATCTGTTTCCGGAAGCTCCTAAGAAAATCGCTTTTTATCTCAAAGAGAACATCAAAGAGCAATTAGCCCAGAAAATCATGGACTTTGAGGGAAATGATTTTTCTAAGATTATGGAAAAAACCGGTGCTAAGAACGAAGAGATCATTTATTACCAGAAAGACCTATGGGGAACTTTGATTCCCTGCCTAAATGTTGAACCGTTCTTAGAGATAGATACCATCTTGATAGCCTCCCGCCATTTATATCGTATGCCCTATAGCCTACACGAGAAATCTGGATTAGCCAGTCTTCCTATCGATCCGGAAAAAGTATTAGAATTTGAGAAGAATAGTGCCCATCCTGATTTGATCAATCTTTCGTCTTTTAAATTTCTAGATCGAAATAATATCAAAGAAAGCGCCCGCAGGCTGCTGCTCAATGCCTGGGATTTTGAAGTTAAGACCGAAGAAAAGAGAGAAGCTATTAATTCTTCCACTTTCGAAGAGGTAAAGATAGAAAGTCCCATCAAAGAGGATTTCTTCCCCCCCTGCATCAAACAAATTATCGCCAATGGCCTGATTGACGGCAGAAAAAGAGCAGTTTTTATTTTAATGAATTTTTTAGGCAAGATCGGCTGGGAGAAGAAAGAAATTGAAAATTATATTATTCTCTGGAATAAAGATAAAAATAAAAGCCCTCTGCCCGAAAATTATATTCGAGGGCAGGTTCGGTATTTCACTCCCGGCGAAAAGCTTCCTCCCAACTGCGATAATGAGGCTTATTATAAAAATCTAGGGATCTGCCATCCGGATGCTCTTTGCGGACGGCTAAAGAATCCGGTTAATTATACTATTCTAAGATGGAAAAGATGGTTAAGAGATAATGAGGAGAATAAGAAAGAAAAAAGAAATAAAGAAGATCCGGATCGGGAAGATCAAGAGAATCAAATAAAAAACCTGGAAAAGAAAAAAGAACAGAATTAATCATCCAACCATTTTAGCTACTTCTTCAAATCCTGGAATGGTAAACCCAAATTGTTTAGATAAGCGCAAGGTCTCCAGGACATGCGGTTTAATGATGGAATAATCGTGTGCAGGGATAGAACCTACTCTAACCAGATCTACAAATGTCTTTATATAGCTCACTGCCTCTTGGCCTCTATTCAAAGCTAAAATACTTTCCGCCAGATAAAGAGAGGTAATTCCTATCGCCCGAGGATATTTAAGTTCCTCACCAGCTAATTTCAAAGCTTCTGAGAGATATTCATATGCGCTTCCGAAAGTCCCCCGCCTCAAATCAATCAGCCCGAGCATTTTCTTGGCATTACAAATTGAATTAGTGGAATTAGGCAGCTTATGTTCTGTGCATAATTCTATTACCCTCTTCTGGGATTCTATAGCCAACTGAATCAGATTAATCTCCTCACTTTCTCTAAAAGAATCAAAAGCTGCCTCGCCCTGATGCTGATAGATTTGCGCTAAGCGGTCAAAGACTTCCTCAGCAGATAAACTGCGCAATACTCTCATAGAATATCCAGCATCTACATAAGGGTCATATTCTTCTTTAAGATCTAAGTTTAATAACTCTGCACAAATATTAATCGCCCTTCGATAACAAGCCAAGGCAGTTTCGTAATTCCCTTCTGCCCGGAAGATTAATCCCCTTTGGTCTACTGCCTGAGCATGGATAAGAGTCCCGTTTTCAATAAATGTAAGCGCCTCGTCTAAACTTGCGTGGGCTTGCGGAAAATCTTTAAATCCCACTCGATGAACATCAGCAAGATTAATTCTAGCCAGAGCTCTCTGGTCTGGGTCAGTAGTGATGGCTAAAGCCATTTGATAATCAGCTCTGGAATCTGCATAATTCCCCAGCATTCTTCTGGCCCTTCCTCTGTGGTTGTATAATCCTGCAATTAAAGATTCTTCAGCTTTAGGAACAACAACAGGAATACTTCCGATTGCTTCAGTAAAATGCGCTTCCTGTTTTGCCCAAGGTAAAGTCTTTCCCTGTGTTAATAATCTTTCGATAGTCAACATAATCTAATTAATCAACAGGTCATTTATAATACTTATTAAACAACCCGTCTTAAGAAAGAATAATCGACCCAAAAGTTTAAATTAAAGGGGATTAAAATGATTCCTGTGAATCTTAATGCTAAGCTTTCCTGAACAGGTAGAGATTATGATTACCCGTGGGTTCGGATACAAGACCTATTATTCCAGAACTGAAAGAGAGCTTGACCTCCTCGCTTTGCATCAGCATCTGGGAAGGATGGAGATCGAATCTAACCGCTATGATCAGAGTAGAACCAGAGCAGAGATAGACTCCATCAATACTGATTTAAGTTTGATGAGCGAACTAGCCCAAAGCAGAGAAAGAAAGACTGATCACTCTTCAGCAGAACTATACCCGGAAATAGATCAACTAAAGAACAGAGAAGAAAAAAAAGATCGTCCTGAAATTACAGACCTCGCCACCTTTTTAAGGTAGGAACTAATTTCTTAGCTTTTTCGTAAGCTTCTTCTTTACCTACTTTCAATCGTGCATAGATAAACCCGGCAGTCTTCTTGGTCATCTGATCCATGGTCAAGTTCTGGATGAACTCTCCCCGCTGATAACAATAATTACAATAATCCTTGCTTTTGGCCCTATCCATCTCTGTACCATAGCCATCTGGATTAGAAATCAATGATCCGCAGCTTTGGCAGGATATCTCTTTGACTAATGGTCTTGCGTTAAATTTTAATTCTGGAAATCCCATCTTTATTCACCTCTATTTTAAACTAATTATTAATTCTAAGAGCAGACTATTTATCTTAAGCTTATAAAGGTTTTGGGAGTGGAGAAGATAGAATTATTGTCTAGGTTCATTGGATTTGTCACCCCCTTTTAATCCTGTGGGATTAAGTGGGGTGAATGAAACTGCAAAATCCAATGATTATTATCGAACTACGTAAATTTTACCTAGAAAATA
>Ga0209542_10000602_pt1 | contig 86937 bp, 82 predicted proteins | sample RifCSPhighO2_01_FD_184028 | JGI IMG/M metagenome (GOLD analysis project Ga0209542, IMG submission 184028) | Soil microbial communities from Rifle, Colorado - Rifle CSP2_plank highO2_0.1 (SPAdes) (version 2) | ecosystem: Environmental > Terrestrial > Deep subsurface > Rock core/Sediment ...
AGGTTGAATTCTCATTTTTATAGTCTACAATGCTCCCATAAATCAAAATTAAGTCAAAATCATTATCTTTCTTAGGCAGTTCATCTTCAAAGAATTTAACATCATATCCCTTATTTTTAAAAATTGCCTGTAAAAAAGCAAAACTTATCAAAGGCAGTCTTATAGACTTCTTTTTTACAAATTTAATTATCTTTGAAGAAAAACTATTTCCATAATCATCACAGGTACCATAACCACCATTAAGCTCTTTATTCATGGCTGTTTTCTTTTTAGGATTAAGTGCATTCACAAGTCCTATTTTCAATCCTTCAGCCATCTTTTAAATGATTTATATTATGCCTATTTAAAGTTTTTCCACAATTTTCCTTAAATCTTCTTCAAGAGTATGAGATAACTTCAAATCAATATTCAAATTACCCATTTTTCTATCTAATCTATCTCCGGTAAGACTATCTAAATCAAAAGGAAGAACATTTTTAAATATTTTTAATAAAGAAAAAGGAATATTTACCTTCATACATTTTTTGTTAAGATATTTTTCAATATAATCGGCAATATCATTTAAACTAACAACATCCTTTCCAGATAAATCCATTATTGAGTTAGGTTTAATTTTATCTATATTATCAATTAAACTTATTGTTACTCTAGCAACATCTTCTTTGTTTATTGGTTGTAGTCTCTTTGCGGCCCCAATGATAGGAAGAATTCTCGTTTTCTTTGCAAGTAAAGCTAGTTTATAGAAATGCTGCTTATCAATTCCATAAACAAAATCCGGTCTAACCATAATGTAATCTAAGCCGCTGTTTTCAATAATTCTATCACATTCTTTTTTAGATCTGCCATAAGGTCCTGTTTTGTCAATATATACGTATTGTGTTGAAAAATAAATTAATTTCTTAATATTGTTAAAATTCATCGCTTCCACTAGATTCTTTACCCCAGGGAGGTTTTCATCATATTTCCACTTCATAATGGTCCTGACAATGCCGGCACTATAAATAATAACATCAAAACCGTTAATTTTTTCTTTTAATAGTTCTTTATTTAAGAGGCTGCATTGAATGCATTTAATATCTTTTAAAGTATTGGACTTTCTTGAAAGAACAGCAACTTCATAATTCTTATTTCTTAATTTCTTTACTATTTCCCTTCCAATATATCCTGTTCCACCTATAATTAATATCTTTTTCATCCTTTATTTGTAATAGATAAAAGTTAAAAAGGTTTCCAACTATAAATTTTAATTAAAAAGGGTCTATGGTCTAGTCTGGCTATGATATTGCCTCGACATGGCAAAGGTCGGGTGTTCAAATCACCCTGGACCCAATCATATTCAGATTGTACGAACTATTATTTAATTTAGGTTATTCTACCATAAACTATATAAATAAAATAATTGTGAATATAAGTGTAGTCAATAAAAGATTAAACAAATAGATTACATATCCCGCTCAACGGGTAATAAAACACATGGAGGTGTGTTCATGAAAACAAAAAGAGTATTAAGAAAGATTGCAGCACTTTCTACAGGAGCAGCAATGCTCGGAGCAACAATGACTGGAGCTCTAGCTTTAAGTTATACACTTGCTGACTATCCAGCACCATTTATAAAAAGTGGAATATTCAGTGGAGTTATAGCAGTAGGTCAAGATGCAGCTGCATCAGATACAATCGGTCAATCCGTATTGTTAGCAGATTTGCAGGTAAAAGCAGTTTCTCCAAGTGGCGGAACAACTGTAAGTGTTTCTGGTGGTGTAACTGAAGATATCCCTTTGGGATCCAATGTTTCAGATAGTCAGTCTTACACACTAGATGTAGATTTAGCAGACGACGATATTGATAGTTTAATTGATAGTTCAATAACCTATGCGAGTGCAGATTATGATGTTGAAGAAGTTGTAGTTATTAACCAAGCAGGTAATACTGCTGCTGTTGAAACATCATTGACAAGCTCAGAAGATGACTATCAAACAGATGTAGTATTAGAAGTGGCAAGAGATGGTTTAAAGTATTACTATGCATTCTCTGAATCTATCAACTTAAACGCCACATCTGCAAGTGATCCCTTAGAAATTAAATTCTTAGGTAAAAACCTGAAGATTACAGACATTGATAACACAGATGCAACTAAATTTACTGCCAATGTTGGATCAGAATACTTCTTAAATTCAGGAGATTCTATAGTTTCCGAAGGTAAAACTGTAAAGTTATCTAGGATTGGCTCAGGTGGAGCAATTGTAGTAGATGTAGATGGGGTTACAGAAACAATCTCCTCAAGCAGTACAAAAACTGTTAATGGAATTGAGATTAAGAACGATGAAACATTCTACGACAGCAATAATCAAGCTGCATCAGCTGCTACTTTGGTTGTGGGTAAAGATGCACAAGAAACCTATAAAGATGGAGATGCTTATGCTGGAGAAGATAAAGACAACCCAGATTGGGTATGGAATACTGGTAATTTACAAACAGAAGCAGCAACAACAATATCAACAACTGCTGAATTTACAGGGCCTTTTATTGGTGTTGAAAATGATTTCATCTTTAACGATGACAGTGATAATCCACCAAAAATAGGTGAATGTATAGACTTCCCGAATAACTACATTAGTGTTTGCTTGGATAGTTTAACTGTAAGTGATGACAACTATGCAACCTATACATTTGAGTTTGATAACTCAGCCGACTTAAGCGACGCCGATGGAGGGTTAACATCTGCACAGACAATCTATATCCATACAACTCAAAGTGAAGGTTTAGTTGTTGACCAAGCGGATTTAAGTCTTGTAAATGCAACTACAGGATCTGATATCAAAACAGACAAAATTTGGTTATATATATCCGCAGGTGGTGCTAGTGCAGGTATAAACTTATCAGGTAACGCAACAGGTGTTGGTGTATTCTATAAAGATACAAATGATAACAAAGTTAAGTTAGCAGGTATGCATGACTTTCAAGCAACAGGGGCATCATTTGCACATATAAACTATGACAACACAAAAGATACTGACTTGAGGATGAACTTGGAGGCAAATGGGGCATCTGGAGAGGATATTCTTCCAACATCTTTGAACTTGACATTGGATCCTTTCCATAGTACAGACTTGCCGGACTACAATGATAACATAACTATGACATTTGGTTTGTCAAGCACCAAATTTAGCTCATTAGGTACAACTGCTTCTTCTGAAGAAGCTAATGAGTTAATGTGGTTTGGATCAGATTCTGCAGGAAATACTGGTGTAATGCAAACACTAGGTACAAAAGATGAAGACCATAGAACAAGATATGGTATTATCATAAGAGATCCAAAAAGCCACGGGTCAAGTGATGAAGTAGTAATTGATATACCGGGAGACCAAGTTCAGGCAAATGTAGTTGTTAAAGGTTCAGCAGCATCCACAACATCAAGTGGTGGATCCGTAGTTGTAAACCCAATTCCATCAACTGCATCGGCTCTAGCACAGGAAGTTACTAGCACAACAGCACAAAACGTTATCGTTATTGGTGGCCCAGCTGTAAATCCATTGGCTGCAAGTGTATTTGGATTAACTGCTGCAGACTTTACACCGAACGAAGCTATGGTTAGATTGGCTGACAACGGAAACAATGTAGCTATGTTAGTAGCAGGTTACAGTGCAGTAGATACAAGAAATGCTGCGGAAGCGGTAGCTGCTGGTAAATTAGCTGGATTGAACAAAGTTGAAGCAAAAGTAACAAGTCCTTCACAAGTTGTAGGAACTTATACAATACAATAAGGCTAACGCCTTATTTTTTCTTTTTTTCTTTTAACATAATCTTTTTATATATCTAATTATTATTAACTTTAATGAGATTTAAGGAAGTTTTACCAAATATTTATTATATAAAATTTAAAACACAAAAAGAATTATGTTCTACTTTCCTAAGGTTTCAGGAATATTATGAATCTCCAAAATTTAGAAACAAGATATTTACATTAAAAGAATTCAAAAAATGGTATACAAAGAATTCAAAAAAAGGCAAAGAAACAAATAACTTTACTTATTATTCAGATTGGTCAGGTTTTAACATTCCATCTTCCATCCTAAAACCATTTTACAATGGAAAATTTAATCCTTTATCTAGAAAAGAAAAAACTTTCCTTGATTTATTTACAGAGATTAAAGGAGATTTTTATATAATTGGTACCTATGGTATTAAAAAAGTAGTTAAACATGAAATAGCACACGGATTGTTTTATGTAAATAGTTCCTATAAAAAAGAAATTTTAAGAATATTAAATAAAATAAACAAAGAATATAGGGATAAAATAAACAATTATCTATCAATTTCCGGGGGTTATCATGAATGTAGTTGGGAAGATGAGACTCATGCATACTTATTAACAAACACATGGGATCTGCTCGATACAGGAATAGATAAAAAAATCTTAATAAGGTATAGAAAAAAATTGAATAAAATCTATAAAATATATTCTTAAATAAAATATATTCTTAATGGTAAGACCATTTCTTGTCTTTTTTAATCTTATCTAAAATGATAATTAATAAAATTATTATAATTAAAACAACAACGCTCACTAAAAACCAAGTATTCTTATAAAATTTCTTTTCAGCATTAGAATTATTAATATTTATAGGAGAGCTAATAGTATCTTCTTTAATTTCATCTATCTTAGTCAACTCAATTAATGCTTTTTGAGGATCATAATCTAATACATCCAATTTAAAATCAAACACCCCATCCCTATTTAAATCAAATTTAAGCAAATTAACAGTATCTGCAAAAACATAGATAGGAACATCCCTATCTTCTCCTTTATCTATCTTCTTATTCCTTTCTTGATATATGAAAACATCAAATTCTACTCTTCTCTCTTTTATTTCATCTAATACAATAGTGTGACTATCCCCATCAAACTCAAATGTAATAGCATCTGCTAAATAAAAAGGGATTACATAGCTTTCCCTTTCATTAAAATCCAAAGGAATTATCTTTCCTGCATTAGTATCACTAACATTAACTAATAAAATTAAAAGTAGTATCATTAATACCTTTTTCATAGAATTAACAATTAAAACTTAATTTATAAAGATATCTCAAATGTAGAATATAAATAAAAATAAGAGAAAGAAACAGGAATTTATTTTTTCCTGTAACTTAAATACCCAATTACAACAACAGCTAATACTACTAATAATGTTATCCATAACCCAGCATTACTTCTGCTTACTGGTTGAGGTATAGGTTCACTAGGTGTTGGTCCTGCTTCAGGTATACCCGCAGCTGCTCTTTCTTCTTTAGCCACAACCTGAGCTCCAGCTTCAATCTTAGATATTTCTACATCTGCAAGACCGTTAACAACACTCTTTAATTTAACCTTAACATCATTAACACCATCTAAGTTAATATCCACTTCCTTTGTTTCCCCAAGGTTCAATGTTACAGTTATAGGGTTTGAAGCGATTGTAACTGTAGCTGAACTCGCTGTAACTTTATCAAAGGTAATTGTATGTTTGGTATTTCCATCAAAGCTGAAACTCTTAATTAAGCCTTGTTGAGCCTTAATACTTCCAGTTGTTACTTCTGAGAAGTCTACATCAAAACTAACAGTAGAGGTAGCTCCAGTTGAACTTCCACCACCACCAGAACTACTTGATGTAGTCTGATAAGTTACGCTAAATGTTGAATCTGCACTTGTAGCTATATTACCAACACCATCCATTACTTTACAACTTACTGTGTGTGTTCCAGCATTATTAATATCACTTCCACTGAAAGACCTAGCCTTTGAAGTCTCAGATGTATCATCAGTATAAGTCACAGTAGTCCCCCCAGGTTTTGTTAAAGTCCATGTATATCTGTATACTCCACTACCTGCCTCAGTAGTTGTGCAAGTATAGGATATTCCTGTAGTATCACTAATTGTTACAGAGGGATCATTTGGTCCAGTAACAGTTGGAGTTGGAGTACTTCCATCTACTCTAAAATTATATACTGCAAATGAAGTGTAGTTCTGTAAGTCATTTGGTCTATCATTACCATGTTCACTATTAGTGGAATTAACCACAACTGCAACATATACGTTATTAGTATCATTCCCAGCAAAATTCATATCAGTTTGGAATATTGATGTACCAGCTCCATTTAATGAAGTTATGTTCGTATTAATTACATCATCAGTAAGATTACCACTCATTAATATTTGGGACCATTCTGAATTGTCTGGTTGAGTATCCTCGTCTATAGCACCAGTAGTATTAACATATACTAACAATCCGCCTTTATATTCTCCAGCAATTTCAATATCCATAGTAATATTTTGCTCTCCAACCCATGCTGTAGCTATACTGCCTGGACTGCTGATAGTTGTAGTCTTACCATTCAAGACAGTAGTAGCATTTAATTTATTTACTTTTACTAGCGTATCATTAGCCCAGAATCCCATTGGATCAGGTGTAGTAGTAGAAGCATTCATCTCAGTTTCCTGATTATACGTATCATTAAACACAAACATGAGTGTAATAGGGTTCGTATATCCAGAAGTTGAAAATGTATGGCTAAATACACCATTTTCTGCTAAACCAGGAGCTTTATCTTGAGTCATTGATGTCCATGTAAAATCATTCCTAGTAACATTACTACCATTAGTAGAAAATATTATATAGGCATTAGAATCAAAATTCATCTCCTGTATATCTGCATAAACAGTCAAACTTCCTTTATTAGCATCAACTTCATAATAATTCTTAGTTTGATCAGAAGAATTTAACCAAGTGACATTACCATCTGTCACATTAACATCTATAACTCTAGGTGAAACACCATCTACATAAACAGGTAATAGCGTACTCGTAACAGTTCCTGCAGAATCATCTACAGATACATTCAAGTATTCTACAGCTTCTACTCCACTTACAGAAGTCACATTAAATCTAATCGTTAGTGAAGACCCATTTCCACCTAAAGGATCTGTAGCAGTAAGATTTGAACAAGCAACTTGTGTTTGAGAAGTATTTAGACATTCCCAATTAGCAACATCAGCTGTTCCTGAATAAAATGTAGCATTTGTAACAGAACCATTTATACCATTTTCATTAGCTTCGCTTTCATCAAATGCAACAAATTCACCTGTAAAAGTAAGATTATTATTTGCTCCTAATATATCAATAGTAATATTAGAATAATTAACACTACCATCTGTAGTACTAACTGCGACTGTAACATTAAATGTCTCGGTTACTCCACCTCTTATCATAGTATCATTATTTCCAACTATTTCCCCATATGATACAACAGAACTTAATGAGCTATCAATACTACCGACAACAACCTTTGTTAAACCAAACAAAAACACAAGAACAAACAAACTAAATAAAATAGAATAACCTATTTTTTTATCCATTATTATAACACCCCTTTGTTTTTTTTTAATAATCAATTTGACATTACCTTTTGAGATAATTTATTTAGTTACTTGAAGACATACGTTATATATAAACTTTTCGCAGGAAAAAGATTTAGTTAATTTTTTTGAAAAAGACAACTTTTAAAAGTGCTCGATAACAAATTATTTTAAAAATGAAAGTATCAATAATAATTCCTGTCTACAATGAAGAGAAAACTATCAATAAAATTCTGGATAAGGTTTTTAAAGTAAAATTATTTTTAGATAAAGAAATAATAGTAATTGATGATCATTCTACCGATAACACCTTAGAAATTTTAAAAAAAAGAAACAGCATAATTTTGTTGCAGCATGAAATAAATAAAGGAAAGGGTGCAGCAATCAAATCTGGATTTAAAAAAGCAACAGGAGATATAATCTTAATACAGGATGCAGACTTAGAATACGATCCAAATGACTATCCAAAATTATTAAAACCAATTTTAGAAAATAAAACAAAAGTAGTTTATGGTTCAAGATTTTTAAATAAAAAATTAATTTTGTTTGGAGAAAACAAAACGAATCTTCCATTACATTGGATGGGAAATAAATTCCTTACGTTTATAGCATCTCTATTATATAGACAAAAGATTACAGATATGGAAACATGCTATAAAGTTTTTAAAAAAGAAATTTTAGATAAAATACATATAAAGTCGAATAGGTTTGAATTTGAGCCCGAGATAACCGCAAAAATATCTAAAGCAAAATATAAGATCTACGAAGTTCCTATCAATTATAAGGTAAGGAGCTACGAAGAAGGAAAAAAAATAACAGTATTAGACGGAATAAAAGCACTTTATTATTTAATAAAATACAGAATAAAAAATTAGCTCATCCAATTAACAATTCTTTTGCTGATAAACTTAAAATTCTCAATATTCTTTATTTCTCCAACCATCTTAATTAAGATTTTTGGTCTTAAATAAAACTTTAAAAATGCCTTTCTTCTCAAATTTTTCAATCTTTTTTCACTAATGCCATCAGGGGTCCAAGCAATCTTGTCCAGACTAAACCGGCTCCAATCTTTAATCTCTTTCATCTCTCCCTTAGCAACAAGTTCATCATAAACAGGAGTTCCAGGAAATGGTTTAAATGCACTAAAAGTTGCTCTTTTCAAATCCAAAGAACAAGCAAATTTAATAGTATCTTCTATATCTTTTTCAGTCTCCCCAGGATATCCAACGATAAAAAAAGCTATTATCTCCAATTCATGCCTTCTTAATAAATTAACTTTTTCTATAATGGTCTCAGTTTTCAAATCCTTGGCCATGTCTTCCCTGATTTTATCACTTCCAGATTCTATAGCTATTGATACAGCATATAATCCCGATTCTTTCATTAAACTAACGATATCATCATTTAAAGTATCCATTCTCATTCCATTAGGACATGTCCAGCTGATTCCTAAGTTCTTTTCAATTAATTTATTGCAGAATTCCTTAACAAAACCCCTGCTAACAGTTAAATTATCATCTTCTATATGAATTTCTTTAATGCCGTATTTTTTATTTAAATGCTCTATTTGATTAACCGCCCATTCAGGACTATGCGCCCTTGGAGTTTTTCCAGATATGCCAGGAGCTCCGCAAAACTTGCATCTATAAGGGCATCCTCTAGTTAATATCATTGGAGCAACAGGATATTGTTTGCAAAAAGCACCATGGGGAGCAAGTGGATACTTTTCTAATTCAAATAAGTCCCATGAAGGGTCTAATTCATCCAAATTTTCAAACAAGCCTCTTGGGTTAGAAACAACTATATTATCCCTTCTATATATAAGTCCTGGAATTTTCTCTAATTCTTTTATATCCTTATCTTTTCCATTAGATATTAACTCTACAAATTTTGGAAAACCAGCTTCAGCCTCTCCGTCAAATCCAAAATCAACTTTTTTAAGATAGTTTAATGTTTCAATAGGATCTAAAGTCGGTTGTGGTCCCCCAACAAAGATTATAGCATCAGGATATAATTCTTTAACCCCTTTTGAATGCACATCAACTTTATCCAAATCAAAAGTATAAGCTTGAATACCAACAACATCATATTTTTTCTTCATTAAGTATTTCTTAAAACCATCAACATTTAATTTCAATCTTATACAATCTAATATTTCAACATTATGCTTTTTTCTAATAGTTCCAGCTAAATAACCGAGGCCTAACGGTGGCTGGATTTCGTCAGTTGGCATATATGGTTTGACTAGTAAAATATTTAATCTCATTTTAATTAAATTCTTTTATTTTTTCTGCAATATATTTGATTTCTTCCTCGCTTAACTCAGCAAACATAGGCAAAGATAAAATCTCATCAGAGCATTTTTCAGTTATAGGAAAACTTCCTTTTTTTAGGTTTAACTCTTCATATGCTTTTTGTAGGTGAATTGGCACAGGATAATGTATTCCTGTCGAAATGCCCTTTCTCCCCAAAGATTCCACTAATTTATCTCTTTTTTTAGATCTAACAACATATAAATGATAAATATGCTTGCATCCCGTTTTTTCAATAGGGGTTTCAACATTACTCTCTTTTAAAAATTCATTATACAGCTGAGCGTTATTTCTTCTTTTTTCATTCCACTCATCCAAATGCTTTAATTTTACTCTTAGTACAGCGGCTTGGATTGCATCTAGTCTATTGTTAAATCCTTTTATAGGATGATAGTATTTTATTTTGCTTCCATAATTCCTCAAAGCAATCACTTTTTCTTTTAATTCTTCATCATTAGTAACTAAAGCTCCGCCATCTCCATAAGCTCCTAAATTCTTTCCAGGATAAAAACTAAAACAAGCAACATTGCCAATACTTCCAGCTTTTTTTCCTTTATATTCTGCTCCATGTGCCTGACATGCATCCTCGATAACCTTTAAATTATTTTTTCTAGCAATCTTTAAAATAGCATCCATATCGGCAGATTGCCCAAACAAATGAACAGGCATTATAGCTTTGGTTTTTTCATTTATAGCATTTCTTAGTTTATTAACATCCATATTATATGTGACAGGATCTATATCCACAAATTTTACATTAGCTCCCACAGAAGATATTGCCAAAGTAGTTGCAATAAATGTATTTGGAACAGTTATTACTTCATCTCCTTCCTTAATATTTAAAGCTCTTAATGCAAGACTCAAAGCACTTGTCCCGGAATCTACCCCAATACCATATTTTACACCACAGTATTGTGCAAATTCATTTTCAAAAGATTCAACCTCATTTCCTAATATAAAAGCAGTATTATCAACAACATTTTTTATAGATGGGTCTATTTCATTTTTAATGGCTACATATTGTCTCTTCAAATCTACAAAATTAATTTGCATTTTTAAATTCCTCCACAAAACCCTTTATTGTTGAAAATTCTGTTTTCTTATTCAAATAAGAGATTACCTCATTAATAACTTTTTCTCTTTTCTCTAAACTCCTAATCCAAAAAGCATTTCTTTCAATATCCACTAAATCTCTCATATGGAAATTAAGAACTATTGGTCTATCTTGTATTATTTTTTCAAAGAACTTAAAGTAATTCATTCCAAAATTTGTTACGACAGTTCCTAATAAAGGAAAAAAACCAACACTTGGCAAAGGGACTTCAACAATCTTTCTATTTCCTTTTTTTAAATAATTTTTTCCAACAAAGTAAGGTCTTTTTGGAGCTAATAAGTTTTTAATTTTGAAATGTCCTGGAAAATATGTAGGCACAACAGAACTATCATATTCATAATTATTACCCTCTAAAATATCTATGATATCATTATCAACCCTATAAGCGGGGGTTCTAAATCCTTTAGCTTCAACTTTCAAAATATTCTTTATAACTTTATGGTTTTTTTTAATTTCCATTTCTTTTTCTTTAAAACCCAATTTATCCATAGGAACAGGATGAGAATAAGTATGCGATCCTATTTCATTTCCCATTTTTTTAATTTCTTTATGCAATTCAGGATATTTTTCCACGCAATTTCCAATAACAAAAAAACTTCCTTTAATATCATATTTCCTCAATAATTCTAAAACCCTTGGAATTCCTCTTTCTAAAACAATATCCCTTCCTTTAGAACTCTCTACTTTTATATTAAAATTTCCATCTTTTATCCAGCCACCGTCAACATCAAAAGATAATATTGCCTTTTTCATTGGTATAAATTAGTATTAACAAGGTTTTTAAGTATTTAGTTACATTAATAATAAAGAACTACTCAAAAAAACAAGCAATAAACTAGCACCTTTCTTAATAATTTTATTACTTTTATCTACCTCAATAAACGCCCTTTCTTTACAATTTTATCATCCAGATCATTTAGGTTCAACTACTTTAATAACAAACGAAAATGGAGATGTAATAGAGGAAACAGAATATCTGCCTTATGGTTCTGTAAGTAGTGGAGGAACTTCTGAAGAGAAATTATATGAAGGAAAAGAATTAGATTTTGATTGAGAGATGCGGTGCTTGGAAGAACAAAACTATAATAAATAAGAAGCAATCCTAAAATATGATGTCAAAGACGACCAAAATAGTACTTAAGAGACAAACAAAATTCAGAGGACCAAGAAAAATAGGAATAGATAGTTCATGCTTATATGATTTAATATCTTCTCCAGAATTATTTTCTCATCAACATGCAAGAATCTTCAAAACAGAAGGAATATTTTATACTCATAGGATTTGTTTTTCAGAAGTAAGGGACAAATTAATGGAAAAAGAAAATTATAGTAAAGATGAAGCTGAAAAGGAAGTTAAGAATTTCTTAAAGAATAATAATATTAACATAATAGAAAAAGATTTTTCAAATAAAGAGCTATTAAAAGAGCTGTATAGAAGATGCAAAAATGAGAAAATTGGGATACATCCACCAGATTCTTATATTATTGTGGACTTAATCAAATATGGGATAAATAAGATATTTTCAACAAATAATCACTTTAGAGTAGCCTGTAATGTTATGGGAATTGATGGCTCTGGATTTCCTTCTTTAGACAGAGAATTAAAAGATAGAATCAGAGATGCCTTATTCAGACCGAATAAAAAACCTACTCGCCGTAGGTAAACATAGCTTTTTCTTCATCACCATTGGCTTTTTTCAGAGTTTCTTTCCATATTTTAGCCCTGTGTTTACTAAACCACCTTTCATTATCTTTTTTTGTTTTTTCACCAACTACAACAGAATATAGTATTTCAAAGTCAGATAAAGCTATTTCTATTTGAGCTATTCTTTTAGCTATTTCCTGCACTTCCTGAAGTATTTGTTCATTTCTCTCCTGTAAAAGTTGTGCAAAATCTTCTGGAGAATCAACAAAATTGTTAAATGGGCTCATATTCAAATTTGATATCATTTTCACTTATAAAGTTTACGATAAGCTATTTTTTATTTTTGGTTAAGCTTTTTGTCAAAAAAGGTTATGCATCTAAAAAACAAAACCTTAAATATTATTTTATATTATGTATTCCATAGTGAAGAAATACTAATCGTGTTAATATTTCTGATGTTGGAACTGCGAAACAACCTACACCCCATTCAAAGAATTTACAATGATAATTAATTCTTCTGGCATTTTATAACTACACTTATGTTTACGAAAATCAGCAATCCTTATATTTATGTCTATAAGGAAAGATTATTTTTCATACAAGCCACCATACAAAAGGTTTAAATATAAGATACATCTTATCTATCTTATTAATAGGATAGGTGATGGAAAATGGAATCAATAATAGAAATGGGAAGAATAAGCTCGAGAGGGCAAATTGCAATACCTGCAGACATTAGGGAACGGTTGGGTTTGAAGGAAGGAACTAAGATACTGTTCTTTACTGAAGAAGATACTTTGTTGATGAAAAAAGTAACTGAGCAGAGTTTTGCACAGATAACAAGGCCGTTAAAGCTCGCAGCAAAGCAAGCTGGAATGAAAGAAAAGGATATTCCAGATATGATGCAGAGATTCAGGAAAAGGAAAAGATGAAAATAACTGCAGATACGAATATATTGATTTCTGCCACTTTTTGGAGCGGATCTTCCGACAAGATAATTTCAATGGTTGAAGCAAAAAAACTGGAGCTTATTTTGTCTGAAGAAATTGTTAATGAATACACTGAAGTATTGAATTATGAAGAAATTAAGGATAAGATTAAAGATAAAAAACTTGAAATAAAGCTGACTGTTGAAAAAATCAAATCAATATCAACTATAGTTATGCCGAAAGAAAGATTGAATATAATAAAAGATGATCCCGATGATAATGCAATATAATATTAGAATGTGCAATAGCTGAAAATGCAGATTTCATTATCAGTAATGACAAGCATTTATTAAAGCTTAAAAAATTTCGGAAGATAACTATATTAACACCAGAGAATTTTATAGAAAAATATAGATAAATCTCGATTCTTTTGGTAATAGAATTGTTGTTAATAATTATGGGGATATTAATTTAGATGGAGATGAAAGATTTGAGTACTTTACATTTGTTAATAATTCTGATATTTATATTGTTGATAAATTAAGTAATTACAAATTAGTTAATGATGATAATTCCACAGTTTTAGCTTCTTCTAATTTTACTTATGATAATTTAGATTATTTGGAAGCTCCTGTTATTGGATTAGTTACTTCTCAATTAACTTACTTAAATACCGGAGATGATGTTTCTACTAATTTTACTTATGATTCTTTTGGAAATGTTTTAACTGTTACAGATGCTAATGGAAATACTATTACTTATACTTATGATTCCACTAATACTTTTGTTACTAGAATTGTAGACGCTAAAAATAAAATTACACTTTAGCCCAGCTCAATGCACAATACATAAAATCAACGATGGAAGATTAAAAATTACTTAGGTTTTGCAACAACAACCACAGATAGCAGATAATTAGTATAGCCTTCATATTCAATATTATAATTAGTATCCTCTAACCATTTAATTAATTCTTTCTTGCTTCTGAAATCCCTATTTATAGGATCTGGAGCTTTCAATCTCAATGACTCAAGAAGACTAACTAAATATCCAAACAAGGGATTGAAATAAAATATTATAACTCTTGAATCTTTTTTACATAATTTTTTAACATCCATTAGTACTTTTTCACATTCCTCAACGTAAGGAAAGATATCTATTAAAGTTACAAAGTCAAACTTCTCTTTTATTTTTAAATTTTCAGCATCATCAACAAAGAATCTTAAATTGTTATTTTGATTGTATTCATTAGCTTTTTTTATCATCCCATCAGAAATATCGACTCCCACCCCATATTTTGGATTTAATCTTCTTAATATTATTCCAGTTCCGCATCCGATATCAATAACAGATTTTTTATTATTAATATATTTCTTAAGAAATTTAACTATATTGTTGTCGTAAAATGATTTTTTTACTTTATGTTTCTCATAGTCTTCAGAAATCTTGTCATATTCTCTTTTTATATATTCAGAATTATTCATTTTCTACAGGATAACCGTTTCTAAAATGACCTCTCCACTCATAGGGTTTTTTATAAAATCCTTTAAAACATTTCAATTCATCAACATCTTTAATTACTTTTGCAGGATTTCCAACAACAACCTTATTTTCAGGAACATCTTTTGTTACAATACTCCCTGCACCTATAACTGCACCCTTCCCTATTTTAATACCAGGTAAAATAACAGCTCCAATTCCGATGCTTACATCATCTCCAACCTTAGCCCCCAAAATACATTCTTTCCATCTTGGACAATAAGGATGAGGATCGTCTCCAAATTTAACCCCGGGAGCAATGAACACATTATTTCCTATATTAACATGCTCTAAAAAACATTGGCTGTGAATCCTCACTCTATCTCCTATTTTATTGCCAGGACCTAATTCACTACCGCTTCCAACACTTACATAATTCCCTAATTTATTGTCTTCTCTAATCACAACATGATGCCCCGTTTGAAGATTTTTACCAATAACACTGCCGCCATAGATAACTGTAAATTCTCTAATAGTAGCATTATCACCTATGACTAACTTAGCACTTTTCCCTCTAGGTTGTTTTCCAAGAATCACATATTCTCCAATACTGCTTCCATTTCCAATATCAACATTTTTGTTTTTCATTTTTTAATTCTTAATTTTAGATACAACAAAGGCTTAATCATCCTCCACCAATCTACGAAAGGAACCATCTTGCTGTATTCTTTATGGTCATAAGGGTATCTTTTAGTAACAGGGGATTCAATAACTTTATATTTATATATTATGGATTTATAAAATAAATAAGGCTCTAATTCGTATCTTTCCAGCCATTTTTGCCGTAAGTTTATTCTTTTATCATTTAATAAGTCTAATTTAAATGCCCTAAATCCATTAGAGCCGTCTGTAATAGGAAATCCGGTTAAAATTTTGAACAAAAATGAATAACTTGTTGTGGTTATTTTTCTGAATAATGGTATATTAACAGTCTTTCCCCCATCTAAATTCCTCGAACCCTGAACAAAATCATATCCTTCTTTTATTTTTTCTAGTAAAGATGGAATTTGGTGAGGATCATCTTGGTCATCTCCTCCTAAAACAACACACACATCATATTTATTTTTTAAACCATAGTTAATACCGGTTCTTATGGCAGCACCAGCACCTTTATTCTTTTCATGTTTTATTACTACTGCCCCATTCTTTTCAGCCTCTTCAGAAGTCTTGTCAGCACTTCCATCATCTACAACAACTACTAAATCAACAAAAGGTTTAGTTTTTCTAACAGTAATTCCAATCCTACTTTCTTCATAATAAGCAGGAATAACAGCAACAATTTTCATCTTAAGGCTTTTTCAATTATCCTAACAATTTCTACACCAACACTTCCATCAGTAATGGGTTTTTTATTATTAACAACACAATCAATAAAATGCAATATCTCCTCTTTTAAAGGCTCTTTATTTTTAATATTTAATTTTAAATCATCTCCTTGTTTAGTTATTAATTTAAATGCACCAAAACTATCATATTTCTCATCAAACTTTTCCTCAATAATACCTCTGTCAAATACCTCTAATTCCTGAGTTAAATAATCTAGTTTAGCACTCTTTTTTTCTCCAACTAACCATAGTTCTCTAACCTTAACTGGACTTAACCAGCTAACCACAACATTAGCTAGAATATTATTATTGAATTTTAAACTAATAAAGCCGACATCTTCGAATTTGGATTTAGTATATGAATTAGTAACAGTATTTACCTCAATAGGTTGATCATCTAAAAGAAAACAAAATGTGTCAATATCATGCAATGCAAAATCAAACACAACTCCACAATCATCTCTTGGAGTCATTAAGCCCATTCTCGAGCCGTACATAAAATAAATCTTGCCAAAAGTTCCTTTCTTTATTTCTTCTTTCAGTCTTAAAACTCCAGGATTAAATCTAAAAATATGCCCAACCATCAAAATTTTATTTTTGTTTTTAGCAAGTTCAACTAATTCTTCCCCCTCTTTGGAATTCAAAGTTAAAGGCTTTTCAACAAGTACGTGTTTTCCAGATTCCAAGGCCTCTTTTATTATTTTATAATGAGTAGATGCAGGCGTGCAAATACTAACAGCTTCTATCTCAGAATCATTCAAAATTTCTTTATAATCGGTTGTTGTTTTAATTTTGAAGGTGTTGCTCATACCATTCATATTCTTTTCATTTAAGTCAGCTATCTTGACTAGGTTAGCATCTTCCACTTCACTAAATATCCTTATATGATTTTTTCCCCATACCCCTGCTCCGATAACTCCAACATTTAGCATTTTTTGATATCCTCATTAATTATTTATAAGGTTTATTATCATCAAAACTCTTTTAAATCTTTAGATTTTCAAAAAGTTATGGCAATTACGATAAGAAATGCTACATCAAGAGATTTAACTGAAGTAGAAAAATTAGAAGAAGAAGTATGGCCTGAAGGCACTAGGGCACCATTGGAAAAGTTTAAAAGCAGATTGCAAGTTTTTCAAAAAGGATTTTTATTAGCCTATTCCGAAGGAAAATTAATAGGTGCATCTACATCGCAAATTATAGATTATGACGAACAAGAATCCATAGGATCATGGGAAGAAATAACAGACAATGGATGGATTAGAAACTCTCACATTGAAGAGGGAAATGCACTCTATGTTGTATCTCTAGGGGCTATATCGAGAAGCGGAGGGGGTAGTGCCTTATTGCAAGCTCAAAAAAGTCTAGCTACAGAATTAAACTTAGAATACTTAGTTTTAGGTTCTAGAATACCTGGTTATGACCATTATTGTAGGGAATATGGAGAAATTCCAATAGAAGAGTACGTTAGATTACAAGGAAGTAATGGAGAGCTGTTAGATCCTGAATTAAGATTTTATAAGAGAAATGGATTAAGCCTATCAAAAATAATATCTAATTATATGGAAGATGATAGAGAAAGCAGAAATCATGGGGCCATCATGGTTTGGACTCATGAATCACCTAAAAGCTACTAAGAAATCTATTGCAAATAAAACAGATATTAAAAAAACAAACAGATAATTTAACCATTTAAATTTTTTATTTATTTTCTCCAAGCTTATCAATCCAATTGAAGCAAAAATTCCAATAAAAGGATTCAACGGAATTAAATATCTTCCCTGAGTTCCCCAACCATAACATCCACCAGTAGATAAAAACTTAAATATATCACAATTATGATGAATCCCAAATAAGACAAATATTATAAAAAAGATAATTGTAAAATTAAGAAAAGCCTTAACACCATTATTTTCAATTTTAACATATTTATTAACACCATAAATAAACATAATTAAAAATAACACTATGGACAAACCAATCAAAATCCTAAAATCACTTATTCCTCCATAAACTCCCCCCCAGTACCCTCCAAAAATCCGGGTTATAACTAATATTATATTGGTTCCCTGATGCATAGCAGTTGAAGAATAAGCAGCATTTCCCACCAAATCCCCACCATACACAAGCAGATTTCTTATTAAGGAAAAACTACCACCAATAACCCCTATTAGAAAAGCTAAAAATAGCAAATTTCTTTCTTTTAATTTGTTTGAATGATGTAAGAATCCAATAAATATAAAGATAGCAATCAGCAAAGGAATAGTACTTAACCATGTCCAAAGAGATAGCATAAGTGTAATTCCCAACAAAAAGGCATCTTTTCCTGATTTATCTTCAATAACCCTGATTAAAAAATATAGTGCCAGACTAAAGAACAAGAAAAACAAAACATCAGGGGTTATCATCCTGCTAGTAGCTAAAGTTGAGGGTAAAAAACAAAAGAAAGCAACTCCATATATTACAAAATTTTTATTTTCTATATGTTTACCAATTCTTTCTAAACATCTCCAAAAAATAATGCTCACTAAGAACATAATAAACACAGAAAAAATTTCTAAGCTTAACATAATATTAATTCCATTAGCCTGTGAAAAGCTAACAACCGGAGCCAATAAAAAGTAGTAAAGTGGAGGATGTGCAGGGGTATTAGGTTCAATATCCCCAATATCCGGAAATGCCTTGTTTTCAACAACAAACTTAAATATATTTAAATTTCTAATAGTGTCAGATAATAGAATAACACTCTTTTCCTCAAATTTTTCTATAGAGAACCTACCACCTTCTAATCCAGATATGTAAATACTGCCCAATAACGTGAAAAGGTTTACTAGTAAAATCAATAAAACAATCTTGTCTTTATTTCTTATTATCATTGGGTTCAATTACGATGGAAAGCTTTTTATTAGTTATCATGGGGTTATACAATGACTTTTAAGGTTTTAGAACATGAATATTAAAACAAAAATGTGGGGGATTCCAGACAGATGGTTGTTGTTTCCTTTAGTAGGAACATTCATAATCTTCCTGTTAAAACTGATTTCTTTTTCTGAGATATTAACAAGAAAAACAGTTGATATTGTAAACTTTGGGGATATGGCAATGCATGTTTCATTGCTATTCTTCCTTGATGAATATGGATTTCATAATATTGTTCCTTTATGGTATGATGGGTTTAGACTATTCCATCTTTATCCTTCGGCATCTTTCTTCTTTTTACTGCCATTGTATCAGATAATATCAGATGTTAATCTAGTTGTGTTTGTTTCATATATCTTATTATTTATAATTGCATTTGTAGCTGTTTGGTTCTTAGGCAGATACAATCACTTTTCAAAACTCAAAACAATCACATTCTTTGTATTGTTGTTTATGAACCCAATAATAATAGATTATATTTTTGTAGGCGGAAGATTTCCAGAGTTTTTTGCCTGGGTAATTTTTTCGATACTATTAGCAATCTTAAGTTATTTAAAATACAATAAATCAAATTATATCATTTTTTTCCTTATAATAATAACTTTGTCTGTTTTAATACTATCACATCCATATGTGTCCCTATTTGGACTACTACTAACCTTTCTAGCGTTTTTAACAGCAAAATTTAGAATAAATAGATATCATTTAATATTTTCAGTAATATTGGCATTAGCATTCACAAGTTTTTGGTGGATTCCATTTATATATGGTTGGTTGACATTCCCTTCTAATATTCCACAACTTACAGATTATCAATTTGGAGAGTTGTTAGATATTAAAAATAGTATATTCTCATTTAATACCGCTGTAATCTTCTCGTGGTTTTTTATATTTTATCTATACTGGAAACAATCAACAAAAATAAAGAGAGAAAAGGTATTTTATTATCCACTTTTATTACTAAGTTTTTTAATATTATTTAGAATAATATCGTTCATCCCTTTCCTCAACCAGATACCTCCAAATTCTTATAATATTTTTTTTATATCACTTACTCTGTTAACATTCTTTAAGATAAAAAAATTTAATATGTTTAATAAAAGGGCAATAATAATTTCATTAATACTTTTGCCTTTAATATCATCAATAATAGTTTTTGAAGTGAGGCCGCAAGAATCTTATGAATTTACAAACCAAGAAATAAAAATTATAGAATTGCTCCCAGAAAATAGGGGAAGATATCTATTAATAGATGATATCCCGCCACATAGTATTCTAAAGAATATCATTGCTTATGCAACAATACACTATAATTTATCAACACCCACAGGAGTTTATCATCCTGCAACATCTAAGAAGGTATATGACACACTTGAGACAATAGGAAAAAATCTAAATGAAAGAGACTGCAAAGAATTATCTGCAAATTTAGACAACCTAAAAGTTACAACATTAATATCAAAAGAGGAAAAAACATGTGAAATATTAAAACAATGTAATTTTAAAGAGGTTTATAATAAAGAAGTATGTATGTTTTTGAGTTGAAGAATTAAAAAGATTTAATTTTTCAAAAGGCATTATCTAAATTATTCAAAGCTAAATCATTGTAGTATACGGTTATTTTTGCATGCCAACTCTTTCCTATTAAAAAACCTGTGTTCTAAGTAAGATTTTTATTTCAAAAAATAGGGGTGTAATAATTTCTGTATACTACATCAAAGCTAGATTATAAATAAACTTTTAAATGTATGGTATTTAGAAGATATTCTCAGGAAATGAGATTTAAAGAAAAAATATGGATTTTAGCTATGTTTCTATTTTTAATTATACTTAATGGTTGTTCTGACCCAGAAATTACTGGTAGTTCTGTACAAGAAAATTTTATTGAAGAGCCTGAAGAAATATCCACTGAAGAATTTGAAGAAGAAGTTTTATTCGAAGAAATTAAAGAGGAAACCACAATAGAAAAAAAGGAATATAAGTCTTGTTTTCCAGATGTAAAGAAAGTAGTTGCTGAATATGAATTTGTTTCTCCTAGAGGATATAGGGTCGTCTGTCCCAAAGACGGATGCTATTATACTGAAGACAAATTTAATCAATATGCTAGAGAAATAGATTTATCCATGAAACTTTTTATTAAAAGAACAAAGATTAACTTATTTGAGTTTTATCCTAAGGGAGTAGACATACATATTTTAGATTTAGAATCAAACAATCCTGAAGAAACTTGTCACTTTCCACCAGAAGGATGGGAATATTGGGATAATTGGAATTATGTTTGGGTAGACTTGGAGGATGGTGTCGTTTGTTTAAATGCTTATTCTTATGTTAAAAGAGGAGATGGGGCTGTTGGGAAAAGCAAGGCTGGTTCTTTGTATTATGGTGTTCTAAGATTGTTGTTAAAACCGCTTGATGCCCCCTGGGCATTTACAGAAGTACTTGCAAATAATTATGCTCAGACCCTTGCTGGAGATTATAGGTTTTGTAATGATTATCATATTCCTAAAGCATATACAAAATCAAAAACATTAGGTTACTTTTATAGGGGGAACAGTATGTTTTATTTCTTCTGTGATGACGGGGGATTTGATTCTGAAGATATAAGCTCTTTTATTATGGAAATTGACAGAAAATGTATCAGGGAAGGAAACAGTACTGTAGACTTTGGAGATATCAAATGTACATTGGATAAATATATCCCTAAAATGGCTGAAAAAGAAACTACAGAAATTTATAAAGAATGGTTATTTGACGAATCTGAGAAAGAATTTGTAGAAAAGATCCATCAATGTTTTTAATTCTAAAACTCTAAAGAAACCCTTAAAAAACTATCTATGACCGTATATTTATATGAAAAAGCTGATTAAAAATCTTATTTTTGCATATTTAATAATTGTAATAGTTAAATCTATCTTAACTTATATAATTCCGGCCCCATCGGCATTTAGTGATGGCTATATTTATGCTAAATTAGCAAGAAGTTTCTTTCTAGATCAAAATTTTGTATTACATGGATCGATTTACAACCATTATTTGCCTTTATATTCAATTGTATTATCTCCTGCATATTTGTTGGGCAAAATGTCTTTAATTTATCCAGCAATGAAAATAATAAATTCAATAATCTCTTCATTAATAATCTTCCCAGCATTTTATTTAGCTAAAGAGTTTATTAGCCCGAATAAGGCATTCTACACTTCTTTATTAATCTCTTTCCTTCCATCAAATCTAATATTCTCATCTTATTTATTGTCAGAAAATATATTTTATTTCTTATTTTTATTATCAATTTACTTAATCTACAAATCCTCAACAACTAATAGTCTATATTATCCTGTCTTTGCAGGAATGGGTGTTGGTTTAACTTACTTAGCAAAAATAAACGGAATAGCTTTATTCGCAGTCTTAGGAACGCTATTTTTATATAATTTAATTAAGAAAGAAAAAACATATCTAAGAAACATAGTCTTAACAGGAATAATAGCCTTGCTAGTTATCTCACCATGGATTATTAGAAGCTATAATATAGAAGGAACTTTATTTGGAGGGTATTCTTCAGAAGCAGCAACAATACTTGACATAAATGAGTTTATTTTAAAATTCATAATTCAATTTTTACTTTACTCAGGACTCTTAGTAATCTCAACAGGAATAATCTTTCCCATGCTAATAACAAGAAAAATATTTAACAAAAAAACATTAACTTTCTCAGTTATAGCATTATCCTCAATATTCTTTATACTATTAATAGCTTCGAATCATAATGTAAAATTATCTCATGAAACAGTTTCTTACGAACTACCTTCAGCCTTCTTGCCTTGGCTTGCAGGGAGATTAATCGGAAGGTACATAGATGCAGTTCTTCCGTTAGTTATAATTTTGGGGATGATATGTATAAAAGAAAAACTTTGTCTTAAGAAAACTTTAGCCATTACAATATTATTAATATTTTCATCCCAACTAATATTATCTGGACTATTGCCAATAAATCATGTTTCAGTAGCATATTTCGGATTAATTTCTTATGTTTTAGATTTCCCAATAAATATGATATTAATGGCAGCGATATTAGCACTAGTTCCTCTAATAATTTATAAGTTAAAATTAGATTTCAAAAAAATAATAGTTTTATTTTCAGTTTTCTTCGTTTTAGTCAGTCTTCTAAATTTTAGCATGATTTATTACAACTCTAATACTTTTTGGTATAAAGGAGACCAGGTGCAGTTGGGAATTTGGTTAGACTCTTATGATCCAGAAAGATCAATTATTTTATTTGATGAAAGGGATTGTACTGAAAGAATACTAAAAGAAGATCAAAGAAGTATTTGCGAACCTTCAAGCGGTTTCTCCATATTGGGCTTTTGGCTGAATGACGATTTAAAAGCTGGGGATCCTGAAACTGAAGATTTTGATTTTCTAATCTCAAAACATGAACTCACAACCCTTAAAAAGGTAAAATCAAGCTCAACAGGTATTCACATATACAAAAATGAAAGTAATAATAACTATTCCAGCTTATAATGAAGAAGCTTCACTTAGAGAAGTAATTTCTAATATTAAGAATGTTATGGATAAAACCAACTATGATTATATCATTCAAGTTTTAGATGATGGAAGTAAAGACAGAACTGTAGAAATAGCAAAGGAAGTGGGAGCAAAAATATATTCTAACAGAAGAAATTTAGGTTTAGCAAAAACATTTCAGGAAGAATTAAGATATGCAATAGAAAACAAAGCAGATATAATAGTTCATACAGATGCAGATGGCCAATATGACCCCTCACATATCCCTGAATTAATAAAAAAAATAGAAGAAGGTTATGATCTTGTTCTGGGTTCTAGGTTCGGTAAAAAAATAAAACATATGCCATTCATGAAAAGAATCGGAAATAAGGCGTTTTCAAAAGTTATTAGTTCACTAACTGGAATTGATATAACGGATTCAACAACAGGCTATAGAGCATTCACTAAAGAAGTGGCTGAAGAAATAGAATTCATCAATACCTTTACATATACCCAAGAACAGATAATCAAAGCAGCTAAAGAAAAGTTCAGAATTACTGAAATATTTGTAAGAACGAGAAAAACAAGAGAAAGTAGGTTATTTAAGAATCCATTTGAATATGCATTAAAAGCTTGGATTAACATATTGAGGATTTATAGAGACTACGATCCGTTAAAATTCTTCGGAATCACAGGAGGGATATTATCTTCCTTGGGATTAATAATCGGTCTATGGTTTGTTTATTTGCATTTTACCACAGGCATAACAGGTCATTTGGGTTTGTTAATATTGATGATACTGCTTCTCCTTACGGGAATCCAGATCATATTATTTGGATTTTTGGCAGATATGAGAAAATGAAAAAATCTTTATCTTTTTTAATGAAATTAGTAATAAGTATAGCAATACTATCATTTCTTATATTGAAAGCGGGCCCTGTCAATATTTATAATTCTTTAATCCAGATAAAATCATTTGCTTTTTTCTCAATACCACTGTTGTTTATACTATTGATCATAGGGACTCTGAATGTTAAAATCCTTTTTAGTCCAATCAAGCAAATTAATTTTTTTAAATTATTCAGATACATGTTTGTTGGCTGGTCTTTAGGATTGTTTACACCTGGGAAAATTGGAGAGTTTTCAACAGCTTATTTTTTGTTAAAAAAAGAAAACATTCCGCTTGGCAAAGGCGTATCAGTCTTATTACTTGATAAGATTATCACACTTCTAACTTTATTCTTATTGGCATTGCTTGGTTTTTATTTATTTCTTCCAAAAATATTATTCTTATCAATATTTATAATATTAATATTATTTATAATATTCATAGCGATATTCTTCTTCACAGAAGTATTAAGAAAATTAATTAAAAAATATATTCTAAGAAAACACTCAGAAAAGTTCACAGGCTTCTCAAAAACATTTGTTTATTTTTTAAAAGAGAAAAAATCTATTCTTTTGTTAAATTTTATAATAACTTTCTTTAAATTATTTATAGGAGCTCTTACAGCAAAAATTGTATTTTTAGCTTTGGGATACAACATTCCTATAGTTTTTCTAATATTAATACATTCAGCAGTAACAATCTCAATATTAATCCCGATATCATTTAATGGAATAGGAATCACGGATGCATTCTATATATTTTTATTGAGTTATTTAAGTGTTAATGCAAGCATTGTAATAGCCCACAATTTATTTATGCTAATCACGAACTACTTCATTGCATTTTTATCTGTATTGTTTCTTGACAATAAGAATTAATTACTCTTCATCCAGTCTTCAATGGTTAATTTCAAACCCTCTCTTGAAGATATTTTTGGCTTAAATCCCAATTCTCTTTTAATTTTGCTTATGTTTGCAAACTGATTCTTGCTCATATAATTTATTCTATGGTATGTAAGTAATGGCTGTTGTTGTTTAATCAGCTTTGCTAAAAATTTAAGATAAGGCACGGCAGTTCTTGCCAACCATATTGGTAAATATATTTTGGGAATATTAACTCTTAAATTCTCAGCAACACAGCCTACAATATCTTTAAACATTAAAGGGGTTTCATCACCGATTAAATAAGTCTGCCCAATAGCTTTCTTACTTCTACTTACTAAGATTATCCCATCCATCAAGTTGTCAATATAGCACAAATGCAAAAAATTATCTCCGTTTCCTATAAAACAGAATTTCTTATTTTTTATAGCTGAAAACATGTTCACAAAACCAAGATTTAATCCGGGGCCATATGTAACAGTAGGCTGAATAATTACAGCATCCATTCCTTTTTGCATATATTCCTTGACAATTTTCTCTCCCATTCTTTTTGTCTTTCCAAAATAGGAAGTTAATCCTTTTTGCGGAGTTTCCTCATTTGCCGGTTTCTCAGTATAACCATAAACTGAAAATGTGCTAAAATGAATAAATTTCTTAATTTTGGCTTTATAACTCTCTTCAATAATATTCCTTGTTCCATTAACATTTACATCGTAAACAATTTTTCTTGGCACACCATATATCCCCCACACAGCACCAAGGTGATAAACCATATCTACACCATCCACAGCTTTTTTTAAAGAATCTTTATCCAATAAATCCCCGTAAACTAATTCAACATCAATCAATCCATTAACATTACTATTCTTCCTAACCAAGCATCTAACTTTATATTTTTCTTTTAATAATCTTCTAACCAAATGTCTTCCTATAAATCCACTAGCCCCTGTAACTAACGCTCTCATTTTGTTAATAAACCAAATAAATACCTTTTTATAAATTCTTATTATCAAAAAGCAACTATAGTAAACTTTATAAGATTAGGGAAATCTTTTAATACAATGGCGGACATAATCTTAATTAATCCACATGGAACTAAATTCGTAGGTGATTTTACTTTACCACTGGGATTGCTTCAGTCAGCAACATATATTAGCCAGAATTATAATGTTAAACTCCTAGACCTAAGGGTTAAACCTAATTGGAAGGCTTCTTTATTAGAAGAATTAAAGAAAGGACCTTATTTTGTGGGAATTTCAACAATGACAGGTCCGAACCTTATTTCAGCATTAGAAATATCAAAATTTGTAAAGGATAATTCAAACGCTTTGGTTGTTTGGGGAGGCATTCACGCAACAAGCCTTCCTATAGAAACAGCAAAAGAACCTTTAGTAGATATTGTGGTTAAAGGCGAAGGAGAGGAGACATTTAATGAGCTTGCAGATTCAATTATTAATAATAGACCATTAAATAATATAAAAGGTGTTTATTACAAAAAAAATGGGGTGGTAAAATCAAATCCTGACCGTCCACCTATAGACCTTAATAAACTCCCACAAATACCATTTGATATTTTGGATGATGTTGAGAAATATGTATGGGAGGGGGAAGATGGAAACAGAGTTATGAGTTATATGAGTTCAAGGGGGTGCCCACAACAATGTACTTTTTGCTATATTACTGATTTTTACAAGTCCAAATGGAAATGGTTCGATGCAGAAAGGGTTTTAGATGATTTTGAATATATGGTTAACCGTTTTAAACTTAATCATATATATGTAAATGATGATAATTTCTTTGTTGATTTAAAACGATCAGAAGATATTGCTAGAGGAATCCTAGACAGGAAAATAGATATCAGTTGGGACGTCTTAGGTGCTCATTCAGCCTCGGTATTAAGAATGACTCCTGAGTTTATTAAAACACTAGATAAAAGCAGATGTAGAGGAATGCTAATAGGTGCGGAAACAGGTTCACCAAGAATTCATAAATTAATTAGAAAGAATATAACCCCAGAAATGCTTATCAGAGGAAATAAAAAATTTATTGGCACAAATATAATACCGACATATTCTTTTACAAGCGGTTATCCAACAGAAACAAAACAAGAACTCCAGATGACTGTTGATTTATTATTTAAATTATGGAAAGACAACAAGAATATAGTACCTGGTAATATTAAACCATTAATGCCTTACCCAGGAACCCCACTTTATCAGATAGCTTTAGAATATGGATTTAATCCACCAAAGACAGCAAAAAATTGGGCAGATATAACATGGGATAATTATATGAAATTAGATCTTCCTTGGATGACTCAGAAAGAGAAGAGATTAAGAGTTGATTTATATTATGCAACAGTACTTATGAATCCAGAATACATGTTTATAAGAAACAAATTATTCAAGACAGTAACCTCTATAGTTAGCCCAATAATGAAATTTAGAGTTAAAAATCTAAATTTTAATTTACCTTTGGAACTTAGTGCCGCACGTACAATCCATCATGGACTACTTTGATTCTTAACAATAAAATTACCAATAGCCAGAACATCCAAATTTCCCTTTTTAAAAGATCTTACTGCATCTTCAGGGCTACAAACAATTGGTTCTTCATGCATATTAAAACTAGTGTTGATAATTGTGGGTATGTTCGTTAATTTATGATATTCTTTAAGAATTTTATAGTAACTTGGGTTTATTTCTTCATTAATTAATTGGGGTCTAGCTGTATTATCAACATGAACAACCGCAGGGCTTTCTTCTCTCATTCTATCGTTGCAATCAAAAGTTATTGTCATAAATTTAGCGGCATGCTCCCCTCCTTTATAATTCAAATAGTAGTCACTTTTGAATTCTTCCAAGGTAACTGGAGCGAAAGGCATCCACTCCGTTCTACACAAGTTTTTATTCAACCAATCATTAACAGTTTTATCCCCGGCATGATATAAAATACTTCTATTACCTAAAGCTCTTGGACCATATTCCATCTTACCATTAAACCTGGCAACAACCTTCTTTTCAGATAATAACTTGGCAATTTCTTTCTCAACATGATTATATTTCTTATATTTTAAATTATATTTCTTTAGAGTCTCCTCTATCTCTTTCTCAGAATATTCTACGCCGAAATAAACATCATCAATATTGATTGGTTTTCCTCCATTGACATATAAGGCAGCACCTAAGGCTAACCCCCCATCACCCATATTTGGATGTATGTATACAGAATCAATATTATCAAGTTCTAGGATTTTCTGATTTAATTTAACATTAGAAAAAACTCCCCCTGCCAAAACAACATTTCTTAACCTGGTTTTATCCAGCCAATGGCTGACAAATTTAATGGTTTCATTTTCTAAATGTTTTTGAACACTGGCAGCTAAATTTTCTTTTTTGAAATCTCTGCCAATCTCTTTTAATATTTTCTCCTTGCTTCTTTCATGTTTGGTATTGGATATATTAGTAAATCCACCATTGTTAAATACAACCATCTTATTAAACAGGCTTATATATATTGGATTCCCATAAGCTGCCAATCCGGTTATTTTTCCTTCATGTCTAAGGGGTTTGAAACCACAAATCTCAGTCACATAAGAATATAGTTTTCCTATTGAGTTATATGAATTTACTTCTTTTAATTTTGTCAATTTCCCACCATTGCCAACAAAAACAGTAGCTGACAAAGCATCACCAGCAGCATCTGAAGTAATGACCAATACATTATCCTTGCCAGAAGTATAGTAAGCACTTGCAGCATGAGAGGTATGATGATCAATAAAATCCACAGGACAATTAAAACCATATTCTTTCAAAATTCTCTTAATTTCGTCTTGTCTTCTCTTAAACATAATACTAAATAAGCCTTTATGAATTCTTGTCCATGCTCCTGTCTTAAAAAAGCATCCGCCAAAGCGGCTAAGTGAAGACATAGCCTTTCTATTTATGTTATCTAATTTTTCGCCGCCAAAAGACCTCGATTCTTCAACTAACTCAATATATTTTGAACCAACAGCAATTCTGTCAACATCATTTGCTTTATATTTTTTCAACAATAATTCTATAGATTTTTTCGGAAAACCAGTACACAATTTAATTCTGTTTAATCTTTCTTCATTTATAGCAAAAATTATCTTTCCATCTTCAATCAATGCTATTCCTGCATCATGAGTATCTATTATACCTAAGATTTTCATAGTAAAAAAGTTATAAAAAGCTTTTATAAACTTATTTATGTCGACAGCATCTCCGAAAAATACTGATTAAACAATTAAGTTTAAAATAACCTCTTTTTTAATTAAACTCATGAAAATAGGACTATATTTGAGCAGTGTGGATAAATTACAAAGATATCTACCTTTCATACCTCTTTTAGAGGGAAAAATATTGGATGTTGGAGGTGGAATAGGTAATTTGTATGACTTATCTAAAAAGAAGATAACTGTGTTTGATATTGATGAAAGAGAATTAGAGATCGCTAGAAAGAAAGGTTTAGAAACAGTAAAGGGCGATGGTAGTAATTTGCCTTTCAAAGATAATAGTTTTGATACAGTAATAAGCGTAGCTACTTTAGAACATATTCCTAAAGAAAACAGAAGTAAATTCTTAAAAGAACTAAGAAGAGTTGCTAAGAAGAAGGTTTTGATTTACACTCCTTATGGAGAAATTGGGGAAGAGTATGATAAGAGGTTATACAAGTTTAGGAAGAAATTAGGGAAAGATGATAGGTGGACTAGAGAGCATATTCAAAATGGTTTACCTAAGATTGAAGAAATAAAAAATATATATCCTAATGCTAAAATAAAAAGGATTCAAAATGCTAAAACCTGGTATTTTATTATGATGTTACAGACCATTCCGATAATAAATAAGATTTTACCTGGGATTTTTTATTTATTGCTAAAACCAATTCAGAATATGGAACCTACTGTTGGTTTGTTAATTAGGGAGGAGTTTTAAGTTACCTTAATAAAAATTTAAGATTATTTTACTTTTCAGTAATATTATTTTATAGGGTATTGACTACTTATATTGGCTAGTTGCTAGGATTTGATAAGAATTTTTCCCATTTCTCACCTATTTTTTTTATGTCATAATTTTCTAGGACTTTCTTTCTTCCATTCTTCCCTAATCTTTCTCTTATCTTATTATCTTTAATAACTAGATTTAATTTATCTCTTAAAATGTTTATATTTCTTTGTGGTATTAAAAAACCATCTTCTCCATTTGTAATTATCCTCTTTGGACCAATGCAGTCAGTAGAAATAACTGCCAAACCAGAGGACATTGCCTCTAACACAGACAATCCAAAAACCTCCTCCCAATTCTCAGTTTTATAAGAATTCAAAACAAAAATACTGCTTTGATTAAACACATTAGCCAATTTCTCTCTATTCCATATCTCTCCAAAATACTCTATATTGTCTCCTTTAATCAAAGGTTTCAATTTTCCATTCCCAACAAAAGTAAAAGTAATATTTTTGAATTCTTCGCTCAATGTTATTAAATCTAAAATCCCTTTCTCTTCTTCTAGCCTTCCAACATACAACACATTTAACCTCTTTTTTTCAGGTTTAAATAGTTCAGTATCAACACTATGATAAATTATTTCAATATTATCCAAGACTTTTGCACAAGCATCATTAACTCCAATCTTTTTAGTTTTCTTTAAAAACAATCTCCACAAAAACCTATTCCAAAACCAATTACTCCTTCCTCTTTTTTGATCCCAATGAGGCCAAGAAGTATAATAGATTAAATCTTTTTTAATCAATTTCAAAAATAATAGATAGTAGACAGCATTACTATAAGGACTGAAGCCTAGTAGTATTTTATCACTAAAAAGAAGCTTTATAGGAGCAATCCACGAACTAAAAACACTTCCTTTTATGTATTCTTTTTTCTCTCTTTTCAAAAATAATTTTAATTTCAATAGGGGTAAATAAAATAATCTTGAATCAATTATTTCTAATTTTATCTTTTTTTGCTCTTGTAAGTATCTCAAAGGTTGAAAATATACTTCTGTAGGACATTCAGTGTATATCGTTAATTTCATAATATTAAGCTATAAACAAACCCTTTTAAATTTATTTAATAAACCTTCCAAGCACCATATTAACCTTAGTAAAATTTATGCCTATCTTGTCTTCTACAAATTTAATTACTACAGCATCTTCTCTTTCAAAGCTTCTGGTTACTAATAATAAACCACCGTATAATATCACCATAAAGATTATAGTTAGTATCAAAGTAAATATGTTTATCTCATAGAATCTAGCTACATATTTCACAATAGCAGAAACAACCAATATAGAAAATACTATTTTAATATAATTAAGCTTAAACGGAATAATTTTAGTTATTGAAATTGATTCTATTGTAAGAAGCACTGATCTGATTGTAAAAATAAATCCAGTAGCAATTGCCGCACCAACTATCCCATATTTAGGAATTAAAAAAATATTCAATAAAATATTTCCAACAGCCATTATTACTGTATTAAACAAAATTATTTTAGTTTTTTTAATAACCAATAATAAAGATTGAATAGTGCTTGCTATGTATCCAATAAAATAACCAGTTCCTAAAACTATTAAAGAAGATGAAGCAGTTACATAATTGTCTCCAAATAAGATTCTCAGAATGTCTTTGGAGAATAAATAAAATATACTTAATAAAATTAAATTTAATCCAAATACCCATTTTGTAACAGTTCTGTAAACAACTCTAAACTCTTCTTTTTTGTGTTTTGCATATAATTCAGTCAAAATAGGAACAAATAATATAAGTAAAGCATAAGGCAGCATAAACATCAAAAATGCAGTTGGTTGTGCAGCATTGTAAATTCCAACTTGTGCTTCAGGTAAAAAGTAGCCTATCATCAAGGTATCAGTCCATAAAATAAGTGAGAAAATAAAATTACTAAATAACAGAGGTATTGAATAAACCAATAGTTCTTTATTTAAAAACTTGGAAGTTTTAAATTTCAAAACAGAGAATACTTTTTTCTCTAAATAATAAACCGCCAAAATAAAACTCAAGATTATAGACAAGGTAAAAGCTAAAGTTGCTCCTAAAAGCTTAAATCCTAAAATAAAAAATATTATAGTTAACAAAACTTTCAAAACATTCTCTAAAATATTTTTTGAATAAACCTCGTATTGAACTTTCTGAAATGCTTTGAATGTATTAAACAAAACTTCTCTTATTGAATTAAAAGGTAAAGCAATAGCAATTATTTTTATAACTAAACTTAACTCTTCATTATTAAAAACATTAACAGATAACCATCTTGAGAATACAAATAACAAAACAGCTAAAACTAAACTTAATGGGAATATTAAATTAAATGAAGAAACTAATATTTCTTTTATTTTAGAGAATTCTTCTTTACCTTTGTAAAAAGAAACATATCTTAAAACACCTTGATTTAATCCTAAAACCGAAAGAGTAGTAGCAATTCCTAGTAAAGCAATACCAATAGAAATCAAACCATACTGCTCAGCTCCCATCCTTGCAACTATAACCCTATAAGCATATCCTAATAATTTAGAAATTACAAGACCTAAGAGTACAATAAAACCGCCCTTCGCGATTTTCCTTAAAGATTCATCTCCTTCCATCCAATTTATTATAAAAAGAGTATTTAAAAATTAATCTAAAAAGAGAAATATTTATGATTTATAAACCATAAGTTGTTTCTACTTCCGTCTTATTATATGTACCATTAGTTAAACTTTTTAATCTTGACATCACATCAGACAATCTTCTCTCGCCACCTCCACACAAAGCTTCTTTTCAGTGAACGCTTTTTAAAGAGCTCTTTTGAATAGTTATCAATAATTCTCCTTTAAATTTTATAGGTTCTGAGATATTATAATCTTCAAAATTCTTTTTTATATTTTCCAAAGACCTCCATTTTATATAGAAAAGATGCTTTTGAGTTTTTTTGTTTATTGGAGTTAAAATAAATATTCCTTTGTCAGATAAGCAAGATTTAATATTATTAAAAGCAAATTCCAGTTTACTATCGTTTACAATATGTTGTATAACATCCATCATTATTATTAAATCATAAGAACCTTCTAATTTTTCCTGAGTCACATCTTTTTTTATAAAACTATATTTTGGAAACTTAGATTCTAATTTAGAAAAGAGAATATTAGTTATATCTATGGCAGTATAATTCTTGACTTTTAATTGGTTCATAATATTTGTATAAAAACCATTTCCTAGACCTATTTCAAGCACTTTTAAAGTCTTAGGGTTTAAGTTTTTATTTCTCAATATATTAATAAAGATAGTTTCAGCCCATTTGTACATTCTATAATTCTCTTCTTCTGAAATTCCATCATTGCTAGCCCCTTTAATATTTAAATCGTATTTTAAAAACCTGTCATGCCAGTATTTCTCAACGTTATAATCCTCTTTATTTCCATATTTGATAGGTTCAACTATCTTCTTTCTAAAGGCTCGTGAAATAAATCCAAATATCATTTTAACTAAATCCAAGCATCACACTTATGCTTTTTGGCAACTCCTTGAAAAGGATCCAAAAGGTTATACAGATTATCACAACAAAATAATAAACGTTATTGGGCAAATAATCTCCATAAACTTACTTTGTTTAATATATCTGTCATAATTTCTTGGTATCCTATTTACATTATTTCCACAATCTTTATAAAACTACTTGAGAGAACCATATTATGCCAACAATAAAGGAAATAAGAAGCTATTATAATAAGGATGCTGGTCCCAATATCATAAGAAACTTAAGCAGAGCAACTGCAGCATATTGGGCGAGAATTCTACTTTATACTTCAATAACAGGAAATCAAGTTAGTTTAATTATGGGAATTTTGGCAATTATATCTTCTATTCTATTCGCATTTGGAAGCTATGGTTATATTTTAACAGGAGTTATTTTACTTTATTTACAAAGAAATTTAGATGACGTAGATGGTTTAATAGCAAGATACAGAGGTTCTGCTTCTATGAGGGGGATATATGTTGATTTAATCATTTCAACAATGACTGGACCTTTAACTTACATGGGGTTGACTTTAGGTGTCTTCAAGATGACTAATAGTATAATATTCTTGACATTTGGACTATTAGCAACCGCCTTTTCATTACTTGCAGAATCTCCACCCTATCTAAAACATCAAGGCTTAGTAATGAAGCTAATACAATATTCAAGAGGGGAGAAACTTGATGATCTAAAGAATAAATCTTTTAAAGAATCTCCACTAACAGCTAAAAAACAAGAACTATGGAAAAAATATGCAACTAAATCTTTAGAGTTTTTAGGATTTTACTATTCATTATTTTTACTATTACCATTAGCAATATTTGACTTAACACCCTGGTATTTAGTCTTTTACGGAATAACTCTTCCATTAAAATGGTTGGTTCTAACATTTTATGAATTCAAAACAAGTTATAATCATTTAGAATATCTTTTTAAACCTTATCAACCAAAATAAATAAATAAAATGGAACCAAAAAAAGTGTATATTGGAATGTGTGCTGATTTATTACATCATGGCCATATCAATATAATTAAGGAAGGTGCAAAATTAGGAGATGTTACAATAGGATTACTTACAGATGAAGCCATGGCAACATACAAAAGACTTCCACTATTAGAATTTGAGCAAAGAAAAGCAATTGTTGAAAACCTTAAAGGTGTTAAAGAAGTTATCCCACAACCAACTTTAGATTATGTTCCAAACTTAAGAGCATTTAAACCTGATTTCGTTGTCCATGGAGATGATTGGAAAACAGGAGTTCAAAGAAAGACAAGAGAAAGAGTTATAGAAACTTTAAAAGAATGGGGTGGGCAGTTAATAGAACCGGCATATACAAAAGATATCTCTTCAACAAAATTAAACAAAGGCTTAAAGGAAATGGGTATTACTCCTGAAATGAGAATGAAAAAATTAAAGAGGCTAATTAAAGCAAAACCAATGATAAGGATTTTAGAAGCACATAATGGTTTAACAGGTTTAATTGTTGAGAATACTAAAGTTGAGAAAGATGGAAAGATAGAAGAATTTGATGGCATCTGGATTAGTAGTTTAACAGATTCAGCTGCAAAAGGAAAACCAGACATAGAATATGTAGATTTTACATCAAGATTAAATACAATAAATGAAATTCTAGAAGTAACAACAAAACCTATAATTCTAGATGGAGATAGTGGTGGATTAACTGAACATTTCACATTTATGGTTAAGACTTTAGAACGTTTAGGAGTCTCAGCAGTAATAATTGAAGATAAAATTGGGTTAAAACAAAATTCCTTAGAGGAAAATGGCAATGCCCAAGAACAAGATAGTATCCAAAATTTCGCAAGAAAAATTTCAGAGGGGAAAAAATCACAAGTTACAGATGATTTTATGATTATTGCAAGAATTGAAAGTTTGATAACAGGAAAAGGTTTGGAAGATGCGTTGAATAGAGCTAAAGCATATATTAATGCTGGTGCGGATTGTATTATGATTCATAGTAAAGAAAAAACACCTGATGAGATTTTAGAGTTTTGTAGGGAATATGATAAATTTGAGAATAAAATACCTTTAGTCGCAGTTCCTTCAACTTATAGCCAGATAAGTGAAAGAGAATTAATTGAAGCGGGGGTAGATATTGTAATCTACGCAAACCATCTTATAAGAAGCGCTTTCCCTGCGATGGTTAAAACTGCAGAATCAATACTATTAAATCAGAGAGCCCATGAAGTTGAAGAAAAATGCGTGCCAATATCCACTTTTTTGGATCTTATTAAAAAGAATCTTTAAAAAAGAGTTGTTAATTAAAATATTGGGGGAATTAATGATAAAGCCGAGTAAGTTTTATGAAGCCTTGAAAGGTAATGGGGTAGATTTTTTTATTGGCGTTCCTGATTCCATATTGAAAGATTTTTGTGCTTATGTTGATGATAATAGTAATAATCATGTTATAGCCGCGAATGAAGGCAATGCTGTTGCGATAGCAGCAGGATATTATTTAGCAACTAGAAGGCCTGCTTTGGTTTATATGCAAAATTCAGGACAGGGAAATGCAATTAATCCATTAGTTTCATTAGCAGACCCTGATGTTTATAGCATCCCTATGGTATTGTTAATTGGATGGAGAGGAGAGCCAGGAGTTAAAGATGAACCCCAACATGTTAAACAGGGTAGAGTTACTTTGAGTTTATTAGAAACTTTGGGAATTCCTTATGAATTACTACCTAAAAATCAAGATGAAGCTGAAAGTGTTTTGGAAAGGGCAGTTGATGTTTCCTTAGAAAAAGAGATACCTTATGCACTAGTAGTCGGGAAGGGAACCTTTGAAGAGTATATATCTAAAAGAAAAATTGAAAATTCTTATGGATTAACAAGAGAAGAAGCTATTGATGGGATAATAGGAAGCTTAGGTGAAAAAGACATTATTATTTCCACTACAGGCATGCCATCAAGAGAATTGTTTGAACTTAGAGCAGCAAAACATCAAAGCCATGATAAAGATTTCTTAACTGTGGGTAGTATGGGACATGCTTCTTCAATTGCTTTAGGTGTTGCGATGAATACTAAAAAAGATGTTTATTGTTTAGATGGGGATGGTGCTGCCGAAATGCATATGGGGGCTATGGCTGTTATTGGGAACAGTCATTTAGGCAACTTTAAACATATTATTCTTAATAATGGGTGCCATGATTCTGTTGGAGGACAATCTACTCAGGGATTTAATATTAATTTTCCCGAGATAGCAAGAGCCTGCGGTTATAAATTAGCTTTAAGGTCTGACGGAGATACAAAAGATTTAATACATAAATTAGGAATAATAAGAGGGGAAAAATCAGGACCAAGCTTGTTGGAGATTAGAGTTAAAAGAGGTTCCAGAAGAGATTTAGGAAGGCCTACTACAACACCTTTACAAAACAGAGATGAATTTATGGGGAATTTAAAAAATGAATGAATATTATATGCCTACTAAAGTAGAATTTGGAGATAGAAGTTTAGGAAAGTTAGGTGATATTGGGCTGAAAGGGAGAGGAAGATTATTTCTTGGCAGACATTCTTGGGATAATGGAGATTTAAGTAAGGTTTTAGAACAAATTAACGGAAATCGTTTAGATGTTATTGAGGTTAGATCTAATCCAGATATTTCTTTTTATGATGCACAAATTGAGATTATAAAACATAGAGATTATAGGTTTGTTATTGGTATGGGCGGGGGCAGTGTGATGGATGTTGGAAAAGTTGTTGCTTATGCTGCGAATAAAACGAAAAGAGTTATGGATTTAATGGCCAATGGAACTAATGGAAAAGGATTAACTTATGTTGCCATCCCAACAACAGCGGGAACTGGAAGCGAGGTTACTATGTGGGCAACTGTTTGGGATCACGATAAGAAGAGAAAATTATCTTTATCTAGAAAGGCTATGTATCCGGATTATGCTATTGTAGATCCTGAACTTACTTCAGATTTACCTCCAAGATTAATTGCTGAAACAGGAATGGATGCTTTAAGCCAAGCTGTTGAGGCTTTTTGGGCGATAGCATCTAACCCAACTTCTGATGATTACGCAAGGGAAGCTATTCCTCTAATTATGGATAATATTGTTAAAAGATATCAAGCCGTATCTAGTGTGGAGGATAATTTAGAAGCGAGAACTGCTCTATCTTTAGGTAGTTTAACCGCTGGGAGAGCATTTAGTAACACTAGAACTACTGGTGTTCATTCTGTATCCTATCCTTTGACTTTAAGGTTTAATGTTTCCCATGGAAGATCTGTCGGGATGTTATTACCAGCATTTATAGATTATAATTTTAAACATATAGGATATAAAGCTAAAGAACTTGAGGGGATGGGAGTAACTTCAGAAAGGATAAGAGAAATGTTAAAAGAAATGGAGATGCCAACAAGACTTTCAGAAGTTGGCGTGACTGAAGGAGATATTCCTTTGCTTGCCAGTGAAAGTTATACTCCTGGGAGAGTAGATAATAATCCAAGAGATCTAACAGGAGAGAGTTTAAGAAATTTATTATTGGAAAATCTCTAAAATGAAACCTTTGGTGTCTATTGTAATTACAAATTGGAATGGAAAAGATCATATAGAAGAATGTTTAACTTCTTTACTTAAACAAAGTTATAAAAATTATGAAGTTATCTTTGTTGATAATGGAAGTACAGATGGAAGTGTTGAATTTATAAAAAAGAAATTTCCAAAAATTAAATTAATCCAAAATAAGAAAAACAACGGATTTGCTAAGGCAAACAACCAGGGATTTTTAATTTCAAAAGGAAATTATATTATTTTTCTTAATAATGATACAAAGGCAGACAAAAATTGGTTAAATGAATTAGTAATAGCAGCAGAGAAGTATCCGGAAATAGGAATGTTCTCTTCAAAAATGTTATTCTACAATAATCCAAAAATAATAAATTCACGAGGCTTAAAATTATTTTACGATGCTAAAGCGGTTGATGATGGATTTAATGTTTTAGATTCAAAAGAAAAAGTAAAAGATGTCTTTGGACCTTGTGGCGGAGCGTCTTTCTTCAGGAAAAAACTAATTGAAGATATAAGTTTCAACAATGAGTTCTATGACGAAGATTTTTTTATTTATTCAGAGGATTTAGATGTAGCCTTCCGTTCAAGATTAAAAGGATGGAAGTGTTTATATATACCAACAGCAATAATTTACCACAAACATAATGCAACAGCAAAAAAAGTACCAGACCTAGCATTATATCATTACACAAAAAATAAGATTTTCATAATAATAAAAAATTATCCTTTAGCATTATTAATAAAATACTCTCTAGTAATATTATTAAGACAATTAATCTCCTTAATTTATTATATTTTAAAACTAAGATTTTCAGCAGTAAAATCAAGAATTGTAGTGATTTATTATTTACCAAAAATGCTGAGAAAAAGATGGAAAATTCAAAGAACTAAAAGAGTTTCAAATAAAGAACTTAAAAAATGGTTGCTCCCTCGCCCATTATTATCTTCTTTATTTTCAAATTAAAAACAATAGTGTTTTAAAAATTGTTATTTATTAAAATAATATGGAATTAATATCAAAGATCACTAAAGATAAAGCATTATTATTCTTGTTTGTAGTAGTCTTGCTTTTAGCTGTTTTTGTTCGTTTTGATAATTTCTCAGAAGTTGGTTATTGGAATGATGACCAGGCCACAATACCCGCAGGATTAATGTGGTTTTATCCTCACGATTACTTCCCAGGATTAAATTATGGTAATCCTCCATTAGGAGATATGATTATAGGGGCAGGCTGTATGTTGTCTGGAGAAGACTTTTCAGGAGTCTCCCAAGTAAAGCCTTTCTTCTATCCAGATAGGTTTAATTTACTTGGAGAGGCCTTATCAAAAGCAGATTCATATTGCCATATACCGATGTACGTATTTGGATTATTCCTTTTCATATTGATAATTATCTTTGCATTTACCTTCTTTGATAGATATTCAGCTTTCTTCCTAACAACTTTTTTTGCATTTTACCCAACAACATTGTTTTATAGCAGATGGATTAAGCCGGACGTTATATTCTGGACATTTGAAATAATCTTCTTATTTTTCTTATTAAAATTTTACACAACAGAAAATAGAGAAATAAAATATTTAATATCCTCGGCAGTTTTCTTAGGATTGGCTTTTGCAACAAAATTTACAGCAGGAATATTGTTTTTATTTGCAGGTTTAATTATTTTAGATAAATACAAAAAAGAATTTTTATCCATATTAAAGATTATAAGTAAAAAACTAAATTTAACATTCTTACAAAATAAAGAATACCCAAGCCCTAAAGAACTAATTAAGAACTCAATTATATTTACATTATTTTTCATATTCACAACATTAATACCATATAAGTTAAATCCACTAAACATTATAGCAACTCAAAAAATATACCAGCAATATAATCAGAATTTGGGAGGCATTAGTTTTAATCTAATTAATATCTTTAATATCTTCAAAGAATTTGTTTTATCATTAAATATAATCGAAACATTACTTTTTCCATTTTCTTTATATGTCTTAATAATGTTAATCAAGAAAAAAGAGAAACATAAATTAGAAAAATTCATTTTATATTTATTTGCCATATTGATTTTGACTTCGTTATTATTCCCTGTTATAGTTCAGATTAATAGGGCTTTCCCATTATTATTAAGTTTGATTTTCTTGTTGGCGTTAATTTTCTCAAAGGAAGAATATTCAATTTTTAACGTTTTCAAAATAAAAAATAAGAAGTTAGTATTCTCAGTTTTTTTAATTTTATATATAATTTTATCTTCTTCGATAGCAATCCAATCATCTCCTTATTTTGTAACAAAAAATCATCTAATATGTCCTTTAACACCAAACAATTTCTATTGTCAGAATAGTATGGTTGGAGTAGGGACTAAAGCGATAGCAAATTATTTAGAACCAGTATTGGGGGAAGATGAGACGTTTATAGGTTATGAGGGAGTTTTATTTTTTTACTTAAGACCACAACAGGGATTAATAGATCATCAATTTAATATAGCATTTCAACAGCAAATTGGGAGAGAGCCCACTTTTTTGGAAAAGATACAATATTTCCGGCCAGACAACAAAACAATAAGATACTTAATTTTGCCTCCAGAGTACCAGGACGAACCGAAATATTCTAAAGATTTTAAGAAACAATATTCTCCAACAGAAATTATTAAATTAAAAGGCTCAGAAGTTGCTTATATCTATGATTTAAGAGAATTATCTCAATCATAAGAATCTTTTTAAATCCTCTTATTTTAATAATTTTGATGAAAGTGGATTCCCAAAATAAGATTTTAGATTTCTTAACGAAGAACAAAAACTTAGTCTTGATAGTTATCCTTATTTTCGCATTTTACTTAAGATTCAAATATTTAAATATTAACACAGCTATATGGTGGGATGAAGGAGAATATTTGTCTATAGCCAAAGAATGGACTTATGGAATCAACTATGATGTCCCTTCAGTACGTCAACCATTAGTACCTTTCTTAATATCAATTTTATATAGAATAGGAATCTCTAGTTTAGCAATAATAAAATTCTTTGTGGTTTTGATTCCCTCAGTAGCTTCTGTATTATTAACTTATTTGCTCGGAAAAGAAATCTACAATAAAAATGTTGGCTTGATTTCATCATTTATTATGTCTGTTTTTTGGGTTGCATTATTTTGGTCTTCAAGAGTGTCAACTGATTTAATGGGATTGTCGTTTTCTTTATTAGCATTTTGGGCCTTTTGGAAAGGCTATGAGAAGAAGATTAATCCAAAATTATATCTTTCAATAGTAGGAATAGTATTAGCTTTAGGGTTTACAACAAGAGTAGGAAATGTTCTAGCTATATTGATATTGGGAACATACTTGGTTTTAACTGTCAGACTTAATTTATTTAAAGAGAAACCAATAATGTATTTGGTTTTATCTTCAGTGATAGCTGTTATTCCTTACCTAATATGGAACCAATTAACATTCGGGAATATTTTTGCTTTTTGGGGATTATACTTTGGGACAGTTTCACATGCAACCTCAACATCAGCCCCATTTTTTTGGGGATTTTTTAATTTCTTTAAATTATATTTATTCAATACATTTTTCATATTCTTCATTTTAGGACTGCTCTTATTTTACAAGGTATTGTTGGGATTTGATATTGTATTAAAAAGGGGAGATAAAAAATTGCTTGCAGATTTCTTTGTACTCTTAATGATCATAATACCTACAATATACTTCGTATTCATTCAAAGACAAGTTACTACAGAACCAAGATGGGCGATGATTATGGCACCGGCAATATTTTTCACAGTCGCAAATGGGTTATTATTCTTACAAAAACAAATAGTCAAATATCTTGAAGAATTTGAATATAAGAAAATATTATCCTTGATAGTAATTGTAATAATTGTCTTATTTGGTGGATTCTCAGAGATAAATCATGCGGATAATCTGATTCAATCTAAAAAAGATTCTTACTTGCCTTTGAAGTTTGCAGGGGAGTGGATCAAAGAAAACTCCAACAATGAGGATATAGTATTTAGTAGTGCGGTTCCACAAAATTCATATTATTCAGAAAGAAGAACTATTACAGTACACGGTGCTGAAGAAAAATTTAACAAGGACATAGCAGAACTAAAACCTAAATTTTTAGAAATTACTCCATTGGAAGGTTATCCTGAATGGGCATGGGATTGGCCTGCAAGACACCAGGATTTAGTAAAGCCAGTTAGGGTTTATTTTATAGATGAAGCTCAAACACAACCAATATTAATTGTCTACCAATTTATTGATTATCCCAACCAAGAATCCAACACCATAGCTAATGTGGATGCAGGCGTAAAAGAAGGGAATTAAAACTAATCCTAAAATAGATTTGTTCTTTACAGCTTCATAAATTCCAGCTCCAAAAGCTATTACTATATACAATATTAATGGAATTAAGAATATTTTATGAATAAAAGCTAAGAAACTTAATGAAACTAAATATAAAACAAATAAACTAGGGATGAAAAATAATAAACTCAAATAACCAGTATTTATCTTAGCTTTACCATATAAATAAAATTGTTTCAAAAAACCACCCAAGGTATTTCTCCTTTTATGATATATGGTTAACTCTGGACTGTAAGCAATTTTAAATCCATTTTTCTTAGCTTTATAATAAAATTCAGGATCTTCTCCAGGAAATAATTTTGGATTGAATTGTATTTTCTCAAAAACTTTTTTTCTCACAAAACAAACAGCACTTGTAATGCTATTCCCAGCATCAAAACTTAATTTTCCTTTCTTATACCTTTTGCTCATGTCCTGAGTTCCAAAATAGGAAGTTATTGCATACCCAGATACATGGGCAAACCAGTCATCACTTTTAGGAGTTAGTTGTGGCCCACCAACAATATCCACGTCTTTGTATCTCTCAAGAAATCTTTCTCCATTTTTCAACAAATCTTTATCAATATAAGCATCATCATCTAATAATAAGATGATTTCACCTTTAGCCTTCCTAATACCATTATTCCTATTAGTAGAAGCACTAAGACCTTCCTCTATTATAATCTCATAATCTTTCTTATTATAATTAACATTTTTAAGTGATTTTAACACTTCAGCATTCCTTCCAGGTGCAATAGGCACAACTATAGATATCTTAACCATCACCAAATACCTTGTCATATATTGTTACTATAAACTTGAATGGAGAATAAATTAGTCTTAATCTTCCGGCTGAAAAAAACATTTGAACAGAAGTTCTCTTAACATTCAAATGAGACTCCCCAGGTTCATTCCATTCAGTTGGAATCTCAATAACTTTAAATCCATTTCTTTTCATTAAGTATAATAAATCAATATCAAATCCCCAATTGGTAATTCCTAACTTATTTACAACTTTTTTTACAGATTCTTTTCTAAATAGTTTTGCTCCACATTGAGTATCACTAACTCTAATATCAAAAAATAATCTGACTAAAATATTGAAACATCTACTTGCAATTCTTCTCAAAATAGGTTGTTTTTTTCCAATCTTAGCTCCATTAACCCATCTTGAGGCAATAATTCCATCATTACCGTTTATCTTTCCATATAAATCATAGAATGCTCTTGGGGGTGTAGCATTGTCAGCATCAACAAATCCAATATAATCACCATTAGCCATTTTTAATCCTTCAATTATCGCCCCACCCTTTCCAATAGCTTCTTTAATATTTCTGAATTTCACATCATATTTTTTAACAATACTTAAAGTATCATCTTTGCAGCCATTTAAGATTACTAAAATCTCAAAGTCTTTTCCTAACTTATCTTTGAAAAACTTTGTATATCCATCCAATGTTTCTCCAATTCTTTTCTCCTCATTATAAGCAGGGATAATTATTGATAGTTTCATCACTTACTCCAAAACAATAAAACTTATAAAAAGTATTATTTCCAACCCATTTATGCACAGAAAGACAAAAAATAAAGTTTTTAGCTTTTTACTTATAGTATTTGTCTTAATTCTACTAATAACATTTGCAGAATTAGCATCAAGACTTACTTTTCCAACAAATAAATTAAATTCAGCAACAGGAATCTATCTCAATAGTAATACAAAAGGATGGGCTTTTAAGCCCAATGCGGAAACAATTTTTGAAGAAAATATAGATAACAAGGAATTTTCCCAACATGTAAAAATAAATTCTAAAGGTTTAAGGGATTATGAATATAAATACAAAAAACCTAATGGCACTTTTAGAATTATTATGATAGGAAATTCTATAATTGCAGGTTTAGAAGTGCCATTAGATTCTACTTTTGAAAATATTCTAGAGGTAAAATTGGGTGAAGATTATGAAGTATTAAATTTAGCTGTAAAAGCTTATGAAAATCAGCAAGAAATAATTCACTTAGAAGAAGAAGGTTTCAAATATAATCCGGATTTAATAATATTTAATTTCTACACAGGTTATGATTTCTTAAAAAACGCACGTTCTAATCTATATACACTTGAAGGCGATAAACTGGTAAAAAACAAAATTCCAGAGAGAAAATTAACAAATCTTAGAAATTTCTTAAGTAGAAAATCTTCTCTTTATAACTTATTAAGCAACCTAAAGGGAGAATATATTAAAGGTAATAATCTGCCAGAAAACAGAACTGTCGAAATATACCAAATACTGAAAAAAGAAGAATTTAGAGAAACAAATTTTAAACCAGAGATTACTAATTTTACTCTATTAAACCTAAAAAAACTAACTAAAGAGAAAAATATTCCCTTGATTATTACAATAATCCCTATGAAAGAGCAGGTAGATAAAGGCAAATTAAAAGAAGCAATACAGACACATGGAATGAAAGAAGAGCAATTGGATATTGACTGGTCGATAAGATATATTGAGGAATGGGGAAAAATAGAATCAATACCAATAATAAACCTACAACCTAAAATGAAGGAAAAAAACATTAACAATAGCTTATACTTCGATGTAGCATCGCACTTAACAGTAGAAGGTCATAAAGTTGTAGGCGAGATATTACATGAAAGATTAATTTCTTATTTCCAAAGCAATTCATAAGCAAAAATTTCTTTAAATCCACCTGAAATGAATAATAAAAACAATAAAATTAGAACAAATAAAAAAAAGGATATTATTATAATTATTCTGGTTGACATAAAACTTTTCTTTATTTTTGGGCTTTTAAATTTTTCTAAAACTGGAAATATATGAACTCAGCAGTTTCTGAAGGAGTAAATAGCAATAACATAACAACAATTATTAGAACATACAAGAACCAATATCTCAATTTGAGGAATCTTATTCTATCAATGGTATTTTTCAAAATAAAAGAATTAAAATGCAAATAGCAAAAAAGCAACAATAAGAAAATTGGAGTTTTATTAATAATAAAAAAATCCAAAACACCTATTAATGAGAAATCTATTAGCACATATTTCTTTATGGAATAAATTATATGAGACATATCTTTTACTCTAAATAATATCCATCCCATAAACACAAAATACTGTGTTATAATAAAAGAAATCAAACTATTAATTCTTATTTTATCGGAAATAAGCTTATACACTACTAATAAAATACCCTGATAAAAGCCCCATAAAACAAAATTATAAGCTGCACCATGCCACAACCCCCCCAAAACCATAGTAATCATTAAGTTAGTATAAACCACATTACCCCTACGATTACCCCCGAGTGGAATATACAAATAATCTCTCAACCAGGAAGACAATGAAATATGCCACCTTTTCCAGAAATCAGAAGGATTCTTGGCAAAATAAGGCTTATTAAAATTTAGTGGTAAGGAGAATCCCATCATTCTCGCAACACCAATAGCAATATCACTATAGCCTGAGAAATCACAGTATATCTGTATTCCAAAAGCAAAGGCACCTAAAATAATTAAAAAAGAGCTTTTGTCTAGAGGATTTGAAAAAATAGAATCAGCTATTACAGAAACATTGTCAGCAAAAACCATCTTCTTTACAAGTCCCCACCCAACTAAAGATAATCCCCATTTAATATTAGAATAAGAAAATAAAATTCTGTTTTTAAGCTGAGGAATAAAATCTATGGCCCTTACAATAGGACCTGCAACCAATTGTGGAAAAAAACTTATATACAGTGCAAATTTTAATAATGAATCTGTTGGTTTTAGTTTTTTGAAATAAATATCTAAGGTATAACTCATAGTCTGGAAAGTAAAGAAAGAAATACCAACCGGCAAAATGACATTTAACAACTCAAAATTAAATCCCAGTTTATTAAAAGTAGTAATGGCAAAATTAGTATATTTGAAAAAACCTAATATGCCTAAATTTCCAACTAGGCTTAACAATAAGAGTCTCTTTTTTATTTTTTTATCATCTATATTATAAATTTCTCTTCCACAATAGTAATCTAATAATGTAGAGAAAATCAATAATAAGAAAAACATACCGCTTGAAAACCAATAAAAATAATAACTCGCTAAAAGTAATATAATATATTGGTAATTTCTATTTTTTATGATCCAAACTAAGAATAAAACCACTACAAGAAAAATAAGGAACTCAAAACTATTGAATAGCATTAGCTACCGACCTCGAGAATCTTATTCTTCCTTCTTCATTAAGATGGTTGGCATCATAGAATAAATTTTCATCATAAACAAAAGTATAATCTAAAATTTCAACATCATATTTTTTTGAAACATCTTCTATGAATTTATCATACTCTTTTAAATCTATTTCAAGTAAGGGATTTAACGGAATTTTTATAATCACAACATCAATATTTTCTTCTTTTAAACTCTTGATTATCTCCTCAAAAGCTATTTTTTCGTTATTAGTTTCATTGCTAACATAATATTCTGGAAAATTATTCTTTTCTGAAAAATTAAAATCTGTTTTCTTACCAGATTGAGGAATAATATTAATAGATTTAAAATCTGAATTGTATTCTCCATAGAAAACCACTTTTCTCTTAAATAACAAATCAAATTTAATATATAAAGCACTAGGAACAAATTTTCTTTTGTATAATAATAATTGAAATTTATTTAATCCCAAAGGATAGGATCCATTATAGAAGTTATTCTCCTCAACATATTTTGAAATAATTGCATATTGATCATAAGGAAATAACCATTTTTCACTAAAACTCATGGGACCGACCCCAAGAACAACAGTTTCAGGAGAAGCTTTTATGATACTATCAACCTCAATAAGTCTTCTAATTGGGGTAGATCCTGGATTCCCCAAATTAAAATTATCTAACCCATTAATAGAATCAATAATTTCCATATCCAAGTCTTCTTTTATTGAAGAAGAACCTAAATAGAAAACCCCTCCTCTTTGATTATTGTAAAATTCAAGAATAGCTTCACTTCTTCCAATATCTGAGTAATTATCTATATAGTCATCAACTAAGCTATTAATGATTAAAAAGTAAATTCCAAATCCAACAATAATTGATAAAATAAAACAACTGATTAAAGATAATTTCTTCATATTATAATATCCAAAAAATAGCTTTAAATAAATTAATATTATAGTTAATATATTTTGTAAAAAATAAATTATTTAAAATACGAAATTTTTATAATGGATGTAAGGAAGATTCTTGAAATAGAAGAAGCAATCTGGATATAATCAATATTACAGAGATTATGAAGCGATAATGGTAACAAATTTAAAATCCTAAAATTTTTCCATTGTTGTAAATCCATAACCTTTATTTTTACACCATTTAATATAATCTTTAAAGACCCCATACATAACTTCTCCTGAATTTTTCTTAATAAAAAAAGGAATCTTAAATTTCCTTAAATCCATAAAATCCCAGGGATGTAACACCATAATAACATACTCTTTGTTTAATACAGTTCCAATCTTTTCATAAACTAGACTAAATCTATTAAAAAATCTGAAACATAAGAAAGTCATGGGGAATCTAATTACAGGATAAACTGAAGCAGGAATTACTTTTAGTCCTTCATTAAAATGTATTTTTCTTTTTTTAAACATATTATTATATCTTCCAGGAATAAAACAAGGATTCAAAGAACTATCATACTCAAAACCTAATTTTTTTAATAATTTGTAGTCGGGGGGATAGAATCTTGGAGCTCTAAATCCTTTTATTTTTTTATTAATTATTTTTTCAATTTCTTTTTTGGCTTTAGTCAATTTTTCATTAGCTTCATCACAACTCATATCTTCATAGTTGTCTTTATGTTCATCTGCATGTAAACCGATCTCATTTTTTTCACTTATCTCTTTAATCAACTTAGGGTATTTTTTAGCGAAATTAGCAGTGACAAAAAAAGTAGCGGGAACATCTAATAGATTTAATAATTTTTTACAACCATAATAACTGATTTGATACATTTCTTCATCATCAATATCAGAATTAAATTCTCTAGGTAGATCAAACTCTTCAACATCAAAACTTAATGCTATTTTTTTCATTACATTATCAGATACCATATGCTTTAGCATATGGAGAGCTGTACCTCCTATGGTTTTTTAAGTTTCTGAAAGAATATAAAAAGTGCGCAACGAAGTTGGCGCACTCAACAACCCGGTTTAAAGTAGAGTGGGCTTTCTTTAAAAAATTTGCGTAGGAGATAAAAAAATGAACATACAAAAATTTAGACATGCTGTAGGACAGAATGCCTTCCACTTTGTGTGGAAGCCTAAATATGCCAGAGATCCATTTAAGTTTTTGAAACTTAGAATTCTCTGTGAAGAAGTTTTGAGAGAAGTTGCTGATAAACACGGATTTGAAATTTATGAACTCTCTGTTCAGCCGGATCATATCCATTTGTTTGTTGAAGTTCCTAGAACTATGAGTGTTTCTAAAGCTCTTCAACTTTTCAAAGGATACTCTGCTTACAGAATCATGAAGCAGCATCCTTGGTTGAGAAGACACTTTAGAAAAGGACACTTTTGGAGTCCAGGAAAATTTTTCAGGTCTGTTGGAAATGTAACTAGTGAAACTATTGAACACTACATTTCTCAGTCCCAAGGTTCTTGGTCTTTTTGACATTTTTTTGTTATTGGATACCTCGTCCTTTAGGGCGAGGTTATTCATCTTAATTTCAATTTCACCATATTCTTTAACATCGAAATAATATGTTTATAACTAAACTTGCTTCCAATCTGGAATTTAGATGGAATATAAAACTCTTTGACTTTAAACTTTTTTAATCTATAAAGTAATTCAATATCAAAACTAAAATCTTTACAAACAAAATCATCTAAGTCCAAAACTTCTTTTCTAAAAAACTTAGCTCCTGCCTGTGTATCTCTAAATTTTAATCCAAATAAACCTTTAACAAGGCTATTCCAAACTCTGCTCAATAATTTTCTTACAAAAGGCTCATTAACATTAAACAAATTCTGTCCTTTCCATTTGGAAGCTATAACCCCGTCATAATTATTTAAGTGTTTAATCATCTTTTTTATTTCATTCAAATCAAAAGCATCATCAGCATCCAAAAAACCCACAAACTTAGTATTGGCTTTTCTAAGTCCTTCCAAAACAGCCCCGCCTTTCCCCAATTTTTCGTTAAATTCTAATAATTTAAACTTCTTATCTCCTTTACAAAAATTGCCGACTACCTCAACAGTCTTATCTTTACTTCCATTAGAAACAACAATGACTTCACTATCTTGGAAATTAGATTTGATAGACTTTAAAGTTTTTCCTATTCTTTTCTCTTCATTATATGCTGGTATGACTATTGTGAGGTCTTTCATTAGTAAAAAAAGTATAGAACAATAAACTTATAAATAATCCCCCTACAAGACCTAATAGAATTAAAACCACTTGCAGCAGACTTTCATGGAATATCCATAACAACCCTAGTTCCAAGATATTGAAAAAAATCAAGATGTAAACATATTTGATCCTCCTAATTGAAGCATTATAAAATGCCAGAACATAAGTTAGTGAAAATAAACTCATAAATACAGCAAATAATCCTAATAAATTAGAGATAGCAAAATAATCACTTCCAAACAGCATGTTTATTGTAAATATCGGGAATAAGAAATAAAAGCCAGTCACACAAAAAGCAAACAAACCAACTAATATTAATGATTTATACAATATTTTTTTGTATTCAGTATTAGCAGCATAGCTCTCAGCAACCTTAGGAAACATTACCATGCTTATGGACATTGTTCCAAAGAATATCACTTTGCCCAATAAACTCAATGCAGCATAATATCCAGCACTTACTTCATCAAAAAAGTGTTTAACTAGTACTAAATCAATTGTAAATATCCCTGTTAAACTTAACAACATTATTAATACCGGAAAAGCATACTTATACACCTGCTCACTTTTGAACCCTTCTTCTTTTATCTTAAACTGTTTAGCTAAGAAATAAATAGTTAGAAATAATGCAAAAGCATATGAAATTGTAAATCCACCAATAGCACCACTAACACCGAAACCTATTGAAACAAGTAAAATACCGCTAATTAATTTAAATACTCCTTCAGAAATAAAACTCATTCCTAATAATTTAAACTTCTGCATACCTTGAAGTACTCCTCTAGCAATAGGTAATAGTAAGGAGAAGAATAAAAAAATCCCTAGAACAAATAAAGGCATCATAGCATCTATTTTCATGAAGCTTGAGATTAACGGTATTAATAATAAAAATATGATAAATACACCAATACTAAAGATTAACATTTTCTTTAGGGACTTTTTAAATAAGAAGGTTATTTTACCAAACTCCCCTTTAGCTCTAAATGTAGAAACATATTTAGTAATGCTTGTTTGGATTGCTTGCATCGGAACAGCAATAAAATAAATTAAGGATAATAATGACCCAAATATCCCATAATCGCCGGGTCCTAATTTTCTTCCAACATAAAAATGAAACGCATATCCGAAAACATTCAAGACAAATATACTAATAAACAAAATAAAATTATCTTTTAAAAATTTCTTATTCCTTAAATAATGATCTTTTAATGCCATTCGCTTATAATGTTAAATATATAGATATTCTTCTTTCTTTTTAGTTTGAAGTATTTTCCCATAACTTCATGTATTTGTTCATAATTAACATAATGAGTATCATGAGAATCTTTTACAGATCTTATAAATTTAATCCCAATTTCAGATAAAAAATTGTCAGTTGATGTAGCAACAACAACTTTTTCAGGATTCATTTTTTTGAAGTTTTTCACAGCATCAACTAATTCATCCTGTCTCAAATGCTCTAAAGATTGACAGCAGAATATTTTATTCACTTTTACTTTCCTGTAATCTATTACATCCGTCAACTTAGGATCAATATCATACCCAATTATTTTCCCTTTCTTGAGGACTATTTTCAAATATTGTTCACCACATCCAAAATCCAGGATAGTATCTCCATCTTTAGGTTCTAAAAATTCAATAGCTTTTTTTAAATATTTGTTAGAGTAATGTCTGATAAACCAGTTTTTCGATTCATAAATCCTGCCTATTTGATTATTCATTTATATCACCCATATTAGACTGCAAAATATAAACTCAATTAGTATCATAAACAATGTAACTTGTTTCTCTGTAAATCTACCAGTCACTGTAAATATATGTGGCAACGAATAGATCTTATTATAATGTGACCTAACTTTGCCTTTGTAATAATAACCATAGCTTTGTTTTTTAAATCCCCCTCTTAACTTCAAAAAAAACTCAATAATAAAAGGGACTGAAACAATTAATGCCGCTTTTTCTATATTCCCAATGATAGCAACACTTGCAATAACCGCACCAAGTAAATAAGTTAATGAATCTCCTGGAAATATTTTAGCTGGGTATCTATTAAAATAAAAGAACGCGAGTAACACACAAAAAGTCATAAATGCAATTAATGCTGCAGTATTTCTCCCATTTACAAAAGCGTACAAAGCCAGCATACCAGTATAAACCAAACCCATACCACTTTCTAAACCGTTGAAACCCGCAAGCATATTAACCATATTAGCCGCTCCCATCACACCAATAGGCACGAATACTAAAGGATAGAGTAACCCAATATCCACTCTGCCCAAGAAAGGAATACTTAATGTGTTTACACCAGCATTGACAACAACTAATGGAACAGCAGCAACTAATGTTAAAAGTGGTTTTTGCCATTGTTTTAATCCTGCAGAACTCTCTTTATCTCTTTTTATGATTAAATCATCTACAAATCCGATAAATGAAATCATTAAAATGGATACAATTGCAGCAAATAGGAAATTTAGAGCTTTATCTCCTAAATATGGATCAAACAAGTTCCCAAAAAAAGTGGTGTAAAATATGAAAAAACTTAGTCCCATAAACATACCTGCCATTACAGGAATCCCGCCTGAAATAGGTATTAGTAGCTTATCTTCTTTATTCTGATCTTTAACTACCAACTCAATTAATCTTGCATATCTAATAAACCATTTTGTTGCAAAAAAAGTTGTTAAAAAAGCAATCAAACCTCCTACTAATGAGACGTAAATCATAAGCTCAAAAAACAAAGGAAGCATATAAAAACATTTCGTTACTCTATTTTTAAAGAAAAATGCCCCATTATGAAGATAAATATCATGGATTTGTGCACAAAAATTTACTGGAAAATAGCCAATATTATCAGTTTAGAGCAAAATACGCTAGCAAAATTTATTGGAAATATCTAAAAGGAAAGGTATTGGAATTTGGAGCAGGTTTGGGTCAAAATATTTTCTTGCATAAAGATACTGCAGAAGGGGTGGATGTTAGTGATTTCTCAATAGATTTTTGTAAGAAAAAAGGAATAAAAGTTACAAAAAATATTAAAAAAATTAAGGATAACACTTTTGATTCGATATTGTCTGTCCATTGTCTTGAACATTTGGAAAATCCATCTGGAACACTAAAAGAATTATATAGAATTTTAAAACCTTCAGGAAGATTATTACTAGTTTTACCAGTATCTGGAAAAAACAAACCTTTCAAAAATTTTAAATCTAATGTTGCTAAGCATCTGTTTAGCTGGAATTTTAGCCATATTAATGAACTACTAACTTTAAACGATTTTAAAGTAAGACTAAATAAATTCAATTATTCTTACGGTTACTCTATCTTTTACAAATTTAATTTCACTTTAGCTTTATTTTTGTTGAAGTTTTTAGGAAAACTAAAAAACAAAAAAGAAATGGTAGTTTTAGCTGAGAAATAGACAACTACTCCCATTTTTTAATTTAAACTCAAATCCACATTCTCTTAAAAATTCACAATTATCTTCAAAAGTTAATATCTCTTTAGCACCTAATTTGTTAATCCCATTTTTAAATTCACTACATTTCATCTCTCTTCCAAATCTCATGGTATCCCATAAACTTTCTCTGTACTCATGATTGCTTCCTGCAAAAATCACAGGACTGACAGTTATTAAATCATGATAAACAGGACCATAACTGTAGTAATTGTACATGTTTGAAGATGCGGCAGGAATATATCCTCCGTTTTCATGGAATCTGCTTCCGGGAATTCCATAAACAAAAAATCTTCCTTCAATGTTTTCCATGATACTTAAAGCATCATATTCATGCTGAGTATATTCTCTGACTAAAGGAGTATGATAATAAGAGACCCCAATACTAACTAACAGCATTACACTTAAACCTATTTTTATTAAATTATTAAAATTTGAAAAGTCTCTTGTTCGTAAGAAATAATATAATGAAAATAATAAAAATACCAATAAATAAACATCAGGATAAATATTGTTAAAAATAGGAACAAACACTATCGCTTTTGAGATAAATAATAAACTTAAAACAAATATAGGAATGAAAAATAATAATTCTTCTTTTCTCTTATTTTCTTTGTAATAGAAGTAAAAACTAAACCATAATAAAATTGGAATTATTAGGCTTGCAACACTTGTCCATAGCCATGCTTTATTAAAAGTCAATAGCCCTTCTGTAACAACACTAACATCTTCTCTATCTAAAGTTAAAATAAAACCAATCCACCAGAAGGAAGTTATTGCTATAGAAACTAGTCCGCTTAAAATTAATTTTACTTTGTCTTCCAAATCAATTCTTGTAATTAAGAATCCTAAAAGTGTAAAGGTAAACAAAATTGTAATAGCTGGATGAGATAATAACATTACACTGTAAAAAATAATAAAAGTCATGTAAAATTTCAAATTTAGTTTTTTATTGAGATAGATTAATAATAATGAAGATAAAATAACAAAATTCATCCACCCAAACAATTCAGTAACTCTTCCTAATCTTATAAAATTCCCAATTGCAATAGGGTTTCCAAACAAGAAAATAAAAAAAGCAATTCTTTTGACTAAGCTCATTTTATTTATTTTTCCTAAATAATTCATAGCTAAAAAAATAATAACAAACATCAAAATAACCGAAGCAAAAGTAGCAACTAAATAATCTCTAAACAAATAATATAATGGCAGTGCAAAATAAAACCATCCTGGGGGGTAAGATTCGAATAGAATAAAACCATTTTCCCAATGAGGAACTACTTGATGGAAACCATAATTAACTAAAAAATACAACTGGGCAATATAGGAAGCAATGTCGTTTGTTTTCTCCATAGGAAAAATATAAGCCCATTTACTAAAATCCCAAAGTCTATATAAAAAATATAAAACCATTAATACTGTAGGGAAATAAAACCATTTGTCTTTCATTTCAACACTCCTATTTTCTTATAATGCTCTATTGTTAATCTCAATCCTTCTTTTGGGGATACCTTAGGTTTAAATCCCAATTCTCTTTTTATCTTACCGATATCCCCTGCTTGGTTCTTGACCATAAAATTTATCCTTCTTTGATCAAGCAAAGGTTCTGTTCTAGTAACAGAAGCTAGAATTCTCAATGGTAAGACCAACATTCTTGCAACCATTTCAGGAAGATGAAATCTAGGAATTTTTACATTAACTTCTTTTGCTATAAATTCAACAAGATCTTTAAAAGTCATAAGATATTCATCACCGATAATGTAAGTTTTACCTACCGCTTCTTCACCCTTACTAGCAAGTATGGTTCCCTCTATCAGATTGTCTATATAACCTAAATGTTGCAAATTTTCCCCATTCCCTATTAATAAAAACTTTCCGTTTTGGATTGCTGAAAACGCACTCGCAAATCCAAAATTCAATCCAGGACCGTGAATTATTGTTGGTTGTATAATAACTGTTTTCATTCCCTTATCTCTATTGTATTCCCTAACTATAATCTCAGATTGTCTCTTAGATTCACCATAAAAAGTAGTCTCAGCCTTATACAAAGTTTCTTCATTCGCCTGCTTCTCAGTGTAACCATAGACTAAAAAAGTACTAAAATGAATAAATTTCTTAACACCCGCACTATAACTTTCTTCTATTATATTTTTAGTTCCGTCAACATTAGCTTCCCAAATCTCTTTTTTGCTTTCTCCTCTGCTCCCTATCACAGCACCTAAATGAAACACAATGTCTATCCCTTCAACAGCTTTTTTTAAAGAATCTTTATCCAATAAATTTCCAATTACAACGTTTTTGAATTCATTATTATCTTTTCTCACTAAACATCTTACTTCATAACCTTCTTTTTCTAATCGTTTCACTAGATGTTTTCCAATAAATCCACTAGCCCCTGTAACTAACGCTTTCATTTTCTAGCCAAAACATATAAATGGTGAGCAAGAGGTAATTTCAAAAATCTACCAATAGGTAATTTCTCAACTATAGAACTAATTTTAATCATACCATTGTTTGAGTTTAAAGATTTTTCAAAGTCCCAGTCCCACTCTTTTCCAACAACCTTCATACCACTCTTGAATAAACCTCTAACAGGAGTATCCCAGGTATCAGGCCAGATGGGAACATCTATCACACCCCTTTCAACCACCTTTAAACTATTCCTCTTGACCATTTTATTCAATCCAGAAAAGCTCATCCATTTCAAATCTCCATGGTCCCATTCTTGTTTTCTGAATCTATGATACAGAACATGTGGATAAGTACCAATATTGTACCTGTTTTGATTCATAATTAACACAAATTTCTTAGAAATTCTTTTCATTTCTTTTACTAATGCAACTGGATTTTGGAAATGCTCTACAATACAAAAATTCCACACTAAGTCAAAACTATTATCCTCAAATGGGAACTTTAACGGCTCTCCATGCTTGATTTCTATAGTTGTGCCTTTCCCAATGTTCTCCCATATATCTTTAGCCTTATTTTCTTCAACTTTAGAGGGAGTATAATAAACAACTCTTTTTCCCTTCTTAGCAAAAATTAAAGAGTTAACTCCTCTTACACCAGTAATACCATCACTAGGACCTTCAAACACACTTTGGATATCATATTTCTTCATTAATTTCATGAAATAGTCATTAATCATAATCCTCTCATACACGGTCCCCATACCTTCATCATAGTCTTTAGGGCTATATTTTACCAATCCTTCTACAAAATTTAGGAATAATCGTTCATTTTTATCCATATAAAAATTCCAAGAAATTAGCTTTATAAAGATTTAGGAATTTAAGACCTTATAACCTTCATACCAACTTTAAACAAGGTTTTCCAGTTATGAAACATGGTCGTATAAGCAGCATTAGCTAAAGGACAATGACATTCTTTATTCTTAATACTTTGTCTTATTTGCTTAGCTTTCTCACTTGTGAACCAGATTTTCTTAAAATTATAATTATGATCTCTCAAGCTTCCCATAGTATCTCCCCTAATACAGCAAGGCCATACTTCTCCATCAGGACTTATTTGAGCAGAAGCAAAACCAGAAAAACAAGGTAACACTTGAGTTTCTTTCTTTAAAACTTCTATAACAAAATCATAATAATTACTTCTAAACGCTTGAATTATTTTTGAAAATCCCTTAAACGATTTAGTATTTGCTTTTAAAAAATGAATAGCTCTTCTATAATCTTCCAAACTAGGGGTTATGTCTTCATTCATTGTTCCCAATTCAATTCTTTTCTCAGCTATCTCAGTAATATAAGAATCAGGATTTAATTTAATCAATTCTTTGTAAATTTCTGGAAATCTTTTAACATTATGTTTGCTGATAACCGTATGAATTCCTAATTCAAAATTCTTAGCTTTAATTTTTTTCAACTCTTTATAAGTTGCCATAGCTAATTCCCAATTTCTCTTAAATCCTCTAATTTCATCATGTCTTTCACCAACTTCATCCAAACTTAAATTTAATATAATCCTAGATTCAGGACAACTAGTAACTATCTCTTGTACGGTCTCAGGAATAACATTATGCAAAATACCATTACATGGAATATTAATTATCTTAGGTTTGCAATATTTGTATGCAGTCTTGACAATATCTGCAAAATCTTTTCTTTGAAATTGTTCTCCACCGCTAAAAGTAAACCAATAAGGATCTTTACCAATTTGCCTAAAAATTTTCTCATATTCTTCTAAAGTTAAATCTTTAACTAAATTCTCATAAACATTGCATGTTTTACACCTTGACATACACCTATTTGTAACACTAACCGTATAATTGATAGGCATCATTCTAGGAAAACCAAATCTTCTGAATGATTTATACAAAGGTGTCTTAAATATTATCTTAAGCATTTTTTAACTCCTTGGTGCTTTTAGCAATGTTCCATATGTATGGATTCTTATTTTTAATATAATAGTCATATCTCCCCAAAAATTTCCCATAAGCCTCAATAGCCATAGCCATCACAATCCATAGATTCTTTTTTGGGTTTAATGAAAAGTTTCTAGCTACCAGTTTTATAACTTTACCCAAATCATCAGTTGAAACAGTATGTTTTTGAACTTTCTCAAGCCAAACATGCCCTGCATTAATTCTTCTTCTTTGAATCAAAAAATCTTTAACGGTTTCAGGACCTTTATTCCTTACTACTGCATTTGGCACATATTCTAATTTATAACCCTTCTCTCTTACAATTGCTTCAATACTTGCCTCATCAACAGCACTTTCTTTAGGGATTTCTTTTACAAAATCTCTAAATGCAACTAATTCTCCACATTTAGGGTTTTCCATAGCTATTTCATGATGTAGCTTCCAAAAAAAATTAACAACAAAACCCATAAAATTATTATCTCGATTTACTGGAATAGGTCTTGATCCAGTCATTCCAACTTCTTCTTTTTCAAATGGAATACACAATCTTTCAATAGTATTTTCTTCAGGAACAGTATCTCCGCTTTCTAAAACTAAAATTTCGTTTTTAGCATTTTTTAAGAATAAGTTAATTGCACTACTTTTACCTTCTCTTTCTTTCTGGTCTATTAGCTTTACTCTTTTATCTTTTTTTTCAAACTCTCTGACAATATTATTTGTATTATCAGTGCACGCAGAGCTTACAACAAAAATTTCATCTATTTTTATTTTATTAGTCTTTTGATTAATTAAACTTGTTAATAATTTCTTAATATTTTTCTCCTCATTATAAGCACAAACACCTATTGAAACTTTCATTTTCCGAACCTCAATTTGAATGAATTTATGAAAAACTCGTAAACATCCTTTCTCTCAATCTTAGATGTCCCAACATGTCTATCTACAAAAATTATTGGTACTTCTTTTATCTTTGCTTTGTTTTTTACAGCCTCATATAGTAGATTCATCTGGAAAGAATAGCCTTTAACTTTCAAGTTGTTTAGATTTATTTTTTTTATTAAACTACTTCTAATAGCCCTGTAACCAGAAGTACAGTCTTTTACCTTATATAAACCCGCGATAACTCTTGCAAAAAAGTTTCCTCCACTTGATATTAGTTTTCTATCAAAGCCCCAATCAGGGGTATCCCCACCAGGGATATATCTTGAACCAATAACAAAACCATAACCATTTTTTATTTCTTTTAGAAATTTAGGAATATCCTTAGGATCGTGTGAAAAATCAGCATCCATCTCAAATAACACATCAGCTTTTAACTTTTCTATAGCGTGTTTAAATCCCCTTATGTAAGCAGCCCCTAACCCGTGCTTTTCACCAGTTATCATACTTACCCTCTTGCCTTTTAGAAATTTCTTTACTACTTCTTGAGTTCCATCAGGACTATTATCATCTACCACCAGTACATTCATATCAAAATCTTTGATAGTATCAAATATCTCTAGTAATGTTTTTAACAACTTTCCGATATTGTCCCTTTCATTATAAGTAGGTAATACAATGCAGCATTTCATACAAAGACTTCCCATAATAAAGTATTTAAAATTAATGATACGAAACTCTTATAAACTTTTAAATGTAGTTAAGCTTAGAGGCTAAAATGAATATCCTTCTAGTTATTCCCCCTTATACACACACAAAAGGGGAACACCAATTTATTGTATTTCCTTTAGGGATGGCTTACATAGCTTCAAGTCTAGAAAAAGCAGGTCATACAGTAAGTATCATTGATTCTATCATAGAAGATCCAACCCCAAAAGGAGATTCACAAGGAAATTACTTGTTTGGTCTAGAATGGACTAAATTAATGGATAAAATAAAACAAATTAACCCAGATGTTATCGGAGTTTCCTGTGGCTTCACTTCTCAGTTTAAAAATACAGAGAAATTATGTAAATTAATAAAAAACTTTAACCCTAAAATTAAAATCTTTGGCGGAGGAGCTCATGCATCAGCTTTAGTGGAGAAAGTTATTGAAACAGGTTTAATTGATTATGTTACCTTCAAAGAAGGTGAAGCAACAGTTGTAGAATTAATGGATGCGATAGAGAAAAAAATTCCATTTTCAAAAGTAAAAGGTATTGGTTACAAAGTTGAAGGTAAAGTTCAACTAAATGAAAAAAGACCTTTCATAAAAGATTTAGATTCTTTACCCTTCCCGGCTAGACATTTACTGCCTATGGAAAAATATTTCAAATATGGTAAAAATCACGCCCACAATTTTATAACTAAACATTCTAGATACACAACAGTAGTGGCTTCTCGTGGCTGTCCATACACTTGTTCATTCTGCTCAATTCATACAGTATGGGAGAGAAGCTGGCGCCCAAGATCTCCTGAAAATATCTTAGACGAAGTAGAACAATTAGTCAAAGAGTATGGTGTTAAAGAAATACAGTTTGAAGATGACAATCTAACTTTAATTAAAGATCGTGCTATGAAACTATTCCAAGGCATTATTGATAGAAAATTAAATATCTCTTGGACAACACCAAATGGAATCTTAGTTAATAGTTTAGATGAAGAATTAATCAGAGTGATGAAAAAATCTGGTTGCTATAGAGTTAACTTGGGAATAGAATCTGGAAATCAGGAAATTGTAGACAAAGTCGTTAAAAAACCATTATCTTTAGACCATTGCAGAAACATGATTAAAGTTTTCAAAAAATATAATATCCCAGTTACAGGTTTCTTTGTTATGGGTATGCCTGGAGAAACAATTCAAAACATGAAAGAAACAATCCAATTTATCAAAGAGAATGATTTTGATGATATTTTAGTTTCAATAGCATCTCCTTATCCAGGAACAGAACTATGGGACATAGCAATGAAAGAAGGCTACATGGAACATAATCCAAATTCAGCTTCTTACGAAGTAAAACCAAAATATTCAACAATATCTACAAAAGAATTTACAGCAAAACAAGTTGAAGAATTAAGAAACAAAGCTTATATTGAATTTCAACTAAGTAAATTAAAAAGACATCCTGTTAAGTTCTTAACATCACAAAGAAATTATATTACTCTAGGCAGATACTTTAGATTCTTCTTGCATGATAGAATTCTAGATCCATTGACAAATAAAAAAAGATTTGTTAAGAAAACAGTAGTTACGAACTAAAATTAGATTTCCCTTTCACCTTAAAAGATATATATAAGATCGCAAAAAACGAAACAATGAAAGATACAAGAGTATTTGATAATATAAAACATAAGAAGAAGTATGAATTCCGCCTCTCTCTACAAATTGTTTCCTTAATATGTTCACTGATTTTGTCATCCAAACCAATAGCAATAATAGAAAAATCCAATAATGTAATTTCCCAATTTGGCCATTATAACCTCTCTAAACAAAACTCTTATTTCTCAGCTTCCAACCTAATTTTAAAGAAGTAATCAAATCTAACCCCATCATTCCAACTAAAGACTTTCCAGAACTTAAATCAAATACTAATTTGAAAAACCTATTTGGAGGCAATGTTATCATTTTCTTAATTAAAGGATCTAAAAATGGAAACTTACAAGCTAAATAAAAGAACCTTTCCAAATTCTCTAATTGTCTGACATCCATTCCTTCCATCAAGCTTCCTGCATTAAACATCATATACTCTTCAGGTTTTAACTTCCTTTTCAAGTAACCCTTTCTAAATGCATAATCTTCCATATCAGTTCCAGATAAGGGCTGGAAAATACTCGCTAACGGATAATCTGTTCCTATTTGTCTATTAAGTTTAATAGTTTCATAAGCCATCTCCAAAGTTTCTCCAGGAGTTCCTAAAATGTTGAAAGTTCCAAATTTGATTTTATATTTTTTAAGTAACCTACCAGCATTAATTATTTTTTCCTTACTAGTATTTCTCTTCATAACTTCATTTCTCATATAATCATTTCCAGATTCAATACCAAAGAAAATATTTCTACAACCGGCTCCTTCCAAAGCAATAACAACTTCTTCAGTTAATTCATCTGGTCTTCCCAAACAAGTAAAAGGTAATTTAACCCGTTCTTTATATTTATTTAAAAAGTCTAACAACCAAGGTTTATTATAAGTAAAAGTATCATCTGGAAACCTTACTAACTTCATATTATATTTACTCTTAACATCTAAGATCTCATCAATAACATGCTCAGCACTTCTCCTTCTGGCATATTTTCCTTTATCTCCAATAATTCTCTTCAAATGGTGATTAAAACAATAAGTGCAAGGATAAGGACATCCCCTCCCAGTCATAAACTTCTTGGCAGGAATCTCTTGTAATATTTTATACTTATCATAAATACTTCTATCCATAAAAGGAAGTGAATCTAAATCTTCCACATATCTGGCATAATCATTCATTATTACTTTCCCATCTTTCTTAAAACCCATTCCTTTAATATTCGTTCTTTTAGAGTTGTCAGCAAATTCAACTAACGCAACATCTCCTTCTCCCATACAAATCATGTCAACTTCTTCATGCTTTATAGCAGCATCGGGATCAAAGGTAGGATACATCCCTCCCAAAATTATTGGAACATTAACATATTTCCTAACTTCTCTAGCTAAAGACAAGATATAGTTATGATGCCCAGCACTCGCTGAGAACAATATATAATCTGGATTGTAATCTTTCATTTTATTAATCCACTTAGGTTCTTCAGGTATTATCAATAATTCAAAATCATGCCCAGCTTTTTTCAAATTAGCAGAAAGCTGCATAGGAGACAAGTATTCAAATGCCATGTCCTGCAAGAATAGAAATTTCACCATTTTTCTTAACCATAGTTAACAAGCAACATATTTAAACGTTACTATAGCTAGAAATTTCAACTAAAATGTCAAAATTCAAACAATTAGTACCATATTTAGCAATAATAGTCCTATCCTCAATACTCTTAGGAGGAATTTTTGAGCAAGGTTACTTAGTAAGGTCAGATAACTCAACTCACCTTCTAAGAGCGATTATGCTTAAAGATAATATTTTAGCAGGAGATTTTACTTCTTGGAATTATAATGACAATTTAGGTAGTCCTTTCTTGACTTATACTTACATCTTAATGTATATAATAATAGCATTAATAAGCACGATAACAACACTGTCAGTTAGTTTAACCTACAAATTAACTTTGTTCCTAACATTTATTTTAATCCCTTCACTCTTGTATTTCTTCTTATCTAAAAATTTCAAAAAATTGCCTTCATTCTCGGTTTCATTATTATTTATCTTTCATGTAGCAACAATTCAGCAATTTTTAGAAGGCATGTGGGGTCAATACTTGGCAATAGTATTTTTACTAATTTTTTTCTATTATCTCCATAAAAATTCAAGAAAATTAACTTACAAAAACATAGGAATATTGTCTATCTTATTGTCATTAACTATTCTAGCACATCCCTATGTTGGTTTATCAACATTATATTTATTCGGTTTATATTTCATTCTGATAATAAAAAATAAACTTAAATCATTATTAATCCCAATTTTATCATTATTAATGAGTTCTTTTTATTTGCTTCCAATTATATCAACAAATTCCTGGGCGGTATCCAATATTGGTTGGGGAATCTCATCAAATTTTTTCGAGGCTATCTATAAATCATTTGGGATATTGTTTTCATTACAAAGCCTAAAAACATTTACCTTAGAAAATTTAATTTTAACAATTCCCAACTTAATTTTAACAATATTAGCATTAATAGGGATAATCCTTCACTTGAAAAAGAGAGATAATGATTTGTTAAAGATTTCTTTTTTATTTTTGATAATATCTTTTATAATAGGCACAGGTTTTTGGTTTAATTTTTATATTTTTGATTTATTACCATTAAAAAATATTTTATCATCAAGATTCTTAATCATAGCCAAACTACCATTATTTATCTTTGCAACATTTGCATTGTCAAAGATAAGATTGAATAAAACTATATTTTATTTATCCATTATCTTGCTATTAATCTCTTCAATTACTTTGTTTCAACCAGATAAAGATCTCCTAAGAACATCTGAAAATTCTCCTGAACTAAATGATTATTTTAAAACTATAGGGTACTTACAAGCTTTAGATTTAACAAATACTAGAATTGTTTTCCAATCAACTTATAAAGTTACTAATGAAGGAATATATACACCATTGGTCTTGGCACCACACACTCTTCAAACTCCAGTAATTGGTTCTTGGTCGGATCCAATTTTCCAAATTTCAGAATCCTTAGATGCAACAAGAAGCAGATTATTCAACACAAAAAATATCCCTGAAGAAAAATTAATAGAAAATATGGAATTATATAACGCTAAATATCTGGTTTTGACAGAAAATTTAGAATTAAAAAATTTCACAAAATTAACCTCAAACAAATTTATAATATATGAATTGGAAAACTTTAACTCAGACTGGGTCGAAACAAATGCAAATTATGAAATTAAACAGTTAAAACCGCCAACAATAGAAATAGAAGCAGAGAATGAAACTAAAATATTAATAAAAATGGCTTATCATCCTTTCTGGAAAGCATACATAAATGCTAAAGAAGTTGAGATTAATAATAATAATTATTTGATGGAAATAAATTTAGAAAAGGGAATTTATATCTTAGAACTAAAATATAACCCTATAAAAAGATTATATATTTTATTATCTCTAATGGGTCTATTATCTGCCCTCTACGCTGGTTACAGCAGGATTAGGTAATATATCTTCATAATAAATTTCAGGAACAACTAAATCATCAGGATAGCTTATTTCCCATATTTTCAAAGGGCCTATTATCCTCCCATTATACACAGATAAAGGAATTTGTGACTCATCATTATAAGCTAATTTGAAGTAATCCCCTTCCTGCCCAGCCAAATATAATTTATAGAATAATGTATTTCTTACTTTTTCAGAGATGTATAAACCATTTCCTAGATTTTCAACTTGTCCGTCATTAATCTTTGGAAGTATGAAGAAACATCCCTTTAATCCATCGGTAGGATAAATAATCTCTTTTCCATCAACGAATAAGCATTCAATAGGTATATTTATTTGGTTATTCCCATAAGCAAGAATTGCATTTGGTTGACCGAAATCGATTGAATTATTCCCACTATTTTTTATAGGCAGAACAATAACAATTATCCCTGCTCCCCCCTTAGGATATAAAACCCCATTATATTCAAAATCCCAGTCTAAAGGGGTTCCCCCTACATAAACATAAGCAATAGAATCCCTATTCTCTCTTGTTTTGGTATCATCCCTACTAAATACATTAATCCATGAATACCTGTCCCAGTTTTCATCAGCACCAATTGAAGAAAATGCAGGGTATTTCCCAATCTCATCAGAAATTATTAGCAAATGAGTAGCATCATGTGCTTTTAAAAACTCTAAAGCTTCAGTTTCATTCTGTCCTGTTAGAACATGCCTTCCCATCATATGATTTAAGCTTTTCTTGGCATTTCCACCATCAGTAACCGTTGCCATTCCAAAACCTGTCTGTACCCAATAACCATAATCCCACCAATGGGCAAACACAGGACCTTCATAATTCATCTCTAATTTGCCATCTTTTTTAGTAGTGGTTATAACTGGTTTTGGTAGATTGTCTCTTACCCACTTTCCTGCTTGCTGCCACTGTAAACTATATCCAGTTCCTGAAAATTTTGCCTGTTGAATTATCTTTTCAGGATAGTCCAAAACAACACCTTTATTCAGTAAACTTCCAAACGTTGAGCCTATAAAATTATCAGAGTCAATACCTCCTCCGAAATTAAATGGATTAAACAACACCAAGAACAATAATAACCATAACCCCCATTTTAACCCAACTCTGTTGCTTTCTTTTATTGAGATATCCCACATCCAAATTAAAGCATAACTTGTAATTATGGTGTTTATGACAGGAAATAGAAAGATTATCCTATTAGCTCCTCTTACAGCAACGATCATGACTAAGAACCATATAATAACAAAGATATACTCCGCTTTTGATTTTTTGATTTTTACAAATAATTCTTTATCTTTATTATATAATTTAATATGAGAAATCAGTAAGAATAAACAAAAAAAGATAGCAAATCCTATGTAAATAAATAAAGCAAAAATTGTATCTCCATTTAAATAAGTAGCATCTCCCCTGTATCTATTAAATACAAATCCGAATATAAAAATGAAGAAGGTAATATTTAACCATTTCTTCTTATCAAACCCCTGGGTAGTTTTATAAAAAAGTAATAATACGCCAAAAATCATGACAACAAAAATCTTCCAGTTTAATGCATTTATTAGATCAATTAAGTAAGGTTGATGAGCCTCAGCAACAGTCAGTGCCCATCTATTCTGACCAAAAGGATTTGTTAAAACAATGAATAAATCTTTGATTCTTGGGATAGCGAACAATCCAAAAATAAGGGAAATTAACAGTGCACCAATACCCACAGGAAGTTTATTTGTAATCTTCTCTTTAATTTTTAATAAGTTTTTTTCAAAGACAATTATTCCAATCAAACCGACAATTAATGTGAATGCAGCAAATCCCATATCTACAGTTTTAAGATTATCAGTAATGGAAGGGGCAGTTGTCAATGTCATGAGAATAAAGAATATGAAAAACCAAGAAGCATAAGCACATATTTTTTTGCTGTTTAATCTAATAAAAACAAAATTAACCAAACTAAATCCAGAAATTGTAGTAATTGTGAATGTTACTCCTCCCCAAACCATGCCCATAAATCCTGTAAATATTCCGGCTAAGATACCAAATATGATGATTCTTTTGAATTCTATGGCTTTCCATGCACTAATAAAAAAATAAAAAGAAATGAACATGAAAGCTATTGCTAAACTTTCCTTATCACTAAAACCAGCCATTGTTCTTTGTAAAAAAGGAGGGACAGTCGCTAAAAAGAAACTACTTAACAATGCAACCCTATAATCAAATAACTTTCTTACTAATAAAAAGAAGAATATTAACCCAAAAACAAAAGCAATAGGAGGGTATAAAACAAAAACCTTCTCAACACTAATTGACGGATTGAAAAAATGTATGAACTTATATAAGTAGGTAATAAAATGACTTAAGAAATTAAAATCTCTTAGTGTCTGAAAGCCCCATGGATAATATCTCATGTAATCAACAACAGGCAAGGCACCATGTTCCAAAATAAATCTAACATATCTCAAAAAAGCATCAGGATCTAAAGCTAAAGGAGTGTATTTCCCTGTTGTAGCATCTATAAGTAATGGTAGATTCCTAGTCCTAATCCAGTAACCAAAACAAGCTATTAAAGCAAAAACAAACCAATACCAATTCTTTTTCAGATTAAGTTTTTCAACAATCTTCTTTTGTCTTTCTTCAATAACCCCTTCCATTAATTAAAACCCCATGTTAGAATTTAAAAAACTTACTCTTTTTTAACACCCATCTCTTTTATCTCTAACTTCCCTTTATCAGCAACTAAAACAACTTCGTCATCAGAATTAAATCTTGTAATCTTCGTAATTTCTCCAGGCAGTCTTATCCTTCCTGCTTTTATATCCAAATTAACAATTAATTCTTTATCCGCCTGTATTTTATCATCTTTAACTAAGTTTTTAGCCTCTAAACTATCACTCTTAAACTTTCTAGCCTCATCAAATAAAAATTTAGCAATCTTTCCAGCCACATTATCTTTTGTAGCCGCCGTTATTCCTTTTAAGCCAGGACTTAAATTAACTTCAATGACCATGCTTTTGTTTATTCCTTCTAAAAGATCAACCCCGCAAATATCAGCTTTAACAGCTTTGGCAGCCCTAATAGCTAATCTTTCAGTATCATAATCCATCTCAAATGGTATCCCAATTCCCCCTTGATGGATATTGCTTCTCATCTCCCCAGCTTTCCCCTTTCTTTTCATGCATGCAATAACCTCATCTCCGGCAACTATTGCTCTTATGTCAGTAGCATCAGTATCTATAAATTCCTGAATTAAATATGGTTGATTGAAAACTTCTAAAGTATCTAACATTGATTTAGCAGAACTTACAGAATCAGCACTCATTACGCCCTTTCCCTGCGTTCCTGATGGAATTTTTAATATAACAGGATAATTAACTTCCTCTAGCATTCTTTTAGCTTGTTTTGTAGTGGCAGCAAAATAAGTTCTGGGAACAGAAACCTTTAATTTGCTTAGCTCAATCATAGTTAAAAATTTATCATGGGCAATCGTATAAGCACTTGGAGCAATCGGAACATAGCACTCATCTTTCAAAGCAAAACTTATCGCTCTTTGAAGTAAAGCGTATCTGAAGCTTCCCCTGATATAAACACAATCAAATTTCGGTAATGGATTTTCATTGTACAAAACCCCGACATCATTATTCTCAACCCTAATTTCAATTTTTCTTATATCAATCTCTTCAACTTCATCAAATAATTTTCTAGCCTCCTCACTAATCATCTTACTGCCAGCTCCCCCCAAACTTATCAATGCAAGTCTCATTTCAATGGATCAATTAGAAAATTACCCTTTCTTAAAGCCTCCCTTCCTATTAACACTCTATACTTCATTTTGCTCCTGTCTGAAATATTAATCAAAACCTTAATCTTTACTCCATTTATTTTTATTTCTTCCTCAACAACAGGTCTTTTTGTCTTTCCAGAAGCACTTCTATATCTCTTTTCTGCTAAAATAGGTCCTAAATTAAGTTCTTTAGCAATAACCCTATCAATAGAACATCTCCTAGCTCCGCTATCAATCCTTGCTATAATCTTCTTCCCCCTTATTTTTACCTTTTCTGTTAAACCTATAATGTCTCGGTCAACCATTATCCTTCATTTTCCTTTCATTATTTTTAAACCTTTCTACACAACTTTTTTAAAGTATAAAATAAAATATATAAATATGATACCAAAGCACAGTAAATATCTAATCTTATTACTCTTTATAGCGGCAATTTACTTAATATTCTTACTAATAAAGCCGTTTATCTCTATCTTATTGGGAAGCGCAATCTTAGCTTATGCTTTCTATCCAGTTCATAAAAAATTAGAAGATAAATTAAAAAAACCAAAAATAGCAGCTGCATTGACAACAACCCTGATTTTATTAATAATTGTCGTCCCTTTGATATTTGTTTTAAATGTTTTAACTTTAGAGTCTATCTCTGCTTATCAAATCTTAAAAGGTTATGATTACTCTTCCGTAAATATGTTTCTAGATGAAAAATTTTCTCAGTTTTTAAGCGAAATAGTTAACAGAATTTTATCATTTTTTGTTAACACCTCTTCAAAAGTAGTATTTTCAATTCCGACTTTAGCTCTAAACTTCTTTTTATTATTCTTTATAATCTATTATTTATTAAGAGATTCAGATATAATAGTCTCGCACATTAAAAATTATTTATTTATTAAAAATAAAGAAGTTGTCTATAATAAGTTTGACCGTTTAACAAAAGCTTTGATTTACGGAACAATCTTAATCGCAGTTGTTCAGGGTATTTTAGGTGGAATAGGATTTGCAATCTTTGGAATCCCGTCTCCGATTTTATGGGGGTTTGCGATGGGCATCGCTTCTTTCATTCCAATTGTCGGAACAGCAATAGTTTGGGCTCCAGCAGCTATTTTTAAATTAATTCAAGGAGACATTTTTTCAGGAATTGGGTTATTCGTCTTTGGAGCAATAATAGTCGGCTTTTCAGATAATTTGATAAGGCCCTATTTTGTTAGTTCAAAAGCAAAAGTCCATCCAGCTATAGTCTTGCTTGGAGTTTTAGGCGGCTTAGAATTATTTGGTTTTACAGGAATCATTATAGGTCCATTAGCCTTGGCTTTAGCCTTAGAGTTTATTAGATCTAGAGAAAATCCTCAATAAAAATTACTTTTACAATATATAAATCTTTAAAAAGATATTCTTTTAAGAATAAATTATGAGTAACGAAAAATCTTCAGAATTCAGGGATTTAGCTAGGGATATTGCTAGGGTGATATTAGTTCATTCATGGGAAGAAACCCAAGTTAAAGACGTTTTACTTTATGGCTCTACTTTACTAAGTTCAGCACCAAGAGACATAGACCTTTTAATACTCCATTCCCAGGGGACAGGATTAGCAAATTATACAACCACACTGTCTAAATTTACAGATGGAGAAATAGCCTCAGGAGCAACAATACATTATTACTCTCCTAATGGAATTCTTCACCAATTAGGGTACAATGGAGAAGAAGATAGTGTTCATAGTAGGGTTCTTGATTTATTTAGAGAAAGGGGCATGTTAAGAAAGGAGGATCATCATACATTCATCCCCCCAACAATTGACAAGGTTCTAGATTTACACGTATTAACAACACTTACAATAACAGACCCAGGGTTTATGGGAGAAAGACATATTGATTTTTATAGACAATACATAGAAAGGGTTAGGCAAAAAGCAATAAGAGAGTCTGGCAGTGACCGAACATTCTTCCATAGGATTTTTACTCAGGGAAAACTATATGATCCCAAAAGTGGGGATTTTACAGCATCTTTTGAAGATAGCTACCCAGGAAAATTAGATTTGTTTCCTAGTTCTCAATAAAATAATCTAGGAGTAACAAAAACTTCTACAATAGCTGAAAATACTAATAATAAAATAGCAATAACAATTAAATCCACAGAATCCATTAAAATTTTCCTAAATTTATCAGTTCCGAAATCATGCCTTATCACAGCAACCGAAATTATCCCTCCAGCCAAACCAGCAACAAAATAAGCTGTTATCTCAGGAATCCCATGGACAATATATCTCATAATTCCAGCACTTGAAACTTGAAAATATCCTGTTATTTTCTCAAAACCCGCAGCATCAGCTAAAGTGCTTATATTATTTCTTATAAATGTCCCAATAGCAGCAGCAATAACACTCGCATTCCAGGTTAAAATAAATATAGCTCCGGCTCCAAATAAAAATGCAAATAAAATACAAAAGATCATAACTTTAACATTATTTGAGAATATCTGCATTAAAAAGTCACCGCTCACATTCAGCCCAACAACGCCTGAATTAATGCTTCTTATAGTTTCCAATTGAACATTAAATAAATTTCTTATAATATGCTCGGGTAAAACTGTAAACCAGAATACATAGCTGATTAAATATCCGAAAAATAAAGAAACAAAAATTAAGATTGCTTTGCTGTGCTCTTTTAATAAAAATTTCTCATTATCACTAGTGCTATCCTTCTCTTCTTCAATTCTAATGACGCTGTAAACTAAAGGAATGCTGGCAACAACAGTCAGAAAAACCATTACTAAACTAGCATAATCTCTAAATATCCATAGACTTAAGAAGATCGCTATAGAAGCGTAAACTACCCCAATTATCATCATCTCTATTGGATGCCCTTCTGCTTTTGTTGGATTTATTAAACTTTCAATAACCACTTTGAAATTAATATTAAGAAACTCCTATATATATTTTTGCTTAGATAAGTTTATATATTTTAAAATTTAGTCCATTCTAAAATGAAAAAAGAAATTTACTATTTTACAATATCCTTGCTAATTGTGTTAATTGCATTTGGTAATATTGTAGTCGCAGATGAAAATTCAGATGATAGCAAAGATAGTTCTGATGATTTGGATAGCGGAAGAGATTCTCCTGATGACGACGAAGACGAATTAGATGATGAAAAAGACGATGAAGATGACGAAGATGAAGCTAAAGAAAAAACTAGAGAAGAAATAAAGAAAAGAGAAGAAGAGACAAAGGAAGAAGCTAAGGATAGATTGGAAAACCTAAGAGAAGATGCTAGACAAGAAAGAGAAAAAGTAAGAGAAGAATTTAAAGAAAGAACCGAAGAATTAAAGCAGGAAAGAGAAGAGAAATTAGAAATTCTTAGGAAATATATTAATGAGGAAGGAAAAGAAGTAAAAATTGAACTTAAAAGGGAATTAAGAGATGGAAGAGAAGAAATCAGAAGAAAAATTAGTGTAGGGGATTCAGAATTTGAAACAGAATTAGAGGTAGATGAAGAAACCCAGGACAAGGAAGTAAGAGTTAAATTATCTAATGGAAATAATCAAATTGTTAAAATAATGCCGGACAGAGCTTCCGAAATCGCTTTAAGAGTTTTAGAAAGTAAAGGCGTTAATTTAGAATTAAAAGAAGTTGGCAATGAAGAAAAAAGAGCTGTTTACGAAGCAAGAATTGAAAAAGAAGGAAAAATCTTAGGTTTATTCAAAGCAAGAACAGAATTAAGCACAAGAATAGATCCAGATACAGGAGAAGTTCTTGAAGTTAAAAAACCTTGGTGGTTCTTCTTGGTAGGTAATGTTGAAGAAGTTACAGAACCTGCTGAAATAACCGAAACGATCCTTGCGGGAGAACAGCCTGTAGGCACTGACGAAGATCTCGCAGCTGTATAAACTACACAAGCTTTTTATATTTCTAAATGTTTATTTTTACTAATGAAAAGAATATTTTTCACAATAGGAGCAATAATTTTTTTTATAATAGCTTATTATCTAATATCTCCCGCATTTAAAGTAGTTGAATTAAATGAAGAACTTCCCGCTCAAGAAGCTGCTGAAGAAACTTTAACAATATTATCTGAAGCAAATTTTCAGCCAAGAGACCATAAAGTTTCAGGAAAAGCCCTCTTAATTGAAGCAGATAATCAAAAAATATTGAGATTTGAGGATTTTGAAACTATTAACGGTCCGGATTTGCATATTTATTTATCTTCAGACCTAGAAGCTAAAGATTATATTGACTTGGGGGAGATAAAAGCAACTAAAGGCAATGTTAATTACGAAGTTCCTAGTAATGTTGATTTGGAAAAGTATAATAAAGTTTTAGTTTGGTGCGAGCCATTTAGAATCCTGTTTAGTTATGCGGAATTAAATTAATTAACAAATTTATATTGTTCAATATATTCATTAAAGAAAAAATTACATATACCTTTAATTTTACCTCTTCTTGCGGTATTTAACGCAGAAATATATTTTTCCCTTTTTCTTACAGGAACAGCTATCGGCATATTATTTTTATACATAAGAATCCAGTTTAATAGTAATCTTCCAACCCTCCCATTTCCATCAATAAATGGATGAATTATTTCAAATTGTGCATGGGACTGGAAAGCAACTTCAAAATCATTAATTTTTTTAAATGATTTAGAAACCCATTTCAATAGCAAGTCCATCTTTTCTTCACTAAACAAATAAGAAGTTGTATAAATATCCCCAATATAATTCTGAGCTTTTTTGTATTTGCCCAATGTTTCTTCTGTTTCTATATTTCTATTTACAAATTCATGTAATTTAAACAAATCTTTGTGTTCCGGAATTTTTTTTTTATTTTTTTCAACATAATCCCAAGCATTAATCATATTAGAAGCCATATGTAATTCTTTTTTTGTGTGTCCTTTAGGAACGATGTCATTAAAAAGATAGTTATGGGTTTCTCTTGGAGTCATCGTAGACCCCTCTATAGCATTACTATTTGAGATAAAAATACTTAAAAACTTCTCCCTTTCTTTCTCTTTTGAAACTTTATCTAATCCGTCAAGATATTTTTTGTAGGAATTAGAAGCTTTTTTCATTTCCTCATGATCATTATAAGAAAGCTCATCTTTTGATTCATTAAGAACCCAATCTTCATTTTTATAAGACAATTTCATGCATTCAAACTCCTCTTTCAGAATTGGTCTTTTTTTACCTATGTATTTTATAGTTTTTTGAATTACTTTATTCTTCTTTCTAATAGAGTCTACTAAATAGAGATATTCATTTTCTTTTATCTTCTTAGTTACAATGCTTACCATTTTATAAGTTAACCACTACAAATATATAAATCTTTCGATATAAAAATTAGTTTATTAGTATTTTTTAATAAGACTTAACCACTACATACAAATAATCGCCGCGACCCGGATTTGAACCGGGATATCCGAGAGGAAACAGGATAACTTTAACCTAATATTCAAGTCTTACGCACCATTTCCGTGAACGCTTTATGAAAGGGTTCTGCGCAATACCAGGTTATGCGATCGCGGCATAGAAAGATTTAAGCTTTAAATAATTTATAAAACTATCTTAACTTTATTTCCAACCATAACCTCAATCTCAGGATTAACTTCTAAAACATATTTGCCATAACCATTATAATTATCGCAAACATCTGTTTTACAAGGTTCAGCATTTTCAACATCAGTTACAATAAAATTTTCATCAATAAATATTATCTTAAGAGGAATCAAAGTATTTTTCATCCAAAAACTTCTTTCTCCATTTTCATCATAAACAAATAGCATTCCGCAGTTTTCACATAAACTCTCTCTAAACATTAATCCTTTAGATCTCTCTAATTCATTATCAGCAATTTCAACACTAATTTTTTTATTATCAATCTCAACATAATTAACAGAACCACAGCCTGCTAAAAATAATAAGAGAAGTAAACTACCTCTTCTTCCTACCAACTCCAAGCCTGCTGGCAATTTTCTTGTCAATCTCATCAATTTTTCTTTCCAAAATGAATACTCTTTTCAAAGCATAGATTATCCCAGCAATCCCGCCTAAAAGAATATACAAAATAACATCAGTATTAACAGCCATAATTTATCACCTTTTTTATACACTTCATAAAATATATTTACTATTTAAACTTTTCTAAAGATTATTTTATTCTCCCTCCATCAATTTCTCTAACATAGAAGCGAAAGCAGGTCTTGTAACTAATACCCCGATGCTAATACCTAAAATTGTTGTTAATGCAAATCCTCTTAACAATCCGGCAGCGGCACTCCATAATGGAAGCATAGCTGCAAGAGTAGCAAAGTAAGCAACTAGTATAATTCCAAAGGCTTTTTTTATCCTTTCTTTCCAAGATAAAAATTTCTCTTTCTGTCCTCTGATAATTTCATCTGTAATAACAATTTGGTCATCAACCCCAGTGCCAACTGCAGCGATTATACCAGCAATAGCAGCTAAATCCAAATGCCATCCAATCAATGCAGCCATCCCTAATATTATTAAAATCTCGCTGATTAATGTAATTGCCATAGGTAATAAAATTTTTAATTGTCTATATCTTAGATAAATAATAGCTAATACACTTAATAATGCAGCAAATACAACTAAGAAAGTATTCTTAATAAAACTAATTCCAAATAAAGGGCTTATAGAATCCAATTTTACAATCTCAATATCAAAAGGCAGACTTCCTGTTATTAAAACAGTTTGGAGTTGCTCCATATTAAAGATTGCAGTATCCAAAGCTTCTTTTTGAGTTACTCCACTGCCAGGCCCGGTTATTTGTATCTGGGTACTTGGGCTTCCTTTCAAACTGGCATCGATATTTAAGCTGTCAACTAACTCATCATCTAAATAAAATTCAATTTGTTTGCTTAAAATTTGTTGTCCGCCTTCAGATGTAATTACACTTAAATTTCTGGTTATATCCGCCTGCCTTTGAGCAGCTTCAGGACTTAATCTAATTTCAAATTGGAATCTGCAATTATATCCTTCAACACCCGGATTGCAGGAGTGAACCCCAGAACATACTCCATCATCTCTGCAGACATAAGGAATTTCCTCTTTGCCACCTCTAAAAGCAACTTCATCCCCTATTTTAGCCTCAAACTTGCCTTGCTGAGAAATAAAGCCTTCAATATCATTCCTGCTTACTCCGGCTATCTCTATTAAAACTAATTTATCCTCTCCAGAACTCGCTTCCCTAATCTTCAGGTCGGTTAAGCCATAAATATTTAATCTGTTTCTTAAAACACTAATCAAATCTTGAATATCTGCGCTTGTAACAGTAGCATTCCCAACAGGTTTAAGTAAAACTCTAGTCCCCCCTTCTAATTCCAGACCTTTCTTAATATTATTATTGTCTGGAACTTTAACTTCAATATTTATTTCATCATTAACCAAAAAAGTATATCTGTTATTTTTAGTCACAATATCCAGCTTAGAAGTTATATTATTAGAAGTTATATTATCTTTAAATTCAGCTTTATCTATTTCATTTCTAAATTCAGCTGCACTATTTACTTTTACACTATTCACCTCTAAAATATTATCCCCAATTTTAATTCCTTGATTTAATAATAAACCGCTGACACTAGTAACTTCCACTCCTTCAACATTAAATTTAGGATTAATTGCTATAATTGAAAATAAGATAAATGCTATTAAAATCCAAATTCTAATCCCTAATTTCATTTTTGTTTCTTATACCAGTATAATATCCCTGCATTCATTAGATAAGTTGAAATAATATCTATAGTTAAAGCAATTAAAATAATCAAAAACATTTGTTTTAAAACAAAAGAGGTTGTAACAATATAACCAACAGTCAAGGCAACAAAAGTAGTTGCAGTCATAGTCAGTCCTGTTTTAGCTGAATCAATTAACCTCTCGGTTGTATCTCCTCCTTCTTTTCTTTTTAATACCCTGTTAGTCATCAAAATATCCGTATCTACACTATACCCTATAACTAATAAAAATGCGGCAATCCCAGCAGTTGAAATTTTTATTTCTAATAAATTAACAATCATCAAAGTAGCACTTATATCCAATAAAGCGGATAAAATTACAGCAGCACTTGGGATAAAGCTCCTAAATGCAATAAACACAACTATTCCCATTAAAACAAAAGCAAAGATAACAGCTTTTAGCATATCTTTATAGAAGCCTTCTCCTAAACTACTTCCAACTTCCTCGACACTATAATTTTCAGAAGTTAATTCTAACTTTAATCTAGATTCCAAGACTTCTTTTAACTTATCTTTCACACCTATCTCTCCGATTTCGATAACATATCCTAATCTCGTACTAGTGCTAAAATCGCTTAATTCTTTTACAAAAACATCGCTGTTTAGTTCCTTAGTTAAATCAGATTCTAATTTAATAACTTCAAACTCTTTTTCAGTATAAACAGTAGCACTTATTCCACCCTTTAAACTTACATCTCTCTCAACAATGTCTCCAGTAGTAGAATACTCATAACCTAAGAAAACTAAGCTTGTAATTAATAATAAAAAAGGAAATACCATTAATACTTTGTAATTCTTCTCAAAAAATTCTTTAATCATCAATTTAAACTGAAATAAATGTATTTATAAAATATTCGATGTTATGATAATTATATGTCTTTTATATTTGAAATTGAAGATAAATCAGGAAGAAAAATTCACTTAGATAAAAAACAGTGGGAACACATAGCTAAAGAACACCCAGAAGTGAATAAACTAGAATATATAGAAGAAACATTAAAGAATCCATTAAAGATAACAACTTATGAGTATGATGACACAATAAAGTATTATTATAAATATTTCAAAGAAAGAAAAACAACAAAGTATTTAATGATAATCGTTAAATATTTAAACGGAAAGGGCTTTATAATCACAGCTTATTTTGTAAGGTATATAAGATGAAAGGACCAATGAGGGTACATTATGACGAAGAAGGAGATTTCTTAGAAATAGGGGTAGGAAAACCAACTAAATGCTATGCTGAAGAAGTAAAACCGGGAGTTTTTATTAGAATAGATGAAAAATCAGAAGAAGTTAAGAGTATAGGAATACTTAGTTTTAAAAAAAGAACAAATGGATTAAAGGATATAAATTTCAAACTTCCAGTAGACATAAATTTTTCAAAATCCTTAAATAAAGCTTTATAATATTTCTTCTTGATAATGATAATTGAAGTTTTAAGATTAAGCCATAGAATAAGAAGAGATGTTAGATTATCTACCCATGTAGCTTTAACAGCCAGGGCTTTCGGAGCTAGCAAAATTTATTATTCAGGGCAGCACGATTCTTCTTTAGAAAACTCAATAAACAAATTAAACTTTCCGATAGAATATATAAAAGATCCTATTAAACTAATAAAAGAAAAAGAGAATTTTACAATAATACATTTGACAATAAAAGGAGAAGATTATAAAAAAGTAATACCAAAGCTAAAAGGAGATATATTAATCATAGTCGGAGGGGAAAAAGTTCCTGTGGAATATTACAAATTAGCACGTTATAATGTCTCAGTAACAAAATTCCCGCATAGTGAAGCCGCGGCATTAGCTGTGTTTTTAGAAAAACTGAAACAATAAAAGTTATAAATAATGCAAAGTATACAATAAAAAGGTGATATGGTGAAAAAATTAGTATTTATCTTAGTTTTAATTTTGCTTTCAGTTAATGTCAGTGCTTTTTCATTAAATTTATCTAAATCAACTTACTCAAAAGAGAATTTATTTCAAGGGACAATAACAATAGATCCCGGAAATTATTTAGCATCCCAAAAAGTAACTTTAACCACAAACTCAAGCTCAAAAGAAGTACAGCTGGTAAACTTAGTGAATTGTAATGTTTTAGACTGCACAAAAACAATTGGCCAATTTACCACAACAGGAGCAACAGAGCCTTCATTATTTGGTCCTTCTATATTAACAGGATTTAAAGTAAAAGCAAATTCAGTAATAGAAGATGCGTCTTTTGATATATCAAATCAGGATTCTAATTTTCCATCTTATCCATCTGTAGATATAGGAAATGATAATTCCTTAGAATGGACATATCAAGGATACTCGACAAATAATTTTGACTTAATATCATTTGATCAAACTTCTAATTTTGAAGAAACTATAATCACTGAGAATTGCCAATTATTTTCCCTTCCAAAATCTTCAAAGTATAAAATTCAGGGTTACATAAAAAAACAGCCGTCAGCAGCAGTTTTAGATGTTTATATGCCCCAACTGCAAAAAGATGGTTCTTGTCAGCAGCCAACTACTTCTTTTAGCCAGATAGAATGTAATATTGACTTGGGAACACCAATAGAAGCAGGAGAATATTATATTTGTCTGACTGGTAATAATAATATTTTGGCAACAAATTCAACATCAACAAATCCAAAAGGCTATGTTAGCTGTTCTACAGGATGTACAGCTGTAAACAAAGATTACATAATTAATTTCTCTGCAGCTCAGTTTATATCCACTTTAGATCATTCAGAAAACTTTAATACATCAAACACAAAAAAAGATTCTTTCGGATTTTATAAGCCCTTAACAGATTTATTAAATGAATATTTAGAAACTTGTCCAATCTCAGATAATTATTGCATCATTCCAATTAATATTTCTTCAACTAATAATAATATAATGAGAGTCTCTAATTTAAATTATAAAGAAACAACCTCGGTTGGAGAAATTTTGCTTCAGCATGGCTTTTTATCATCCGTAACTCAGCAGGGGACTTCGAATGAGATAACTATAAACTCACCAACAAACATCCAATTATCAGAATTTGATTTTGAGACTCCGTCTAAAATAGGAACTTACACATTGCAGGCTTCTCTTTTATCTCAATCAGCTTCTCAAACATATTCCGTTGTGGAAGGTCCTAAAGCAAAAATAAACGTGACAAAAACAGAGATAGGCATAGGTGAAACAATAAAGTTTGACGCTTCAGAATCTTCCCCAAATAATTTAACCTACTTGTGGGATTTCGGGGACAATACAAACTCAACACTGCAAGCACCGTCTCATTCATATCAAAAAGCTGGGACTTTTGTAGTTGAATTGGAAGTAAAAGATTCATCAGGAATTTCTTCTACAGCATTAAAAACAATTACAGTTGGGGGTTCTCTAGCCGATTCATCTGATTTATTAACCCAAGTGGATAACGCAGAGCAGTACTACAACACAGCTTCTCAAAGAATAAAAGATATTTATAAATCCTTAAAATTAGATACTGAAATAAAATCAGCAAAAACAACATTAATTTCATCAACATCATTAACTCAAACACAAATAGATTCAATTAAATCAAAAATTCCAAAGTCATTAACAATTCAAGACTCTTATGAAATAACGCCTTTCTTAACAACAGAAGATATTAACATTTTATTGCCTTTGCAGGATGAAAATTTTAAAGAAACAGCCCGCTCAGTAAATGAAAAAATAACCCAGACAATCAACGCTTATTTAATCTCCGTAACTTATTTATCAGGAGCTTCAGATTCATTTATAGTAATTCAGAATAAGATAGAGGTCCCCCAAACAATACCTTCCCCTCTAGTAATCAACTTAATTCCATTATCTTTAGCACCAGCTCAATCTTCAATAAAATTTATTAATCCTCCGACAGGGCAGGTTACAACCTTGGATATCTATCAAAATTTAAGAATGTCATCTTCGCAATTAAATACCGCAACGCAAAATGAAGTTGTTTATACAATAGCTTCTGCAAATTTGGACGCAGTAAGGTCAATTAAAACTTTAGTACTGCCTGAAGACCTAAATGTGGCATTAGTTCCATTAAACTGCGGAGACAGCATTTGCAACCCAGGAGAGGACATCAATATTTGTCCCGAAGATTGTACATGTGGCAATGACATCTGTGAAATAAGTGAAACCGTTTCTTCTTGTCCTGTAGATTGCGGGAAAACACCAGTAGCACTTTATACTTCTATTTTAGTTATTCTAATAATCTTAGGCGGCGGTAGTTATTATTTATACAAACATCCTAAATTAATCTCTCAATTAAGATTAGATAGTTTATCCTCAATTTTTAAATCAGAGAAAATTGTAATGCCAGAAGAGGATTTGGAAAGACTTGTCAGCTTTATCAAAAGATCAAGAGAAGAAGGGCATGTTGAAAAACAAATAGAAAGATCTTTATTAAAAAAAGGCTGGGCACAATCTCAAGTTAACTACGCTTTTAAGAATTCAAACAAATGATTAAAAAAACTTAAATAAAGGAAGGTTCTATTATTATCCAATGGAAATAAAAAAAGAGGTAAAGTACGAAGTAACTATTATAGCAGCCTTTATGTTATTGGCTTTATTCTTATATTTTTACACATCCCCTTCTCTAACAGGAAATGTAATAGTCTCAACATCAACAAATATAACCTTTGACAATCCTTCAGATTATACTTATAATTCCAGCTTAATTGAAATAGCGAATGGGGACGTTTCTTTAATCTTGCAGGAAGTAACAGGAGAATGGGTAACTTATAATTACTCAGTATTCGGAGTGGAAAAAGCCTATTACGATTATTCTAATAGAACATCTTATGTAACAGGGTTAAATGACTCTAGATACAAATTTGATGATAATGAGTTATTCGAGATAACTTTCTCTGATTTCTTGGAAAATGGGGATATAATTGATTTGCATGTAGATGATGAAGATGATGAAAGCACAATTTATCTTTGCAAGTCAACAACTATCTGCAGCACAAGCAATTACGGCTCAGTTTATCATAATGGAACAAAGGGAATTTTCTCAATTACCGTTCAAAATTTGCCAAACTCAACAAAGTCTTTCACTTTAATTTCAGATGAAGATGTGGATTTAGACTTCATAAATTCATCAAAAGGTCCTGTAATAAACGCAATGACTGAACCATATGATCAAACTTCTTTATTAACATCTAAAGATGGAAATGATTTTGATGTAGAATCTGATGAAATATTAAACTTAAGATTCCCGCAGCAAATTCAAAATAACGATATAATTACCTTATATTTAGATGATGAACAATCCTCTGACATCTTTATTTGCCAATCAAGCGATTTTTGCCAGGATAATTACGGCTCAATTTCATTCCCCAATATAGAAGGATGGTATAATATAACTGTTTCAAATTTACTCTATCCTGTAGATACTATCTCATTATTAACTAATAATCAAATAGACTTAGATTTTGTAGAAGTCCATAGAGCAATTCCAATTTACAATTCAGAAACAAATTACACTTACGAAAATGCTTCTATTGAAACTCAAAATTTTGAGCTAAACATAGAAGCCGTTTCAGGAACATTTTCATCAGAAGAAACATTAAACAATCAAAATATATCTTATTATTATTTATTGGATTCAGGAAATTATAATTTAATAGACTCTAACATTACATTAAATAGTGCCGCAACAATAAAATTCAAAGCGGAATTAACAACAAACTCAACAGACACTCCAACTTTATCTTCAATATCTTTTGTTTACGATTATGACTTATGTGAAGAATCTTGGGATTGTACAGCATGGTCGGAATGCTCAGGATTAAGCTTACAAACAAGAATTTGTCAGGATTTAAATTCCTGCGGAACAGCATCTAATAAACCAATAGAAACACAAAATTGTGTCAAAACAGATTATGAAGTTAACCAGACTGAAACTTTATCTATATATACAAATGAAACAATAAGAGTTAATACAACTAATTTAGAATTGAATATTTTAGGAAATTCTCAAATAACAGGAGCGAATATAACAATTACAAGAATTAATAATGATACAAACATTCCCGGAACTAGGGCTTTAACTGATTTTAATATAGAAGTGGATAATACTTTAAATAATAATATTAATAATACAGAATTCAAAGTTTATTATGACGAAGATGAAATAGAGAATATTTTGGAATCTTCTTTAAAATTATACTACTTTAATGAAACCTCTTTAATTTGGGAAGAATTAGATTCAATAGTTGATACAGAAGAAAATTACTTAGCAGTTAATTTAACTCATTTTAGCACTTATGGAGTTTTTGGTCAAGAATCATCTTCAGAAAATCCTAGTTCTGATTCAGCAGGTTCAGGAGGAAGGTCTTCATTTGTTAGACCGTCAGCACCGCCAAAAGAACAGTTAGAAACTGAAACAGTAGAAGTCCAAACACCACAGGAATCAATAGAAGAGCCGGAAGAACAAAAAGAAACAGAAACTCTGCCTCAATTAACAGGGAGAACAATCATAGAAGTTGAAAATATCGAATTCAGAAAGCAGGTAAACTGGGTATTGCTTGTAATAGCTATCATAAGTATCTTATTTCTAATACAGAAATATAATAAAAAACCAAAGAAAAGATTAAAATTAATTCATCAAACAGAAGATAGCTTTGGAATTTAAAACCACAAGTTTAATAATATGTTTCTAATATATATTTAAGAATTTGAAAGGGTATTAAAATGAGAAGAAGAGAGCAAATTCTAAGCAGGATTTTAAAGATAATTCCTGAGGTAAAGCAGGGTTTAGTTAAAGCTACGACCGTCAATATAGTTTATGAAGCGATAAAGATAATTCCTGTAATATTAATAAAACTATTAGTCGATACTTTCATAAGTGAATCCTCTTCAATATCATTGGTCTCCTGGATAGTAGGAGGAATGTTTGCCGTTTATTTAATCGAAAATTTAATGGATTATTTTGGCGATTTATGGTCTCACAAACAAATGTTAACCTACGAAACTGTAATTTTAAGAAAATCACAAAAAAAATTATTGGAACTGCATATGGGGTATCATGAGAAATATAATCCAGGTTTACATGTTTCAAGAATCAACAAAGGAGCTTCAAAACTAACAGAATTAGTATGGTTTTTCTTTAATGAATTCCTTCCAACAATTATCCAATTGGTCTTAACAACATTGCTATTATTTTACGAACAGTACATTATAGCTATAATTTTTTTAGTTTTCAGCATTTTAATCTTTATAATAATAGATAAGACTGCAAAGGAAGTTCAGCCATTAAGGGAAATTTACCTAAAAAAACATGAACAGGCATTTAGTGAAATGTCGCAAAGTTTGCAGAATATAGTAACAGTAAAAGATTATGCCCAGGAAAGAAAAGAATACCAGATTTACTCTTCGCTACTAAGGCAGTTCTTCAAATCTTCAATGTATAGAATGAGATTTGAAATGAAAAGAGTTTTGGGAAGGGATGTTATTATCAATATAGGAAGGATTCTTACTTTGGCAGTAGCAGGTTATTTAGTTTTACAGGGAGATTTATCTGCAGGTTCTCTAATTTTAGTTTATACTTTGTCTGAAAAAGCATTTTTATCTGTTTTCAGATTAGGCAAGATTTACACGCATGTTGGAGACTCAATAGAATCCATTCATAGATTATCCGATTTATTGGATCAAAAACCGCAGATAACAAATAGCGAAACTCCGATAAGGACAAAGAAGTTAGAAGGGGGAATAGAATTCAAGAACGTTTCATTTAGATATGGTAAAAAATCTCCTTGGGTTTTAAAAAATGTTTCTTTCACAATTAATCCTAAAAAAGTAATCGCATTAGTTGGACGTTCAGGAGGGGGAAAATCCTCCATTATAAAATTAATAATGAGACAGTATGACGTACTGAATGGAGAGGTTTTGGTTGATAAAATAGATGTTCGTGAATACCACTCAGAAGATTTTAGAAAAAGAGTTGCTATTGTATCCCAAAATGTTGAAGTTTTTAATAGATCAATAAAAGATAATATTGCATTTTCAAAACCGCATTCTTCATTAAGGGAGATAGTTAGAGCAGCTAAATTAGCTCATGCCCATGAGTTCATTAAAGATTTACCTGATAAGTACAATACAAAAGTTGGAAAAGACGGAATAAAACTATCAGGAGGACAAAAACAAAGATTGTCCATAGCAAGAGCCTTATTATCAAATCCTGATATTTTAATATTTGATGAGGCAACTTCTTCGTTAGACTCAGAATCTGAGAAGTTAATCCAACAAGCGATATTCTCCATAGCTGGCCAAAAGACTATGATTATTATTGCCCACAGATTATCTACAATAGAAAATGCTGATGAAATCCTAGTCTTAGGAGAAGGTAAAATACTTGAAAAAGGCACATATAAACAGTTAATAAACCAAAGAGGAATATTCTATAATATGGTCTCATTGCAGAAAATGAGGGTCTGAGAGCATTGTAACCTTAAAGGTTGGTGATTTAATATTAATATCCATAACAGATTGCTTTTTTAGTCTATGCAGGAAAAAATGTTTCTTTGTAAGTTTTTCCAAGTGTAAAATAAGTATAATTTTTTAATGACGTATTAAATTTGTCCTGTAATTCTTGCATAATCTTTTTAAAATGCTCTTTAGATTGTGCATAAATTTCTATCTCGAAGTCGGTAGTTCCAATAGTTTTATCAATCTGGAAAATATAAAGATGATTTTTACAATATTCAAAAAGTTCTTTACAATTTTTATAACTTTTAAGAGTAATGTCAACTTTATAATAATCATAGCCAAGAAGATGCCAATTAAGTATTGGCCTGTACCCTTGAATGATACCCTTATTCTCTAATGTTTTAAGACGATTTATTACAAATTGTAAAGATTTTTGTAGTTTTGAAGCGATTTCTATCAGTGGTTTTCTAATATTTGGTGCAAGTTCTTTAATAATTTGAATATCCAATGTATCAAACTTCACTTTCTCATTTCCACCGAGAATTAAAGTCTTAGGAATCTCATCTCTTTTTGGGCTTAAAAACGTACGTGTGAAATGGTATATGGGAGAATAAATTGAGATATGATAAGAATCAATAAATTCCTTATATACCATTATCTTTCCCCAAATGTCATAGAATTCATAAATTCCTTTTACCATTACAGCAAATCCAGCATCCCACCGCCCATCAATTGTAAGTAGGATAGTTATTTCATTGATCGCAGTAAGATAATCAAAAATCTCATCTTTCTTTTGAGTTGTTAAATGCTGAAATTTTAAATATACCCTATAAGTTGTGTAGCCTAATTTCGATGTATCGATTATAGCATGATAGCCCTCAATAATCCTTTCTTCTTCTAAACGTTTGATTTTATAGCTGACTAATTGCTTTGATAAACCCACTTTTTTAGCTATATCGGATATCGTTACACGCGCATTCTTTTCTAGCTCGTATAATATTTTCTTGTCTTTTAGGCCCAATTTATCCATAAATTTGATATATTCTACTTAATATTTAAATATTTTGATTTTGTCAAATATATTTAATAACAAGTTTTATAAATATCATAAAACTAACTTATTAGTAGTAAATAGGAGAAATAAAAATGATATTCAGATTCCCAAGGTTGCATGAAGAAGCTTATAAACAGCTAAAGGCACGGCGAGTTAAAGGAGAATACGAACTTAGCCCTCATTATGAAAGCCTTCGTTGCAGAGGATTTTGTGAAAGAGATAAACTTAGGGATAAATTAGAGTCATTTATCAGACGAACGCTTAATCAACCATCTCACTATAGCTTATATGGTGGGGTAGAAGAAATTGTTCTTGCCGATAGCGAATGTATTCCAGTACACAAAGGAGATGTAGCTGAATTAACTTTAAATCAGGCTCATCTAGAATTAGGAAACGAATTCACTTATCAAGGAATTCTTTACAGATTGGAATTTGATTTAGACAGGGTGTTTCATTTAGTGATGGATACTAATGCAAACAAAGATGGAAAGCAAACATTTTTTAATCCCTATCTTGACCTAAGATATCCTAGATTACACCAGATAAAGTCTATTAAGATGATCCCAAACCCTTTTAAAAAAGAACCGCTTCCTATACACGTTACAGATTCTGGAATCTTTCCATAAAATGTTAAAAAAATTATTTAAAGAATCAAGGATAGAAAAAAGAGGTGCGGTGAAGGTATTTACTCCTCCTCAAAAATTCTGGTATGCAACAGAGGAGCAAGCTAAGTTTATGGCTAAGGCCGAAGAAAAGCATATAAGGATGAGTCAAAGTCCAATAGAATTTATTTTACTGAAAAAGATTGTTCTACCAAATTATGACAATATTGTAGATTTGGGATGTGGGGACGCAAGTAGAACAAAGGCTGTCATAACCAAAAAAACCAAAAAATATTATGGTATAGACATAAACAAAAAATTCTTAGAAATGGCAAGAAAAAATATTCCTAATCACGTAAAAAAGATATTTATTAAGAAAGACCTACAAGATATAAAATCGCCTTTAGAAGATAAGCCGACATTATATGTTATGTTGGGATGTGTTTATGGTAATTTTGATAAGAAATTTACTAATGCTTTATTCAAAAGAATAGTGAGAAAAAAAGACGGA